>Ga0255356_1000052_pt1 | contig 66048 bp, 66 predicted proteins | sample HBST100metaG_FD_189944 | JGI IMG/M metagenome (GOLD analysis project Ga0255356, IMG submission 189944) | Peat soil microbial communities from Stordalen Mire, Sweden - H.B.S.T100 | ecosystem: Environmental > Terrestrial > Soil > Wetlands > Peat | place: Sweden: Norrbotten County, Stordalen Mire...
CTTGACAACTACAACCAGTTGGTCGGCAACACCGGCGATCCGTCGATGTTTGAAACCTATGACCTGGCTCCGTCGCTGACGCATGTGATCGGCCGCCACAACCTGCACTATGGCTTGGAATACATGCTGTTCCACGTTGCCAACTCAGGCGTGGGCAACGCCAACGGAAACTTCAACTTCGGAACCGGATACACCTGGGAGAATCCCGCCCACGGCAACAATACCGGTAACGACATCGCTGACACCCTGTTGGGTTATCCGGACGGCGGCAGCGTTGAAACCAAGTACAACACTTACAAGTCGTACGACTACTATGCCGGTTTCTTCCAGGACGATTGGAAGGTGACTTCTCGTCTGGCCTTCAACCTCGGCCTGCGCTGGGATACGGAAACCTCTCCCACCGACCGCAACAACTATTTGATGGCAGGCCTCTGCTTGACCTGCACCAACTCGATTAGCAGTAAGATTGCCTACCCAGCGGGATTGCCGAACGGCGCCTCCATGGTTAGCTCGATCTTGGGTGTTGCGCAGTTCTCCAGCAGCAAACTAACTCCGTACGCGGACACCTGGGGTGCTCTGCAGCCCAAGTTCGGCTTCACCTATGCCATTACACCCAAGATAGTGGTGCGTGGCGGATACGGCTTGCAGTCCGGCGAGGGTATCGAACTGGGCGGCGCTTCCGCGTGGGACCAGGGGACCAACTACAACGCCCAGATCAACACCGAAATCTGGCAGCCTTCACAGGCATTCAAGACTGGCAGTCCTTACCCGAACGGCCTGACCCCGGTTCTGGGCACCTCGCAGGGCGATCAGACTCTGTTGGGTGAGGGCATCGGGATCGATCAGCGTGACCGCAAGCTGATGCATACGCATCAGTATTCCCTCGGCATCCAGGCCCAGCTCCCCTTCGGTATCATTGGAGAATTGGGATACGCGGGTGTCATCACCACCAATATGCGTACCTCGCGCCAGTATGATGGCCTGAGCGACGCCGATGTGGCCAAGACTCTGCAGATCGGCCCCAACTATCTGGATCAGCAGGTTGCCAACCCGTTCTACGGCGTTATGCCCAACACGGTGAGCATGGGCGCCAATCCGACAATCGCAGCCAAGCTCCTGATGGTTCCTTATCCGGAGTTCAACGGCAATGTCTACATTTACACTCATGCCAACGGCTGGAACGACTACGACTCGATGATCGCCAAAGCCGAAAAGCGCATGTCCAACGGCGGCAGCCTGAGCCGTGGATTGAGTTTCCTTTCGTCCTTTACCTGGGCCAAGCAGTTTAATGCGCAGGGCTATCTCAACAACAGCGGAGCGTGGAAGGTTGATGCCGACACGCCTTACAGGCAAGAGGATGGCGGCGGCAACGCTCCTACGTGGCAGCTCTCCTTCAGCGGCCTTTACGGTCTTCCTGTAGGTAAGGGTGGCACGGTGCTGAGCAACGCACACGGCTTGGTGGGTGAAGCGGTCAACGATTGGCAGTTGGGCTGGGTCTTCCAGAACCGCGCAGGTACGTCAACAGGGTTCCCGAACGGCCAGCCCTTCAATTGCGGCACCTACGACCCCAAGCCGGCTCACAAGAGCTGGTCAACCTACATGAACAACGCTCAGACAACCTGCTGGGCCAATTCGCCGGAATACTGGGTGACCCCCTTCGGCACGACCAATACGAAGGTCCGCAACCCCTGGGCTCAGCAGTCGGCCCTAAGCATGCAAAAGAAGTTCGCCCTGAAGGATCAGCTCAACTTGCTCTTCAAGGCGGAAGCTTTCAACGTGACCAACACCGTGATCTTTGGCGGTCCTGATACGGGCAACCCGCAGAACGCGCTCTCTCGCGTTCAGAGCGTGGCAAATCCCAACCAGCCTGGCGCATGGTCTGGCTACGGTACGGTGGGTTCCTCACAGCAGAACTTCCCGCGCATGATGCAGTTCACGCTGAAATTGGAGTTCTAACCGCCGCTTCATCTCGGCTAAACCTGAAAAGGGGTGCGTACAGCACCCCTTTTCAGCAGTTTTCTGCCTACCCAAAAGGCAAAGGAGAAAAGGATGTCAACAAAGCTCTTTAGCTGGGGTGCTTTGTTCTGTGGACTTTGCGTTCTTGTTCTGTCTGCCTGTGGTGGTGGTTCTAAAGGCACTACGACTACCACGACTTCAACTCCCAGCTATTCCCAACAAGCGGCGTACGGTGTCCAAACGCTGCAAGATTCGTACGTACAGAGTTCTGGGCTCTATCAAACCCCCACGGGCTGGTGGAACTCAGCCAATGCGATTACCGTGCTGGTGGATTACTCCAGGGCGACCAACACGACGCAGTATCTCAGCGCGGTTTCAAACACCTTTAGCAATGCAAACAAGGCAAACGGCAGCACAAATTTCATTACCGACTCCAATGACGACGAGGCTTGGTGGGCGCTTGCTTGGATGGATGCTTACGATCTGACCCAGAATCCAAGCTACCTCGCCATGGCGCAGACCATATTTGCAGATATGACAACGCAGTGGGATACGACCACATGCGGAGGCGGGGTCTGGTGGAGCAAGAACCTAACCACGTCGGCATACAAAAACGCGATCACCAATGAACTGTTTCTTGATCTTGCCGCCGGACTAGCCAACCGGGCCACAGATCCGACTCAGAAGGCGCAATATCTCGCATGGGCGCAAAAAGAGTGGACGTGGTTCAACACCTCCGGCATGATCAACTCGCAAAACCTGGTCAATGACGGTCTAAACGCGACCAATCCAAAAGTTTGCACAAACAACACCCAGACGACCTGGACATATAATCAGGGAGTTATCCTTGGTGGCTTGGTAGAACTCTACAACGCCGACAAGGACCCGACGTTGTTGCCCATCGCGCAAAATATTGCCAGCGCAGCCATGACGAACCTGGTTACCGCCAGTGGCGTTCTCCATGAGCCCACTTTGACTGGCCCCGACGGGCCACAGTTCAAGGGCATCTTTATCCGGAATCTCGTCAAACTGAACGGCGCGGCACCCAGCGCGCAATACAAGACATTTGTGGACACCAATGCCGGCAGCATCTGGAAAAACGATCAAGGCGCCAACTATCAGTTTGGCGGAGTCTGGGAAGGGGCGTACGACACTGGCGACGGCACTCGCCAAACCTCGGCGCTGGATGCGCTTATTGGCGCCACGGAAATGCAGTAAGGAGATTCAGTGCATGCGGTCGGTAGCGCAGAGGCTGGTTTCACCCTGTTGCGGTTTCGGAGGCCTCGAAAAGGTGCAGTTGCTGCGATTTAAGCTTGCTTTGCTCCAGGTGGAGATTCTGGCCTTCGGATAACGCGATAACCGGGATGTCGCTCTTCTGTGGTGAAGCCTCTCGATACCGCCGAACAATAACGAATGCATCGAACAGCAGGAGGATTGTACAGATAGCCCAAGCAGGCCATCGTACATGCCAATCTCCATGGCGGGTCGGTCTCGGATGTTTACAGCTGATCCCGTGATTGCTCATATAAGTGATCCTCAAGGGTTACTGACGGCAAAAACAGTCATTGCGCTGGCAGGCCTACGGCTTTCTTCAAGCGTCGAGGACAGCCCGATAAGCCGTGCCGTGGCAAGGACGAGCGGAACATAGTTTCTGGTTTCGAGTGGTAGCATCCGCAGCCTGGTCAATTGATCAAAGTCCTGGGTGTGAGCTTTGAGGATTGCGGAGCCAAGGTTGGCTTCACCTGTGTTGTAGGCAGCTAACGCAAGTTTCCAATCGCCAAATTCTGCATAAAGGTCGTGCAGGTATTGTGCGGCAGCATCGGTTGCACTGAAAAGATCAAGGCGGTCATCCCGAATCTCATCCACGCGCAATCCGTAGCGGCGCGCAGTATCCGGCATTAGTTGCCAAAGACCGCGCGCCCCTTTCGGCGAAAGCGCGTCAACACGTCCACCGCTTTCGACGAGGATTACAGCAGCCAAGTCAGCGGGGATGCCGTGCCTTCTCAGGATGGGATCGACAACGGGACGTAAAAGGCTCAGGCGCATCGCTCCGGCACTCTGGCCACCGTCGCCCGATACCCGACTTCGCTGGTCATTATGTATGGGAACGCTGATGTCTGCCGTCTTGTTGACGTTTGTCTGGCCGGTCGTTGGGGGCGCGGGCTGAGCCCCGGAAGCCACAATCGTATCCGCTGCCCTGGCTAACGAAGTGTCGAATTCGGCAAAGGGTTGGCTAAGGCCGGAAGGGGCCTTTTGTGAGTGTGAGTCCTCCTGGCTCCAGAGATAGGAAGAAACGACCGAGAGCGCGATTCCGACCAGGCCGATTCCCCAGACTGCACTTGGTCTCAAAACCATCCAGTTAGACATGCACCGCCTCCGTAGACTGGCTGGCTTCACGCTTGAGCGCAGGTTTGACTTCCCAGTTCCACTTCCAGATCGCGAAGATCGGCGGGTAGACGACCAGCTCCATGAGAAACGACGTAACAATGCCGCCGAGCATGGGCGCCGCAATGCGCTTCATGACATCCGCTCCAGAACCCGTAGACCACATGATGGGTAGTAGCCCGAACAGCATGCACGAAACGGTCATGACCTTGGGCCGCAGCCGCTTTACCGCACCGTGCACGATTGCTTCGCGCAAATCGTCCCACGAGTGAATGCCGCCCTTTTTCAACGCTTCGTGGTAGGCCAGGTCGAGATAAAGAAGCATGAAGACGGCAGTCTCGGCATCGACACCGAGCAACGCAATGAGGCCAACCCACACGGCGATGCTCATGTTGTAGTGCAGCAGGTACAGAAACCAGATTGCACCGATAGCTGAGAAGGGCACGGCCAAAAGAATAATCATGGTCTTGATGGCCGAACCTGTATTGAAGTAGAGCAACAGGAAGACGATGAAGAGCGTTATGGGAACTACCAACTTCAGCCGCTGCGCCACTCGCTCCATGAATTCGTACTGTCCGCTCCACACAAGCTCGTAGCCGGCAGGGACTTTAACCCTGTCTGTCACGGCCTTCTTCGCGTCGCGCACGTAGCTGCCGATGTCTCGGCCGGACACATCGACGTAAACATAGCCGCTGAGCCTGCCGTTTTCGTCGCGAATCATTCCCGGCCCAGTTCTCATGCGGATATCCGCAATCTGGCCTAGCGGAATCTGTGCACCGGAAGGTGTTGCTACCAGCACGCGTTCGAGCGCGTCCACGTCGCTGCGGTAATCGCGCAGATAACGCACGTTAACCGAATACCGCTCGCGGCCTTCGACGGTTGTTGAGACCTGATCACCGCCAACCGCGGACATGAGAACACTCTCGGCATCGTCGATAGTCAGACCGTAACGGGCAAGTTGATCCCGCTTCAAATCGAAGTCAAGGAAGTATCCTCCGCTGGTGCGTTCCGCAAAGACGCTGGTGGTTCCAGGGACATCTTTCAGTGCCATCTCGATCTGCTCGCCGACCTGCTGAATCTGTCCAAGGTCGGAACCGAGCACCTTGATGCCGAGCGGAGTTCGGATGCCGGTGGTAAGCATGTCCGTGCGGGCCTTGATGGGCATGGTCCAGGCATTGGAGATGCCCGGTATCTGCAGTGCCTCATTCAGGCCACCCGGTCCGTAGGTCAACTCCTGGGTTGTTATGTGATCTGGCCAAAACCTTCGCAGGACAGTCTGTAGCCAATGTGGCGCTGACTTCGAGTACCAGCGATCCACCTTGGGCCACTGGTCCTGCGGCTTGAGAACGATGGTGGTTTCCATCATGGAATACGGCGCCGGATCGGTGGAACTCTCCGCCCGGCCAGCTTTCCCGAAGACACGTTCGACTTCAGGGAAGGCGCGGATGATCTTGTCCTGCGTTTCGAGTACGCGCTCCGCCTCGGTAACGGAGATGCCCGGCAGCGTTGACGGCATGTAGAGGAGCGTCCCTTCATCGAGCGGCGGCATGAACTCCGATCCGAGCTTGAAATAGACGGGAATGCTCAGCCCCATGACCAGCAAAGCACCGCAGATCGTCAGCCACTTGTGATCGAGCACAAACTCGACTACCGGGTGATAGACCTTCATCATCGGCTTGCTGATTGGATGGTTCTCCTCGCTGTGGATCTTCCCCACGAAGATTGCGTTGAATGTATTTGCAAGCCACCTGGGGCGGAATTGAAAGCCGTCCATGCGCGAGAATAGGAAGCGCATCGCTGCCGGAGCCAACGTAATTGCCAGCAATGCCGCAATTGCCATCGAGAAATTCTTGGTGAACGCGAGCGGTTTGAAGAGACGACCCTCCTGGCCTTCCAAAGTGAAGACCGGGAGAAAGCCAACGGCGATGACCAGCAAAGCAAAGAAGCTCGGCCCTCCGACTTCCTTCACAGCCGCGATTACGACAGCATGGGATGGGCCGGGCCGGCCTTCCGCCTCCCAGAGTTCGAGCTTCTTGTGCGTTTGCTCGACCATCACGACCGAGGCGTCAACCAGCGCGCCAATGGCTACGGCAAGGCCGCCCAGCGACATGATGTTTGCAGTCATCCCCATCAATTGCATCGGGATGAATGCAAGAATCACCGTGACGGGAATGGTGATGATCGGAACAATCGCACTCCGGAGGTCCCACAGGAAGATCATGATCACGATGCTGACAATGATCAGTTCTTCGATCAAAGTGTGCCGGAGGTTATCAACTGCCCGGTCGATCAACTCAGAGCGGTCATAGGTTGTCACCAGTTTGACGCCGGGAGGAAGCGTCGACTTCAGGTCGTTCAGTTTTTCCTTGGTACGTTCGATCACCTTCTGCGCATTTTCTCCGTAGCGCATGATGACCACGCCGCCGACAACTTCTCCTTTTCCGTCCAACTCTCCGACGCCTCTGCGCATGTCAGGCCCGAATGTCACTGTGGCCACGTCACGAACTAGAACGGGAGTTCCCGTCTGGGCGTTGTACATGATGACGGTCTTGCCGATGTCGTCGAGCGAGCGGATGTATCCACGGCCACGCACCATGTATTCGCGGCCAGTGAACTCGACCAATCGCCCGCCTACGTCGTTGTTGGACTTCCCGATTGCATCGCTCACGACATTGATGGGGATTTTGTAGGCGAGCAGTTTGTTGGGATCGACGTTCACTTGATACTGCCGAACGAAGCCGCCAATAGGAGCCACTTCAGCAACGCCAGGCACAGTCTGCAATGCGTAGCGAAGATACCAATCCTGATAGGACCGTAGTTGGTCGATGCTGTACTGCCCCGTCGTATCGACGAGGGCATACTGGTAGACCCATCCAACGGAGGTCACGTCCTTCGCCAGTTCGACGCTCACGCCCTTGGGGAGCTTCGGCGTTACGGAGTTCAAGTATTCCAGCGTCCGGGAACGCGCCCAGTAAATGTCCGTGCCTTCGTCGAAGATGATGTAGATGTAGGAAAAGCCGAAGTCAGAGAAGGCGCGAATGTCTTTGACCTTTGGCAGTCCAAGCAACGCGGACGCGATCGGATACGAGACCTGATCTTCCATGATGTCAGGGCTGCGATCCCACTTGGCATAGACGATCACCTGGGTATCTGACAAGTCAGGAATCGCATCGACCTTCGTATTCCTCATTGCGTTCCATCCAAGTACAATGGCTACCGCAACGAAGAGGAAGATCAGAAACCGGTTCTTGTCGCTGAAATCAATGATTCGGTTCATCATTGGAATTTCGCCTCGCTCATGAGTTGCCCAAACGAGATAACGGTGCCGCCGTTCGCCGCTGTAAAGTCCTCAGCTTGTTGGTTGGTCGCAAACGTCAAGGTCCCTGGCGAACAACGGTCGTACTCCATCGGCGCGCTTTCTTTCATCTCGTCCATGTGCATCCCGTTGTGTTCGCACGCCAATACGCGGCTTCCCTCGACGTACCATGCTTTTTCAGGAGACATTGCCTTCCCCGTGCTGTAGTCATGAACAGTGATCAGGCGCACGGGCTTGTGCTCCTGATTAGCTTCGGTAATGGCACAGCGGGGGCAGCAGACTTCTGCCCTCTTCCCATCGATCTCTGCAGTCACCTTCACGTTTGCATGCAAGGTACGCAAGCAGTAGCCGCAGGCGACCGGCGCTGGGTGAGCAATGTACCTGTACCATGCATAGGCACCGGCGTAGACAACAATCAGCAGAGTGACGGTAATTACAATACGTCGAGAGTTCACAGCCATCCTCCTCAGTGCGACATTCCGCTCATTGCGTTCTTGAGTCCGCTTTCAGAATCGATCAGGAAGTTTCCGGAGACGACGATTGTCTCGCCAGCCTTCAGCCCTGAAAGGATCACTGCGCTACCGTCAACCACAGGCCCAATTGTGACCGTTCGAGGTTCGAAGACTCCCCCTTCATGGACCACGAAGACATGTTGCTCAGTGCCCGAATTCAGAACCGCCTCCTGTGGCACCAGGATCTTCGTGCCGTAGTCCACGCGCAACTGGGCATCGGCGAACATCTGCGGCTTCAAAACGAAGCCTGGATTCGGAATCTGTATTCGAGCCTTGACGGTTCGTGTCTGCGGATCGACGGTGGGATAGATGTAGGAGATCTTTCCCGAGTACGTCTTGCCTGGGTAGTAGCTCAGAGTCAGGGTGACTCGCTGGCCAAGACGTACAAAGGGCACCTCGTACTCGTAGATGTCGGCGTCGGCCCATACCGTCGACAAATCCGAAACCGTGTAGAGTTCTGTGTCCGGCGTGACAGAAGTCTGCGGAAACACCTTGCGATCGGTCACGAAGCCGGTAATCGGCGAGTAAAACGTCAGGTCTTTGCTGACCTTGCCGGTCTCATCGAGTCCTTTGATCTGGTCATCCGATATATCCCACAACTTGAGCCGCTGCCTGGCTGACTGAAGAAGCGACTGTGATCCCTGGGAAATCTCCTGAAAGGGTGCGTTCGCGAGCGTCGCGTTCCCGCGCTTTGCGATGAGGTATTCTTCTTGCGTCGAAACCAGGTCGGGGCTGTAGAGCGTGAAGAGCGGCTGTCCCTTCTTGACAAGCTGCCCGACAAAATCAACATAGACTTGATCGATGTAGCCCGCCACCTTGACATGGACATGAGCAATTCGCGTTTCGTCCGCAACAATTTGTGCCGTGGTGCGAATGTCGCGGACCAGGGATTTGCGCTCGACAACTGCCGTCCGCACGCCGGCCAGTACTTGCTTCTCCGGCGATATCGTCACAGTGCCTACTGGCATCTTGGCCATACTCTGATCTTCCGCATACTTCGGGACAAGAGTCATCCCGCAATCGGGAGCAGTTCCCGGCTTGTCCGATTTGTAGGCCGGATGCATCGGGTCGTACCAATAGAGGACCTTGCGATCTCCAGCTTTCGTGGACATCCCCGGCATGTTGGCCATGTCCTGTGCCCCCGAGTTGGCATCCTGCCTTGTGGGCGACGCTGTCTCTTCCGCATACTGAGGAACAAGGTCCATGCCGTCCGGAGCCTTACCCGGCTGGTTGTAATGGTGTTGTGGATTCATGGCGTCGTACCAGTAAATGGGCTTCCGCTCGTCCTTTGCGCTCTGGGACGCGGCTACAGCGCTACCGCCCTGGCGGAACCAATGGTGAGTCGCGGCGGCATAAACAAGCCCAAGCGTCAATAAGATCAAGATGCCAAGGATGATTCTCTTTGGTGAGCTTTGAATAGGCATTACTTTGCCTCCTTTGCGGGCTGAGAACCCGATGCTGCGGGAGCTGGCGGCCCTGTCACATCGACGCCAGTCAAGACTTCAATCCGCGCCATGGCCGTCTGGTAGTCGGCAAGTTGCCGGTAGTAGTCCATTTCGTAATCCAACAAAGTGGTGAAGTTGGAGAGTAGCGAGAGGAAATCCACGTTGCCGACCTGATACGAGGCCATCGACGATTCGAGAGCGAGTGACGACTGCGGGACCACGCCCTTGGAGTAGAGAGTCAGCAGACGTTCCGAAGCCTTGGCGCCAAGGTACTGCTGCTTCAGTTCAAACTTGACTTCATTCAACCGGTTGTCGCGCATCTTCTCGGCGCTCATCAGGTCTTCACTCGCTTCGGCCACGCCCTGGCGCTGTTTGTTCTTGTAAAAGACCGGAATATTCACGCTGAAGGTCACACCGTTCATATCCGGCAGCGCCGAACGCTGCTGGTACATGTAGCTGACTCCGATGTCAGGTCTATACTCTCTCTGCGCCAAAGCGACAGCCAGGTGGCCACGTTCCACCATCGTTTTATTCAGTAGAACTGCGGTGTCATTGTCCGCCGCAAGAGCATACAACTCGTCGAGAGAGTACCGGATGGTCGCAGGTTCAACTTCGGCGGCAGGAGGCAAAGGAGACTCCGGTGAGCGCACCATGAATACATTGAGCCGTGCCTGTGCTGTTCCACGCTGTTGTTCGAGAACGGTGAGCTTCTCAATCAAAAGGGAGATCTCCACCTGAGACCGCAGCACATCTGCCTGCATTGCCTTTCCAACCCGGTAACGAGCTTCGGCGATCTTTGAAAGCTTTTCGAGAAGTTCCTTGTTCCGTTCTGTCGTTTGAATAGCCCGGTCGAAGTAGAAGTAGTCGAAATATGCCGCTCTGACTTCGGCGGTCACACTCCGCCGAATAGCCTCATAATTCGCTGCCGCTGCATCTGCTTCCTTGCTCGCGATTTCACCACGCAGTTTCAATTTGCCTGGATAGGGGAATTGCTCGGAGACGGTCACTCCACGGTAGCTGGAGTTGTCGCCCTGCATTACGCTGAACGGGACAAGATTGCCCGCCCATCCAACGGAAACCATCGGATCGGGTAGCGCCTTTACTTGCGGCACACGCCGTTGCAACGCATTGATGGTGTGCTGCGCACTTTGGGCCTCCGGATTCTTCTCCAATACTTCCCGGATGACATTGTCGAGCACCAACACCTGTGGAACGGGCTCCTGATCGGTCCGTTCACTCGTGCTCGCCGCTTGCGGCATCGCCTTGCTGTTCTGCGCAGGCAGAACGAAAGCTGGCAAGACCAGCAGGATCGCAAGGATCCTTGTAATTCTCATGGAATACTCCCTTTGTCTGAAAAGTGCACAGGACAGACCGTTCGGTCTGAGCGGTTCTAGACGAGGGAGGAGATTAGACCAGGAAAGTGCAAAGGAGAGCGTGAACCGGCGAATGCTGCAACTTCGTCAATCGCGGAGAGCCTCGACGTGAGAGCAGAACCGGCGCAGGGAGCACATCGGCTATATCGGACGTTGCCTGCAGCCCATTTGCGTTGTCATTTGAAACACCCGATAACAGGATAGGCTGGATGGACGTTGACTCGATCGGCGCTATTTTGCAGCAGGACGGGGGCACCGACACAGCCAATGAGGACGCCGCGCAATGCGAAGCGTTGGCCTGCTCATGCGCCATGCAGCAAGCATGGCCGTGCGGTCCAGAGGGCTGTGAACAAAAAAGGGACGTAGCTCCTGGAAATCCCGCAAGGATAAGCAAGACCGCCAGCAGCACAACTTTGGATAAACGTCCCATAGTCAACCTGTTTACGATATACATCATACTCCAAGCCGGTGTAGTGATGTATATCACAGATTATCGGCTTGAACTGGACGATGCGCCGAACCGCGTCTATGAAATGGGTTTTCCAAATCGTCGCTCTCGTGCTTCGGTACCCATCTTGATCCGGCACGGTTTTAGTGACCCATCATCCAGGTCGCAGATTCACGCAGACGATGCTCCGAAGACACTTGTTGGATCCATGCGACCTTCCGCTCACTCGGATACTCCGGTTGCAACCATGGTGCATCTTGCTTTGTTTCGTTCTTGGCGAACCATAGATTGCGATCCAGAAAAGTCGACTCTGCTTGTCAACAATTGGACTGACTAGAAGTTCTGGCTTTCTCAGCAACTCCACTCACCAGACGATGCACTGAATTAGAGGCATAGAAGCTATCGGATAAGTTGATACTGGGAGGCGCCCATGTGGCCGGGAAGAATTCTGGCTTCGCGCTAAATCGCCTGAGCGCGTATCCACGGTCGGCAAGTCTGAAAATGTAGTAAGATCTGTTATTTTCAATCGAATCAGGTATCGATCCAGCGAGCCGCAATGGACTACCGATGAGCATGAACCGCATAGAGGTGGTCCAGCTTTTTGGGCCTCTAATACATCGGCTCTTCCAAAATCTGTTTTGCAATTCCCGCTACGGAGCAAGTGCCGTGCCTCGTTGCAAGCCTGTGGCCCGCGAAAGAGAAGGGCTCGTTCGATTCGCGCAAAGATGAGCTGAATGCGACATGGAACACAGCGGTAGCAACGCTGCGATCAATTATGCATTATGTCTACCTCGATGGTATTTATCTCGACGGATTGCACTGGCATGACGGCCCGCTCACGCTCGCAGCATACGAGCGCGTGTGCTACGTCGCCGGTCTACCCCACCAAACCCTGATTGGAAATCATTGAAGTGGGACCTGTTGCGCCGGATTCAAGGTCGCTACGCCTCTTCAGAGAGGCGAGAAACTTGATTCAACCGGATCAGTGGGAGAGGGAGGTGTCCGAGCATCAAACCAACGATGAAAATGAGAGAGCGCAAGACGCCGGACGAGATTGGTGAAGAGCTAGATCCCTCTGATACTCCCCCTTAGCCTCAGGGGTCCCCCAAAAAATACCCCACAGTCTTGATCAAACAAGGGACAGCCCAATCGGCAACCCTTTTAAAATGAATGGTAGGCAAGGCGGGGCTCGAACCCGCAACCCCCGGCTTAGAAGGCCGGTGCTCTATCCAGTTGAGCTACTCGCCCACGCTCTTTCATTCTAGCTAAAGTTGGCCCTGGAAGACACCGGCAAACGCAGCCAGTGCCACATCGAGTACCCGGCCGGCCTCGGCTGCCGACGCGCCGCAGGCGGTCAGATACGCGGTGACCCCCAGACGATCGAGGTCAGGGGCGATGAAGGCGCGGCGAATCACCAGATCGGCGCGGCAGCAACGCAGTGGGAGCGGACGCAGGCGGCCACAAAGCTCTTTGCACCAGTCCGCGGCCAGGGCGGGGAGAGACCATTGCTGCTCGCTCCGGGGTAAAAGATCGATGTAGCAGGCGGCGGCGTGGGTGGCGGAAGCGGGTTCCGCATCCAGTTCGCCGGGATCGACCAGGTCCGGTTCGAACATCGGCCAGGTGTCGCACTTTGAAGTCCAGACGGGCGACCCGGGCCCATTCAGCGCCTGGAGCGCCGCGGACAAGGCCGGAAAGCCGGCAGCTTCCGGCAGTTCGCGGGTGCGCTCCGGATGCTGGCGCAGATCCACAAATCCCGTCCAAAGCGCCTCGATCACCGGCGCTTCACCGCCCACCTCGAACTCCCAGTCAGCTTCCATGTGTTTTTGAGCGGTTCTCCCGTTCGAGTTGCGTTACAACGGTCCTGCAAAGCAGTCATTTCTTGAGGAAGGAATAACAGAGGTCGAGGCTCTCACCCTGCATCGACTCGGTGGCCGTTTTGCCCGGTCACCTGGAGCAAATAGTGGATGACGGTGGCCTCAGCCCAATGAATTTCGTTGCCGCTATCGCGGGAAAGGAAGGCGCAATGGCCCCCGTGCGGGGTCTCGACGAGGTGAACGTGGGGATTGGCCAGCAGCTTGGCGCGGGTTTCCGGCAGCAGGCGGATAAACGGATCGTCCAGCGCGCGCAGAATGAGCGTGGGAACGGCGATCGTGTCCACCACCCGGGCGCTGGCGGCGCGGTCGTAGTAGTCGCTGGCGTCGCGGAAGTTCCAGTAGCGGGCCACAATCTTGTCGTCGAACTCGCGGATGGAGCGTATCGATCCGAAGCTCGCGGTCTGATAGATGTCGGGAAACAGCTTGACCTTGCGGTGAAAGCGCGCGATCAGGTCCCGCAGAAACTTCCACTCATACAGGCGATTGACGGGCTGGTGCAGGGCATCGGAACCGGGGGCCAGGTCAATGGCCGGGCAAACCGCGGCCACAGCGCACAAGGGGGCGCGGCAGCCCCATTCTCCGGCCAGCTTCAGCACCAGGTTGCCGCCCATGGAGTAGCCCACCAGCGCTATCCGTTGCAGCCCGTACCGCTGGGTGAAGTGGCTGATCACAGCTCCCAGGTCGCCGGAGAGACCGGAGTGGTAAAGCGTGGGAGTGAGGGCCTCGGTATGGCCGCAGTTGCGCATGTTCATGCGCACAACGTTCAGGCCGGCCTCCCAGGCGCGGACGGCGATGCCCAGCACATAACGGGAGTCAGAAGAGCCTTCCAGGCCGTGGACCAGCAGCACCGTCAAACGCGAGGCCCGGACGGTCTCAGGCTGCCAGTGGCAATGGCACAGCACGCGGCTTCCGTCGGCTGGGTCCACCTCGACGGTTTCGGCGGTAGCCTTGAGTTGGAATGGAGGGCGGGGAAGAAAGTTCCCCACAATGGTTTGCGCATGGCCGTTGGTCAGGCCACGCAATGGCTCAAAGGGAGGCAAATCGAGCGGCAGTCCGTTGGACACGTCGTCAAAGCCTGGAGTTTTCATGGGTTTTCGGGATCACGAGATTCGCCTGTTCGGCAAATGGGCTGGTGAAGCCCATTGAGGTCCATCGAAGAAATTGGGGCGGCGGGTGGGGATCGAACCCACGACATCCTGAGCCACAGTCAGGCGTTCTGCCACTGAACTACTGCCGCCATCTCTTTTTGATTGTAGCATCGAATCAGGTCACTTTGCCTGACCGAAAGGGGAAACCGCCCGTGCCCCGTTCTGCCCGAAGTTCCGGAGCCATTCCCGACCCCTCTGGAGGCCATCCTCAGGCCGAGTGCCAAGCGCCCGAACGCTGGATGCGGGGCGCCTGGATTTTTAACGACAAAGCCCTTCATGGGCTGGAAATCCTTCTGGACGAGGCCTTTCGCCTGCCCGGAACGCAGTTCCGCTTCGGCCTGGATGGAATCATCGGTCTGGTTCCGGGGCTGGGCGATGTGCTGGCCGGGGTGCTCTCGCTGGCGATTCCTTTCGCCGCATGGGTCCGCGGCGTCCCCTACGTTACGCTGGTTCGCATGGCCGCCAACCTGGGAATCGGCGTGCTGGTGGGGTCGATTCCCCTCTTAGGCGACCTCTTCGACATCGTCTGGAAGGCCAACCGCCGCAACTACCGGCTGCTCCAGCGCTCGCTGGCCACGCCGCGCCTGCACAACTGGCGGGATTGGGCGTTCCTGCTGTTTCTGGCTGCGGCGCTGGGGTTGGTCTTTGCCATTCCCCTCGCGCTGGTGGTGTGGTTCCTGGCCTGGCTCGCCCGTCATTGAGGCTATTTGGAAGAAACCAACAAAAAACCAATCCGCGCTACAATCAAATCAGAATGTCGGGGCGTAGCGCAGCCTGGTAGCGCATCTGCTTTGGGAGCAGAGGGTCGGGGGTTCGAATCCCTCCGCCCCGACCATCGTAACTTATTGATATTTCAAGCGATATTTCCGATTTAAGCCACGCATCTGCTTTTTGCCGCTACAGCACTGTAGTCGATTTTGTAGCTGTAGCCACTTCCGGGGAATTCCACTTGCAATTCTCGTGAGTTTTCCGACAAGTCAATCAAGAGCTGCTCCCCGAATAAAGTGGCTTTGGAATTCTCGATGCATTTCTGAAGGTGCAGCTTTGACATGTTGTGCTTGGTTTACTGGATGTATTGTCAAACAGCCAACTAACCATGCAATGCGCTCTTTCGCTCGGATATTGGGCGCAGAACGTCCACTTCGTGCTAGGACGATCATTTTTTCAAACCGAGCCGGATTTGTTGGAACTTCTCTGCGCAAGGCAAGAGCAATCCACGCAACCACATTTCCAGGTGAGACTCGCCCCTACGACGCCGATGTTTCACCCGAAAGTTTGGGTCATTGAACATGAGGGCTCTGCGGACGCCATTGTTGGGTCAGCCAATCTGTCCTTCGGCGGCTTTGCTTCAAATACTGAATGTTCCGGATACTTCAGCGATCCCGAGATCACTGAGTCCCTCAGGAATTGGTTCGATTCAATCTGGACGACGTCAGCGCCCCTGACCGTTGAACTGTGTGGGGCGTACCGCAATCAGTACGAAAAGACCGTCCAGGCCAGAGACCATGCGAAGAAGGTCATAGTGTCCGCCTCTGACGAATTGACGAGTATGCAGTGCGATTGGATGCGGCAGGAAGCAATTGATCTCACAAAGAAATATTTTTCGTCCAACGCGGGGATAACTGAAGCGCGAGCACGCATCGATACAATGGCCGTGATCCGGCAACTCTTGAAGCCGCCGACCTTCGCATTTACCAAGGCTGACTGGCTTCAGTTTCTGACCATTCCTGAGTTCGGCAGCATGAAGAGAATTCGCAAGGACACCATGCAGCATTTACCAGGGATCAAGAAGGCATTCTTACATTTGGCCGATGATTCAATACCGCTCGCTACAAGAATGAATGAGGTCATCAACAAGGGGAGACCGTATCACGTTTTTGGGATCGGCAGGAATATCGTCACCAAGGTTCTCGCGATGCTGCATCCCAAGAAGATGCCTGTATACAATCAGCCCGTCGAAGAAACACTGCGCTCTTTCGGCTACAAAATCGACCGAGAGGCAACAACAGGGGCAGCATATGTGGCATTTTGTAATGCAATGGATTCTTTTGTTAAGGAATGCGGTCAGTCTGAGATGCTGAGCATCGACGCGTTCTTTGAACATTATTTCCACACCAAACTAAAGAAGTAGGCGCTGATCCCTCCCGCAATGCTTTTTGAAGTGCGCTTGCACCACGCAGTTATTCCTATTTGATGCCAAAAACGCCCTTGTACTTCTTAAGCAGGTTGTCCATTTCAGCGTAATGGGGCCTGATCTGTGGGGACGATGCGATCTTGGCCGGAATGGTCCCATCGGTATGAAGAAACTGGCTCGTGAATTTGTGTGTGTCTTCAAGTAGGGACTCATCGTTCGAATCGAATTTATTGCATTGCCTCAAGAGCGGCTTCAGGTCTGACCAGTTCATATCTTCAAACCGCTTCGAGACTGAGTTGCCCGTCTCTGCTATGAAGAAGTCTTTGACAAAGCGTTCGACAAACTGCCGGAGCGCCTGGACTGCCTGCTTTCGGAAGCCTTCGTTCAATGAGTCCATATTCCTTCTTACTTCTAAATCACGCGCTAGGACAAGGCGGAGCGTAAGGGAAATGTTTGGGAGGTTTCGCACTCCCGGGTCAGGCACCCAATCAGATCGCAACGCCCGACGGAACCAGCCTCATGTAGATATAGTCCTGTTTGAACCGCCGCCGCAGCTTTCTCTTCCATTCGTGGAGCGCGCAAAGATCGATGCCGGTGAAAACTCCATCCACTTCAAATCGCATCAGATCGTCCGACACGCCCATCATTCTCACATCATCCCAGTACCACCCCTTCGCCGGCAAAAGAGTATACCCGCTGAACGTTTCCCGCATTTCCTCAACGGTTCTTTGGATCAACACCTTGGAAACCGGCTTTCGGTGGCCTTCGGTATCGGGGTTGTAGAGCAGTGGCAGGAGAAGAATGAGCGTCTGCCAGTGATGGGGGTTGTCTTTCCAGCGTCCTGAGCCTCCCGGTGTGGCGAGGGCAACGCCGCTTCCGATCCGCGACCGCACGACGAGCGTCTTCTTTGGCAGAGACCGCACCGGTCGCCGCTGCATCTCGTCAATTTCTAACGGAACGGTCGGCATGGCTATGTCCCCCCACCAGTCCCGTCCACGTGGACAAATTCGCAGGAGATGGTGAGTCGATACGCCGCGACGTTCAACAGATCAGTATCCTCTGATACGAGGATTTCTTCCGGCCGCATGGCGAGCCCTGCTTCCTTGAGCGCTTTCCCGATTTGCTGACGGAGTCTTTGGACGTATACCTTGATTGATCTGTGCGTCAATCTGATCGTCGGCCTTTGCGCCGAAGCCGCATTTGCGCCGAGACGCACATAGAACGGATCTGTCGCAAGAATGCGCTCAATATGCGCGACGGTCAGAGGCAGAGGCTTCTTCCGTGCAAAGACATCCGCGAGAACAAGCCCTGTGGGGGAGACGCGCAACGGAATCACATCTGAACTCACAGAAAAACAGGCTTGCTCAATAGTCTCCCCTGGAAGGCAGTCGTTTACCGCTTGGTGGTGGCCATGTACCACGATGAGACGCGGGCGTGCTCCGGCCATCCGTGCCCGCTTGGCGCGGAGATACTCGATCTCTTCGACGATCCTATGAATGGCGTCATCGTTCATGCAGCACCCCCACATTCAACTCGTCGCCAAAGAGCCTGTCGTTGGGGCCGTTTGGCGGCCACCGAAGGACGCATACGATCTCCGGACGGCTTGCGATATGGCGAATTGCATCGCAGAAGGATTTCAGATCGTTCCGCCACCATGAAGGGGAACGGGGTACCATCACGACAATGTCGGCACCCAGTTTCCCCAAGGCGTCGACAGCGGTTCGATGATCCCGGCATACCGAGACGCAGAGGTTGACCCCGTGGAGGGCATCCGCGAGCGCGGCTGCGTGGGTCGTATCAGCATCGACGATCAATATCCGGTCCATCGCGCCCTCTCGTCCGATGCGCATGGCATCGAATCAAACGATCCGCCGATGGAAATGCCCTGGGACCCGTTCTGGAAGGACAAGCGCTCTCGATGATCCGGATGTGCGCCGCCTTGACTTTGGCGCATTTCCGTGGAGAATGATGGGGACCCGATGTCACCATTCTCTAGATATGAGAATGGCGGCGCGTACGGTGTCCGTCTCTTTGTTCGTCCAGATGGATACCCCTCGCGCGATGCGCGGGAAGGCCCCGGTTGGTGCTCGATACACCGCCCGGGGCATTTCCATCTTTGTATATCTAAATGCTAGACTTGCCTCTACTTCTCAGCTTGGTTCCAATCTGATTTGTATCTGAATCCGTCCTTTGGAGCTCTTGGCGATGGATGACCCTCCGATTCATTTGTTACGTTGCGGCGACTTCGAGATCAATGCCCTCAGCAATTCGTTGACCTTTGCTGGGCAGTCGTTGGATGTTGATGCGCAGCACGTCAAGGTGCTGTGGCTGCTCCTCATGAATCCCGGCAGGTTTTTTAGTGTTGAGCAGCTTCTCTCGGGCGGCTGGTGGTCTCAGAGCACTTATGTAAAGCGAGACAGCGTCTATCAGGCCATCTCACGTCTCCGCGTGGTTCTTGATGCGAACGACCCGCCACATTCAGCCTTGTGGATAGAGTCGCATCGCAACAGCGGATACCGGGTACAGTGCAACCAGCCTATAGTTGCCGTGCACGACGCCTCTTTCCGACCACCTGGGGATTTTCCGGCAGTGTTCGCCCTGAAGACTCTCGGGGGTGGCGGAGTGGATGCGCCCGGAGCATCGCAACGATCCGAGTTTGCACACGTGCTCGCATCCCCGCACCATATGCCCCGCGCGCCGCTAGACTTTACTGGGAGAAAAGAGCAACTGCAATACCTGGTTTCGGAAGAGGCAACAGGCGTCCGCCTCATGGGCTTCCATGGGGGATTCGGCGTTGGGAAGACAACGCTTGCGCTCAAGTTTGCGGAAGTGCTGAGCCCAAAATACCCCGACGCGCATTGCTATCTTGATTTGAAAGGCCTCAGCAAACATCCGCTCTCCGCCGCCGATGCCATGCGTCATGTCATCTGGAGCCTCAGGCCGGATGCGCGTCTTCCCCAGACCGACGAGGAATTGGGAATGATCTACCGGTCCATCCTGTACAACAAGTGTGCTCTTCTCCTATTCGACAATGTAAAAGATGCGGTGAATATAAAGCTCTTGTCGCCGCCCCCTTCATGTCTCCTGATCGTCACGTCCAGGCTTCACTTGGCATTTCCCGGAATGCTGGATGAAGAGGTCGTGCAGCTTTCTCCCGAGGATGCCGAGGATCTCTTGTTGGCGATCACCCCACGCATCAAGCCACAAGTCGAAACGATTGCCTCGCTTTGCGGGTATCTTCCCCTTGCGTTGCGTGCCGCTGGAAGTGCAATCGCTGAGCAAGTTGACCTTGATCCTGCTGATTACGCGGCTAGCCTTACGTCCGCGCGTGCGCGTTTGGCGCTTACGGACCCTACGGAGGACCTGAGCATCGAAGCATCCATCCGACTCAGCTACGAATTGCTGACCGACGATTTGAAGATGCGGCTTCGCACCCTTTCTGTATTTCCGGGGACGTTCGACGTGTATGCCGCCGCCGCCGTGTGGGAATTGGAGGTACAAGATGTCCAGGACTCATTAAGCTCCCTTGTTCGATTTGCCCTGGCGACATTCAATCCGGTAGATCGGCGCTATTCCCTGCTCGACTTTCCGCGCCTCTTTTCAGACTCATTGCTATCGAGCACGGAGCGGGATCAAGCCGCCTTGAGTCACGCATCCCATTTTGAGCAAGTTCTCGCAATTGCCGAGAGCCTCTACCTCAAAGGGCGCGAATCAACGAAGGTCGGTCTGGAACTCTTCCATGCCGAAATGCTCAATATCTATGCTGCGCAGGCATGGTGCGTCGGTCACACCACCGAGCATCCGATTGCCGCCGCTCTGTGTAGCAAATATCCAGAGGTCGGATTCTATGTCCTTGAGTTCAGCCACCATCCAAACGAGAGAATTGCATGGTTAACGGCGGCTCTTCACGCGGCAAAACGAATGAATGACGCACGGATGGAGGGAAGGCATCTCGGAAGTCTAGGGATCGCACATTGGCGGTTGGGCGACGCCCACCGTGCCGCCGACATCTTCAAAGAGGCTTTGAATGTAACGAAGTGTTCGAAGGATTCGGAAGGGCGAGCCCGCGCGTTCCGCGGCCTCGGCTTGGCATGTCAAGCGCTCGGCTGGCGCCATCGGGCGCTTAGCAATCATGAGCGCGCACTTGAGATTGACCGAACGCTTCGAGACAAGCGAAATGTGGGACGTGACCTCAACAACCTTGGAATAGCCTATGCAGCCATAGGGGAGACTGATAGTGCCATCAATTGTCACCGCCGTCATCTAAGAATTGCGCGGGCGGCGGGAGATATTCGCGCCGAAAGCGCCGCCATCGGGAATCTCGCTGCCATCTATCGGGAACTCGGGAATACGCGGCGGGCCATTGCCCTCCAAGAGCGCGCCCTGTCCATTGATTGCGAGTTCGGCGACATGGTTGGTGAGGCTGGGGACTTGCTAGAACTCGGCTTAGCGCACGCGGACCTAGGGCACAAGACCGATGCCATTGAGTGCTTTGACCGTGCCCTTCGCCTTACCCGAATAACCGGTGAACACCTGAGAGAAGCGGATACCCTGTTTGCAATCTCTCAAACACGATATGAGCAGGGGGATATTCAGACTGCGGTTTTTCGCGCCCGAGAATCACTGGACCTTTATGAAGAGTTGAAGCAGCACCGGGCGAAAAAGGTTCGCGCAATCATCAAACGGTGGCAGAATGCGGATGCATAGCTTGATTATCATGTCATCTCTCGACACCACAGTTCGCGCTTCGTCCCAAGTCGGAATTGATCCCCGAGTGCCTATCGAACCTGTCTTCGGACACCGAGAAGTGAACGAAAAGATAACGTGTCTTTCTGAGCTCTCCTTGAGTGGGATTGCGGGGAGCGGATGGAAGGATGCTCTCAAGCATATGTATTTGTGAGCTTGCGGCGTTTGACAGCAATCCAGTACATTTCCAGATGCAATGCACAGCAGCTTCGAAATAATCATTGGAATTGCGCGGCCAGTTTGACCTGCGCCTTTTGCGAGGCGCTGCCGGGGGTGGAGGACTTGGCATCCCATGCATTTCTCTTCACCTTTTGCTCTGGTGTCGGCTTGCTAAACTTATAGCAAAAGTCGATAAATAAACTGATCTTTGACAACATGAACCAACCGCATCTCGCGAGCTATCTTCGTTCGCATCGAAAACGATCCGGTCTGAGCCAACGGGAAATTGCTCAACTACTGGGATACCCCGACCAGGGGCCGGTCTCCCGCCATGAGCGATTGTGCAACGTACCGCCGCTCCTGATCGCGCTCAGTTATCAAGCGATCTTCCGCGTCCCCGTATCGGACCTCTTTCCGGGAGTTTACGAAGCGACAAGGCAGGCCATCGAAGAACGTCTGGCGAAGATGGGACACGATCTCGAACAGTGCAGCGCCAAAGGTCGCAATGCCGCCATGATTGCCCGGAAACTCGAATGGATGTGGGAGCGGCAAAACCAGGATCAACCAGAATCAATCCATGCATCCGAAGTCGAATGATCGGAGAATCCTTGCCATTGCACTTCGCTCGCGGCGGTTCGGCTTTGCGGTGTTTGAAGGGCCGAACAGGCTGCTGGACTGGGGCATGGTGTTTTACCCGCTGAACGATGGAGCGCAGCACGCAGCGGCAAGCAAGCGAGTAGCGTCTCTACTCACGCTGTTTACTCCTTCGGGGGTCGTCGTGGGAAGAGCGCGCCAGTTGAATGTCCGCAGCGACTCGGGCGTCCGTCCGATTCTCAGATCAGTCCGGTGCGAGGTGTCATCTCGCTTGATTCCAGTGCGTCTCATGAAAAAGACGGAAGTGAGAGAAGTGTTTCGATTGTTCCGCGCCAAATCCAAGCACGAGATTGCTTCGTTGGTTGTCCAGATGTTTCCTGAGCTTCTTTGGAAGCTGCCCCCAAAGCGGAGAATATGGGAAAGCGAACACCCCATCATGGCCATGTTTGACGCCGTTGCTCTCGGCTTCGCCTACTGGCAGCTCTACGACGCGCAAGATTCAACTGCGGAATGATGGCGTCGCTGAGGTGAGATCAGGTTGAGCCTTCCCGCCGGCCTCTCGGTGACGTATAGACGAATGATTCGTCCGTCACGCCGTGAGAGGCCGACGAAAGGGCTGCCAACCCAATGCTATCGCGGTTGCGACGTCCCGTTACCGTACTTATGACACTCTGAAAATCATGGCAAACGCTTTTATCTCTTCGGCCAACTGGTTCCAACTCTCACTAGTGGGGGGCACCTCATTTGTATCTACGGGTAACGATGACTCAAGAAACGAGAGAAGATGGCCCTTATCTGCGGTTCCAACTCTTCCGAAGACATAACCTGCGGGAAGAGTAAGGTGTTGGAACCGACGCTGAAATGTGATGGGCACGGCCAGCCACGCATCGGCCAGATGCATGAGCGGAGCGCAAATCGCGTCGAGATCGTTAAGAACAGATTCCGGCTTTGCCTCGGTTTCACAAGTGCCGCTGTCGAGCGTTGCCAATCGTTTATTAAGGATTAGTCTTTGCGCACGGAATTCCTCATCCGTGATAAGTTCCTCCATCTTCATGCGGATCAACTGCAGGAGCTGCGCCTGTGCGCTCTTCGCCTCCGCTGCTTGCTTTTCCTTTGACGTATGGCGGTTTTCCACCCAGGATTCGCCAATCTTGCGCACGTATTCCCGGAGGTGCGCGAACGAGTGGCGGTCGGCGCTGGTTTCGTCGAGGAACCGAACATATTCCCGATGCACATCGGCCAACGGATAGTTGCCGTGGTTGTCGCAATCGCGGCGAAAGCAGTGGTAATAGGGATAGACGCTTGACCGGCCACGCGAGAACGAGCCGGTGAGCGGCGATTCGCAGTTTCCGCAGCGAACAAAGGAGCGCAGAGGGAACTCCGGGCGTATCTCCTGGTGTGGAATTGAGCGATTGCGCCGGGCGATGATCTGTTGCACCGCATGGAAGGTTTCACGGCTGACCATTGGCAGATGCCGTCCGGCGTTCTCTTCGCCGCTCCACGGATCGCGGATGGTTCCGGCATAGAATGTATCGGCGAAGATGTGATCGATAGCCTGGTTGGTGAGCGGTTTTCCTTTTCTGGTTCGGAGTCCGCGCTTGGTGAGCAGGCGCATAATCTGCGCTTTTGTATATGCGCCTGTGGCGAACTCGTTCCATCCCTGCTGCAATATGCCGAATGCGGGCTGGTCGGGTTGATCCGGCTCCATCTTTTTGTTTCCCGGCTGTGCGCTTCCCTTGTAGCCGAGCGGCGGCTGCCAGGGAAAGATTCCTTCCTGGATTTTGTGCTGCATTCCTTGTACCGTGCGCGCCGCGCGGATGTCGTTGTCGAACTGGGCGAAGCCCGCCAGGATCGTTTCCAGCAACTTGCCTTCAGGCTTGGCATCGATAGGTTCGGTAACGGAGATCACGTGCACATTATGCTTCAAGAGGCTGGCCTTGATGTTGAAGTGGTCGCCGACGTTACGCGCAAGGCGGTCTACCTTCCAGACAAGCAACTGCTGAATGTCGTGTTCTCGCTTACCGCAGAAGGCGAGCATTTCGAGCAGTTGCGTGCGGTCGGCATATTTTGCCGATTCGCCGCGCTCCACGAAGACGCGCACCACGGTCAAGTGATTGCGCGCCGCATATTCCTTGCAGGCAAGTTCCTGCGATTCGAGGCTGGTCCCTTCCACTTGCTCCTTCGAGGAGACACGGCAATAGATGACTGCATTCATGATGTTGATTGATTTTGTTTTCGACCTTTCATTCAGCGTATGCGATCACGGAATGTTGTCAATCTCTGGAGGGCAATCCCGTTGTCGCTCCTTCTCGCGGTCCCAAAGATATATGTCGAAAAGCAGTTGCGCGAAAGCCTGAAGCTCGCGCTCCAAGACGGGATCGCTGTGTTCGCACGCGGGGCAGCCTTTTCGATACTCGAGTGCGCCGTGAGGAGCGGCTGCGGAGTTGTTCGTCTCATCCTGCATGAAGCAGAGTATCCACCGAAACGCCGCGAGGTAAAAGGTAACGTAAATTGCATGGAGGTCAACTTTCAAGTTTGCGGTATGCGGGCGTATGCATCATGATGCGCATAAAACTCCACCTATCATCTGCTGGCACCGAGCGTATTGTGAGCATGGGCCGTTCGACGGGTGTCAGCCATTCGAGGAGCGAAGATGGCTGAAACGCAACCTCTCTCCTTCGGTTGCGGCCAACTACCCCGTGCTCGGAAAGGACGAACGGCCCACCTTTCCCCTGCCAAGATATTCGCCGCTTTGCATTTTATGGACAGTCGGAGTGATTCACAAAATGACTTCGCATCTCTGTTGCTGTCTGGCGAGATATGCTTGCAGTGCATATTTCTTCCCCTACCATCTTTTATCCATTCGCGTAGGATGAGACCAAGCTTCGATGCATAAAGGTCGAATCGAAGCGGTCTTCAACACACCCAGCGAATCCATTCATTCAATTTCATGCGAGGACCACTGGCCTACATCGGCGGGAAGCGCGCGTTGGCAAACCAGATCATCGAGATATTTCCGAAGCATACGACGTATGTGGAAGCGTTCGCGGGAGGCGCACAGGTTTTCTTCAAGAAAGAGCCATCCAAAGTCGAGGTATTGAATGATCTCGACGGCGAGATGGTGAACTTCTTCCGCGTCTGCCAGCAGCATTACGAGGAACTGGTCCGCTACCTGCGCTTCGTCGTCGTCAGCCGGAAGTGGTTTGAGATGTTGCTCGATACCGACCCGGCAAAACTCACCGACATTCAGCGCGCGGCCCGGCAACTGTATCTTTTGAAGAACAGCTACGCCGGGCGAGTCCGCAGTCCCAATTATCGCTGGAGCATTTCGCAGCCGCCGAGCTTTAACCCGGAGCGAATTCCCGAAGTGATCGAGGAAACGCACAAGCGGCTGGCGCGGGTGCAAATCGAGTGCCTGCCGTATGAGAAAGTGCTTGCCCATTTCGACAGCCCAACAACGCTTTTCTATCTTGACCCTCCGTACTACGAGCGCAAGCTCTACAAATTCACGCTCGAACCGGAGGACTTCCGCAGGATGGCGGAACGGCTTGAGAAGCTGCGCGGCAAATTCGTGTTGTCGCTGAACGACGTTCCGGAAGTGCGCGCGATCTTCAAGGCATTCACCATCAAAGGAATCGACCTCGCCTACACCGCACAGAAGATCGCTGGCCGCCGTTATCGCGAAGTGCTCATCACGAACTTCTAAAAGCCCTGCTCCAAAGCCCTCGTCAACTGTTTTATTTCCCTGTATTCCTTGATGTAACTTGTTGAATTCGATGGTATTCGCATTCAGCTCCGCAGGAGATTGTTACCGTTTTCGACGCCCTGCCCCCAATACTCACCCACATGATTCGCTACCTCGAACAACTCATGAGTTCTATTTGGAACCGCCTGCAAGGGCGGCGACAGGTACGGATGGAAACCGGCAGCAATATCGCTCTCGGGTTTCAGGTTGCGGATGAACAGACCACGCGGCGGAGAGTGGGGCTGAGCCCAACCCGCCGCACCATGCACGTCGCGCTCCTCGGAAAGACGGGGACTGGTAAGAGTTCGCTCCTTAAGAATCTCTGTCTGCAAGACATCGAGGCAGGACGCGGGTTCGTATACTTTGACCTGCACGGCGATGCGACGCCGTTTCTCCTGCGCGCAATCGCCGCCCGCGAGTGGAAGCAGCAAACGCATTTGAGCGACCGGCTCATTGTCATCTCGCCCGCCGACCGGGAAATGTCGGTGGGCCTCAACCCGCTCGAAGATGCGGAACCGGATTTCGTCCGGATCGCAGAATTTGCGGAGGTTCTGAAACAGCGTTGGGGACTGGACCACTTCGGCGCGCGGACGGACGAACTGCTGCGCAATGCGCTCTACGTTCTCGCGGCAAACGGCCTCACGCTTCTCGAACTTGCGCCGCTGCTCACGCATCCCGGATTTCGCTCCACCTGCCTCAAGAATGTTCCGAACGCCGAGGTCCGCCAGTATTTCGAGTTCCGCTATGGACAAGTAAGTGAGCCGATGCGCGCCACCATGCGCGAACCGATCCTCAACAAGACTTCGGCCTTCACCGCCGATCCGCGCTTTCGTCATATCGTCGGCCAGACGCAGTCAACATTCTCGATGCGGGAGGCCATGGACGAAGGGCACTGGGTCATCGCGAACCTTGAAAAAGGCAAGCTTGGAGAACAGGCCCTCACGCTGGGGAGCTTGCTCTTCACGGTCATCAAAAACGCCATATTTACCCGCCAGCGGAAATCGCTCTTCACCGTGTACTGCGACGAAATTCAGAACCTCATCGCGTATTCGAGCGACGTGGAGACGGTACTCTCCGAGGCGCGAAAGTTCGGCGTCTCGGTCGTTTCGGCCAACCAGTTTCTGGATCAGTACCCAACTCCCATGCGCGCGGCGATTCTCTCCATCGGCACCCATGTCTTTTTCCAGTTGTCGAGTGCCGACGCAACAACCGTCGCCCAGATGCTCGATGGCGGCAAGTCACTCGCCGAACGGCTGAAGAACCTCCCGCAGCGGCACTTCATTTTGAAGAGCGGGGCGGATCACTGGGTCGAAGGCATGGTGCCCACGGTCGTGGATTCCGGCACCAACTACGCCGATCTCGTCAACCGCTCTCGCACACTCCGTGCCCGCCCGCGCGCCCTGATCGAGAGCGAGATTGCGAAACGGCACGCAGCGCTCACCCGCACGACGGATGAGGTACTCCATGACTGGAATTAAAAAAACAACCGAGCACGGAAAGCGGCGCGGCCTCATCGTGCAACCGAGAGACCTCGAACTCCTGCGGGAGCTCGGCGTCATGCGTGTTGCGGATCGGGAGCAGGTGAAGATCGCCGCCGGGTTCGGATCGACGACCCGCGTGAACACGCGACTGCTCGCCCTTACCCGTGCCGGACTCCTGCGGCGATTCTTCCTCGGTTCCGGCGGCGGACGGAAGGCACTCTATGCACTGTCCGCGAAAGGCGCGCAAGTGGTCCACGTTCCCTGCCGTGGCCCGCGTCGGCGGCAGAACGAGATGCTCGTTGCCGACTTCTTTGTCCAGCATCAGCTCTCTATCAACGCCGTCTACTGCGGCCTGAAGTTCGACACCATCCCTGTCCCTCGGGTGAGATTCGTCAACTGGCTGGCCTTCCATGAGCCGCTCGTTGCAGGACTCAGCCTCATCCCGGATGGCTATGTCGAGTTCGCGACGCCCTCCGGCATCGATGCCTCGTTTATCGAAGTGGACCTCGGCCATGAGGGACTCGCAGTCTGGAAGGAAAAGACCCGGCACTACGTCCAGCTTGCGCTCTCGGGAGAGTACGAACGGCAGTTCAAGCAACCCCGCTTCCGGGTGCTCGTGCTCGCAAACTCCGAACGCCGATTGCATTCGATCCGGGCAGCCGTTGCGGGGATCACGCAAAAGATTTTCTGGTTTGCCCCGCTCGACGGCGTTCACGGGAAGAAGTTTTTCGGCCCCGCATGGCTCCGGCCAGTCGGGGAAACAATCCAACCATTCTTCAAGGAAACACCATGAAGTACTGCTACCAATGCGGAAAGATGACGGCGGGCGAACCGCTCTATTGCGGCACCTGCGGCAGAACGTACGACGTGAAGCTCTGCCCGCGCGCACATAGCAATCCGCGCGGCGCGGAGGTCTGTTCGAAGTGCGGCAGTCGTGAGCTATCGACGCCCCAGCCGAAGATTCCGATGATCTGGCGGTTGCTTGCGCTCCTCGTCCGGCTGGGGCTTGGTCTCTTGCTCTTCTATGCCTCTCTGAGTCTTGTGATTGCCCTGCTCCGCACACGGGAGGTTCAGCAGCTCGTGGTGGTCTTGGGAATACTCTTGTCCGGCCTCTGGTGGCTCTGGTCGAAACTGCCGGATTGGTTTCAAGAGGCCATTCGTTCTTTCTGGAAAAACAGGAGGCAGAACGATGACGACTGATGGGAATGCAGAGGAGAGACGCATATCGGTTTTCGAGAACGTCGCAGAACCGGCGGAAACATTGGGGTTTTCTCATGATTCAGTAGGGCAGAGCTACCCGCAGCATTACCCGCAGTCGAGTGACACTCTCGGCGAGCCGCTCTCGATCCGCGAGGTTGCGCGGTTGATGGGGTGCTCGGCATGGACGGTGCGCCATAGCTACCTGCCGCAGGGACTGCCGCACCTTCGCTCGGGCCCTATGGGCAAGCTCGTCTTCTATCGCAACCAGGTCGTCCAATGGATTCTTCAACAACAACGGAAAGGAGGGAGATAACCCATGTCGCTTTTCAAGCGTGGCAACACGTGGTGGGCCTATGTCTGGATCGACGGCGTTCGTCACCACAAGTCTACCGGCACATCCAACCGGCGCAAGGCCGAAACGATCGAGCGGCAATTCCGCGATGAGTTGAACGACGCTCGCCAACGGCTGCCGCAACTGAAACCCACGATGACGTTCGGAGAGCTCACTGCGCTCTTCATCGGAAGCGGGATGGGGAAGCCGCACTCGCTTGACCGGCTGAAGCATCTCTTGCCGTTCTTCGCCGACATGCCGCTCTTCGCGATCAACACGTCGGCAATCAGGAAATATCGGCAGGAGCGGCACCAGGAGAAGACGCTCACCGCCGCCACCGTCAACCGCGATCTCTCGGTACTGCGCCGCGTCCTCTATTGGGGAGTCGAGGAAGGCTACCTTTCCTCAACCCCCGTTGGGCGGCTCCACATGGAACGGGAACGCAGAACCAAGCGCCCGGTCTTGAGCCTGCGCGAAGAGGAGTTGCTCTTCAAGGCTTCACCTGAGCACTTGCAACGGATCATCCTCTGCGCGCTCCACACCGGAATGCGCCGAGGAGAAATTCTTAGCCAACAATGGGAGGACATCGATTTCGACAATCGCATCCTCCATGTCACCCACTCGAAAACGCCGGAGGGGGAGGCGCGTGAGATCCCGCTCACGAATCGTCTCTACGAATTACTCCAGGCGATTCGTCAGCTTCGCGGCCCGGTCTTCACGTATGGCGGCGACGCCATCAAGATCATCAAGACCACCTGGGCTTCGAGCCTGCGACGGTCGGGAATCCGCCACTTCCGGTTCCACGACCTGCGGCATACCGCAAATACCCGCATGATGCTCGCAGGAGTGCTTCAGGAAGTCCGCCGGGAGATCATCGGACACTCTTCGCAGCGGTCACGCGACGTGAATGACCGCTACACCCAGATCGAGTTGCCGGAGAAGCGCGAAGCCATCCGCAAACTCGAAGTTTGGCTCGAAGGCCAGACGCTTTTGCTCCACACAGGGGAGGCAGCACCCTTGCTTCTCAAATCGGGAGACCAAACCACAACCGCAACAAAGGAACAACCATATGACGGAAGCCAACACTCAGCCTCAGCCGCGTGATCTCGACGCTGCGATCCGTGAGCGCATTCTCGAACGGGTGGGAGCAATCAACACGAAGCTCCTCGCCCGGCTCGCAACGGTGGCGGACGATCTCGACGTGGGAGGCCATCGCGCCGCTCTTGGCGGACTCGATGGCATTGAGCGCCAGATCGACACCATGCGCAGTTTCCTGCTCCTGCTCTCGTAGGAGTACAGCTCTTTCACAACCAACCCATAACCCTAAGGAGGAGTTATGACCGCACAGAAAACAGTACCCACCGCACCGGAATCCACGGGCCGCAAAGCCTGGGTCAAGAAAACCCCGGTCGAAGTCGTTCTCGAACAGATCGGCAAGCAGGAAGAAAAGGTTGTCGAAATGCGCGAGGAACTCGCCCACGAGGAGCGCGAACTTGCCAAACTGCAGCAGGCCCGCAAGGTGCTCGAAGCGCAGTAACCATCGGGGAGTTGTCCGTATAGGACAGCTCCCCATTTTCATACTCAAACGGAGGAATCTATGCAAGCAACCACACGCAATCTGCATCAAGGGAAAGTGAAGCCGCGTCAGCTTGAAGCCTTGGCCTTCTACCTCGGCGCGCACGGCGTTGACCCCGCACCGGTCCAGGATGAGATCGAAGCGCGGTTCGTCCAGGAAACATCCGAGGAAAAGCAAGAACCTCTCCGCGCCCTCCATGCCCTCGAAGCGAAGCTCCAGCAGGTGCGCAAGGAGAAGCCCGAAATCGAGGCGCTATGGACTCGCATCCGCAAGGAACTCGGCGACACGCCGCCGCCCTATTTCCAAGCCATCGTGATGGCCTGCTTTGCCCTCTTCGCGCTCATGCTCGACACGCTTTTCCTCGCGCCGACGATGGATATTCTGAATATCGCCCATCCAGTGCTCCAATTCTTTGCCGCTGCGGGTCTTGCGGCGCTCTGCACGATCTACTTTGAGCTGACCACCCTCCTATATATAGGAGCAGAGGAATCCTGGCCCAAGCGCCTCATTGCTGTCGCTACCGGGGGCGTTGGAATAGCAAGCCTCACGGCGTGGGGACTCCTGCGCGGCTATCAGCTCAGGTTTGCCGCTTCTCTCGCCGGAAATCCCTTAAGCGAGTTCCTTGCAGCGCACCCGGTTCTCGCATCGGTTTTCTACATCTTTATCACGCTCGCGACGCCGATGATCGGCGCTACGGCGCTGCTCTATGGTTGGCAGGAGGTATCGAATGCGCGAACGTGGCGGCGGGTGCGGGAGCGGTTCGAGACACTCCGCACCGCCGAAGTTCAGCTTGCCCGCGACGTTCAAGCCGAGCAGGAACATCTCGATGAATTTGACAAGCGAAAACAGGCGGAATGCCAGGAATGGAGGGCAATCTTCACCCAGTTCTATGAACGCGGGCAGCGTAACGGCGCCTCCAAGGAGACGCGCTGGTCCGTCCTGCGCAAAAGCCTGCTCGGTGGGCTGTGTGTGGCACCACTCGCATTCGGATTGCCCTTGGCATGGCTCCCGGCGCTGATGGCGATTCCCGGTCTCGGCCTCTTCGTCTATTTCAACCATCGCCGCCACCATCCAAGCCACGAACGCTACCTCGCACAGGAGAACACCCAGTTCGCGGTGATCCCCGACGCACCCCAGGCGCGCGAATTGCACCTGCCGCAACAACGCCTCTTGCCGAAAGGAGATCAGGAATGATCGCATTCCGCTTTGCCGCATTCACATTGTTGCTTCTCTTCACCGCCTGCGCGCACAGGGTCCCTGTCGTGACGGTGGAGGTCATTGATACCAGCATGAGCATTCCGCCGCGCGCCGAACGCACGGTCCAACGTGCCGTGAGGGAGCAGATTTTGGACTTGGGGCGCGGAGACCGGCTGATCATCATCCCGATTACCGGGGATGCTCAAAACGATGCCGGAGGGCGAGTTTTGCGCCTCACGGCACCTACCGAGCGCGAACCCTATGACACGGACATCAGGCGCTTCCAAACGGATGCACAGAAGCAATTCGCCGCCTGGGCCGCATCGCTCGATCCGCACCAGACGAGGACGGACATCCTGGGCACGCTCGATGTCGCTCGCCAGGAACTCGCCGCGATCCCGAAGGGAAACGAGCGGCGACTTGTCATCGTGAGCGACTTCCTTGAGGACGAATCCTCGTATCGCTTCGTCTCTGCGACACAACTCGCACACCCAGTGCGGGCGAAGGCGCTCGCACTGACTCTCCGATCCGAGCGGGGCTTCGCGCTGCCGGGCATTCCCATTTGCCTTGGACGCCTGGAGTCGAGCGACTTTGCGCCGCTTCCTCCGCAACGGAAGGACGCGGTACGGACTTTCTGGACGGTGTACCTCAGCGAAAACGACCACTGGCCGGAGTTGCACTTCGACGGCACCGGGATACTCACCGGGAGCGAAGGCTGCTTCAATGAGCCAGTTCATACAGCCACCAACTAACCAGAAAAGGAGGGAACTATATGATGCTCGAAACCAATTTCATGCGTGGCTGGGCCGGGATCGTGGGATCGGTAGCGCTCGTCGCCATTGCCATTCTTGCCACCGGCCTTATCGTGAGCGCCGTGAAAGCTTCAGATGTCGCAAGGCACTTGGGGACCATTCTCTGCATCGTTATCCTGCTACTCATGCTGCCGGCGATCATGGCAGCCGCATGGTCGTCCATGTCCTATTGGCAGCATTTCGGCATCGTCATCCTAGGTATCATGATCGGACTATTGCTTCGGGCGCTGCGGTAGGCGCGGAAAAGGCGATAGCCGTGCTGTTCTCAAAAGCCACACAATATTCCGACTGCTTCGTCAGATCTACGGTCACAGATTACCCAATGAATAGCTACGCGAAGCGTACCAAATCGCCTCGGACTCCATGAGCAAAACTCGTGGAGCCCTTCCTCATTTGTATGGTGGAAGAGCGCAACGGCACCTTCAGCATGGCTCACATACTGCCATGCCGGCATTACCGGAGGGATGAAAATGCTCCAGACAACGGCCTGAGTCGGGCGCTTTTAGACCGCAATCGACGGCAGCCATTTCTTTCCCTCCATGCAATCTGGCATCCGCTGAGTGACTAAAGTTCCATTGACCAACCAAGGAGATCGTGTGGAGCTTTTCCTGCTTGCGAGTTATTTGTAAAGTAATAAACAGGTAACTACATCTGAATATCTTCATTGACAAGGCAAAAAAACAAGCCGATACTGCGGACATCAAAACCGACGTGAGTTTCTGTATCCTATGGGCCTGCGCTGAAACTGCAGCTACGGCACGGTCTGCTATGTGCGTCCCATCTGGCCAACAGTGGCCATCGCCGGATTGGGGCAGAGCACGTGTGCAGGATTCATGAAATCGTAATGTGCGCAGAGAGTTTGCCGCACTCCAGCAGAGAGTTTCAGCAGATGCCGATCAGTTAAGAAGGGATTACGAAGACAATGCACAAGAAGATGGCGGTAGTGGCGATCTGAGCTGCGGCGTTTGCGATGGGCGCGGTGGTGCAGACGAACACGTTTCCATGGCCGACCAGCCGAACCGGGGGGCAGAGTATACGCTTCTCGAAAAACCTAACGCCTTCAGTCACATTGAACTTTTGGAGAAGTCTTTGACCTCAGTGAGTCTTATCCGAACATTGACCGTGATGGCATGCATAGCTGCTGCTGTTACTTCAGCAGACGCACGAGCACGCATTCGAGTTCAGAAGGCACACGTGCGATTCCTGGCGACCAGCACGGTTGTTCGCGGATCTTGGGGATACAACCAGGATACGTATCTTGCGGAATTGCGGCCCGCTCGAAACGGCGAACTTCAATTGGTGCGCCTGATCGACGAATATCCAAATCTCTCCCCGCCGCTCCCGGCCGAGGTCTTGACATCGCAGTCTGGAACTGTCCTCAAAGTGAAGCGAGATTCGCAATGCGATCTTCCTTTCGGACAAGTGCTGTTGCGCACGGCGCCAGGTGATCCGATGGCCATTTTGCACGAAAGACTCGGTTATCAACCAGAGATGAGCAGAACACCGGAGGCACGGACACCCCTGCCGTGCTACAGGACGGTGCGGCAATGATAAAGGCACTTGAGCGTATCGGATGCAGTTCTACCGAGCGGAACAATGCGCACGCAACCGACGACGGTGCGCGCGACCAACATTCGAACTGCATGTTCTGGTACACGATAATCACCCGTCACAGAGGCAATCGGCTACGAAGAAAGGGCTAGGAGAAATATGAACAAGAAGATGGTGGCAGTGGCTTTTTGCATCGTGGCGTCCGCGGGGGCGGCGGCGCAGACGGTAAACAACATTCCAAAGTACACCTCGACGGGAACATTTCAAGGTTCCGCCATCTGGGAAGTGAATGGTAACGTCGGGATTGGAACGACAAATCCTACAAATCTATTGGAGGTAAATGGTTCAACACTTCTCGACGGAGGTGGACCATTGTATCTTTTAGATACGAATCACGGTATTAAATCTACGGCTGGAGAAGGGGTGACGGTTTTTACTTACTTGGTGCCAAACGGCATATTCTTGCAGCAGGTTACTGGCAATGTTGGCATCGGCACGACGAATCCTGGCGCTGGATACAAACTCGACGTTGCCGGCGTGGTCAACGCTTCGGGCGGCGTCAACTTCCCGAACGGCGGCATCCAGACGGTAGCCTACACCGGCATTACCTGCGGTGGAGACTACGCAGAATCGGTGGACGTGGCCGGAGACAGGAAGAACTACGAGCCCGGAGACGTGCTCGTGATCGGTTCGGAGAGCCGGTCCGATGTTCTCAAGTCCGCCGAGCCCTACTCTACCCTTGTTGCTGGAATCTATTCCACCAAGCCGGGCACCGTCGGCAGAAGGCAGACGACCGACGCCAAGACCAGCACCACTGAAGTGCCAATGGCCATGGTAGGGATTGTTCCGACCAAGGTGAGCGCAGAGAACGGCTCAATCAAGCGCGGGGATCTGCTGGTTACCTCGTCCACCCTTGGATACGCCATGAAGGGAACGGACCGCAGCAAGATGCTTGGAGCTGTAGTTGGCAAGGCGCTTGGCTCGCTCGATTCTGGAATGGGCGTGATCGAAGTTCTGGTCACCTTGCAGTAGCACCACCACAGCCTTGAGGGAGAATGGCATGTCGCGAACGTTTCGCACTCTGATTGTGCTGCTGCTGGTGATGCTGGGCTTGGGCGGCCGTGCGTTTGCTGCGGACACATCGATTACCGTCTCAGGACAGGAGACGCCGGGCGATTCAGGAAATATCACGATTTCTTTTGGCGACAGCGCCGGTCACAGCTATAGTGAAACCGTCGCTTATGGGCAGTTCTCAACCCAGGCCTCTATCGCGTCAGCGTTCGGCGCAAAGTTCTCAAATGATTACTTTCCATCCGGCCTGTTGTGCGCACACGCTGTTGGATCTGTGATCTATTTCCATCTGAAAGGTGCGAATACCTTCAGATTGCCAAGCCTCAGCTATCCGTCCACATCCTTTTCCCTTGCGACATCGGCTTGGCAAGTCGCGCCGACGTTGAGTGTGGCGACCTCTGGCACGCCGTCTTTGTACGGCGGATTGGTGACGTTCACGGCAACCATCTCCAGCGGACCTGCTGGCACGATAACCTTCTACGACGGGGGATCAGCCATCGGCACGGGCACAATCGGCGGTACAACAGCGACGTTCACAACAAGTACTTTAGGTGTTGGTTCCCACACAATTACTGCAGGTTGGCCCGGAAGTGCAACCTACAGCTCAGTCACATCCAGTTCAATCGCCCAAACAGTCACATCGTCTCTTACCACATGTTGGTAGCGAACGGGAAACACTGGTCATAACGGATAGCGTTTTTTGCAACCACAAACTGTATCCACCGACAGACTCATCAACGTTGGAGTGTTTCAGTGAAAACCTCTTGTATATCGCGTGTATTGCCTCTAGTCCTGGAATTAGCATTATCAACGGTATACACTTCCGAAGTTCTTGCTCAGGGTGTGAATGCCGGTCCGGCGCTTAATCAGCTTTCTTTGTCGTTTTCCAGCGGCAAGATCGTACACCGCGTCCAGTTGTCAGGAAGCGCCACATGGTATACCGGTGATCTAGAAGACCAGGGAACCGCCAATCTGACAGCGTTTGCTGACGGCTCGTCGCAAATGCAGCTTACGCTGGGCACCCTGGGGCAGCGAGCCGAGAGCAAAACAGGGTCCGGTATTAGCGCCAGTTGCCAATGGACTGGCTCTAATGGAGTCGCCCATCAGATTGATGCCCGCAATTGTTGGAAACCTGGAGTATGGTTTCTTCCGGCCATCTCCCTGCAGCCGACTTTGCTGCCAAATTCATTGGGGATCGTTGACCTTGGGACCGGTCCTGTCGGTTCCAGCGATGGCGCCTTTCGACATTTGCAGAGCCAATTCGTGTTCGGCGAATTGCCGAGTAACCTCTGGGCTGATGCTGCAAAGCAAAGCACCGTGGACCTCGGTCTGAATCCCACATCGTTTCTTCCAGCCGTTCTCGCATACTCCGTGCAAGCGGACGGCGGTTCTCCGTCAGCCATTGCCATCGAGATTCACTATTCCGACTACAGACTCGTCGACGGAGTACAGGTCCCTTTTCTCATCCAGCGATACATCAACGGCTCTCTCCAGTTGGCGATTTCAGTAAGCTCCGCACAGGTCGGCTAGGCCTCGGTTCATGCAGAAAGGGTAAGACATATGCACAAGATGTTGCGTACGACAGGCCATGCATGCGCTCTCCTGTTTGCCGCTTCTTCATTGATGGCGCAGGTTGCTACTGGCCTGTATGCCCACGGCACATTTGACAATTACGGGCTCGACTCGATTAATGTCGCCAACTTGAATACGCACCTCACCATCCCAATCTTGAATAAGACGGGGCGAGGAGCGCCATTTAGCTATAGCCTGAGCTTCGATAGCGCCGTCTGGACTCCCGTATCTGTCAATGGAATCTCCCAGTGGCAACCGGCGAGTAACTGGGGATGGAACGGGCTAAATCCCGCTGGCAATGTTTATGTCGGCTATACAATGTCCACGTCTTCAGGTACGTGCGGCCAATACGGTCAGGGGAGCTGGCAGTCCTGGACGTACAGCAACGTCTTCTATTCGGATCAACAGGGTCTGGTGCACCCGTTTAACACCGGTGGCTCGTACATCAATTCCACTGGGGGCACGGCATGCCCACCGAGCGGAGCGAATCCACCTATAGTTGTTCCAGCAACGGCAGAGGACGGTTCAGGGTTTGTTGCCAATACCTCCATTTACGCTGGATACATCACTGTCTCCCTCATATCGCCTCAAGGAACAACGATTTCGGCGTCTGCCATTGCCAATCCAACTGGTCAAACAGGCAACTATTCTTTAACTGATGCGAACGGGAACGTTACCTCATTCAGCGGCGGGATCTTCACCGACACCCTCGGTCAACAAGCACTGACTATCTTCGGCGATCCACCAAGTGCGACGACCATCTCGTACAAAGACACTGGCGGAACCTGGCGCCCCGTCTCGGTCACTTACAAGACCTACACGGTGCAGACCAACTTCGGTTGCAGTACTCATGAGTACGGCCCGACCTCAAATTCTCTTGTGGATACGATCGCTTTTTCTGATGGCAGTTCCTATCATTTTTCCTATGAGACGACTCCAGGGGCTCCAGCCAACGTCACCGGACGAATAAGCGGCGTGGAGGTGCCTCAGGGAGGATGGATCGATTATTCGTACACAGGTGGGAACAACGGGATTATCTGCAGTGACGGTGGAGCTGCGGGGTTAACTCGTACTCTCGCGAGCGACTCGGGATCGGCGGGATCCACCTGGACCTACGCTCGAACCACTCCCAACGGAACGGGAACGACGCACACTGAGGTTGTAGACGGCGCAAAAAATCACAAGGCCTACGATTTCGTGGCGCCGAGCGGCTACTTAACGTTTTACGAGACAGCCCGCAGTGTCTACCAAGGCGCGAAGACCGGTACGCCTGTCCTTGCGCGCAATACCTGCTACAATGGGGCCGCATCTCCCTGCACCACGACCACGCCATCGCTACGCATCAGCCAGGTCGATACATATGAAACGCTCAACGGCATACAGACGCATGGCGCAACCGCGAAGTACAGCACTTCCGGAATGCAAACCGAGGCCGATGTGTACGATTTTGGCGGGTCTACCTCTCGCGGTGCGCTCCTTCGCAAGGAAGTGTGGATATACGGCTCCAGCATCTCCAGTCTCGTCTCCGAAGACGATGTCTACGACGGCAGCGGAAACTGGGCTGGAAAGACGCTCTACGGGTACGACGGCGGTGCGCTAACAGTCAGCTCGGGGGTCCCAAAGCATGTTGCCGTCAGCGGAGCACGCGGCAATTTGACCAGCGCAACGTTGTATGCAAGCTCCGGAACATCGTACGCGCTGAGTGCAGCCTATGAGGACACCGGCACTCTGCTGACAAGCACAACACCAACCGGGACGACAACGCTAACGTACGATCCAGCCTTTGTCTACAACACTGGAACCACGTTGCCAACTCCGTCCAGTGGCGTGGCGCTTGGAACTGGCGAATCTTACGATACCGCTAATACCGGACTACCGCTCAGCTCCACCGATTCAAACACGCAGATCACAAAGATCCCGACATACGACTCGATGCTGCGGCCAAAGGAGGTAGATTATCCCGATGGAGGTAAAATAACGTTATCCTACTCGCCGACCCAACTGGGGCAACAGAATTCGATCTCTGGAGACACAGAAGTTCAGTATGACGGCTATGGTCGGCAGAGCCGCGTGGAGGTGGCTAATGGCCAAAGCGGCAGCGCGTGGTACCAGGTGGATACCTGCTACGATGCAAATGGTAATGCAACCTTTAACTCATATCTCTATCAGGGAGATGGTTTTAACGCCAGCAAGGTATGTTCCGGATCGGGCGACACGTACATCTACGATGTCCTCGGCCGCCTCACAAGCGCGGTTCGCGCCGACGGAGAAACTCAAGGCTACACATATCTGGGACGTTCAACCGAATCCGTAGATGCCAACGGCGTGACGCGGATTTCTCAGGTCGACGGCCTGGGGCGAACAGCCATCGTTTGTGAAGTCTCCTCCGGCGCCAATTTGCTACCCTCGGGCACGACAGCCGCCTCTTGCGGAACGGATATTACCGGAACGGGGTTTACCACCACCTACAATTACACTCTGGCGACTGGCACCACGACAATCACCCAGGGCGCGCAGACACGCACGTTCGTCTCCGACTGGCTTGGCCGCACAACCTCAAATACAGAGCCGGAGCGAGGGACGACGAACTATAACTACCAATACAATTCGACGGGCTTGGTGGTGACGCGAACACGTCCGAAGGCCAACCAAACAAGTGCTACAGTTTTGACGACGACTACCACGCAGTTCGATGCTCTGGGCCGTGTGCTCACCATCAGTTACGACGATGGCATCACGCCCACCAAGACCTTTGCATACGATGCGGCTGCAGGCGCAGACTTCACCGATCTATCTCAGGTCAATCTGAAAAGCCGCCTGTCCGTCGTCTCAGTCGCGAACGCTGGAACCGCCTTCAGCTACGATCCCATGGGAAGGACAAGTGCCTTGGACGAGTGTCTTCCCTCCGGCCCCTGTGGCGCAACCGGCAACAATCACCAGCTTCTCTACACCTACGACCTGGCCGGAAATATGCTCACCTCGACCGACGGAAGCGGGACGAAGAGCACATTCACAGTCTCTCCGGCAAGCGAACCGCTCTCGCTGACCAGTTCACTCGGCAACTCCACAAATCCGGCCAACATCGTCTCAAATGTACAAAATGGACCAAACGGTCCGGTCAACTACGGCCTCGGCAACGGACTCGCCGGCGTATTCCACTACGATACGCTGGGACGCTTGAACGGCGGATGGGTATGCAGCGGCAGCACCGGAGCTTCCTGCTCTTCAGGCACGCAGCTCTATGGGTTCACCAACACATGGAAGCAGCAACAGTTGAGTTGCTCTTCCGATACGGCATTGAATCAGGGGTCGAGCTACGGCTACGACGGGTTCAACCGCTTGACCTCCCTCACCGTCAATTCGGGCTCAGGGTCGAACTACTCCTGGGACTATGACCGATGGGGCAATCGCTGGCAGCAGAACGTTTTGAGCGGCACTGGATGGCCCTCCTCGTTGAGCTTCAACATAGCGAGCAACCGGATCAGCGTCAACGGCTACAGCTACGATGCAGTGGGAAACATGACTCAGGACGGGTTCCACTCGTACACCCACGATGCGGAAGGAAACATTACGGCGGTGGACGCCGGCGGAACTGCAACCTATGTTTACAACGCGCTGAATCAGCGGGTGCGGGCTGTTGTTGGAGGCACGATCACGGAGTACGTCTTCAACGCGGCGGGCGAGCGTGCCTCAGAATGGAATGGAACGACCCTTGCCCAACTGAAGGGCAAGTACTATCTGGGGACAACGCCTGTTGCATACTACTCGGGCGGGGCGACACACTTCGAGCATCAGGATTGGTTGGGGACGGAACGGATGCGCACATCCTACAATGGGAGCGTGGAAGGCACATTCACATCCCTACCCTGGGGCGACGGCCAGTCCAGCACCGGCGCGGACAGCGACGCGTACCACTTCGCCATGCTTGATCACGACAGTGAGAGCGATACCGACCATGCCCAGTTCCGGCAGTATTCTAACCGCCAGGGCAACTGGCTGTCGCCCGACCCATATAGTGGGAGCTACGATATTTCCAATCCGCAGAGCTTTAACCGCTATGTGTATGCTTTGAATAACCCATTGAGCAACCTCGATCCGAGCGGACTGGATTGCACTTCAGGTGACAACTATGGCTTTGACCTAGGGATTCCAGACTCTGTCTCATTTGACGGGTGTCCGGACTCAGGGGCGCTAATTCGAATGTACGGATGGGCACCGTATCCCACAGATCTCAATTCTATCAGCGCTAGCTATATCGGCCAGCAACTGAATACCTTGCCAAGTTATTCCGGCGTGAACTTCTCCGGTAGCCCCATTAGCTTTGATGGAGGTGGTGGTGGCGGCGGAGCCCCAAATAACGGGACGCCCTGGTACAAGAACTCCTGCGTCACAAGTGCTCTTGCCAAAGGTGCTGCGAGCGCTGGGATTGATGCGATAGGACTGCTGCCTGAGGGTGGAGTTGTTTCCGCAGCTCTTAGCGGTTTTCATGGAGCCGCAGGAGTTTCGAATGGGACAAATATCCTTCAGCGAGTCCAAATGGGAGCGGGACTTATCGGCACTGCCAACTCGGCAAGCGGTTCCAATGTGTTTGCGGGGCTCCAAGCAGGCGTTGGTGTGGTGGGAATTGCGAAGGCTCTTGGTGCTGCTATACCAGTTGCTGGGCAAGTTATTGCTGGTGTGTCCGTCGGCTTGGATATTGTCGGCACTGGAATGGAGATTGCAAATTGCCACTAGACAGAGTGATAACAGCAGAAGACAAGCAAATGCGTTTACCGTGGTGGGGAGTGCTCTGTGTCATTGTCGGCACCATTCTTCTGGCACTCTTGTTCGTATATTCCGGGAGATTTGATCTTGCACGTCCGTCACTTATAGCAACTGCGATGGTTGTCCTTGCCATCGTAATGAGATGGAAGCTGAGGAGACATGTGTGGTTCTGGATCACCATGACCTTCCTCGCGGCGCTTCATCTTCCGTTGATTTTGTTTGTTCCCTGGACCACCAAATGGATTCCCGCCTTCGTGATTGCGCCCATCGGCATCGCGGATTTGTATGCGATGCTTTGGGTCGTTTCGGTTGTCGGGAAATTCATGGGGGAACAGAAGACCACTGAAAAGCGAACGCTGTGCCTCGCCAAAACTCCAGCCGGGGTGCAAAATGGACATAACTCTCGAACTTGGTGGTCGTTCTGGCGGTAGCATTCTGTTGGGAAGCGGTCATTCGGGTATCACGGAGCGCAAGAAAAACGTGGCGATTCCACAAAAGCGGGGATGGCAGACGCACGTCTACCGTTCACTCCCTTGAATTCCGTTGAGCGCTATTCAAAGAGTGGGATCAGGCTGCTAGGTCGTAGCGATGATGGAGACCGCCCAGCCTTGGCATGGATACGACCTTACTGCCTGCCTCGGAGTTCTTCGCTCCTTCACGGCCGGCAGGCGTGTTCTTTGCCAGCGCAAGATGCGTCCTGTCTTCATTGTAATAACGGACGTAATCTCTCATGAGGCGTTTCAGATGGTGTTCATTGAGGACGATCACATGGTCGAGCAGATCCCTGCGGCAGTTGCCTACCCAACGCTCGGCAACCCCGTTCTGCCATGGACTGCGAAAGTTAGTCCGCGTGGGCTGGATGCCGAAGCTCTTCACGGCCTCAATCGTCTCCGCATTGAAGCTGGAGCCGCGATCAAAGATCAGGTAGCCGGGTGCCGTGTCGTAAGGGAACGCCTCACGCAACTGCTGAATGACCCAGGCACTGGTCGGGTGTTTGGTCACATTGCAGTGGAGGATTCGCCGCCGATCATGGGCGATGACGAAGAAGCAATAGAGCACGCCGAAGGTGAGCGTCGGCACGGTGAAGAAATCCATTGCCGCGATGGCCTCACGATGGTTGCTCAGAAATGCCGCCCATCGTTTTGCCGGATCAGGGCCCCCCGGCGCTTTCCTCATCCAGCGCAACACTGTTCGCTCGGAAATATCGAAGCCGAGCATCTTCAGTTCGCCATGAATACGCGGCGCGCCCCATGTGGGATTTTCCGCCACCATGCGAAAGATGAGTTCACGCAATTCCCTGCTCACGCATTTTCTTCCCACACGAACCCGATGCCGCGAGAGCCACGCCCAATACAACTGGAACCCCGCCCCGTGCCAACGAACAACAGTCTCCGGTTGGACGAGGATCAATGCCTTCTTCCATCCAGGCCAGAGCCGCCGCAAGATCACCCAAAACAGTTTGTCGGGTGCGGCAAAGCGCGGTTGCGGGTGCCTCTGTTTCAATACAGCGATTTGCTGCCGAAGAGCCAGATTTTCAAGGAGCAAATCGCTGCGAGAGCGGACAGAGTGAACGAACAGGACGAGCAGCAACTTCAGCGTGCGCAGCATGAACCAGTTGTAGCAGAATTGTGTCGCCTGCAAGGAAGGTCAGCGGTAGGCTTCACGACGGTGTTTAATGCCGGTGACTTCGAGGGCGTCACCGAAGTCGTGAAAGCGGGCGCGGTAGTCGCCGACGCGGAGGCGGAACTCGGGCGGTTCGATGTCTTGAAGTCGCTTCACGTCCCCCTTGCCGGTGTCGATGAGCTTGGCCATGGCATGGAGGATACGCAGGGCAGTGGGCTGGTCGATGGCGCGGAGCTGGGCCTTGGCCTGATCTGTCCAGATAATCTTCTTGGGCATAGCTACTGGTCCGACGCATGGGGTTCGAGCGGAGTGCGGCCCATGTGCTCGAAATCTTCGGAGGTGAGGCCAAACTCAGCCAGAACCTCTTCGTTCGAGACGCCTTCTCCACGGGCAAGCAAGGCGCGGGCGGCGGCGATCTCGCGGGCCTCTTCCGCGCTGACAGGCTCGTCGTCAAATGGCGCGTTCGCGAGGGTGCGGGTGAGCGGATCGAGCATGATCTTCAAGAGGTCGACGACGGCGGAGACTTGGCCTGGAGCCATGCGGTCGATCAGCTCGTGCGCTTGTTGCTTCGTATTTCCGGATGCAAGAGCCATTTTTGATCCTCGCGGGATTTTGCCGTGGATGAATACGAGTGTAGTCGAAATTGTAGCGGTCAGAGCATCCGAAAGCCACAAGGACCAACAAGGACCGGGGCAGCACAAGTAAACTTTTCAATCAAAAGCAGTTATTTTCTCCAGATTTCAATAGGCTTCAATAAATCGTTTGATCTGTTTTGGGAGCAGAGGGCCGGGGGTTCGAATCCCTCCGCCCCGACCATCGAAAATTATTGATACTGCAAGCGATATTTGCTATTTCCAGCCACGCATCTGCTCTTTCGCGCTACAGCACTGTAGTCGATATGGTAGTGGTAACCGCCTGCGAAGGAAATTTCTGGAATTCCAAACCGATGATCCGTCAGTCCTACCCCAGGCTCGCAAAAGCGAACTGTCCAACTGGCTCCCGGACAAGTGGAAACTGCTTCGGACGGCACATCGGCCTTCCTGGCACCTGTCCTTCACATAGATTTCCCGAAGCAGTTCCAGATGTCTTTGAAACTCGAGTTATAGATACCGCAACCACTCAACACGGCAGGCAAACTGCAATTGGTGGCCTCAGTTGCGCAGGCATGCCCTGTCAATGCCTTACCACGAAACTTTTCGATTACTAATCCGGTCTCCCGAGTTGCAGCAGAGAACTGCGAGGAGAAAGCAAGCTCAGGTCCTTCGTCTCCATTTGACGCAAGCAAGGCGCCGAACTCCATTCAGGAGGACGGTGTTGCTGTGAGACACTCGTTTGGGGCAGAATCAATAAAAACAGGGGGAAACATGCAACAGCGAGTTTGGAACGGGAAGTGGCGATTGAGCGGAGTCTGCGTTTTGGCAGTGACGGCCCTGGGCGGCTGCGGCAGCGCCTCCTCAGCGACCACTCCACAGACGGGTACTTCAACTCCCAGCTATTCCCAACAAGCGGCGTACGGTGTCCAAACGCTGCAAGATTCGTACGTACAGAGTTCTGGGCTCTATCAAACCCCCACGGGCTGGTGGAACTCAGCCAATGCGATTACCGTGCTGGTGGATTACTCCAGGGCGACCAACACGACGCAGTATCTCAGCGCGGTTTCAAACACCTTTAGCAATGCAAACAAGGCAAACGGCAGCACAAATTTCATTACCGACTCCAATGACGACGAGGCTTGGTGGGCGCTTGCTTGGATGGATGCTTACGATCTGACCCAGAATCCAAGCTACCTCGCCATGGCGCAGACCATATTTGCAGATATGACAACGCAGTGGGATACGACCACATGCGGAGGCGGGGTCTGGTGGAGCAAGAACCTAACCACGTCGGCATACAAAAACGCGATCACCAATGAACTGTTTCTTGATCTTGCCGCCGGACTAGCCAACCGGGCCACAGATCCGACTCAGAAGGCGCAATATCTCGCATGGGCGCAAAAAGAGTGGACGTGGTTCAACACCTCCGGCATGATCAACTCGCAAAACCTGGTCAATGACGGTCTAAACGCGACCAATCCAAAAGTTTGCACAAACAACACCCAGACGACCTGGACATATAATCAGGGAGTTATCCTTGGTGGCTTGGTAGAACTCTACAACGCCGACAAGGACCCGACGTTGTTGCCCATCGCGCAAAATATTGCCAGCGCAGCCATGACGAACCTGGTTACCGCCAGTGGCGTTCTCCATGAGCCCACTTTGACTGGCCCCGACGGGCCACAGTTCAAGGGCATCTTTATCCGGAATCTCGTCAAACTGAACGGCGCGGCACCCAGCGCGCAATACAAGACATTTGTGGACACCAATGCCGGCAGCATCTGGAAAAACGATCAAGGCGCCAACTATCAGTTTGGCGGAGTCTGGGAAGGGGCGTACGACACTGGCGACGGCACTCGCCAAACCTCGGCGCTGGATGCGCTTATTGGCGCCACGGAAATGCAGTAAGGAGATTCAGTGCATGCGGTCGGTAGCGCAGAGGCTGGTTTCACCCTGTTGCGGTTTCGGAGGCGGCCCGTCCTGAGTGATACGGAGCATAAACCCGCATTGCATAGTATCGTGGACGTTTGGACCGAGTGGCAATGTCCAGGCGTCCTCAGCAGAGAGGCAACTGAGGCGCAAGTGCATCCGGTGAACGTGATTGAGGCGCCTGCGCGCTCCCATGAGCGCCAAAGGAGAAGCCCCATCAACCTTCATAGCGGAGCTCTGACTTTTTGCCAGTAGGACGATGGATGAGATTCGACAGCCGGTGGGCGTTGTCTACATCCACGGTTCCTGGCTTGTTTCTGTAGGTAACAGCTATTCATCAATGCTTTACTCATTTTGAGGAGTTGCAATGCATAAGATTTGTACCACTCTGATGGCGGCGTCTTTGTTCTTTCTGTTTACTCATGGCGAGGCCAAGGCGCAATCTGCTGAAAAGCCGGATCTGACAAAACAGCCGACCCTCTATGTTGTCGGATACGCGCACCTCGACACGGAATGGCGTTGGGAGTATCCGCAGGTCATCGACGAGTACCTTCGCAAGACCATGGAAGACAACTTCAAGCTGATCGACAAGTATCCGCACTATATCTTCAATTTCAGCGGAGCAAACCGTTACCGGCTCATGAAGGAGTATTATCCGGCCGATTATGCGAAGTTGAAGAAATATGTAGCGGATGGGCGGTGGTTCCCGGCAGGCTCTTCGATGGAAGAGGGCGACGTGAACGCGCCCAGTGCCGAAGCCATCATCCGGCAGATTCTGTATGGGAACAACTGGTTCCGCAGCGAGTTTGGCAAAGCCAGTGCGGAATACATGCTGCCGGATTGTTTCGGCTTTCCTGCCTCTTTGCCAACCATTCTGGCGCACTCTGGCGTGAAGGGTTTCTCGACGCAGAAACTGGTGTGGGGATCCTCGGCCGATGGGGGCGGTCCACAATCCCTGGAGCGGACGCCGGAAGGAACCCCATTTAATGTCGGTGTGTGGGTAGGGCCCGATGGCGAAAGCGTCCTGGCTGGACTCAATCCGGGAAGTTATAGCGGAGGCATTGGGACCGATCTCAGCACACCTCTGCCTTCTGAACCCAGCGATCCGGTGCTTACGGAACTCGAGAAGAAGATCGGCGATTTACAGCACAAATTGCAAGATGCTCGTCAGGGCGGTCAGCCGATCGATCCGAAGGACATGCAGCAGTTGAATGGCTTGCGGCGAGAGCAGTCTGCGCTTGCCAGGCAACAGAGAGATCGTGGTCTGCAGAGATTCCAGGGCGATTGGGCCGCGCGCGTCGAGCAGAACGGCAAAGTCACCGGCTTGTTCACGGACTATCACTATTACGGGACGGGCGATATTGGCGGGGCTCCGAGGGAAGAGTCCGTCAAGCGGTTGGAAGCTATCGTCACAAAGGGCAGCGTAAGCCTGTCTTCGCCGGGTGAATATTCCATGCGTGGACAATCGCGGCCAGAGTCGTCGCCAGTGAAGGTGGGCGACGGTCCGGTGAACGTGGTTTCCGCGGCTGCCGACCAGATGTTCCTCGATATCACTCCCGCCCAGGAAGCCATGCTTCCGCGCTACACCGGCGAAATGGAGTTGACCAATCACTCGGCCGGGTCGCTGACGTCGCAGGCTTACCAGAAGCGTTGGATTCGACATGAAGAACTGCTGGCGGATGCGGCGGAGAAGTCGTCGATTGCCGCCGCATGGCTCGGTGCGCGCCCCTATCCTCTGCAGAGGCTGAACGATGCCTGGACGCTGGCGATGGGCGCACATTTTCACGATCTGGCGGCAGGAACCGCAACCCCGCGTTCCTACGAGTTTGCCTGGAACGACGATGTAATCGCAATGAACCAGTTTGCGGGAGTTTTGACCAACGCAGTCGAGGGTGTCGCCGCAACCCTGAACACCACCGCCAAGGGCGTGCCCCTGGTGGTCTTCAATCCGCTCAACATTGACCGCGAAGACGTGGTGGAAGCCACCGTTGACTTCCCCAAAGGCAGCCCCAAGGCAGTGCGCGTAACGGCTCCGGACGGAAAAGATGTTCCCGCGCAGATTTCCGGCGGTAAGGTGATCTTCGTGGCCAGCCTGCCCTCGGTCGGTTATGCCGTCTATGACGTGCAGCCCACTGACGAACAGGCAGGTTCCGCATCCTCTCTGCACGTGTCAAAGGATGAACTGGAGAACGCGTATTACCGCGTCCGCCTGAATCAAGATGGAGATGTTTTCAGCATCTTCGACAAGCAGAACAACAGGGAACTGCTTTCAGCTCCCGCGCGCCTCGCAATCTCCTATGACAATCCCGCCCAGTGGCCGGCTTGGAATATGGATTGGGAGCAGGAACAGGCAGCGCCCAAGGCCTACGTCTCGGGTCCGGCGCAGATCAAGGTCGTGGAAGACGGTCCCGTCCGCGCAGCCATTGAAGTCACGCGCGAGACCGCTGGTTCGAAGTTTGTCCAAACCGTCAGCCTCTCCGCCGGCGATGGTGGCAAGCGCGTCGAGTTCGGCAACGTAATCGACTGGAACACCCGGGAGTCGAGTCTCAAGGCGACTTTCCCTCTCACCGTGTCCAACCAGATGGCTACCTATAACTGGGACATCGGCGCCATCGAGCGGTCCACAGCGCAGCCCAAGAAATTCGAAGTGCCGTCGCATCAGTGGATCGATCTGACGGAGATGAGCGGAAAATACGGCGCCACCATCCTGACAGACAGCAAGAATGGATCGGACAAACCGAACGACAACACGCTTCGCCTGACCCTGATTCTCACCCCGGGAGTTGCCGGCGGCTATGCGGACGAGGCGACCCAGGATATCGGGCACCACGAGTTCGTGTACGGGATTGCCGGCCACTCCAACGGCTGGCGCACCGCGCAAACCGACTGGCAGGCACAGCGCCTGAACGCGCCGCTGCTGGCCTTTGCAACCTCTCAGCATGAAGGCGCGCTGGGCCGCACCTTCTCTCTGTTGAAGGTCAGCAATCCTCGGATTCGGGTTCTGGCCGTCAAAAAAGCGGAGTTGAGCGACGAAGTTGTCGTGCGGCTGGTGGAACTTGATGGCAAGCCGCAGCCTGACGTAAAGCTCTCTTTCGCTGCACCCATCACCAGTGCGCGCGAAGTGAACGGGCAGGAACAGCCGGTTGGTTCGGCAACCGTAGCCGATGGCGCCCTGGTCACCTCCTTTGGCGGATACCAGCCGCGCACCTTCGCGCTAAAGTTGGCTGCACCCGCCGCGACCGTTGCAGGCGTGCAATCTACGCCGGTAACGCTGCCTTATAACGTGGCAACTGCCAGCAACGACGGGGATCCCTCTGCGGCTGGGTTTGACGGCAAGGGCAATGCTCTGCCGGCAGAGATGCTGCCTGAGCAGATCCAGTTCAACGATGTGCGCTTCCAACTGGCCGCGGCCAAGAGCGGCGCCCCCAACGCAGTGGCAGCCAAGGGACAGACGATCAAACTGCCCGCGGGCCACTACAATCGCATCTACGTGCTCGCGGCTTCGGCCAACGGCGATCAGAAAGCGTCGTTCGAGATCGGCGGCGTGAAGACCGAACTGAACATCCAGGACTGGGGCGGATTCATCGGCCAGTGGGACGATCGGCAGTGGAGTTCCACCGATGTTCTGCATGACAACTATGGCGAAATGACGGGGCTGAAGCCTGGCTTCATCAAGCGCGCCGATCTGGCCTGGTACTGCACTCATCACCACGACGCAGCGGGAAAGAACGTTGACTATGCCTATTCGTATCTGTTTGGGTATGCGATCGATCTTCCGGCCGGCGCCAAGACAGTCAAATTGCCGAACAACGACAGCGTCCGCATTCTAGCTATTTCCCTGGCCGATGAGAATCCGGAAGTGAAGCCGGCGCGTCCGCTCTATGACGTGCTGCCTTCGCCGAACGCTGGCCCCGCCGAATTTGCGCTGCTTGCGGCGTCGGAGGGTCTATCGGTTCCCCAGGGAAGGACCGGCACCGCCAGAATCCTCGTCATGCCGAGGGGCAGTTTCAATGGCAAGGTCAATCTTGCTGTGTCGGGACTACCGGAAGGTGTGACGGCTACATTCGGTTCTGCCAGCGCCACCGGAACCAGTATCATGACGCTCATCACCAGCAAGTCGACGATCCCGGCAACCAGCAAGGTCACTGTGACTGGCGTTTCGGGAAGCTTGTCGCACACCATCACTGTGGACTTGACGGTTACGCCGGTTCTCAGCGGCACCGTGGCCGTGGATCTATCATCGGCTTATAACGTCACAGGCATCTATCGCGACGGCTCGAAGTTTGCACCGACAGCCGGACTCGACAACGGCGGTTATGCTTTTTCAGAACAAGCGCTTGGCCGCGAGCAGGTAGGATACGGCGTCGTTTTTCGTCTTGGACCTGCCAATGCGCCCGATGCGGTTACGGGCAAAACTGTGACGCTTCCGGCCGGAAAGTTTGATAGCCTCAAGATCCTGGCCGTGGCAGTCGAGGGAAATCAAGAGTCGCAGACCTTCACCGTCAACTATGCGGACGGCACATCCTCTTCGTTCACGCGGAGTCTCTCCGATTGGTCCGAGCGCGGCAGTTTGAAAGGCGAGTCCGTGGCCGCGGAAATGCCCTATCGCCTTGCTGCGGACGGCTCAAGCGAGGGCAATGCGTTCTACGCCCATGCCTATTCCTTGGCTCTCGACAGCAGCAAAGTGATGAAGAGCGTTTCCCTGCCGAGCAACCCGAATGTCCTCGTGCTGGCCGCGACCCTTGTGCCCTCCAGGCCATAGGCGGAAGGCACGCACAGATCCGAGAGGGTCCGTGCGTGCCTCCCAATCCCGCAGGTGAAAATCGCGGCAGAGAAGGCGGGACTGAAACGCCTCTCCTTTGGAGCTCACCGGCTCTCCATTCAGGAGCACCAGGCGGCGCTCGGGCTTCCCTTTTGCATCGTGGGCGACGCGCACGGATTGCCATTTTCCGCACAACTTGCGATACTGTTTAAGGCTCACAGGATGTTGCTGCTTACAATCCATGCCACTGTTTCCGATTTGCTAGTCCCAGGGGTACTTTTTTACAGAGTCGCCCGTGGTCTGCCCATGCCTTTCCGGTGGGAAATCCTGGCAAGAGTGACAGAAAGTTTGCCAGTAAGCGCGATTTCTACTGTAAGTTATTGAAAAATAGTGGCGCTATCGTCCAGGGGTTAGGACGTGAGATTCTCAATCTTAAAACCCGGGTTCGATTCCCGGTAGCGCTACCAAAAACATTTCCTAGAGCATCCAAAATAATCCGCAAATCACACAAAAACAATAGACTTATCATCCTATGTGGTCTCATAGGATGCACTTCTGTCTCTTGACATCCGGGGGCAAGTAGGGGCAACATTGGGGGCAGGCGAGTTTATCGCTGTAAGGAGTTGCCCCATGCCACTGACCGATGTTGTAATCCGTAGCGCCAAGCCAACAACGAAAGCCATCAAACTCTACGACAGCGGTGGGCTCTATTTGGAGGTTTCACCATCAGGCGGCAAATGGTGGCGGCTGAAATACCGCTTCAGCGGCAAAGAAAACAGGATTTCCCTCGGCGTATACCCCGAAACGACCCTGAGGGCCGCGCGTGAGCGCCGGGACACAGAGCGGAAGCTACTGGCAGAGGGTATCGACCCAAGCAAGAGCCGCAAAACGGAAAAGTCTGCCCAAGCGAACCGAGCCGCAAACAGCTTCGAGCAAGTTGCGCGGGAGTGGTTTGCCAAGTTCTCTCCAAGTTGGGCGCCGGCCCACGCCGCAAGAAAGATTCGCCTCTTCGAGCGCGATATTTTCCCATGGATTGGTCAACAACCAATCGCCGAAATCACCGCACCAGAACTCCTCAGTGTCTTGCACCGAATCGAGAAGCGGGGCGTATCAGAGACGGAACGCCGTGCTCTCGTCTCGTGCGGGCAGGTATTCCGCTATGCTGTCGCATCGGGACGCGCTGAGCGTGATCCGTCAGGCGATCTTCGGGGTGCCCTACCGCCGGTAAAGGGTGAGCACTTTGCCGCAATCACGGAACCGGGTAGCCTTGCCACCATCCTGCGAGCATTTGAGGGCTACAACGGGACGCTTCCCGTGCGGTGTGCCCTACGCCTCATGCCTTTGTTATTTGTGCGGCCCGGTGAACTGCGCAAGGCCGAATGGTCACAAATCGACCTTGATGCAGCCGAGTGGCGCTACATGGTGACCAAAACCCAGACTGAGCATATTGTGCCGCTGTCGCGGCAAGCCGTGGCGATCCTGCACGAACTATATCCCTTGACGGGCAATGGACATTTTGTATTTCCGAGCGCCAGGAGCAACACACGGCCCATGAGCGACAATGCGATTCTTGTCGCGATGCGGACAATGGAGATCGCCAAGGATGTAACGACCGGCCATGGCTTTCGTGCCACGGCCAGGACCATTCTAGATGAAGTGCTCGGCGTCAGGACCGATTTGATAGAACACCAATTGGCCCACCGGGTGAAAGATCCCAATGGGAGGGCTTACAACCGGACTGCGTTCCTGCAGGAGCGCAGGGAAATGATGCAGACATGGGCCGACTTTCTTGACCAACTGAAATGCGGGAAGGTACTGCCATTCCGCGCAACAGCGGCATAGCCATTCGGTCAACTCGGCCGGCAGAGAATCAGGCGGTGCCCAGCGATTTATTCTCAGATGGGGCCAAGCCGGAATCTCGCTCCGGCGTCATCTTGACGACACCGGACTCACAACCGTGCGCTGCCCTCTGATTTCGCGGCTGACCTCTATCTGGCGGGCAATCCACTCCTCAACCTCAGTTTCGATCCAGCCAACAGCCCTGGCCCCCAGCGACACTGGCCTTGGGAACCTTCCTTCGGTGACGCGCAGATAGACCGTGCTGCGTGATAGGCCGGTGCGGTCCAATACGACTGGCAGTCTCAGAATCTTTCTCGGCATCCCATTACCTCATTGGTTGAGTTGCATTGGAATTACGCACGAACTCGGCGAGCGCACCGACCACAGCATCCATGGAATCTGTCAGCAAACAAGCCCTCAACGACTCGGCTTCATTCACCTCTCCATTCAGGAACGCGCGAAGCACTTCGATATTGCGCGACGAGAGCACCTGTACCCAGCGACGAGCCAAATTCTCCATACACTTGCATTAGACGCAATATACACCGAAACTGTCATATATGTATTATTATTCCAGATGCACAAATCGTTAAGAGACACGGCAAGGTAGGCGCTGTAGCCACAAAACCCCTGCGGGGTTTCGCGTCTCCACCACCATTTCCCCAATCCGCCTTCGTCTACTCGGAGAAATGGTTGCGCATCTTGCTCAGGGCTACGCCCCGAGACCCCATAGAAACGCTGAAGTCGCGAGCACATAACCGGACTGACCTCTGCGTATAAATGCGAAGATGTTCGTTCAATAAGCGACTACGTTCGCAAGTGAGCGACGGGATTGTCGCGCACCTAAGCGGCCTATGCTGCCTTCAAAACCTTCTGCTCATGCAGATCACGGGGCATCTACCGCGGACGAACTCAGGCATGAACTCAATGCGACTTTTGCCGTGATTCACGCAATACTCGGGATCGTAATCCGAGATAGAGACGGCTCCCAATGATCGCCAAACATAAAGACTGCCGCAACAAGTCGATTCGTAAACGGCAACGGTACTTCTTCGTAAACGAGGAACGACTCCGTTCAGAGTCCCGACATAACTGCCCACGGACCTCGTCACACTCGCGCAACACTGCTTTCCTTTTCGGAAGCAATATCGTTTCGCTCTTTGACTGAAAAGACTATGTAATGGCCGTCTGTTTGGGATTCTTTAGCTTATGGACGAAGGCGAAATAGGCCACCATCACGCGAAACGTCTTGGACTTATTCACGCCGCCGAGAATCTCCCCGCCCACTCTCTCCAGTTCATCGGCAATGTCATAGGTCAAAGGGAAGACGAACGAGGTATCGATACTCTGAAATGGAATGTCCAGCCACGGACCGTTATAGAACGCAATAATCTGCTTCTGAGCAGCCTTGGTCCTAAAATTCATGATGATGTGCTCGGCGAGAGCGTTCTTTTTCCTGATTCTCAGCACGGTAAAAAGCTGTGAGAAATGGGCCTTGGTGAATTTGGAATCGACGGTGAGCCGGATTTGAGTACGCTTCTCGACAGGAGCAACGATCCTGCGCTTCGTTCGGGTTGCGGTTTTCTTTGGTTGGGTCATGTCTTTCTCTTCTCGGGATGTAGTGTACATCAGAACTGTATGAACTGCAGAGAAGTACGCTAACCGGCGGCAATCACTCGGTTTCAAGCAAAGCGAACGCCGGGAGCATAGTGGATTCATTGTATAAAGAGGCCGGGGGCTTCAAACCAAATCAACCAAGACAAATCTAACCGTGAGGGGGATAGAGAAAAGGAAACTGACCAGATGAAGCTCAGCCGGCCAGAATTATATTCCCGGCATGGCGCTGAAAGACGCCCTTTCACTCATTGCGGCGAGGATCGCGAATCTCAAGGAATCAGTTCCCCCCTGTACTCTGTCGCCAATAGGCTTGCCGTGATAATTTTTGCAGAGGGGGCGCTTTCATGGACAGCAAGCGGGTGTGGGAAGTTGCGCTCACCGTGCTGGTAGCAGTATTCCTGCTGGTTGCCGCCGAGGGGAGGTATCCCTACGGCTTTTACATGGTGCTGAGGACGGCTGCAACGGTGGGCGGGATCTATTGGGCGGTGCGGGTGTATCAGGCGGGGCCACGGGGCTGGATGTGGGCTTTCCTGGCTGTTGCTCTCCTGCTTAACCCGGTCCTGCCAGTCAGGATGCACCGGGAGCACTGGCAGCCAATTGACATGGTTATCGGCGTGTTGCTGTTTGGATGGGCTGGGTATTGGTTCCGGCGCACCCGGCGACGAGCATGAAGTCAAAGCTGCTCAAGTGGCTTCACTCGGAACCGGCCGCGGCTCCAGGTAGGTGTACTGTGAGACATCGTACAGGCCGGCACGGGAGAACGATCTAGTTCGGTACTTGCTAGAGGTCGCTCAGCAATTCGGACAGGGTGATCTGAAAACTGGCCGCCAGCATTTCGAGAATGCGCAGACCTGCCTCTCGGCGCCCATTCTCCAACTCGGAGATATGGACACGGCCAATTCCTGAAATTTCAGCAAGATACGCCTGATTCCAGCCCCGATCAGTTCTCAGCTTTCGTAATCGCCGTCCCAGACGGACGCATATATCGTTTGCCACCTCTCAAGGTTCAGCGTAAAATCTGCATCGGATGTTGTGTATGCACTACAAGGCTCTGTGAGAACCAAGACTGCATACTCTTCGCCGCGACTGCCAAGGAAAGCCCTCTATGAACTCCGAAATCATTCGTCACCTTTCCCCTGAAGAACAGGAGCTTGCACGGAAGCGCGAGGATCTCGTCTTTCTGCAAGCCGAACTCACAGACCGCGAGCTGTCCTTGGCGAATCTGCGGGCGGAACTGGCCGCTTTTGAAGGCCGCTACCTGCGTGAGGTTGGCAAGCTGTATGCCGAGCTTGACGATTGGTGCGCAAAGATCGCCGAATTCTCCGCCGAAGCGGACGGTTCCGAAGAGGCAAAGTCAGCCGCGGCGGAAGCACGCGGGCGGGCGGAGGAGTCCTACGCTGCCGCTCATGGCGAAGCTGCAAAAGCCGCTGATTTCTCCCCTTCGCTAGAGTTGAGGAAACTCTTCCGTGAAGTCGTCAGGCAGATCCATCCAGACAATGCCACGGATGAAGACGACAGGGCTGTGCGTAACCGCCTCATGGCAGAAGCCAATCTGGCCTATAGGAGCGGCGATGCGGACGCGCTGAGAAGAATCCTGGAGGAGTACAAGAGCTGCCCGGAATCCGTGAAGGGTGAGGGCGTGGTAGCCGATTTAGAGCGCGTCATGCGCCAGATTGAGCGGATAGCAAAGAGGCTTGCCCAAATAGAAGCCGAAGCCGCAGAGCTGGCCACCTCAGAGATTGCGTTACTGATGGCGAAGGCTGAAAGTGCCAAGTCAAGAGGCCGTGACCTGCTTGCAGAGATGGCCAAGGATCTGGAGCGGAGGATTCAGGCGGCGCACAGGGAATATGAAGGCCAGGTATCAAAGGTGAGTGCCGGATGACGAACGAGGAAGAGAATCGCTCCGGCCTGGTTCCAGGTCAATCTACCGCGCTTGCGCGGGTAGGCGCGAACTCCCTTGCGGCGCGAGCCCGCGCCGACCTGCAAGTCAATGAGGACGCTCAGCAGTGGCTCCGCAGGGGGCTAGAACTGCAAAGGACCGCGCCAGCCGATCCCCGTTGGGGAAATGGGCTACCCAATCCCTACGCAAAGAGACCAGTTCCAAAAAGTCTGCAACTCCAGATTGAGATCGCCGCTGAGTACATCAGACGGGTCTTGGCTGGGAGCCATCCCGACGTTGCAGCCGAATCGCTCGGCATGACTTCCGAAGATCAGGAGTTAGCCCATGTTGCGCACTTTTTCATGCAGAACGCATTAGCGGAAGCGCTAACAGATTCTTCCGCTTTAGCGCCTGAGAACAGCGCGAATTCGGTCCAACCCATAGCAGCCCACCCGACAAGCGAACCCTCGACAGCATCCCCGACAATCCCATCTCCAGCGGGTATGGACGATGGTGTGTTGAGTAACGCCACGATGGAAATTGTTGGGAAGCTAATTCTGGAATTCGAAAGGATAAAGCAGGAGAAGCAACGACGGGGAGAGCAATTACAGCAGCGTACAGAGATGCTGAAAGAAGCGTTCCGGTGCTTTGAAAAGGGACACCAACTTGACCGAGCGAGTCCTGAGTTGTTGTATTGCCTTGCTGATTCCTACTATCGGGGGGATGGGGTTCAAGAGAATGAAGAACGCGCGCTGGCTCTTTACCAACGCGCCGCCGACATGGGCTATGCCGAAGCGCAAACAGCCATCGGAGATGCCCACTCCCAATGCAAATTCAGCTGCGTTCCCTTGGATGAAGTGCAAGCAGCCAAGTGGTACGCACTTGCGGCGGAGCAGGGAGAAGAGGAAGCTCTATCCATGATTTTGGCGATGTACCAACGCGGAGAAGGGGTGGAACAGAACCATGCTGAAGCTGCCAGGATACTGCGTAAGGCCGCGGCGAAGGGCGTCGAGTATGCGCTGGACGAGTTGCGACAGTCTGCCGAGTTCTACGGGTCTCCCTACGACGACAGTGATTCAGAAGAGCCATCAAATCTGGAGTCTTCGAAGCAACCCGAGCAGCCCACGCCGAAGAATTAAAACAGGACCAGCGAGGCGATCCTACGGGAGTTCAAACGGATTCTGAACGAGGAGCGACGGCGCCAAGCACTATCAGAGCAACAGCCGTGCGCAAGAATAGCGCCGGCGTGTTTCAAGGCGTGGGCATTTGGAGGCGCGAGGTGGACATGAAGCAGTGGGCGCGCTCACAAATCGAGGAGAGCCCACACAAGCATTGACGTTCAACGACGGTTCTGAGGTGTTCAGCAGGGTCAGCGAGGACTAGCGCAGCCGGAAGGCGAACTGACCGCGAAGGAGTCGAGGGTATGGGCAGTCTCTTAGTTACGTGGCGGAACAGATTTCTGGCTAGCTCGAAACGAGTGCGAGTTAGTGTGTCTCTCATTTTTATCGTTGTTGCTTCAGCGGCGGGTGTCTGTATCTACATTCATGTCGAAGAGCAACGTTGCAACGAAAGGGCGATTTATTTTGTCGCTTGGGCGGGGGGGCGTCCCTCCAGCATTCCCTACAGCATATCGATCGATAGGCGCTTCGATAGCGAAGGAGCAAATCGCAATGCGCGAGACAAAACTAGCCTGCACAAATGCATCCCAGTGAAATATTTCCAGGACTATGACTATGGGCAGGGGCAGTTGGTAACTAGAGCTTATGTCTGCGGAAATAATCAAATGACTGAAGATCTGCGACTCTATGTCGAATCGAGTCATCGCACCCGTTGCGAGAGCAAGGGAAATGAAAAGAACGAAGACTCAGATAGCTCAGGTGATTGATGTCTAAGCTAGCTGTCCTACAATCTGCCTCGGCGGATCAGCCTGAAGGACGCAAAATTTTGTTGAACGGGGGCAAGCAGTGACTTTCAAACAGAAGGCTTCTCACCTATCACCAACGCTCGTGGTTGGGCTGATCGTAGCCGCCGGGATTGCAGCGTGGTTTTATCACTCGCACGAGGTCAAGCGTCGCGCGGCGGAAGCTGTCGAAGCCGCAGCGGCAGCCAGGGAACAACAAGCCAGATCGATTGTGACTAGAGTAAGGAACTCTTGGAATGCTGACGACAATTGGGAAGATGCGTTCTCATCCAAGGGCGCTGCATATACGCCGTACACAATCGAGCTTGAAAGCGCACTCATAAAAGGTCGGCCTATCGTAGCCTTTGGACTTGTGGATGACGTGCGCAAATCAGGAGAGCAGGACAACTCAATCGTACTGATCCAAGATATTGGCAGAACAATGAAATTGGATCTACGGTTCTCCCTCTTGTCGGCCCCTGCCATAACAAAAGCTATCTTGAACGACGAGGATAGGCAGTCCAATACGTTCGTAATTGCGGCAACAATCACGAGCGTTGAGAAAGTCTCAGTGCCTCCTGACAAAAGCGACAATGACCAGGACTACTTTCTCGCGCACGGGATTCTACATGAGGCGCAGCCCATTGGCCTCTTCGTTCAGCCGCCGCATAAGTAAGGTAGCAACGCCATGGAATGCTGTCGATCACGTATTCCTGCAAAGACTTGCGTTCCCAAGGTAGACTGCGGTTCGGTGACGGGCAGGAGTTGATCTGTGAATGACGACGATATTCCGTTTGACGACCAGCCAACACATTCCGAATCGCTCGAATCGCTGAAGGCTCTGGACGAACTCTTCCTGATAGCGGGACAGTTTACGACGCGGGCGGCATACGCAGACCTGCTTCACTTCATCGCTCGATTCAGGATGTACTCCCCATTCAATGCGATGCTGGTTCACACCCTGATGCCAGGAGCGCGGTTCGTTGCCACCCCCAAACGCTGGTGGGAGCGTTACAAGCGCACGATTCAGCCCGGCGCGAGGCCCATCACAATCCTGCAACCCAAGGGTCCGGTTCTCTTCGTCTTCGATGTCAGCGATACCAGCCCATTGCCCGGCGCCCCAGAACTTCCGGAGTCCATCACCAATCCATTCGCAATTCATCGCGGAAGAGAGACCGGCGAACTCGGCAGAACAATTGAGAATGCAAAGCGGGATGGCGTTCGAGTCCACCAACGCGAATTCGGTGCCCAGCACGCCGGTCAAATCCAGCCAGCGAAAACCAGGGACGTGTTCCGTTTGCCGGAACGCCTGTCCTTCAAAGAGAAGCGCGAAACCGTTCCAGTGCGCTTCGAGTTGCTTCTCAATTCCCGCCAATCCCGTGAGGAACAATACGCAACCCTTGTCCACGAGCTTGGCCACCTTTACTGCGGCCATCTTGGCAGTCCAAATCAAAAACACTGGCCTGATCGGCGCAAGTTGGATCGGCAAGTGGAGGAGTGTGAGGCGGAATCCATCTCGTACCTTGTGTGTACCCGGCTGGGAATCGAGACCCCCTCTGCGGAATATCTTGCTGACTACCTTGGTGAGGGCGGCAAGATGCCCTTAATCAGCCTGGAAACGGTCATCAAGATGGCTGGTTTGATTCAGCGGATGGGGCAGTCCCGGCTGCCATTACGGAAAAGCTCCCCGGAAGAGTGAGTGAAAGAGCATCCCGACAACTCAGCGCTTCTCGGCTCATTCCCGCTCCGCACCGTCCGAAGAGTGTTTCCCCGCGTTTCGTCGCACCTTGAGCGCACTCGCCGGGAGTAGTCCAGCTCCCACAGCCGCGCGCAGCCGCGGATAACGTGTGCTCCGCCGATCCCCCGCAAGCACAGATGTCCGCAACAGGATTTCCGAGGGTGATTCTTTTTGTGCCGGGATGTGCGCAGTTTGCGCTGAATTGGCGGCGGCGTCCAAAGTCTTGAAACGGTCTATGCCGACAAACTCTTGTTGCGCAAGCGAAGTGATTCCGGCATTTTGGCGCATGGCTGCGATGAGCGAAAAGTTTCGCCGGAGCTGGACGATTGTGTGAGGGATATAGCCGATTGCGCCGGTGACCGAGTAACACTTCACCTGACCATTGATGGTGTGAGCAGGATTGAGAAACTCGCGGCCGGCGCGGGCTGCGCGCGCACAAGCCTCTTCGCTTCCCCAGCGAGCTGCGAGGACACACAGGGCAGTGAATAGAGTCCTGCGGGAGATCTGTAGGTCTTCTGAAATCTGGTCCAGGTGGAGGGTCACAGGCGCGCAGAGAGGGGCACCAAATGCGTCCTGCAAGGGCGGATGGTAGATCTCAAGATAAGTCAGGACCAGCGCGCCCGTCACGGATCGAAGCTCTCTCTTCAAGTTCGGATAGAACGGCAAGGGCAACAAACCAGACGGCAATGCAGGGTAATCGCGCGGATACTTGGGAGTGTGCCGCTCCCCCTCCATCGGCTTACCGTATTGATTCGCCATAGATTACACTCCCCCCGAGGCATCATCACCATTGGTACAACACGCAAGCCGGGTTCACCATTAGTGCGAACCCGTTGCGGGCTCCACGGCCAACATCGGCGATTCCGAGCCGTGCCAGGCCAATGCCAGCCGCTTGACCTCATTATTCGTCATCGGACACCACCCTTCCTCAAAGTAGCATTTTTGATTTTTTGATTTTTTCGCACGAACCGTGGATTCGCGTGCACAGTACCGGGCGCCAGAGAAGTCGGCCCTCATGGACATTTGCTTTTTCGTGGAACAGTTTTGGGAATGAGCTTGCGTGAAGGCAGGCCGTGGCGACAGCCGCATAGCAGTCCCGTCGCACCGACGGAGCATTGCATCAAGTTGTCGGTCACAATCCCACCGCCTCTGCATCCTCCCGGAACGTCAAGCCGGAGACAAGCACCACCCCGGCCACTTCGCCCATCAGGAAGCCCAACTCTTTCAGCAACAACTCGAAGGTATCCCGATTGCAAGGAACCCCGTCCCGCCCGGCTTCCCACTCGCAGAAGGCAATATGCAGACAGCCCACGCCGCCAAAGCAGCGCGGATTACACACACAGGCGGATTCCAGCCATTTCGCGAACGGTTTCCGCCACTCTGCCGGGTCACAGGGAGGAATGGGGTCCATTGGCGCAAAAGTTTTGGAAACGCTCAGAGTAGGAACTGACAAAACCGACAAAATGGGTCCGGGCACGGGTTCTGTCAGTTTTGTCAGTTTGTGATCTGGGCTTTCTTGAAAGATTGCGGACGGATTCCAGTCTCTCCAGCGTCTACTTGCCAGCATGAGTTCCCCCTATTCTTGGATTGATGCGATAGGTTTCGCTGGGCCGTCCGGGAGTCTGCGTGTCAGTCTCCCGCCTTATCCAGCCGTATTCTTCGAGCACTAGCAACGCGCCCCGCGCCGCGTCCGGTGAATCGAGTGCGGTCCATCCGCTCCGGTACACGTCCCTCACGGTGAAAAACCCCTCTTCTCGCTTCCAGCCCTTTGCCAGCCGCTTGCTTAATGCGATTGCCGCGTGTTGCTCTGGCCGCGCCTGTGCGGAGTACACGCGACCAGCATGGGACTCCAGATACTCGCACCAGTCACACGCCTGCTTAGCCTGAGAGATCGGAACACAGTCCGTATGCCCATCGGCCAGTGCAAATAGGAGCGCAAGAGAAGGCATCAGGCTGCGATACTTGGCGAGATGCGCCTGCATAGGGAGTGACAGCCCATCATCGCGGATGCGCTGCTCCAGATCGGTCAGCCATTGCTCGAAGAGCGCCTGGCCTGCATCATCAAATTGCAGTTGGCATGGCGGGTCCGTAACGTTCATCGAGGCTACGCGGCGGTAGATCATTGCCGCACTGTTCAGCGCATCGGTGTCGGGCTGCCGATCAACGTATCGCCATTCAGGCGGCATATCTGGCCACACCATGAGCTGAAAGCGTTGCACCAGTCCATCGTTTGATGGTCCGTCCCGCAAGGCATCGGCCAGATAACCCCGCAAGCGGGCTGGCTGGATTCCGCCAAATAGCGAGATGCAGGCGTGGGGAACATGAACGCTTCCGCGGCTTATCCGATCAATGGTGAAAGCAGCGTCCCCGTTCCAGCACTCCAGGAAGAAGGCTCGTTCCTGTTCCCGGCCTTGTCTTTCAAGTCCAGCCAGCCATCCAGTCAGTTCATCGCGGATTACAAAAAGTCCTGCCGGGTTTTCTGACAGAACACAATGGAGGCTTTCAAAGGTCGCATCACTGGTGATGAGACGGCGAAGCACAGGCGGAACGAGGTTGGATTCCGGCTTGGCTGGGCGGTCCTGATTCTTCTTTGCTGCTGACTTGAATTGATCTTTCCAGGCGGCTTTCACCAATTCATGCTCTTCCAGCGCGGTCTGGTAAGCCTGCTCTTCCTCTTCATGCGCCTTGCGCCATTCGCTTTCGATAGCACGCGCCGGGTGCGTCATGCAGGAGATTGAAGGAGACTTCAACATCCCTGGCGGCGCCACGATCCCGCCCCAGAGGTTCGGCACTACCGTCCAGGTGTGGTCATTCCGCTTCGGCTGAATCACAACCCGCCGGTTGGTCACTCCCGCCAGCGTGGCAATCGCGGACACGGCCGGAAAGTCCAACGGAACCTGCATCCGCTCGGCAACGTCTTTCACCAACGGGCGAAAAGACTCTGGCATCAGATCCAGATCGAACTGCATGACCTCCGGCAACGCATCAGCCAGAGGTTCCGGTTCTGGCCATCCATCTATCGGTACAGAAAACGACGGAATGTCCAGCGCGGCGGCGATCTCCGGCCCAACGTCTTCCGCCGTGACGCCGGCCAGCCGGTCATACTTGGGGAAAAGATCGCCGGGTTCAAACTGAGGCTTGCCCACTTGTCGCGTCCTTGTCTTGCGCGCTCACCCGGCGCATGGGATAAAACTTGTCCGCCTCTGTCTCCGCTGCATGGAGCCGGTCACTTGCGGCATGGAATAACCGGGCTAATTCATTTTTTTCCGGCAGACATTCTGGTGAACGCGCCAGCTTAGCCCCCAGTCTTTGTACAACTTCCTCCAGCTTTTCCACGCGGTCCAACGCGGCCAGCCGCGCCTTCCGTTCGGCCCTTGCGGCTTCCTGGCGGGCTTCCAGGGAGGCCCGGAGCGCGTTGGCTTGCTGCGGTGACGGCGGTGGTCCTGCGAAGAGATCGCGTCGCGCCAACTTCAAAGCAGACAGAATTGAGTCCAGAGCGCATCCAGCACGGCAGAGGACCAGTACCCTGTCGTCGTCACCGGCGCGAATACTGAGACTGGGTGAGCGGTCATTGTGAGCCGGACAGCGTGCCTTCCAGCGGGCCGCCCCGATGCGCTGCGCTTGCACCAGTTCCGCGAACACTTCGGCGGTCATCAGCGGACCTCCAGCACTCCCGAGCGGCATCCCTGAGTCCTGCGGCTCAGTTCAATCTGATTCGCAAGCCAAGCGTCGATTTCGGAATCAAGCCAGCCGACCGCGCGAGCGCCCAAGGAAATGGGCTTCGGGAAGTTGCCGGCCGCCACGCGGAGGTAAATCGTTGATCGGGAGAGCCCGGTTCGAGTCTTCACTGTTGGAAGCCGCAAGATTACATTGGACATTGTGTATCTCCTAGAGGAAAGCAATACCATTCTGTAGAGGGTAACCGCATCCTTTTCCCGAAGTTCAAGGACGCTTAAGACGTACTTGCTGTGGAGATATTGGTGCAATCATTTGTGGTTCGGATGTAGATCAAAAAGTTGTCTCAAAGAGTTTGAGACATCTCGAATGCTACGTTGGTGGGTCAACATGGCTCACTCAGGACCACAATCTGTAACGAAGCAACCATGACCGTGCCGGATTACCGAGGATCGCGTGAACAAAGCGTCGGGAAAAAGCGTAAAGCAGAGTCGGGCAACTGAGAAAGCATCAGGGCCAATCAGGTGGGACGAGATCCCTCACAATGAACTCTGGGCGCGAGCGCTGGAGGCAATGTCGTTTGGATCGTGCTCACGGGCTACCGAAGATTCTCTCAAGCATGTCTTAAAGCGCCGCCTCCATAGGCTCGATCCAGCGGATCACCTTCGATATGTTGAGCTTGAGTGCGCGCGGATCGTTGAAACGCTTCGCATGGTTCGAGATGAGTATCGAAGCTATTTGAAGGACCGAGGGTGCGCGCCTCTAGCCGAGATGTACTGGGTTGTTCTTCGATATGGGGTCAAGGATTGGGCCGTCATGTTGCTACGAACCGCGGCATTTGAGTATATCCGTCATTGCAAGCTCCAGGCGGAGCTCTGGGACGGGCTTTTCAAATTTGCCGGGCCGTTCAAGATTTTCCTCCCCGATCAAGGCGAGAGCACACCGACACCATCCATCGTGAAATCCGATGACGCGTTGATAAGAGCTTTCAATGTGCTGCTTCCACCGGAAGTGTTCGATCAAGTCCTGACCGGCGGGCCATTTGGCAGAGATGCTCAACTCCACGTTGCAAGGGTCTTTCCTGGGCAAGCGGCCCTCCACGGGCAGGAGACGTTTCCCGACGCCGTTCGGCGACGCCAAGCGCTTTGGGACGATGGCTACCCCTGGACCGAGGGCTTGGCGCAAATGTTTGATGCAACTCAGGAGGAGCTCTTCTCGCAATTGGAGGCACTCGGCGGGGATGCACGACGGGCGGAAGCTCGATTCATTAGGCTCTCGTCGCTTCAGAAGATAGCCCATAAACATCTTGTGAGTATCCAGTCAGGAGATATTGCTGACCAGACTACGGGCTCGAATCGTTGGTTGTCGCTGCTCCGAGAACTCGATGCCGAAGGTATTTCACTCGATCATGAGCTTCAAGGGAAAGCTAGAGAGGTACTGGTGACCCTGCGACGAAAGGGTTCCAAGATTGCGACCTGGGAGGAATGCTACAACTCCAAGGCAACGGTCACTCTCGATGATGGGAAACGCTATCGCTTGAGGAGAGAGGTGACGCGCTTAATCCATAACGCTGTCAAGAAGGCGGTATACCATCTCGGTAAGATTTGGCGTCAGAAGGGCCAGAGCTGACGCCTATGCGCAACAGAGACAGGCGCGCTAGTGCTCCGCCGCCGGTGCCAGATACGCCGTGGCCGGCCCGCCAGTGCCCCGCCCTGGCCCCGTCCACGTGCGCCGGGGAATGGCCGGCATCCCCCTGGAGTCCATCGTCACTTTGGCAGGATTCCGGTGCGGGCTGTCCGTCCACAAACGGAATGAGGGGCAGCCGGGGAGCGTGGCAGCCCACCCTTGCCGTTGCCGGAACGTGCGCCAAATACAGCCTGCAAGACACTCGCAAATTCATAGGCAGGCGAGCAATTGCGGGGGCAACTTGTGGGGCAACTCCAAAGAGTCCCACTGAATATACTATTTAGTATCAAACAGATATATCGCTTAATCGGTAGACGGTAGCGCTACCAAAATTCTTTTTCTTCCCTTCAAAATCTCCATTCGGACAGCAGTCGTTGCCGGGGCCGCGTTCTCCCTCTGCCTTGGCGAGCACGGTTTTGACGTGCCGATGCGCAAACTGGATGTGCCTTTTGCTGTTGAGCTTGGAGCGCCAGTCAACGGCACGGGGTTCGCTTCGTCTAACGGAGTGAGAGTGTGTACACTTTGAACGCCATGCGAACCCGACCTGTCTTTTGCGTTGTTTTATCCGTGCTGGCTCTCCCTTGCCTGTTGGCGATGGGCCAGGCCCAGCAGTCCTCTTCCGATCAGCCGGCATTGCGCCTGAAGGTGGAAGCGCGCGAAGTCGTGCTTCCGGTCACGGTGCGCGACAAAAAAGGCGCACTGATCACCACCCTGCAGAAGAGCGATTTCACGCTCGCCGAGGATGGCCGTCCGCAAACCATCAAGAGCTTTACGCGGGAGACGAACCTGCCCTTCCGCCTTGGACTGCTGGTGGACACCAGCCGCAGCCTGTCGGGCGCCATGGAGAACGAGCGCAAGGCGGCCGGCAAGTTCGTGGACCAGATGCTGCCGGCCGATCCCAAGGCAGGAACGCAGGCCGACCAGGCCTTTCTCCTCCACTTCGACCGCGAGGTCGAATTGCTCGAGGACTTTACCGCGTCGCGCGAAAAGCTGCACCGCGAACTCGATGACATGGGGCCTTCGCGGGCGGCGCAGAACTCCAGCCAGGGGCCGGAGACCAGCGACGACGACCGCCAGCCGGGTCAAGGCCGCAAAGCCCGTGGCGGCACGCAGCTTTACGATGCGGTTTTTCTGGCCGCCGATGAGCTGATGAAGCCCAAGGACGGACGCAAAGCCCTGGTCGTCTTCTCCGACGGCGTGGACCGCGGCAGCAAGGAGACGCTGAACGACGCAGTAGACGCAGCCGACCGGGCCAACGTAGCCGTCTACACCATCTACTTCAAGGGAGAGCAGGAGCGCAGCGAGGGCAGCGGCTTTCCTGGCAGCGGCGGACGCCGCGGCGGGATGGGCGGTGGCGGTTATCCCGGCGGTGGTGGTGGCTATCCCGGTGGCGGCGGTGGCGGCCGGCGCGGCGGTG
>Ga0255356_1000064_pt1 | contig 61892 bp, 45 predicted proteins | sample HBST100metaG_FD_189944 | JGI IMG/M metagenome (GOLD analysis project Ga0255356, IMG submission 189944) | Peat soil microbial communities from Stordalen Mire, Sweden - H.B.S.T100 | ecosystem: Environmental > Terrestrial > Soil > Wetlands > Peat | place: Sweden: Norrbotten County, Stordalen Mire...
TGTTTATCCAGTGGAACCAACACGCCGCTGTCCGCAACTGCCGCCATCGACATCAGGAGCAACAGCGCCAACAACCAACCGCTTCGTCTCATCGCGTTCCTCATTGCGGCGAAAATGAATTGCTACTTACTCGCGACCCGCTCATGTTGTTAATCCCGCTAACACCGTTCACCGCGCCAACTCCGCCTTATAGCTTGTCTTCGGAAATCTTCACCAGCCCGTTTTCCGTGCCCACGTACACCGTACCATTGCGAATGGCCAGGGCTGTGACATTCAATGAGGGTAAACCTGCGGTCACTGTCTTCCATCGCATGCCCGTGGCATCGCCAACCAGTAATCCCTGTCCCAGCGTTCCCGCCAAAACGATTCGTCCGTCGGCCGCCATCGCCGTTGGATTCACCACGACGCCCGGGCGCGTAGCCTCGGTCGGAGTCACGCTGCCGTCGGCCGCCAAGCGCAGCACGCCCGCGCCATAGGTGCCCACCAGCCACTCGTTACCGACCTGGGCCAGCCCGGTAATCCAGTTATGTTTCAGGCCGGAGGTGGCCGTGGTGAGATTCCTGCGCACCGAGTCACCGGTCAGCAGCGAAAGGCCGCCCAGTGTTCCGGCCACAAGCTGGTCTCCGCTGGCGCCGAGTGCGTAGACATGGTTATTGACCAGTCCTTGAAAGGCATAGATGCTGTGCGCGCCGCTGGCATCCAAAAAGGTGATTCCCGCCGGAGTGGCCAAGGCCATGCCGTCGCCGTAGAGCGCCACGTCGGTCACGTGATTGGCAATCAGCCCGGCATCGCGCTCCAGAACCTGCTTCTGCCGTCCGTTGCGGTCGAACATCACGAGGCCATTGGCTGTGGCCACGGCAACCGTGCCATGCCGGGTGTCTTCCACAATCCGGTTCACGCAGAAGACGTGCTCGTTCTCCACGTGCTCCACTTCGCCGCCTGCCGCCGGCAGAATATCCAGCCCGCGATCGAAATAGCCCACCCAGAGCCGCCCATCGGAGGCTACCAGCAGCGCGGAGATGTCCCGGTCGGTCAGTTGCGCGCCGCCGCCGCCCAGCGTCCTGCGCCATTGGCCATCGGCCTCCTGGCGCAGCAGCCCGCTGGAGGCCAGAGCATATCGGCTTCCTGCCGCTGTGAGAAACTGCTCCACGGTGATGGGCGTGGGCTGACCGCCCAGGGATTTTGCCCCCAAGGAATGCTTTCCGTGCATTCCATCCGGGTTCTTGCCTGAGTTTTCAGCACCTGAGAGAGCGACAATGGGCCTTCTTGCGTTGGTGTCGTTCTCCGCCCCTGAGAGCGGAACGCGCATCACCCCGGCTTCCATCTGCCCCACCAGCAGCGAGTCTCCATCGACCAGCAGCGCGTGGGCATATCGTCCCTTGGCCAGCACCCGCGCAATCTTTCCCTCGCGCACCTCGGCCACGCCCATCGGCGTGCCCACGTAGGCGAGCCCTTCTGCCAGTGCAATCTGTTCCACCCGCCGGTCGGGCAGTCCCTGCTCTTCGCCGAGGCGCTCGGTTTGACCGCCGCGCCAATGCAGGAGTCCGTCGTTCAGTGTGCCCACCCACAATTCGGCTTCGTTGCCGGCCAGCGCCGTCACGTACACGTTATCTGTGCTTGTGTGAAATCTCTTTAGTGTCTTGCCGTCATAAATTAGCAGACCCAGTTTCGCGGTGCCCATCAGCAACCGTCCGGAGGCCAGCGGCAATACGCAGGTGACGGCCCGTGCCTCATCCTGGCGGGCACGAATCTGCCGGAAACTCTGGCCATCGAAGGCCAGAACGCCCTCGCCGAGGGTGGCGATCAGCAGTTCCGGCTGGCGCGCGCCATTCGGCATACCCACCGCCATCTGTCCCAAAGGAGCCGCGGGCAGATCCATCCCCACGCGGTAGATGTGTTCAAGCGTTCCGTCGGTCGCGTAAGCGTAAAGCCCCGCCGGACCGGCCAGATAGATGCTCCCCCGAAACAAGGCCGCGCTTTTGAAAACTGCCGGCGCCCAGATTCCCTCAAAGCCCGGATTAGGCTGCGCGCCCAGCGTTCTCTCTTCGACGTCGAACCGGTTCTTCTGTGCGGCATCGCGATTGGCGCCGCCCAGCGCGCGCTCTACGTGCCAAACCACCAATCCGAAGACCACGAGGCACAAAGACGCAACCGCTAATATGACAGTCGTCACAGTCCGCCGGCGAAGTTTCATGGTGAATTCTCTATCCCAGGCTGAATCGGACTGACAATATCGCAAAAACTCGTCTAACGCAAATCGTCCTCGCCAGTGAAACTAGACGATATTCGCGACGACTCTGGACTTTACCTGATGATCGACCGCGCTGTTCCAAGGTTATGGCTGAGTGTGTGGCTAGAAAGGCTATGGCGCAACTTTAGTAAGATTACCCTTGGCAGAGCCGGGGATCTCCCGTTGGATTAGAACCGTCTCCAAGTACGTCGGCTACTCGACGGCACAGATGACGATGCGGTATTCTCATCTAGTGCTGAGAGTTAATCAGGCAGCGGTGGATGCCATGGACGCTTTCTACGCAAGTGGAGTCAGAACCGAAGCTAACACCAAAACTGACACCAGCACACAGGCTGGTTTTCCACAGCCGTGTAAGTAATTGAAAACAAATCGGAGAGGTGGCAGAGCCCGGTTGAATGCACCTGACTCGAAATCAGACATAGTCGCAAGGCTATCGGGAGTTCGAATCTCCCCCTCTCCGCCATACATTGATTCTATTGACTTTAACTGCTTTGCTATCTACAAATCGATCCACCAAGCGCTCAATTAGCGTTTTTGGAGTCCTCGCCATGACCAAAGTCGTTTTCAGCTTCGATCCTATTAGGCGCGTCAACGTTCGCAAGAAGATCCAGGCGGATGGCGCTTGGAATTTCAGAGGCACGGAATCTCAACATTTTATGCTTCGCGAAATTCTTAAGGGAATTTCAGGGCTCTTTCTGGGCTAGATAATTCCGGAGGATGCTCTTCTAATTTCTATCTTGCCTTCCTGGTTATGCAGATTTCAAGCGACCCAAATCAACTGAACACCAGTTTCAATCACAAATGCTGCCAGGCCCAATCCGACGGCTGAGGATTGGCCGCAGGGCGGGTTTCCGTTCGAGAGACGAAAAGGCCGGAGCGGATGCTCCGGCCTTTCGATGGATCGGGTTATTGGGAGGTTAGAAGACGTACTTGGCGGAAAGTTGCATTCTGCGGGGTTCGTTATTGAGCACACCGTCCGTGGCTTCGTCCAGCCTCATGAAGACTGAGGACTGAATGCCCTGTGAGCCGAAGGTATCGTACGAGACGTTGTTCATGAGATTCTGCGCCTCGATACGGATCTGGAGATACTGCTCGTGATAGGTGGTAAAGGACTTGGAAAGAGTTGCGTCGGTGTTCCAGACCGATGGTTGGCGGAACCAGTTGCGGCCCGTGTTGGAGAACTGCCCGGCTCCGGGAGTCGAGAACATAGCCTTTTGAGCGGTGCTCAAGAACCATGTCTCGCCGTCGTATGTCTGAACTTTGCCCATGTGCGCGTTGCAGCCCAAGCAGTTTGCAGGCGTCTGGACAGTCCCAGAGAAGGTATTGTAACCCGAGAAGAGGGTGACGGGGCGACCGGTCTGCCAGAAGCCGTCGCCAGCGATCTCCCAACCGCCGATGACAGTGTTGGCTATATGGTTCCACTTCTCGCCCAACTTCAGGAAGCGCGCAAATGGCAGGTCGTAGACGTAGTAGCCACTGACGACCTGTGCGCTGTCGAGATCGGAAGCAGCGTAGTTCAGACGAGGGTGAAGGTAGTCGAAGGGCGAGCCAGCAGCGGACTGCGAACTGCCAGTTCCAACGATGGTAAAGGTGGGGTCGAAGGAGCGCACGTCAAGCGTCTTCGAGTAGGTGTAGTTGGCGGTCACGCTAAAGCCCTTTGAGAAGCGGTGCTCAACCTGAACTTGCAGACCATTGTAATTGGAGAAGTCGTGGGTATCGAGAACGTCGAGGCCGCCAAGATACTGCTGATACGGTTTGAAGAAGGTAGGAGACAACCCCGAGCTTACGACCAGTGGCACTCCATACGGGTTTGTTGCGGTGGGGTTCTGGAGGCGGTTGGCGAAGGCCTTTGCAAGACCTGCGACGTTGTTGTGTTTGACGTAAGAAGAATAATTATTCTTAACAAATTGAGTGCCTCCTTCACCTGAGTAACGCGTATCGCCGGAGACGATTTGCGTCATGAGCGGGCTATCTTCTCCAGCCTGTACCTGCTTGAATGCGTCGAGGAAGCCATTGGAGTTATATTCAGGCCGGTTGGAGTCGTAAGCGCCATACAGATGAGTACCGTGGTTGCCAATGTAGCTGACGGTCAGTCCGGTGTTATGCATCAGTTGTTGCTGAATGCTGAAGCCCCACTGCGTCACCGTCGGGGTCTGCATATTGGGGTCAGAGACAGTAAGAGAGTTGGAACTATAAGCGGGCGGAGTGGTGAGTTGGAGCGGGGTTGATAGAGGAGTGGGAGCTGTCCAGTTGGCCGCGCGCTCCCCCTGCTTGTTCGTAGCGAAGTTGTCCTGGCCGACGGTCGCATCCGTAATCTGATAGGTCAATCCCGGCATCCCTTGGAAAACCGACGAAGAGAATGAGAAGGAGTTGATGCGGTCGAATGCGATGCGGAAGTTTCCTCGAATGGAGGTCTTGCCGTTCTTGCGGGGATCATATGAAAAACCGATGGAGGGTCCGAAGTTATTCCAACGGTCCTTCATGTACCTGCCTGGAACAAACTGCAGATCTGATGTGAGCGCATGTCCGTAGGTAAGATCCTGGTTGGGTACAAGCGCCGGAAAGCCTTTGAACTGCGGGGCCATGCGGGTATCATCACGGACGCCAACATCGACAACAAGGTTGGACAGAACGTGCCACGTGTCCTGCAGGTAGAAGTCATACTCAGGCCAGCGCGTATCCATGATGTTGATGGAATCCGCAGGCTTGAAGGCAGTAAGCGTTGGGTTCGAGACGTAGCCGGCGGCGATGCTACCGATGCGACCCAGAAGGTCGTTCGCCGCATTCGCCAAGTCCGGTTGGTCATAGCTTGTGTCAATTTGAGTGGATGGAACGTTGTAATGGGTATAGTCCAGTGGGTTGTCAGCTGTGTCAAATGTAACCTGCGGAATGACATTCAACACACCAATGTCGCCGCGGTGATCGACTTCACGTCCAAAGCGGAGGTTGACGCCAGCCTTGAAGATGTGCGGGCCTTTGACCCAAGTAAAGTTGTCGACAGCCTGTAATGTGGTCAGGTAGCGGTTGTTACCGATATAGGTATTGGTCGGCGAAGTGATCGTAATGCTGCTGTCTTCAAATGAGTTGAAGTTGTATGGGGTCTTCTCGGCCTGCGCCGTGGCGGGGTTGATGAAAGCATAGCTAAAGCGATTGAAGCCGACAACCAGTTCGTTGGTCGTATTCTTGGTCGGGCTGTAACGGTAGTTGATGGCCATGTTGCGGGGCTTGCGCATGGTATCGACAACATCCGGCGTTCCGGGGAAGATCTCTTGACCGTCGTTTCCCGAATCCGCGAATGTGTTCTGGTGACCCACACTCAAGCGGCCAAAGAGGGCATTTTTCTCATTGAAGACGTAGTCGATCTTGTATGTTTGGTCTACCTGTTTGTCAGTTGAAGGCGCGGTAAAGGTGTAGCCGCCGACGTTCAATCCGTCACCAACTCCATAGGTATTGGGCGCCGGAGCTAGAGCGAGGTACGCCTTCACGGACGGGTCGAGGCCAACGCCAAAGGGGTCGTTGGCAGCTATGTCGTAAGTGTTGAAAGAAACACCGGAAACAACGTTGCCGGTCGCGTCGACCGAGGCGCCGGTGGCCTCATAAGGTGTGTTGTTGCCGCTGGTGACGTAGCGGAACTTGCCCTGCTTGGCTAGAGGCGTATATACGTAGCGGGTTACGAGAGTACTGGTATGTGCGTGGAGCAGTTCGAGGTTATAGAAGAAGAACGCCTTGTCCTTCCAGATGGGGCCGCCGATTGAGCCGCCGGGGATATTTTGCACGTACTGCGAAGCGGGGAGACCAGCTGCCTTGGTGTCAGCGCCATTCGCACGGAGGAAGGGAGACTGGTAGAACTCGAAGAGGTTGCCATGAAACTTGTTGGTGCCCGACTTAGTAACCATGACCACTTGGCCACCGGTGTTGCGGCCATACTCAGCGGTGAAGTTTGAGGTGATCACGCGAAATTCGGAGAGCATATCGGGGTTCTGGTGCGAGGGCGAGTTGCTTCCGCCACCCGAGGAGGATTCGTTATCGTCAATGCCGTCCAGAGTGTAGTTCCAGGCGCGATCACGGGAACCATTGACGACGATGTCGCCACCAGGAGCATTTCCGCCGTTTTGCACGACGCCCGGAACGAACTGGGTGAAGGAGAGTACATTTCTGCCGCGGGTGCCGACGACGGGAAGCTGCACAAGGCTTACATTGTCGATGGTGGCGCCAAAGTTGCCGGATGACTCTGTCTCAATAAGGTCGTATCCGCCCTGCACCTGGATGGTCTCGGTGGTGCCACCAATCTCAAACTTAGGATTGATGCTGGTGGGGACGCCAATTGCGAGAACATTTCCAGTGGAGACATATTTTTTGAAGCCGGGAGCCTCCGCGCGGAGCGTATATCGCCCAACCTGCAAAGAGTCGAAAGCATAGGTTCCGGAAGTAGAGGTCTTGATGACGTAGCTTACGCCAGTGTCATCGTTCGTGATCGTGATCTTGGCATTGGCAACGCCGGCGCCTGATGGGTCAGTCGCGACACCGGAGATACGGCTAGTGGTGCCCTGCGCTATGGCTAGCGCAAGAGATAAGGAAAGAAAACAACCCAGGACAAAAAGCCTACGAATGTTCATAATTCCTCCAAAAACAATGATGTAGTAGCCAAAAATGACGTAAAAGTCGGAGCCATTGGAGGCAGTGTGATTGGCACTGCCGGTGGCTATATCAGAGAGGGCAAAGAATGCGCCAGAAATTAGTGCGCCGGGTGGCTTTTACGACACCCGGAGAGAACTGATTGCAGACTAACCGGATGCGACGACAGTAAAAGGGAAGATGCAGCACAGCATCTACCTTAAAAAAGCCGTTGAATACGGAATTAACATTTCCTTCCGATTGCGAGAAATATACCCCCCGATTCCCCTGGAAAGCAATATCTTTTTTAGATTTATTCCAAGGGAAAAGGTCCGATCATGCTCTGGCAGAACCATTTCTCAGGCCAGGATGCATCGTTTACTCCATATTCGAGCATTTTTCAGACATTATTCCCGGTCAAATTCCCTCCGTCGTCCAGATTGCCATAATCTGCCTGCCACGCCTTCAGGCTGGCCGCCGAATTTCAGCGACATCTGAAGAGCCTGGCGCGCAAGCGAGGGCAAGGACAAACGAAGCTTAGCGGCAACACTTCCGATTACCGTGGGCCGTGGCTTCGTACCGCCGAGTCGGAGCCATGGCCTTTCAGACCAAGCTTAATACGCGTTGCACAGAATGGGAGGGGTACATTTCGCCGCATAGGCCAGCGGATGCTTATCAAGGAGCTCTTGAGAGTCAGATTGACGCAAGGGGCATTTCGCTCGTATAAAGCTATTAATCTGAATTATCGGCGTCGGATCCCGAGGAAAAAGGGTGAGGGTGAGTTGTCGCGTGACTTCGGCATTATCACCGCTGATTGTGATACTGGCGCGCGACAGGGCCACGAGACGGGCAAGCTCCTCGGGGCTGACCGGACTCAGGCGACGATTCTCTTTCAAGCGCGCATTCGCCTCGTGCTCAAATATTGTCGCCATGAGCGGGCCTTGCAGGATGTATTCGGTATTCAGATCAGCCTTCCCCTGAGCGGTCATTTCCAGGCGAATGGCTGCATCGAAGGCGGGGAAATGCGTGCAGAAATAGCCAACCGTATCGAGCCTCGCGCCTTGCGGAAGCAATGCGAACAAGAGCGCCAAATCGCGCTGCACTGCATCATTCTTCAGCTTGAGATCAGCGCCATGTTCGATGAGATCGACCCAATTGGCCGGCGCCATCTGATAGATATGGATCGTCTTGCCGCCCGGAAGATGAATCACGCTTTCCTGCGTAATACTCTGAACGGTATCCCCCTTGGATTTCAGCCACCGAGGCTGCGTAATGATATGCGGATTCTGCTCGCTTAAAGGCACGCCGTAGAACTGCGCCAGCCGGCGCGGGTAGACCATACTTTTAACCGTTGCGGGTGTAGCCAGGATCGCAAAGTGCACATCCGGTGCCTGGAGGAGGCGCTGGTCAATGAGTCTCTTGGCCTCGTGGGCCGAAGTATCGACGATCGAGTAAACGTCGCGGCTTCGCCCTGGATAGGCGCGATCGACGGCCTGCTCGATTTTGTCGTACTGAGTTGAGGCCGTATTGCAGGCAATGAATACCATGTCCGCGCCCTCGTCGAGCGCCTTCAACACGCCATCGCTTCCGAGTTTGGCAATTTCAGCGGGAGATTTCTCCCCATAAGGCGAATTGAGCGTATCGCCGTAGTGCCTGATGGTGATTGCCGTGTCATAGCGCTCAAGCAACGGCGGCGTAACTTTTTCAATGCTCTTTGCCGTAAAGAACCCACCGAAGCCAGAATCGAAGGTCGCAACGTGAAGAGCGATCGGCTGCGTCGATTTCGCTTGCCCGAGGAGCGCCGGGGCGCATGAGAGAAGAAGTAGTCCAGAAACAAGAAAACGTTTGATCAAGCTACGCATGGAAAACCCTCCGCCAACACGTTCACTAGCGCTGTGCCGTGGGCAAACTTGCCCGCGAGCTTTTCCCGTCAATTACGACGGGAGAGGCACAAAGCGAGAAAACAGCGCCATCGGGTGATGTGATCTTCACCTTCAATCCATTCGCCCGAAATCCCTGCCCTAATTTATACAACGTGAGGCCTTTATGTTTGAGAGATTCCTACCGAAGGCTGCACACTAGTGCCCCTGCACCTTCATGAAGAGGTAGCGGGGAGTGCGTTGCATCTATCTATTTGTCGGCTTGTTGTTGTGCCTGTAGCACCGAGGTCTCTGACCACGTGATTTTGTATTTTCAAGTTCGAGGTTTCCGTCCCTTTCGCCATCAGGCAAAATGCAGGTTTTAGACTTCGCGGCGCTTCTCTTAGCATTACGGGACATGGAGGAGGGTAGATCAACAAGCGGTCAGAGACCTAACTGAAAGCGTGCCGCAAGGAGTCTATGACCAAGCGGAGGCAATCAACAGCACCTGGCGTCTTGGCTAGAGCATCGGTCATCGCAAAGCCATGAACCGTTCCGGGGATACGGACGGCAGTTACAGAGATCCCAGCATTAACGAGCTTGCGGGCATAGGCCTCACCTTCATCCCGAAGCACGTCGTATTCACTGGTAACAATCAGCGCAGGCGGCAAAAGAGCTAATTCGGCAAGCGTGGCCCGCAGCGGACTTGCCAGAGGATGCAGGCGCACCGAGGCATCCGGAGCATAGAGATTCCAGAACCACTTCATCGTCTCCCGGTCGAGATTGAATCCTTCTCCGAAGGCCTCATACGAAGGCGTGCCGAAATCACAATCGAGCACGGGATAAAGAAGCACTTGCAAGCGAAGCGATGGCCAGCCGAGTTGCGCCGAGAGAAGGGCAACCGCAGCCGCTAGATTGCCGCCTGAACTGTCGCCAACGACAGCCAGCCGGGAAGGGTCGATGTTGAGAGTTGCCGCATTCTCATGGACGTACCGTGTGGCCGAATAACACTGTTCAACGGCGCTGGGATAGCGTGCCTCAGGTGCGAGCGTATATGAGACAAAGGCAACGACGGCGTTGACTCCGATGGCAATCTCCCGCACCATTCTGTCGTGGGTCTTTACGTCGCCCAACACCCAACCACCGCCGTGAAAGAACATTACGACGGGCAACGGCCTAGGCGTATTTCGGGGACGCACGATGTGCAGGGAGAATCCTTGAAGGACGATCTCCCGCACGTCCACGGGATAACTGGAAACGTCCACGGTCTGCATATCGCGCATCAAGGCTCGGGCCTGCGCGATGGGTAGTTCGTGCAAGAGCGGGCCACCACCGGCGCGAAGGGCGCGGAGAAAGCCGCGCGTCCGGGGATCAAGTCCTCGTGGAAGTTTCAATTCAGTACTTTTATTGTTCATAAATTTCGTTGCCCCTTCAGGCGTTGGCGCGTACAAATGCTTTGATCGTGGCACACTGCTTACCGACGGACGATCCATGAGGGCGAATGGTGTAAGCGCCCACAGCGGCAGGAATAATGAATGTCTCAGCATAATGCACGATGAAGGGAGCAAAAACCGCTGTTGGGCTTTCCACAATGGCCTCGTTCCCTTCAACAAGATTCAAGACATTGACCGTGCCCTGTGTATCGTGCGGAACCAATTCATGAAACCAATGACGCCGGGTTTCGATAAACTCACGTTCGTGCAAACCCGTACGCTCTTCTGTCCATCCGTTGCCGGAGGCGATTGGTTCGACTTGAGCAATAAGGTTATTCCGCACCCAGGCAGTCTTGCGGTTCCACTGAATATTCGCCTCGCCGTGGTCGATATGGATAGGACGAGGCTTATCGTCCAGTCCGACCCGGTCCCAGTCCCAAAGCTTGAAGGTAAAGATGTAAGGAGTTGCGCTGATTTCGAGCACCATTCCATTTTTTCCAGAGCAATGAATGGTTCCGGCTGGAATAAGAAAATGGTCGTGCTTATGAGCCGGCCAGATATTGATATACCGTTCGGCAGGAAAGATGAAATCTCCCTCCTGCGCCGCGCGCAGATCGTGCAGCATCTCGGTAGGCGCAGCGTCGTCGCGCAATCCAAGATAGACGGTTGCATCCTCGCCGGCATCCAGCATGTAGTAACTCTCGTCCTGGGTGTAATTCATGCCGAACTTATCCTGAATATACTCAGTCAATGGATGAACCTGGAGGGATAGATTGCCTCCGCCCATGGTGTCGAGAAAGTCGAATCGAATGGGAAACTCAGTCCCGAAACGCGCATGGACGCTCTCGCCCAACAGCTCATGAGGATGTGCAAAGACAAGATCAATAGCCGGAATTTCTACCTGCGTGCCGCCGAAGCCGAGTAGCAGGCTGTTCTCTTCCGGAACGCAGTCAAAGCACCAAGCATGGTTGGGACGGTCGTGCGGAAGGTCGCAGATCTCTTCCATCCAGTGACCGCCCCATGGTCCAGGATCAAAATAGGGCGCCACGCGGAATGGCCTTTGCGAAACACAGCGCAGTGCGCTGCGGAAAGAATCCCCGCTGATCATCTTGGGGGATGCGGCGTCATTGGTATCGAGCAGAAAATCAAGGCGCGGCAGAAGACTCTTCTTCAGACGGTCCGCGGCGCGCCACTCTACAAAATATCCGCACTTGTATTTGCTGCCGGTTGCGTCATCCGCATTGTCGAGTCCGAGATTCCCGATTGTCCCGCTTCGCCAGCGCTGCTGAATCTCCCAGCGCGCAAGATCGGCATAGACGATCAAGCCAGGATTGGCGCAGAGAAGCGCGGCTCCAACTCCAATGACCAGTAATCGCTGCCCACGGCTGCCCTCGATTTGACGGCGAGCTGATTCCAGGCGATCCCGGTAAAAATAATCTTCGAGGACAATGCCGTTCATCCGTCCAAAGACAGGGTCATTGCCGAGGTAAGGAGAGAGCAGGCTGCGGATTGCATCGGGCGTTTTGAGCAACTCCGAAGTGCGGATGACGGCGCGGGGCGAGAGGACGCCACACAGCGCACGTTCTATCTCGTCCACAAATGTGCCTGGATAGCACTCCACGCAGATCACGCCGCTGCGCTCCGGAAGACTGGCGAGCAGCGCGCTGCCTATCTCCGTCCATCCCTTGGCGCAATCCTGCTCCTCTCCGGCTTGAATTGTGGGGTATTTATCGTAATTAGATTGTCGCGTCATTCATATCCTCCAAGAGAAGCGGAATCGATCCGAGTAAAGCTGCTTGATTTCCAAGCATGGCCGCGCGTACTTGTGGTTTTCCCCACGCGGTCCATGCGTGTTGATTCAGATGCTCTTGTATTGCAGGCAAAATTGCCTGCGAGCTTTTCATCACTCCCCCGCCGATAACCACGACTTCGGGATCGTAGGCGTGTACAAGCGCGACGGCGTTTGCCGCCCATACATCGAGGCAATGTCGCCGAATCTGGATGGCCACGGGATCACCCTTTTCCGCCTGCGCGAAGAGAGCCTTAAAATTCAGTGGCTCACTGCTTGCAAGCGCGCTGCGACTGAACCCAAGCCATTCACGAGCCACGCTGGGCAGCGCCCATCCACCTGCTTCCGCTTCAGCGCAGCCGATGTTTCCGCAGGAGCAGAGCCTGCCACGAAAATCGACGGGGAAATGACCTCCGAGACATCCAGCCTGAAAATGAACGCCACGCAATAAGCGGCCACGGATCATTGCGGCGCTTCCGATGCCGGTGCCGAGAGTCATCATCACCACATCGTCTGAGTCTTTCGCGCTGCCAGCGTAATGCTCGCCGAGTAGCGCCATGCGCGCATCGTTTTCAACTCGCAGGGGAATGCCGAATTCCTCCATGCTCCAACCCGGAAGGTCGAGATGCGGAGCGTCCTCATACTTCTTGAGAGTGGAAAGTATTCTGCCTGTATGCGCGTCGACAATTCCAGGGAACCCGATGGCCAGACCGGCGCAATCCGTGGATTGCAAGCCCGTTTGCGAGAGCAAAGAATGCAATGCCTGCGCAATAGTCGCAAGCAAAGAGTGAAGGCTTTGCGCTCCCTCTGAAGAGACTTCGGCGCTGGCAAGCAAGCGATGATTCTCAACCAGGCCGCAGCCGATGTGCGTTCCGCCCATATCAAGAGATAGCGCCTTCATATTTGTGCCGGTCACAAGCAACCCTTTCCACAACGAACACACGTTAAGACATTGCCTGGCTAGCTTTGGCCAAGAGGAAGATGGCAACCGTCAGCGCGGCTACGCCCGTCAATTGAACGGCGAGAGGCCGGCGGCCGCTGCCTTTCCATTCCCCGGTCAAGATGCCCAACAGGCTGGCTGCAATCACGATGAGAGACATAAAGAGCGGCCACCCCAGAACGGCCCCCAGGGGACCCAGTTGGGCAGTAGCCGCACCGTAAAGCAGCGTGCTTGCAAACCAGAACGCAGCCATCGTGAATGCAAGAATCCAGTGATTGAAACCGGCATGCGCGAAGTTGCGGCTGCTTGAATTCCGATGCAACAAATAGAAGCAATAAAGCAGATTGGGAATCGCTCCGGCCAGCATGAATGGAAGCCACACAGCGTTGACCGCGCTGATGGCGCTTGCGCCGTGCTGGGCTGCTATGGCAATCAGCGGCGAGCCGAACGTAACACCGAAGTTCACAAAGGAAGCGCCGAATCCGCAGATGATAGCCAGCACCAATCCGGCAGTTGCATTTTTGCGCTGTGTGCCGGCTGCTTCCCGCATCACGCTCTCGCGCAACCTGCCGGCAACAGCGCAAATCGCCACGCCCAGCAAGACCGCAGCGATGCCCAGCAGCAATGTATGTCCAGCGGGAGTGTGGAGCTTGTCCTGATGCAGGCGCAGCATGGGAATGAGCGCGCCAACCGCGGCAGAGGTGCCCAGCACAAGAGAGAAAGTCAGAGCAATTCCAATGGCATCAACGGCTATGCCGAAGAAGACCTGCGCAAGGCCCCAGCCTACTCCGAAGGCCATCACGGACAGTAACTGCGCGATGCCGGTGCCACGATATACCGCAGCAAGATCCGGAACCGTGCAGAGCGTCGCCACCACCGGCAACAGGAGCAGGGCAAAGACAGTCCATGCCAGCCACGTATTTTCCCAAGCCCAGCGCCGCGTAAACTTCATGGGCAAAGTGAAGCTGGCATTCATCAAGCCTGCGATGATCAAGAGCAGAAATCCGAATTCCGTGTTATTCATGTGTGGGCGTTTTTTGCTTTCTAGCCTGTGGCTCCGGGTTAGGTCAATGGTTGATGTGCGTTTCACTTGCCCGTGGGCTGTGGCGCGGTCTTGATACGGATCGTCACCACTTCAAAGGGTTTGAGCTCGATGTTGACTCCGCCGTCGATTGCGGAAAGCGAAGAAAGACGGTCTTCCAGCGCATTCGAAAGCCAGGCCTGAAGTACGCGCAGATAATCACTGCTGATGCGCACCGCAGCCGTCTTGCCGGAGATTTCTTCCACTCGCACAATGCTGCCGTCTCCGTCTTCGGCAAGCTTCCATGCCGTGACAACCACGTCCGGGTTGTCGAGATGCAGCAGACTCGCGGAGTTGGCGCCCAGCATGGCTGGCCCCGTGCCAGCAGCCACCGGGTTTACTTCCAGCGGTGTCATCAATTCCCATCCAAGACGCGTGAGATGCGCAGGGTCAGCCGATGGCCCGGTGACCACGGAATAACGGAAGCTGAAGTCTCCTCCCTGCGAGGAAGGAAAGTTTGTGCCCCAATAGTTGCTCATCAACCAGGAAAAGATGGTTGCCGAACGGGGACGAAATTCTGCCGGCCAGTTGCCGCGCACGATGTCGCCGAAATTGACCATTGGCGCATCGTAGGGAATGAGCGCAGCGCCTCTTCCCTGCCCGCGATCGTTCATGGCGGCCCAATGACTGACCGCATACCACTCGCGGCTGCCTCCGGCGAGTTCATCGCGCCCTGGATTGACCCAGCCATTCTGCGTATCGTAAGTAAATTCAGGCTTGTCCGCCGCAAATGGAAAGGCAATGTAGACGGCCTCCTTGCTGAGCACGGCATCTTTATGAATGCTGTAGCGGAAATCAATTCGCTTTGCATCTTCGGGCAGGGTGATTTCCATTTGAACCCGCGGTGAATGCGGCGCAGAGGCTTCAAGGACTGCTTGCACCGAGCCAGCTGATTGAACGACCGACACGACGCGTCCGCGACCGGCGGCCTGCGGATGCAGCTCGGGCACGGGCTGTGCGGCTCCGTAGCGATAGAGGCTGTTGCGCGGCAGATTATCGGCACCCGCCGTATACACATAAGCGCCAAATAGGAACGGGCTGCTCCGATCAACAAGTTCCCATCCCAGTTCTTTGTCCTGGATGCTCTGGATGCCGCCGCCCGCAGGATCGAGGGTGATGCGGTAATACCTGTTCTCAATCACGTTAGCGGCAGGCGCTGGCTGGGGCGCGATAGGAGCGGGGGCAGCATCAGCAAGCGTGTAGAGCTTGTAGCCCATGGCAGGAACTGCCTCAGCCAGAAAACGCACGCGATTGGCCCGCGCTCCAAAGCCTGGAATTGCGATGCCTGCTTCCACGCTAAGAAGTTGCTGTTTGACTTCCTGGCCGGTGGAGGCATCCTGAATACGCTGGGTTGGCAAAAGATCCGCTTCGAGCCACCCGCTGCGCGTCCAGTTCAGAGAGTTGAAGACAACCAGCGAATTTTGGGCCGGCGCGAGAAAAGATTCAAACTGTCCCCAACTGCGCTGAATGCTTTGCTCGATGTCGTCCTGCGCGCGCACTGCTTCAGCGCGCTTCTGCCGTAACTGGCCGACAGCCTGTTCGCTCTCCGGCTGCGTGGTGGCTTCCACATAGGTCCAGGTGTGCTCGTCGAAGAGGAGAATGTTTTTCCATGCGTCCTGCAAGAGGGAGAGATCGGGGCGTAGCCCGGGCTGCAATGCCGAGCAAAGCGCGCCCATCTTTTCCGCGCTCAGGATGCGCCGCTGATTTTGCCGGTGGATCGCGGTGTGAAAGCTGTCCGCCGTATAGCCGTCTTCCCAGTAAGGCCCAAAGTCGCCACGGACGACGGGCACTTTTCCTCCAAATTCGCCTTCAATGGATTGCATTGCATCCTTGAATGTGGAGAACTCCAGGCGCGGAAAGGCATAGGCGGCGTTCCATGCGGACGGAAGCTCAGACTGCTGCCTGCTGAATGGAGTATTTTCCAGTTGACTGCCAAACAGGATAACCGAGTGCGCCAAATAGTCCGGCCGCACGTAAGCCTGGAGAAAGACAGGCAGGGCATCATGGACCGCCTCGACTGTCGGCGGGGTTCCGAAAAGCGTGGCCAGTTGCAGATAGGCGCGAGAATACCACATGAAAACGCGCCCTCCATCCGGGCCCTCCCAGTAGAACGGCGATTTCTCATTCCAGCGGCCCTGAAGCAAAATTGGGGCGCGCCAGGAATTGCTGGCCGCAGCGAAATACTTGATCCCCGCGCTATGCAGCACCGATGCATAGGACCAACTGTAGGAGGGAACATCGGTAATGTTTGCCGCTCCCAGCGGCAATGAGTACTGATTGGCCAGTGCGTGGCTGGGATAGAGCGAACGAATCAGCCCTTCAAGAGAAGCGACCCCGGTATGCTGGTTGGCATACTGCGGTGGAATGACGATTTTGCCGGCGCGCACAGAATCGAGAAACCTCTCTTGAAGCTCGGGCGAGCGCCCCTTCAAATACTGCTCGGCAATCCAGCTTCCATCCAGCGTCCAGCGAAAATCGGGATGTTGAGCGAATGTATCCAGTACGCCATCGATGGTCTGCGATTGCAGCTCGGCCACCTTCTCGCTGTAATCGGTAAATCCAACATCCAGATGCTCCTCCGCAACGATGCGGATGGTCCACTTCTTTTCAGCGGTAAGCCGGACGGGGAAACTCCGACTGCCCAACTGAAGAGTCGCCGCGCTCTCACCCTCCCACGCAGGAACCGCAAACTCAATGAGCTGCTCGCCAAAGTCCCCTGCCGATTGAAGCGGCTGGACGAATCTCCTGCCGCCGATGTTCATAGATAGCGTGGAAGGCGCGGCACCAGCGGCTTTTGCTAGTAGGCCGACATAGACATCAACGATTTCCTCAAGCCCCTCTTTGGTGGAGCGATAAAAGATTGTGGGGAGAGCCAGCACCTCCACCCCGTGCTGGTCCACTACGCCTTCGGATTCCTGGCTCAGTTGCAGGGCATCGTAGATGATGCCGGTGTGCCCGGGGGCGATATTGCCCATCGATACCTGCTTGTCTGCGGGTGTGTCGAGGGCTGTCAGCGTGAGGCGATTTTCGCCTTTCACCATCCATGCCGCCGGAATATCAACTTTCTTCTCGGCGAGTGAAGTCTGGGGCACAAACGTGCCTTCCCAATCCCCCGCGGCATAGTCGAGCTTCGGATGAAAGTAGAAAATGCCCGCGTGCCCGTTGACCTCAACGCGCAGATGCGACAGACGAGGGGTTTCGTAGAGCGCTGCGATCCTCAGGGTGTAGACTCCGCGCGGCGCATCCGGAAGCACGAAATCGATGCGAAACGGATGAAGACGCCCTCCCGTCATTCCGTTTGCCGGCCCTGGCTGAAAGCGAGGCCAGTCAGCGCTTTGATTGACCCCTATTTTGTAGACCACGTCCGATGCCGGGTTCGCATAATCAATTCCCTCGCTTCGGAACTCGTCCGAAGAGTCATCGAACTGCCCGATCCGCCAGACAATCTTCTGTTGGGCAAGAGCGCCGGAAGCAACCCCAACCGCGAGCGCAAAGGCGCAAAGGCCGGTCCAGACACTGCACTTTCTGCGCGCAGTTTGGAAAGACGGCTGGCGGGTCGCATGGGCCGTGGGGCGAAGCTGGAGTACCGGCAAAACGAAAATCTGGGCTGAAATCGGCATAAATTGAATCCCCTGCATATATACGTTGATTCATAAGCCTTTGTCAATCGAGAATGTTCGTTTGTCAGCAAAACGGTCACGTAAAGCGATGCTACAGCGCTAAATAAAATAAATATATTGTCGATTTGGCTTGACAGCGCATATTTACATATTTTATCTTCGGGTGTCTTAGAAATTTACGATTTGACTGCACTCACGATTTGACTGCACTCAACTGATTCACTGATAGGAGAGGCAAAATGGCTAGTGTTTCACGAAGACTACGTGTTCTGACCTTACGGTGCCTTGTCGCCGTTCTGCCATTCATCTGCTTGTTATTTGTTCAACCGGCCTCGGCTCAATTCGATACCGGCACGATCGCGGGCCTGGTTACAGATGGAACCGGCGCCGTCATCCCTCACAGTTCGGTAACAATCACCAATACAGGGACAGGAATCCAGACAACAGCGAACACCGATAGCAGCGGGAGTTTCGTAGCATCGGGACTGCCCTTTGGTCACTACGTGGTTTCAGCCACCGCGACCGGCTTTGGCAAGGCCACCGCCCCAGTTTTTGTGCTCAATGTGGGAGCTACGGTTCGCGTCAACCTGGTTCTGGCAGTGGCGGCAGCCAACGAGTCCGTCGAGGTTACGGGTACGAGTTCATCGATTGACACATCTTCAAGCACGGCCGGCTCCACTCTGGACTCCACCCAAATCGCCAACCTGCCGGTCAATGGCAGAGACGTGAGCGACTTTCTTGAGATTTCTCCGGGATCCGTCGGCTCGACAGCCTACTTCCAGGGTAGCGTCAACGGCCTCGATAACATTTTTACCGGATTGAATATCAAGCTTGACGGCCAATCCGCGAGCCGCGGCGATGTGAACGGATTCCTTGAGACCGAAGGCCAGGAAGGCGCGCGCGTCACGCGGGCAAGCCTGGATAGCGTTCAGGAGATCGACTTCGCCAATAGCGGCTATAGCGCCGAGGGCGGCTTCTCGCTCGGACCCCAGATGAACATCATCACCAAGGCCGGGACCAATGACTTTCATGGTGCTGCCTTCGAGTTCCTGCGGAATGAGGATCTGGACGCCAGGGATTACTTCGTAACGGGCAAAAAAGTGCCTTTGAAACTCAACCAGTTTGGCGGCAATCTCGCGGGGCCAATCTTCAAAAAGAGGCTCTTCTTCTTTGTGAACTACGAGGGTGATCGCACGCACCTGACTAACTCCGAGTCCAAATACGAGGTTCCCAGCGCATACGTTCGCTCCCAGTTCGTCCCCTCCATGCAGCCCATCCTGGCGCTGATGGCGCCGCTGCCCTCCGGCTGCGGCCTGGGTTCGACAACCTCGACATGCGACTACGATACCAGTTACCAAGAGCCGGACAATGGCCCCTATGACCTCGTTTACACACCCACCAATCTTAAAAATACCGTTCGCGAAGATACCGGCTCGGTCCGGCTCGATTACCACATCGGCGACAACGATACCCTGATGTTCCGCTATAACATCAACGACTCCATGACCACGTACGAGTACGGCACTGCTGCTGGACAGGTTTCTCCCCAGGCGCTCAGAACGCAGTTGGCCAAGATCGACGAGACTCACATCTTCAGCCCGACACTGCTCAACGAGTTCAGCCTGGCGATCAACCGCTTCTATTCCAATACGGAGTCGAACACCGGCCAACCCTATGTTTCGATTGCGAGTTTTTTCACCAATCTCGGCTCCTTACCCGGCGCCAACGCTCACCAAATCAATGCCAATACGCTGCCGGAGATGTTTGATAACGTAACCAAGACAGCGGGCAACCATACGCTGAAGTTGGGCGTCCAGTTCCGCCTCAACAGGTTGAATACTTGGCAGAAGCCGATTGAGTCCTACGAGTACTACAGCTTCCAGAGTCTGGAAACTAACTTCCCCTATGCTCTGGTAAAGCAGGGAACCCCAGGGTCGATTGGCAACAGAAATTCCAATTGGGATTTATTCGCACAGGATGACTGGAGGGTTAACCACAAACTTACAGTCAACATAGGCCTGCGCTATGACGCCAACACCACCTGGAACGTAGCCCACGGCAACCAGCGTCAATTCATTTACGCGACACAGACGTTTGGGCCGGATGGACAGAGCGCGTACAACGTTTCCAAGACTGATTTTGCTCCCCGCCTCGGTTTTTCCTACGACCCATTCGGCAAGGGAAAAACAGTCATCCATGGTTACGGCGGGCTGTTCTATATGCCGATGCAACCCTCTCCGAACACCTTAGCGGACAATATGCCCGCGAATGCATCCATTACGGATACCATCTGGAATCTGAGCATCTTCGGCGGCACGGTTGACTCCATCTCCTATCCGACGCTGAATCCGCCGTTACTGCCCAGCAACCAGAACGTGTTCATATTCCCGACGAATCCCAAGGACCCGTATTCGACGAATTGGCTTTTCGGTATCCAGCAGGAAATCGCGCGCGGCACTGTTGTGACTGTTAATTACGTGGGCAATAAGGTGCAGCACACGCAAGCGGGCGTCGCCTATCAGGGAATTAACCTCAACCCTTCCAATCCCAACTCCAATGTTCCCCGAGTTCTCTCCTCCACTTCGCTCTATCAGGACGAGAACTATATGCCCAACAACCTCTTTTCCAACTACAACGCCTTGCAGGCTCAACTGCGCAGAAACATGAAGCAGCTAACCCTCGAAGCAAACTACACTTGGTCGCATGAAATTGACGACGAGGTCAACGTTTTCGCGGGCTTTTCAGATCCATTCAAACCGGAACTCGACCGCTCCAGCGGCGATTGGGATGCACGGCATAACTTTACCGCCAGCGTGCTTTACGATCTGCCTGAGCTGAAAGGCTCCAGTCGGCTGGTCAGAGAAACCCTGGGCGGATGGCAAACATCCAGTATTATTCAAACCCGCAGCGGCTTGGCACAGAACGTCGAGGTGACCAACGGATTCTTCGGTAACTATATGCGGCCGAATCGCGTTGCAGACACTTCCTTAAAGGTCGCCAACGCCAAATGGCCTAACTCAAGCTACAACATCGACGCATTTGCGATGGAACCGGGATTTAACGGAGTGTGGGGCGATCCTACAACTCTGGGCAACATCGGGCGCAATTACGTTCGTGGCCCGGCGTTCTTCCAGTGGGATTTCTCGGGAATGAAGAATTTCGCGATTACCGGAAAAGTAAAAATGCAATTCCGGGCGGATATCTTCAATATCCTGAACCATCCCAATTTCTCGAACATCGACACCGGCATTTGCAGCTCGGTCACCTATACCAGCGCGACCTCGGCGACTTGCACGTCGAACAAACCCAAACTGTCGGCTGACGGTACGTGGAGTGGATTCGGAGTCTCCACCGCAACAATCGCGGGCGCTGACGGAAACCAGATCGGCAATGGCACCGCGCGTCAGGCGCAATTCTCACTCAAGTTAACTTTCTAAAGTGCAGCATTTTCAGCGCGACCGGCCGTCAATAAGCCGGTCGCGCTATTTTTAATAGCACCCGCGGCAATTGTTTCTCACTTGTTCTTCAACGTACCTGCCGGAAAAAGTCCCACTGTCTTGGCTTCTTGATATTCTCCCGTGTTACCTTGTTCGGAAAGGACCTGTATGCAGCACAAGCAAACGAGAACACTGATTCGTTGGATAACAATGGGGTTTCTGGTTGGGATGGGGCTTGCGCTGCCGGCAATTGCCTTATCCGGCAACAAAGGCGGGTGCATACCGGCATTTCCGCTGAACCGGAGCTGGCAGGGCGCCGATGCCGCCTATTCCATTCCGCTGCCTGATGACCGCGACATTTGGATTTTTGGCGACACGCTCTACGGAGAGAAACGCGAACTACTTCCCAACAGCGATCCACTCATGGTTCGAAACAGTATTGGAATTTCGACCTGCGACAAACAAGGTAAAGCAACACTTACCTATGTGGTTCGCCACGACGCGAACGGAGCTGCGAAGGATTTCTTTACCGCGCAGCATCCCCATACCTGGTATTGGGCCTTGGATGGATTCTTTTATAACAAGAGCTTATGGGTTACCTTGCTCTGTATTCGCAATGCTCCAAAGACTACAGAGCAGGCGCTAGGGTTCGAGACCTGCGGAGCCGACCTGGCCAAAGTGTCCAACTTGGGCAGCGATGCGCAGAAATGGAAGGTAGAGTACTTTCCATTGGTCGATGATGGAGCCAAGGCGTACCCATCTTCGAGCGCCGTCGTTCACGGAGAGTACGCGTATCTCTTTGCTCTATCCGAGGTGGGAACCCGGCCATCCTTGCTGACCAGAATTCCGCTGAAAGGCCTGGATGAGCCGCGGAAGAATCTGGAATATCTTGCGGCAGATGATACTTGGCAAAAAGGATTTGATCCTGTGAAGGCGAAGCATGTGATGGAAGTTGGAGGCAGCGAAATGTCTGTCCGCTGGCATCCAGACCTGGGGAAGTGGGTCACTGTTCTGATGGATCCCGGCGGCTTCTCGGATAAGATTCTGCTAAGAGAAGCGCCATCGCTCTCTGGTCCGTGGAACGCTGGAGAGGCGATTTACCGCGTTCCCGAGATGCAAGTTTCTTCTGCCGGATACGACCGGGATACATTTTGCTATGCCGCAAAGGAACACCCGGAATTTGAAGATCCAGGATCGCTGGTTTTTACCTACGTTTGTAACACCATGGATGTGAAGAAGATAACAAGCGAAACCTGGATTTACTTTCCGAAGGCCATTCAGATGCCATGGCCAAAGCACTGATCTAATGGTTCCCCAGATCTCTGGCCGGATGATTTTGCATCATTGAATCCGCGATTTCCCAGATCTCAAAATCGAGACCTGGGGCAACCAGCATTGGTATAACTTCACACGGTCAGAGAACGAACGACTCAAGGCTCGAAGTCAGCCCATAAGTTGTCCACCAAGGCAGGTTCCGAAACCCATTGCATACTGCTCTGATCGCGCGCGAATTGTTCATAGAGAGGCAGCGCGTCTGAAACGCCAAGTTCAGGATAGGAGCGCGCGGGCCTGCAAACCAGATGCGAGGGCGCATAAGAAGGATTGCGCTGCCACGCAGTGCCACCGTCGTGCAGCAGAGGAAACCAGGCCAGGCCATGATGCGCGCGCACGCCATCATAAACAAACCCATATTGCCGATCGCACCATGCGCCAAAAAGCATCCGTTCCTCAGGATTTCTATTGATGACGCAGTGAGCCCATCCAGGCGGAATGACGATTTTGTCCCCAGAGTTAGCCTCGATGGCAATGCAGCGTCCGGGCTGGTCAGAAACCGTCTCCTGCGCATAGATAATGGCGTTGCCCTGCCATATCTCGAATAGTTCCGGTGTGGACCAGCCACAGTGGGGAGCTATGGCATGCACGTGTCCCTGGCTGCGAACCGGCTCATCACCCAGACGTCCTTTTTCATATGCAACAACGCCGAAAAGCAACATCCGCTGGCGGAGCGCCTCAATATGTTCGTTGCGGCCTACATCCATGGCAATGCAATAGACAGGATCCGGACCGTTGCAGGTCGGGGAGAGCAGGCTGTAGCGAATAGCATCCAGGCTGCGCAGCTCCGGACTAGGGCCGAAGACATTCTGGCCATATTCAAATGCGAGTGGCCCGGAGCTGAGCCGAAGGTCGAGTTGCGGATCATAGGTCATATCGAAGCGGGTGCAACAGAGTGTCTTTAGACTGTTGAACATCGTACGCAGGGTGAAATGCTTGCCTTAGACAGGGATTACAGCAGGCCCCCCATCGCGAAGCACGACGCGCGCGCCAACCCCCCTGGTCTTGATCGATGCATAGTCGTGGCCGGCATCGCTCGGCCAACACGCCCAAAAAAGCAATGGATCATCGCCGGTATTTACGACGCGATGCGCAAGACCACCGGCAATATAGTGCAGACTTCCAGATAATATCGTCTCAGTCCGGATGATGCGGTCTTCATCCATGATCACCAGCAAGCCTTTGCCGCCGATGGCGCCGTAGTATTCTCCGCGGTCACGCTTCGCATGAAAATGGCCGTGGGTCATAAAGTATTCATCGCCGACGCGGCCAGGCTGAATGATTGTCGATCCCCAAAAGAGGCCGCCTTCAGTTCCCTGCACTACTGGCTCCGCCCACTGGACGCGGTACACGACGGTGCTTTTATCCATGCTGTGCAGCGAGTCGGCGTCGTGAAAGATACCCGCCAGATCCCTCAGCGTCTTCGTAGCCTGTTGTACGGCTGCACCTCGCATGGTCCCGGTTAGCCATTCGATCCGAATTTCCGGGAACATAAAGTCACCGCTAGCGATCATAGCCAACCTCCTCAGTTCAGATGACTGCTTGCAATAAACGGTAGGAACAGAAACACTTTCCATAGCCGACCGGAGCGGCAATAATATATACATATTACACGGCTGTCTTTGTATTTGATGGATAAGAATACACAGATGCGCATACGAGGCTTTGGATCATGCCGAAACAACATTCATTCATGACTTCCCCGGCGTCGGGAGTGAACACAGCCGGAAATCCGGTATCGGACAAGCAATCCTTGCGGCTAACGGCGATTCTAGAAATCCTGCGGGAAAACGGTTCGGTCTCCGTAGAGGAATTGAGTTCCCGATTTGGTGTTTCAGTGGTAACAACCCGGCGGGATCTCGACCTTCTGGAGAAAGATGGGAGATTACGCAGGACTCATGGCGGAGCTGTCTCCATCTCGCCGCTATTCTACGAACCTTTTCGCAATGACCGCTCGTTCCAGGCGCAGGTTGAGAAATTCGCGGATGAAAAGCGCCGCATTGCCCGAGCTGCGGCGGCCCTGGTGGGGGCTGGAGAGACAATCGCACTCACCCCAGGAACGACGACGACGGAAGTCATTCGAAGCCTTCCTCAGAATTTCAACATTACAGTGGTCACCAATACTGTAAACATTGCCATGGAGTTGTCCAAGCGCAAGGATCTGAATGTCTTTGTTACCGGAGGCCACCTGCGTGGGGACTGGTTCTCGCTGGTAGGGCCCACGGCAATTCAAAGTTTGGACCGGATATTAATTCACACGCTGTTTATTGGCGCCGATGGCCTCGACCCTGAATGGGGCGCGACCTGCTTCAGTTCCGATGAGGCTGATTTCAATTCAGCTCTGGTCAAAGCTTCGCGTCGTAGAGTCGCAGTGCTGGATCACAGCAAGTTCGACGTTACCGCTGGCTGGCGAATCTGCGAAATCGGGGCGATTCACATGGTAATCACCGACACCGGAGCTTCAGACGAAACAGCGGCGGCATTTGAAGGAAAAGGCGTCGAGGTACTGCGAGTTTGACCGCGCGGGCTGTCTGCCCGTTTCCTGGTAAACGATACGCCACTCCAAGAATCCCTTGCCACCTGCGCGCCCAGCCGAGCGCGAAAACCCAGGCCTGCGGCCAGCATCCAGTACGGCCACGGACGACTCGATTCGGAATGCCTGGAATCCATGGAAATCCCGCTATTAACGGCGTATTTTGACATCTTCCAGTTGTCCAGCTCGGCATAGACGCCGGTCAGCCCGGTCAATCTGAATTCGCCTCTAGAGGTACTGCCCCTGTAGGACCGAGAGGGCTCTTTATGTGTGAGGCAGCGCACAGACCGCAGTACCCTTGAAAGGCGATAGTTTCGGGCTGGCAGACGAATGTGAATCCGGGGGCTGGGTATTTTTGTTCCCTATTCTCTTTCACGCCTGCTCACACAAATCTTCGATTTTCGAGCTTACGAAAGGGACTCACATGTTTCATCTTGACACCGGCAACACCGGATTCATGATCCTGTGTTCCAGCCTCGTCATGCTGATGACCCCCGGCCTTGCCTTCTTTTATGGAGGCCTTGTCGGCCGCAAGAACGTACTCGCCATCATGATCCAGAGCTATATCTCCATGGGCTGGACCACGGTGCTCTGGTACCTGTACGGATACTCTCTGTGCTTCAGCGGCGATTGGCACGGCATCATCGGCGACTTCCATTATGCTTGCCTACGGAACATTGCCCTCAACACTCCATCTCCGGTCAACCCTGGTATTCCGATGTTTGTTCACGTCGCCTACCAGATGATGTTTGCCATCATCACGCCGGCTCTGATCACCGGCGCCTTCACCAACCGGGTTACGCTCAAAGCCTATATGCTGTTTCTGACGGGGTGGCTGACCTTCGTCTACTTCCCGTTTGTCCACATGGTTTGGGGCGGCGGCATCCTGGCGCAGTGGGGCGTGCTCGATTTCGCCGGTGGCATCGTGGTTCACAATATTGCCGGTATCGCGGCTCTGGCCAGCGTTCTCTATGTTGGCCGGCGGCGTGTGCTGGACAAGGGACCGCATAGCATTCCGATGGTTGCCTTGGGCACCGGCCTGCTCTGGTTCGGATGGTACGGCTTTAACGCCGGAAGCGAATTCGCTGTGGATTCAGTGACCGCGACCGCCTTCCTGAACACCGACGTGGCCGCATCCTTTGCTGCCGTTACCTGGCTTGTAGTCTCCTGGATCAGCGAAAAAAGACCCACCTTCCTGGGCTTGCTGACGGGCGCGGTTGCCGGCTTGGCTACCATCACCCCGGCGTCAGGCTATGTTTCGCCCAGCACCGCCGTGATCATCGGCGTGGCATCCGGCGTGGTCTGTTATTATGCCGTGGCAATGAAGAACAAACTGGGCTGGGACGACGCGTTGGATGTCTGGGGCGTTCATGGCGTCGGTGGCATCCTGGGCATCGTCATGCTGGGTATCTTTGCCAACAAGGCGTTTAACCCGGCGGGCGCTGACGGGTTACTGCGCGGCGATCACTGGTTCTTCTATAAGGAATGCAGCGCGGTGCTCTTCTCGTCAGTGTGGGCGTTTGCCTTTACGCTCGGTATGTTGAGGATCATTGACTGGTTCACGCCGGTAAAGGTGACAAAGGAGAACGAACAGACCGGTCTGGATAGCTCGCTGCTTGGTGAACAGGCCTACGAGGATGGGTTCCAAAGCTAAGAGAAGATGGGGTCCATAACTTATCGATTTGCCTGGGGCGGCGTTCACACCGCCCCAGCGCAAAGCGAAATAGCTTTCAAACACACAGACCATGTACGTAAATATGAATCAGTTTTTTAAAATAATGGCGTCAGCCACCCTGGCAATTGCCCTGGCGGCTGACGCGCAGACACCGGTTCCAACAACACAACCGGCAATTCCGACTCAAGCTGCTATTCCGACAGCGGTCGATCAGACGACGGCGGCGCCCGCGCCGCTCACCTGGCACATTGGCCCCATGCAGATCAGCGGATTTGTTGACCTCTATGCCAGCTACAACGCAAACCACCCCAGCAACGAGGGCAACGGCCAGATCAATGAACTCTATAACTTTAACGACAAGACGAACCAGATAAGCCTGAGCGCGGCCAAGCTCACGTTGAACCACGATCCCAATCCGGTGGGTGCGCATCTCGACCTGATCTTCGGCCGCACGAACGAACTGATGAACGGCCTCGCCAGCGCGGATAATCTGAAATACATCGAGCAGGCATTTCTCAGCTTGAAGCCACCCGAAGCCAAAGGTTTGGAACTGGACCTGGGCAAATTCGTGACTTCGGCGGGCGCCGAAGTGATCGAGTCAAAGGACAACTGGAACTACTCGCGCTCACTACTGTTCGCATATGCTATTCCGTATTTTCACCTGGGCTTGCGCACCTCGATGCCGGTATCGAAGACCGAAACCGTCGGCGTGCAGGTGGTGAACGGCTGGAATAATGTGTCCAAATCCGGCGGCGGCCCTACGGTAGGCCTGACCAGCGCCTACGTGAAGCCGAAGTACACCTGGAATGTGAACTATTACACCGGCTGGGAGAATCCGGGCACCCAGCAGAGCTATCGCAACCTGATCGACTCGACGCTGCTGCTTACGCCAACAGCCAAATTCAACGCCTACATCAACTACGACTACTGCCAGAATCGCGATTCCGTGACGGGTTCCGGGGAAAGCGCCACCGGCGACAACCTCTTGAAACACTGGCAGGGAGTGGCCTTCACCGCTCACCAGCAACTGACGACCAAGGCCGCGCTGGCTGGGCGGTTTGAGTACTACGATGATCCGCAAGGCTTCACGACGGGCGCCAAACAACAGGTGAAGGAGTTCACCGCAACCGGTGAATACAAGTGGCCCAAAGGCTTGCTGGGCCGGCTTGAGTTCCGGCGCGACTGGTCTGATACAGAGTTCTTCACAAGGGGAAACAGTCCGCTTGCCGTGAAGGATCAATGTACGGTAACGGCCAGCATTGTGGCTTTCTTCGGACCAAATCGCTAACGTAAAAAACTGGTGAGCCAGTTGGATTTAGCGCCAGGCCAGCGTGATGTTTCAGGCAAAACGGCTGATCTGGCTGTTTCTACCGGGGCGCACCTTTGACTCCACATCGGTGTCGGCATCCAAATCGTCAAAGTTATCGTCGTCGTCTTCAAAACCGCTTGCAGCCTTTGACCCGCTGGGAGTGTAGGTCTCGTCGCCGATTCTGAATGAGCGCTCAATTTCGTATACGTCCGTCAGCCCGAGATCGGCCTCCCTGGACCTGACCATTGGCGCGATGCGAACAGCGTTTACAGGGCCAATCTCCATCTTCGCCCGCCCCCGTTCGGAAACTTCCCCTGCCAGCGCATATCGGCCTTGCGTTGCCGCACTTTAATCTTTTCAATGGCTTTTGTCCGAAATCAAGACAGTCCGTTCCGTACATCGCTCTGAATTCCTGCGTTGATTTGCGAATATGGGCCGAGGAGATGTTGTTAGACTGGGAGAATGTTGGATGAATTGCAGTTTCGCCGCGTGGCTGAAGCCGCTCTTGACGCTCTGATGCAGCATTTGATTGTGCGCGAGGAAGAGGTCGAGGCTGGTTTTGAAGTCGACCAACAGGGCGGCGCGTTGACCGTGGATTTTGAGGAGCCTGCGGGCAAGTTCGTGATTACGCCGAACGCGCCGATGGGCCAGATCTGGATTTCGGCGCTTTCAAGCAGCTTCAAGCTCGACTGGGATGAGGCGGCCTCGGCGTTCATCCTGCCCAGCACAGGCGAAGATCTGATGGCGCTGGTTGACCGGCTGATCGGGGAGCAACTGAAAAGCTAGGTCTCCGAACTGCGGGATTCCTTATCTTCTGGTTCGTTCTATTCCCTGCTTACTGCTTCACAAACTCGAAGGTGCAGGGACGGCCTTCGATGCCAAGGCCTGCGTTGCGGGTGCCAGAACCTTCTGTCTCTTTGAACAGGGCCTTGATCTCGTAACTATAATCCGCACCGCCATGAGCGAAGACTCCGCGAGCATATTTTCTGGAGGCGACAATGCCCGTGGCAGATAGCTTGGCGGCGCCATTGTCTGCGATTGGGCCTTCAATCAGCAGATAGCCGGGTTCCCCCGCAGTGCCGTGCTCTCCCCGGAAGTTGCCGGAAGTGATCACGCTGGGAATCCGCCAAGTGTAGCCCTCGGTATTCCCTTTTGCCGGGCAGGTGAGAGTCGTGAGCCATTTGCCATCGAAGCGCTCTCCTGCAATGGAAAGTGCTGGCAAGAACATCAGGGCGCAAAGGACCAGAAACCGAACTGGATTCCGCATTCGTATCCCTCCGTGGGGCATAGTAGCACAGCTTTTGCGCCACGGTCCACGACTAAAGGGCGATTGCAAAAGAGGGGGCATGGTCTCCCATCCTTACCGCACAGAACGCGGTGAGGATGGGAGACCCACAGTGTCAGCCGATTTCTACTGCAACGAATAGATGGTTTTGAGTTCCTTTTCCACCACATTCTTGGGCAGGGGCGCATAGGAAAGCCCAGGAGCTTCGGCCTGACCATCCTTGACAATCCAGCTCAGCAGATCACGGAGCACCTTGCCTTTAGCCGGGTCGGAAGACTTGAGTGGCACCAGAAGCCAAGTGAAGCTGGAGATGGGATAAGCGTCCTTGCCGGGCGCGTTGGTGATGGAGACGCGGTAGTCGGCGGGCATCTGCTTGATGCTGGCCGCAGCCGCGGTGACACCGGGTATCGAGGCTTTCACAAAGTTGCCGGAGGCGTTCTTGATTTCGCCGTAGCTGATCTTGTTCTGCAAGGCATAGATCAACTCGACGTAGCCCACGGAGCCGGACAACTGGCGCACGTAACCGGCCACTCCCTCATTGCCTTTGCCAGCCACACCGACCGGCCAACTTGGCGAGGCGCCACGGCCCGGTCCGCTGGCCCATGCGGGACTTACCTTGCTCAGGTAATCAGTAAAGATATAGGTCGTGCCACTGCCGTCAGCGCGATGGACAACAATGATCTTGAGGTTGGGCAGTTTGACTCCAGGATTGTCTTTCGCGATGCGCGCATCGTTCCAGAAGGTGATCTTGTTCAGGTAGATGTCCGCCAGCACATCGGCACCGAACTTGATTTCGTTGACTCCGGGGACGTTGAAAATGGGCACTACTGCGCCTAATACTGTGGGAATGTGAATCAGCTTCGTCTTGGACGGGGCCAACTGCTCATCGGTCGCGGGAGCGTCGGTGGCGCCGAAATCAACCAGACCTGCCGTCATCTGGCGAATGCCACCGCCAGAGCCGATGGACTGATAGTTGATCTGGACACTTGGATGGGCCGCGCTGTACTGGCTAAACCATTTGGAATAAATCGGATAGGGGAAGGTTGCGCCTGCCCCGGTCAATTTCTGGGCCTGAGCGGTGCTCAAGGCCAATACCAAAACACAAACGCCAACCAATATTTTCTTCACTGATATCTCCCTGGCAGATTCCCTGCCATCTCTGATTTTCAATGCACAATGTTACGGGCGTTTGAATAAGCGGCGGCCTTGCGATTTCTTCTGGCGCCTGAGCGAAGTTTCTGTTCCATGCCCCTATTCCTACCCCCCGCTCTTCAGGTATAAACTCATCCCAAGCCTATGTCCGCTCATATCTCGCTCACTCTGCTGCTGTTCGCCGTCCCGGCGCTGGTTTGCGCCCAAGCCCCAACCAATTTGACCCACAAAATGCCAACTAAAACGCAAGACTCCGCAGCGATTCATCGCTCCGCCATCGTCATTGACACCCACGCCGACACCCCGCAACGCTTTGTGGATGAACACTTTGACCTCAGCGACCCCCTGCAAGGCGGCAATCTCAACCTGGAATCGGCGCGCAAGGGGAATCTGGGTGCCGAGTTCTTTTCTATCTGGGTCGACCCCACGGAATACAAGGGGCAGTACGCCCGGCGGACGCTCGAACTGATCGACTCCGTCAAGCAGCAGGTTGCCAAGCACCCCAAGGAGATGATCTTCGTCGCCACTCCCGGGGGCATCGAGATGGCGCACCACGAACATAAGCTGGCCGCGCTGATGGGCATTGAGGGCGGCCACTCGATTGAAGATTCCATTCCGCTGCTCCGCCAGTATTACGCGCTCGGCGTGCGCTACATGACGCTCACCTGGACCAACTCAAATGGCTGGGCCGACAGCTCCGGCGACATCGACAACAAGTCCATCCCGCACACCAAGGAAGGCCTCAGCGAGTTCGGCAAGGACGTGGTCCGCGAGATGAACCGGCTGGGCATGATGGTGGACGTCTCTCACGTCTCCGACCACACCTTCTATCGGGCACTCAACATCAGCCGCGCGCCGGTGATCGCCTCCCACTCCGATGCGCGGGCGCTGTGCGATGCTCCTCGCAACATGACCGACGATATGCTGCGCGCCATAGCACGCTACGGCGGTCCCAATTCGAAGGGCGGCGTGGTCCAAGTCAATTTCTACTCCGCATTTGTATCGCAGGCCTATCGCAACGCGCAGATCGCCATGGAACCGGAGATGAATAAGGCTGTTCAGGCGCTCAAGGATCGGGCCAAAGCGGAAGGCAAGCCGGTTCCTGACGACGAGATCGAGAAACTCCAACGCCAATTCGCCGACCGTATTCCTCGCCCGCCGCTTTCGATGCTCATCGATCAAATTGACCACATCGCCAAGGTAGCCGGCATCGACAACGTGGGCCTGGGCTCGGATTTCGACGGCATCAGCGGCCAGCTCCCGGAAGGGATTAACTCCGCCACCGACCTGCCCAAGATTACCGAGGCATTGATGGCGCGAGGCTACTCGGCCGAAGACTGCCGGAAGATCCTCGGTGGCAACCTCCTCCGCGTCTTCCGCGAGGTTGAGCAGGTGTCCAAGGAGATGCAAGCCGAGAACCCGCAGAAGATCACCGAGAAACAGCCGTTTGACAAGGTGCAGAAATAGGGGCAGGGATCAGGGTCAGCCGGGGACCGAGCACCATGAAATCGTGTTCGGGACCTTCCATGAGCTTCCCGCTCTATACTGAATTTTTGCATGAATTTATTTTCTGGAGAATCACAAATGTCCTGTATCCGCCGCTTCCCTGCCGCCCTGCTTGCGGCTACTCTTTTCTTTGCGCCGGCCCTGATGAGAGCCGGCGACGAAACGCCCGCAACCAAGACCGCAGCCGCCGACAAGACCGCTGAAAAAGCTCTTCCCACTGAAGTTACGACGCAGGGCACGGTCAATGTGGGCGGCAAGCAGATTGCCTACACCGCCATTACCGGCACGCTGACAGTGGGCTCGAACGATGCCCAGGATGCACAGCTAGGCATGGACGGCAAGCCGCAGCCGGGCAGCCAGCTTGCCCTTGCCGAACCCAAGGATCCCAAGGACGCCACGCCCGTCGCGCGGATCTTCTACGTGGCCTACTTCAAGAAAGACGCCAACGGCGAGGACAGGCCAATCACCTTCTTTTACAACGGCGGCCCAGGCAGCTCGACCGTATGGCTACACATGGGCTCGCTGGGACCGAAGCACGTGGTCACCAGCGGCGACCAGCACCAGCCAGCAGCGCCCTACAAGATGGTGGACAATGCCTACTCGCTGCTCGACACCAGCGACCTGGTTTTCATCGATATGCCCGGCACAGGCTTTGGACGGCTCACCGGCAAGGACGCGGAAAAAGCTTTCTGGGGCGTGGATGAGGACGCCAACGCCTTCGCCCGCTTTATCGCGCGGTTCATCACCAAGTACAACCGCTGGAACTCGCCCAAGTATATTTTTGGCGAGAGCTACGGTACCACTCGTTCCGCCGTGCTGGCCAACATTCTGGAGAATCACAAGAATATCGACCTGAACGGCGTGATTCTGCTCTCGCAGATCTTCAATTTCACGACGGATATTGATTTTCCCAGCGGCAATCCAGGCGTAGACCTGCCGTACGTGCTAGCGCTGCCCACCTATGCGGCTACGGCCTGGTACCACAAGAGGCTGCCCCAGCAGCCGGCCGCGCTCGAACCGTTTCTGAAAGACGTGGAAGAGTTCGCTATGGGCCCCTACGCGCACGCTTTGGCCTTGGGCACGGATCTCACCGCGGCGGAGAAACAGCAAGTGGCAGAGAAGCTGCACGAGTCCATCGGATTACCTGTGGCCTATCTGCTCAAGGCTAACCTGCGAGTGAACGGCGGCGAATTCGAGAAGACCTTGCAAGACGATCAGGATCTGACCACTGGCCGGCTCGACACGCGCTTCAGTGGACCCAACCTTGACTCCTTGAGCAAGCAGGCAGAGTATGACCCACAAAGCTCTGCCATCTCCTCGGCTTACGTTTCGCTTTTCAACGACTATGTGCGCCGCGACCTGAAATATGGCGATGGCCAAACCTACCTGCCCGAAATGTACTCCTCGGAAGCTCATTGGAATTTCATGCGCAATGGCGTTCCCTTCGGTTTGAATGTCAGCAACGACCTGGCCGAGGCACTGAAAACCAATCCTCGGCTGAGGATCATGGTCAACGGCGGCTACTACGATCTGGCCACACCGTTTTTCACGGCCCAGTACGAGGATAAGCACCTGCCCATTCCACAGTCGCTGGCCAAAAATATCGAGTATGACTGGTATGAGTCAGGACACATGGTCTACGTCAGCGACGAATGCCTGAAGCAGTTACACGACCGCGTGGCGGCGTTTATCAAGAGTACACAGGCGGACGGCAAGTAATCATCCCGTGATCAAATCGTTCCCAGGTCTCAACAACGAGACCTGGGGCATCCGGCTGATGGAGGCGCTGAGCCTCGACCAGCATGAGTGCCGCGCTGTATAGTTTTTGGAATGAAGCGCATAGCCTTTGCTTTCATCCTATTGTTCCCGTTTGCCGCCGCAGCCCAATCGTTTTCTGTCACTTTTCCAAAGGAAGTCAGTGCGCAGCCTCTCGACGGGCGGCTGTTGCTGGTTCTTTCGACGGACCCAAGCGACGAGCCGCGCAACCAGATCGACGACACGCTGCGCTCGCAGATGATTTTCGGCCTGACGGTGGACGGATGGCAGCCCGGCAAAGCCGCCGTGGTGGACGCCACTGCGTGGGGCTACCCGACTCGAAGCTTGAAAGACGTTCCGGCGGGCGAGTATACCGTCCAGGCCGTGCTCAACAAATATGAGACCTTTCACCGCGCCGATGGAAAGACGGTGAAGCTGCACATGGACCAGGGCGAAGGCCAACTCTGGAATCTCTCGCCGGGCAACCTCTACTCCAAACCGATGAAGGTTACGGTCAAGCCGGGCAGCACGATCTCCCTACAACTGACAGAAGTGATTCCGCCTATTCCTACATCGGCCGATACGAAGTACGTTCGCCACATCCGGATTCAGAGCGCATTGCTGACGAAGTTCTGGGCCCGGCCGATGTTTCTGAACGCCATCGTACTGGTGCCTGAGGGCTTCGACGAGCACCCCAACGCCCGTTTTCCGCTTCTGATTTTTCATGACCACTTTACGGCCGATTTTGAGGACTTCAGGACCACTCCACCAGACCCGAAGCTGAAGCCCGTCTACAGCGAGCGATTCCATCTGGCCGGCTACAACCGCATCGAGCAACAGGAAGGCTACAAGTTCTACCAGCAGTGGATTGCGCCCGGTTTTCCGCGGGTGCTGATCGTCAAGATTCAGCACGCCAACCCCTACTATGATGACTCCTACGCCGTGAACTCGGCCAACGTGGGCCCCTATGGCGACGCCATCGAAACAGAATTGATTCCAGCCATCGAAAAACAGTTCCACGGCATTGGGCAGAGCTGGGCGCGGTTTATGTATGGAGGCTCGACGGGCGGCTGGGAGGCGCTGGCCGTGCAGGTCTTCTATCCGGAGCACTACAACGGAGCATTCGCCGCCTGCCCCGACCCAGTCGACTTTCACGCATACACCGACATCGACATTTATAACGACAAGAACTTCTATTACCTGGAAGGCGCGCACAAACGCGAGGCGCAGTCGGCGATGCGCGACTACCTGGGTCATACCTTCATTACCAACGAGGAGATCAACGGCTATGAGCTGGCGCTGGGCGACCATGGCCGGAGCGGCGAACAATACGATATATGGCAGGCGGTTTTCGGACCGGTGGGCGAGGACGGCTACCCTGCCCCCATCTACGACAAGGTGACCGGCGAGATCGATCACAAGGTCGCCGAATACTGGCGCGAGCACTATGACCTGGAAGCGATTCTGGAACGGAATTGGGTCAATCTGGGTCCCAAGTTGGCGGGAAAAATTCACATCTATGTGGGTTCCGACGACACCTACTTTCTGAACAACGCCGTTTACCTCATGGAAGACTTCCTCAAATCGACAAAGAACCCGCCATACGGCGGCGAAGTGGTGTATGGGCCGCGCGCCGAGCATTGCTGGAATGGCGACCCGACACTGCCCAATGCCTACTCGCGGCTGCATTACAGCACCCTGTACCTGTCGAAGATTCTTGACCGGATTCAGAAGACCGCGCCGAATGGAGCCGACCTGACCAGTTGGCGATATTGATGAGACCCTATGTTGCGGCCTCGGCGTCAAGCCGCTTTACGTAGATGAGCGCGGCACGGCCTTGGGGATAATAGTTCTCCTGCCGGCCCTCGCAGCGGTAGCCCCGCGCCTCGTAGAGCCGAATCGCGGCCGCATTGGCCTCCTCGACATGCAACCAGATCAAGCCAGCGCCCGCACAGCGCGTTGAGCTCTCGATATGGCCGAGCAGCTCTCGGCCAACGCCCCGGCCACGCATCTCCAGAGCTACCTCAATGGTCTGGATGTAGGCCATGCTTTCGCTCCACTCGACAATGGCAAAGCCAGCAATTTGTCCGCTCTCTTCCGCGATCCAGGTGGCCGCATTCGAGCGGCTGACAAGCAGGCGCATATATCGGCGGCCAAAGCGGGAAAGCGGCTGGAAGCAGCGTTCTTCCAGGGCGTAGAGAGGGACGAAGTCCGCCGGGCTGTAAAGGCGATAAATCACAGTCCAACTCTACGGCAGACGGAAAGCAAAAAGCCATCCTCCGAAGAGGATGGCTTTTTGCTTATGAATCTATGGGACCGCCATATCCACCCACGCTAGACCTTGACTTCAAGGTCCGTTATCACATCGAAGAAGCGCTGATCGAGGCGGCGGTTGGTGGTGATGGCATCCTTGATGGGGATGTCGGTGATGTCCAATCCCTTGAGCACGGCAATGCGGCCCCACTTCTTGTCGTGGACCATGTCAATGGCATGCAGGCCGTAACGCTGGGCGAGAATGCGGTCGAAAGCCGTGGGAACGCCGCCGCGCTGGGTGTGGCCCAGGCAGACCGAGCGGGTTTCGTAACCGGTTTTCTTCTCGATCAGGTTGGCCAACTCTTCGCCGATGCCGGCAAGGCGCGCGTGTCCGAAAGCGTCAAGGTTGGCCGACTCGTCGATCACCTGGCCCACTTCGGGCAACGGGCAACCCTCTGCAACCACCACCACGCCATAATGCTTGCCGTGGTCGTAGTTATATTTGAGCAACTTGCAGACGTGGTCGATGTCGATTCCCTTCTCGGGAACCAGGATGACATGGGCGCCGCCAGCCACGCCAGAAGCGTAAGCAATCCAGCCGGCATCGCGGCCCATCACCTCGACAACGATGACGCGGTTGTGCGAATCAGCCGTGGTGTGGATGCGGCCAATGGCCTCAGTGGCGATCGCGACCGCGGTGTCAAAGCCGAAGGTCTGGTCAGTGCCGCTGAGATCGTTGTCGATGGTCTTGGGCACGCCCACGCTGGGCACGCCGTGCTCGCTCAAGTAGAGATTCACCGATTGCGTGTCATCGCCACCGAGGGCAATCAGCGCATCAATTTTGTTGGCCTTCAGAACTTCCTGGGCCTTGTCGAGACCGCCGGGGATCTTCTTCACGTTGGTGCGCGAGGAGTGCAGGATGGTGCCGCCCTTCAACTGGATGTCATCGACGGTCTCCAGCGTAAGAGGAATGAAGTTGTTGTCCAGCACACCGCGCCAGCCATTAAGAAAGCCGATAAACTCATCGCCATAGTGGTTGATGCCCTTCCGCACAGCGGCATAGATCACCGCATTCAGTCCGGGGCAGTCGCCGCCACCGGTCAACAAAGCAACTCGCATCGAAAATCTCCTCACTGAAGGCGCAGCTATTGAGCCGAGCCGGGAAAATATCCTGAACTGTATGTCCAGAACCTGGAAATATGCAAATCAGGATGTCATTTTCAGTTTACTCCGCCTTTCTATAGATAAATCGTGACCGCGCTCACTCTCTTCCAGACTGCGTTCCCTTGTTGGGAAGGGCCAGGGATGTTTCAATAAGGTATGCCCGGAACTGGAGCATTGTTTCTGCTGGCCTTCGCCAGCCTGGTCGCCGCCGTGCTGCTGGTCCTGCTGCAACTGACGCGGCTGGGCTACCTGGTCCGCTCGACCATCCCCGACCGTCCGCGACGGCGTATGTTCCTTGCCTCGCTCTCCTTCCTACTCACATTTGTGGGGGTCCGTATCCTCGTCCACAGAATTGTGAACCATGAGGGACGGTTACAGTGGGTGGTGATCCATGGAACGCACATCCACCATCTGGTCTGGGGAATCCTGATTCTGCTGCTGGTCGGCTACGGCTGGCTGCTGGACCTGGGACGGTCCCACTCGCCACTCTCCATCTTCTTCAGCCGGCTGATGTCCGTCGGCTACGGGGTGGGCGCGGCGCTCACCCTGGACGAATTTTCGATCTGGCTGGACCTGGAGCCGAATGCTTACTGGTCGGATGCCGGGAGGCTCAACATCGACGCGATCATTCTCTTCGGCGCTTTACTGGCCGTGGGCGCCGGGGGTGCGCCGTTCTTCCGCGGACTGCACCTTATGTGGGACAAGGGCACCCTGGTCGGCAAGGGACTGGGCCGGGGCCTGGCCGTTCCTATGCGCCGTGCGCGGTTGCTTCGTCCGCATAAAGTGCATCGATCAGGACCGCGTATCGCTCCGTAATTGCGCGCCGCTTGAGCTTCATGGAGGCCGTCATCTCGCCGGAGTCCTGCGACCACTCATCGGCCAAGACGCGGAAGCGTTTCACACTCTCAAAGTTGGCCAGAGTACCGTTGACTACCCGCACGATCTCGGCGTAGAGCGCAATCACGCGGCTGTCGGCCACCAGTTCGGCGCGGGATTCAGCTTGGATGCCGTGCTGCCGCGCCCACTCCTCCAACGTGACGAAGTTCGGCACCAACAGTGCGGAGATGAACTTGTGCTTGTCGCCCACCAGCGCGGCCTCCGCCACCAGCGGACTGTATTTGAGCTTGTTTTCGATTGGCTGAGGCGCCACCAACTTGCCACCTGAGGTCTTCAGCAGTTCCTTCTTGCGGTCAGTAATGTAGAGGAAGCCATCCTGGTCCACGTGAGCGATGTCGCCAGTACGGAACCAGCCCTCCGGATCAAAGGCCTCGGCGGTTAAAGCGGGCTTTTGCCAGTATCCCGAAGTGACCGACGGCCCACGGACCAACAACTCTCCATCCTCAGCCAGCTTCAATTCGATATTGGACAAGGGCATACCCGCAGCGCCCATGCGGTGCGTGATAGGCGTGTTGAGGGCAATCAGCGGCGAAGTCTCCGTCAGCCCATAACCCTCCCAAAGAGCAATTCCCATCGAGGCGAACCACTTCATGGTGTCCATCCCCAACGGCGCTCCGCCGGAGACAAAAACCCTCACCCGGCCACCGAAGGCCTCGCGCACCTTGGAATAGGCCAGTTTGTTGGCCAGCTTCCACAGCGGCGAGGAAGGTTTGCGGCCATCGTACACCGTCTCCTTATGTTTGGCGCCCACGCCGAGGGCCCAAGCCAGCAATCGTTTCGTGATGGGTGAAAGCGCCACTCGCCGCTCCACTTCCTCTTGAATCTTCTCGAAAACCCGCGGCACGGCCACAAAAACCGTGGGCCGAATCTGTTGCATGGCCTGGGGCAACTTGTCGAATTTGGAACAATAGGCCACCTGAACCCCATAGGTGTACATCACATAGTCCAGCGCGCGCGCCGTGACATGCGAGAGAGGCAGGAAGGAGATCAAGGCATCCGCCGGACTGAAGGTGAACTCCAGGGAAGCAACGTTCTGATTGGCGGCGATATTAGCGTGCGTCAGCATCGCGCCCTTGGGTTCGCCAGTCGTCCCGGAGGTGTAAATCAGGGTGGCGTTGTCCTTGGGCTCGACGGCGCGCACCAGCGCATCGAAGACCGGGTCGCGCTCGGCGCCGCGGTCATCGGCCCCGGCCAGCAGTTCACTGAAGGCAATGGCACCCTCGGGCGGCGCGGTTGAGTCCATGATCAGGATCCGTTCGAGCTTAGTTTGGCCACGAACGGCGTTCAGCTTATCAAAGTGCTGCCGGGTAGAGACCACGGCAATCTTGCAGCCAGCATCCGCCACCAAGGCTGCGATCTGTTCGCCGGTCAGCGTGGGGTAGATGGGCACATCCACCGCTCCGATGGCTAGCGCGGCGAAGTCAGTGACGGCCCACTCCCAGCGATTCTCAGCGATCAGGGCAATGCGGTCACCTTTTTGCGCACCAAAGCCGAGGAATGCCTGAGAGAGCGCACGAACCCGCTGGTAGATCTGATCAGAGGAGATGGGCTGCCACTGGCCAAACTCGTCTTCCCAAAGGATGGCGCGGGGGTTGGCTGCCGCGGCAACGCGACGGAACAAATCATTGATCGTGGCGAACGGAATGTGTTGGGTCATTGTTTTGATCGAATAGACAACGCGAAGATTTCTAAACCGCAATATTCGAAAGTGTACCAGCGTAGAGGGGGGACAGTCTCAAAAAAGTTCCCAATCTGAGAACTTTTGCCCGGCAGAGGCCGGCCTTGCATACTTATGCGGTTTTATTGTATATTTATTCAAACGTCGTCATTGAACGGCGAAGCGCACTTTATGCAGATCCGAAGACAAATGATGAAGACTCAACGGCACAATGTAATTCGCGAACTGGTGGCCCACTCGCTGGTGAGCAACCAGGATGAGTTGCGGCGCAAGCTGCGCCGCCGCGGCTTCGCCGTGACCCAGGCCACGCTCTCGCGGGACATTCGTGAGTTGCGCTTCTCCAAAGGACCCGGCGGTTACTCCATGCCTAGCGGCACTGGCGCCGGTGCGGCAGTCGAGGACAATAGCCCGCCCTCGCTGGTGGAGATGATGGAAGGGTTTGGGCTGAGCGTGCGGCGGGCAATGAACCAAGTGGTATTGACTACGGTGGCGGGCGGCGCCCAGCCACTGGCAGCGTCCCTGGACCGAGAAGGCTGGCCCGACGTTGTGGGCACAGTCGGCGGCGACGACACGGTGCTAGTGATCTGCCCCGATGTACGCCGGGCAACCAATGTGGAATCGCGTTTGAGGGCGATGCTGGAATCATGACCGATCGAGTGCAAACAGCAGTCGTGGGAGTTACAGGGTACGCGGGCGCTGAGCTGGCCCGGCTGCTGCTGAGGCATCCCCGTCTCAAAGGAGCGCCCCCTGTATTTGCGGGGCGCGTGGATTCGAGTGACGCGGCCAGAGGCGGCGTGCCTCTGAGCGAGATTCATCCACAACTGGCCGGTTGCAGCGGCAACGGCAACCTGAAGCTGGAACCCTTTTCGTGGGAACTGCTTGCCAGCCAGGGCGTCAGTGTTCTGTTTCTCGCCACGCCGCATGAACAATCGCGGGAATGGGCACCCGAAGCACTTCGGCGCGGGATACGCGTCATCGACCTGAGCGGAGCATGGAGACTGACAGAGGCGGCCAACCGCGCGGTCTATGGCTTCAAAGATGACAGCCCTGAACTGGCCGCGGCAACCCAGGCGCGGGCCGTTTACGGCCTGCCCGAACTGCATCGCTCCCAGATTGCCGGCGCACGACTGATTGCCAACCCGGGCTGCTATGCAACCTCGATCATCCTCGCCCTCCGGCCACTGGTGGCTGCCGGACTAATTGACCTGACGCATGGCATCGTCGCCGACGCCAAGAGCGGCGTGAGCGGAGCGGGCAAAGCACCCACCGCCAGAACGCATTTCATGCATACGGCTGACAATTTCTCGGCTTATGGAGCCTTTACTCATCGTCACACCGGCGAGTTGCTGGAACAGATCGGCATTGATGCGAACGAAATCATTTTTACGCCGCACTTGTTGCCGATTCCGCGAGGAATTCTCTCCACGATCTACGTGCATTTTCGCGGAGCGCAGACCAGGAGCAGCATCGCACAGGTGTACCACAAATTCTTTGTCGGCAGCCCGATGGTCCGGCTCTATGACAAGGCACTGCCGCAGATTCAGTACTCGGCCGGCACCTGCTATGCCGACATCGGCTTCCAACTCGCCGCCGACTGCCGTCGCGCAGTCGTCATCAGTTGCCTGGATAACTTATTAAAGGGCGCGTCCGGTCAGGCCGTGCAGAATTTGAATCTTATGCTCGGTTGGGGCGAAGCAGAGGGGTTGGAATGAAGTACGTTGTCAAATTGGGTGGAGCGGGTCTTGAAACTCCGTCGCTCCTGGAGGGGTGCACGCGCGCAATTGCCGAACTGGCGCGCGACGGCCATCAAGTTGCCGTGGTCCACGGCGGTGGCGCGCAATTGACGCGCATGCTCAAGGCGCTTGGGCTACAAAGCGAGTTCATCGACGGCCTGCGCGTCACCGACGCAGAAACGCGCGACGTGGCGCTGATGGTTTTGGCTGGCAAGGTGAATAAATGCCTCGTGGCCGGTCTGGGCGCGCTGGGCATTCCTGCAGTCGGCCTCTCCGGAGGCGACGGCCTGATCTTCCGCGCCCGCAAAAAGCGCACCGCGCCGGACCTGGGCTACGTAGGCGAAATCGCATCAAGCGACACACGCTGGCTGGATGCCATTTGGCAGTTGAATGGCGTGCCGGTGCTGTCGTCGATGGCTCTTGGTTTTGACGGCGAATATTACAACATCAACGCCGACGAAATGGCCGCGGCCTGCGCTATCGCCTGCCACGCCGATGCACTCGTCTTTCTCACCGACGTGCCCGGCGTTAAAGGCGCGAATGGCGACGTGCTGAGATGGCTTTCCATCGACCAGATCGCCGAGATGGCCAAGACCGCGGTGATCACTGGCGGGATGCTGCCCAAGCTCAGCGCCTGCCGCGAGGCTCTTTTGAACGGCGTCAAGCGCGTCAGAATTCTGCCCGCCGAAGCTGCCGCATCGCTTCCCGACCTATGTAGTTCCCGCGTAACTTACGGCACCGAAGTAATGGTGGCCTGAGGAGAAATGGAATTGACGAAACTCGATCAGATTCGCGCAGCCGAAGCCCGGTTGCTACTTCCAACTTACGACCGCAACCCCATCCTCTTTGTCGGTGGAGAGAATGTCTACCTCATCGACGAGAAGGGTGACCGTTATCTCGACTTGTTGAGCGGCATCGGCGTAAATGCGCTCGGCTACAGCCATCCGGCGATTTTAGAAGCCATTGCCAAACAGAGCCGCAAGCTCATTCACACCTCGAACCTCTTCTATCACGAGGGCCAGGCGGAGCTTGCACAGCGGCTCACCGAGCGCACAGGCATGGATCGCGCATTTTTTTCCAACAGCGGCACGGAAGCCTGGGAGGGCGCTCTCAAGCTGGCCCGCGCGCACGCCGGCCTCTTGCGCAGCGAAGGCAAGCAGATCGGCACAAAGCTTCTGGCCCTGGATCATAGCTTTCATGGACGCACCTTCGGTTCCATGTCTACTACCTCGAAGGCCAAGTACCGCGAGCCCTTTGCCCCGGGCGTTCCAGGCGTTGAGTTTGTGCGCTTCAACGACGTCGCCGACTTGCGCGCCAAATTCTCGAATGAGGTGTGCGCCATTCTCGTCGAGGCAATCCAGGGAGAAGGCGGCATACGCCCGCTCTCGCAGGAGTTCTTCAACGAGGCGCGCGCACTGGCCAGCTCGACTGGGGCTTTGCTGATCGTGGATGAAATTCAATCCGGCATGGGCCGTACCGGAAAATGGTGCGCCTATCAACACTACGGCATCCAACCCGACGTGACCACGCTCGCCAAGCCGCTTGCAGGCGGCATTCCCATGGGCGCGATTCTGTGCACAGAGGAAGTATCACGCTCCTTCCATGCAGGTATGCATGGCACCACCTTCGGCGGAGGGCCGCTGGCCTGCGCCGTGGCCTGCGCTGTTATCGACACAATCGAAAAAGATCATCTGCGGGATCACACAACCGATGTCGGCAACTATTTTCTTGCGCAACTCCGCGTCCTTGCCTTGCGCCACAGCGTCATCATTGACGTTCGCGGCCAGGGCCTGATGATTGGAGCCGAGCTCGATTCCGCTGACCTGGCCAAGCTCACCGTCGCTGAAATGCTCAAGCGGCACATTGTCATGAACTGCACCAGTGACACCGTGCTGCGTTTTCTGCCGCCCTTTATCTTGCAACGCGCCCACGTGGATACCACCATTCAGGCGCTGGACGAAATCTTCACCGAACACGCCGCGACGCGCGCAACGGCTTAAACAGCAGCGCACCCCATAGGAGATCAAACCCTTGACTAGCAAAGCAACCATCGAAGACCGGGAGTTATCAGTTCCCGTCGAAAAAGATCCGGAGATTCTTGACGCGGCCGCTCGGCTGGCCGGCGAGGATCTGTGCTCCATCGCCGATTTATCGAGCGCCGAAGTGCGCGCGATTCTCAAGCTGGGCCACGACGTAAAGCGCGATCCTCGCAAGTATCGCCATGCACTCGACGCCAAACAAATGGTGTTGATGTTTGAGAAGGCCAGCCTGCGCACGCGGATCAGTTTCGAGACCGGCATCAACACCATGGGCGGCAATGCCATCTTCCTCGATCAGACCGAAACCGCACTGGGCGAGCGCGAACCCATCGCTGACGTGGGGCACAACCTCGAGCGCTGGATCGACGTGATTGTACTGCGCACCGCCGCACACGACACCATCACCGAGATGGCGGCCAACTCTAGCGCGCCTGTCATTAACGCGCTCTCGGACTTTGAGCATCCTTGCCAGGCTCTGGCTGACTTCTTGACGCTGGAGGAACACTTCGGCTCCGTGGCTGGACTCAACTTTACTTATGTGGGCGACGGCAACAACGTCTGCCACTCGCTAATGCTCACGGGGGCGCATCTAGGCGCCAATGTCACCGTAGCCACGCCCTGCACCTACGCGCCGGATATCAACGTTGTCACGAAGGCGCAGGACATCGCCCATGCCAATGGCTGCGAGCTTCACCTGATGCAAGATCCGCAGGCAGCAGCCGTAGGCGCGGATGCTATCTATACCGACGTGTGCGTCAGCATGGGGTTCGAGCACGAGGCTGCCAAGCGCGAGCCAATCTTCCGGCCTTACCAGGTGAACGAAGCGTTGATGCAAAAAGTAGCGCCCCATGCGGTCTTCATGCACTGCCTGCCGGCGCACCGCAACTCCGAGGTCACTGACTCAGTGATTGATGGCCCGCAATCGATCGTCTTCGACGAGGCGGGAAACCGCCTTCATGCGCAGAAAGCCGTGCTACTTCTTTTGCTCGGCGGACTGGCCAACGTAGAGAGCTTTCAGTTGACAGCGAACAGCTAGGTCAAAGACTAGATAGTTCCCTGCCGTTAAGACCGTGGTTCCCAGGCCTCAGAATCGAGACCTGGGGTACCCAACTGAATTACACCGGAGATCTCGACGCCTCCATTATCGTTTCGCAACCATTTGCATCCAGCCAGAAGCCGGATGCTCCCAGAGGTTATTCAGCATGTCTGTAATTCTTGAATCCCTGCCCGTGGGCCAGAAGGTTGGCATTGCTTTCTCCGGCGGGCTCGACACGTCCGCCGCCCTGCATTGGATGAAGCAGAAGGGCGCCATCCCTTACGCCTACACGGCGAACCTGGGCCAGCCCGACGAAGCTGACTACGAGGCGATTCCGCGCAAGGCCCTCGAATACGGCGCAGAAAAGGCCCGCCTCATCGACTGCCGCGGCCCGCTCGTGCGTGAAGGCATCGCCGCGCTGCAGTCCGGCGCCTTTCACATCACCACCGCAGGCGTTCCTTACTTCAATACAACTCCCATCGGCCGCGCCGTCACCGGCACCATGCTCGTCGCCGCCATGAAGGAGGACGACGTTCACATCTGGGGCGACGGCTCCACCTATAAAGGCAACGATATTGAGCGATTCTACCGCTACGGTCTGCTCGCCAATCCTGCTCTGAAGATTTACAAGCCCTGGCTCGATGCGGCTTTCATCGACGAACTCGGCGGCCGTGCCGAGATGTCTGCCTTCATGCAGCGCTCCGGCTTCGCCTACAAGATGGCAGCCGAGAAGGCATACTCCACCGACTCAAACCTGCTCGGCGCAACCCACGAAGCAAAGGACCTCGAGTACCTCTCGTCCTCCATCAAGATTGTCGTTCCAATCATGGGCGTACCCTTCTGGCGCGACGATGTCGAAATCAAATCGGAAGAGATCATCGTGCGCTTTGAAGAGGGATATCCTGTCGCCCTCAACGGTCGCCAATTCAACGACCCCGTCGAATTGCTTCTCGAAGCCAATCGCATCGGTGGCCGCCACGGCCTTGGCATGAGCGACCAGATCGAAAACCGCATCATCGAAGCCAAGAGCCGCGGCATCTACGAGGCACCCGGCCTCGCCCTGCTTTACATCGCCTACGAACGCCTCGTCACCGGCATTCATAACGAGGACACCATCGAGCAGTATCGCGACAATGGCCGCAAGCTCGGCCGTCTGCTCTACCAGGGCCGCTGGTTCGACTCTCAGGCCATCATGCTCCGTGAATCCGCCCAGCGCTGGGTCGCCAAATCCATCACCGGCGAGGTCACCCTTGAACTGCGCCGCGGCAATGACTACTCGATCCTCAACACTGAGTCGCAGAACCTCACCTACCATCCCGAACGCCTCAGCATGGAGAAGACCGAATCCACCTTCTCTCCGCGCGACCGCATCGGCCAACTCACCATGCGCAATCTCGACATCACCGACACCCGCGATAAGTTGTTGACCTACGCCGCAACCGGTCTCCTCACTCTCAGCACAGGCAGTGAAATGCCCTTGCTGAGCAGCGCAAAGGAGAAGAAATAGCGTGAGATATGCCTGAATCCATGTCGAACCAACAACAACCCGTGAAGATGTGGTCCGGCCGCTTTCGGGAACCGCTGGATGCGGAATTCGAAGCATGGCAGCGATCGATTGTCTTTGACTGGCGGCTTCTGGAAGAAGAAGTAGCCGCCAGCAAGGCGCACGCGTCCGCTCTGATTGCCGCGAAGATTCTCACAAAAGAGGAAGGCGCGGAGTTGCGCGCGGCTCTCGATGCGATTGCCTCAGAACACGCATCGGAGGCAGGCAAAGCACTTGTGCGCGATCACGCCACGGCTGAGGACATTCATCACTTTGTCGAACTGAAGCTAGCCGAACGCATCGGCTCACTCGGCCTCAAGCTGCACACCGGCCGCAGCCGCAATGAGCAGATTGCCACCGATCTCCGGCTCTATGTGCGCAAGCAGATCGGCCTGACTGTGAATGCTCTGGCCGCATGGGCCAGCGCGCTGGTCGAGCAAGCTCGCGCAGCCGGCGAGTCGGTGATGCCCAGTTACACCCATATGCAGCGGGCCGAACCCGTGCTGGTTGCGCATTGGCTGCTGGCTTATGTCGAGATGGCGCTGCGCGATGCGAAACGGCTCGGCGATTGTGCTGCAAGGCTGAACTATTGCCCGCTGGGTTCGGGAGCTGTGGCCGGCGCGACACTTGCGCTGGACCGCAACCTGGTCGCGCATGAGCTTGGATTCACCGCGCCTACCGCCAACTCCATCGATGCCACCAGCGATCGCGATTTTGTTTTGGAATATTTGCAGGCGCTGACTTTCGTCGGTCTGCATCTGAGCCGATTTGCCGAAGAGATTACGTATTTTGCAACGGCGGAGTTTGGTTTTGTTACGCTGCCCGAAGCTTTTTCGACAGGCTCCAGCGCGATGCCGCAGAAGAAGAATCCCGACCTTACCGAACTGGTCCGCTCCAAGGTGGGCCGCATTCACGGGGCTGCTGAAGCGGTGACGCTGCAACTCAAGGGCCTTCCCTTGGCTTACAACAAAGACCTCCAGGAGACCCAGGAACCGGCATTTTCAGCCGACTTTGTGCCGCAAATGCTCAACCTGGTAGCGCGTTTTACCGGCGCCCTCCAGTTCAGTCGCGCGCGCATGAACGCAGCGGCTCAATCAGGCTATTTGAATTCGATGGCTGCGGCCACGTACCTCGTCCACAAAGGCGTCCCGTTCCGCACCGCGCATGAGAAGATCGGCCATGCCGTGCGTTTCGCCATCGAAAAGGGCGTAGAACTGAGCGCGCTGACCCTCGACGAACTCCACCAGTTTGACGAAGCGTTCGAGGAAGACTTCTTCGCCGCAATCACTCTTACTGCCACGCTCGATTGCCACAACGTAGCGGGAGGAACCGCGCGCGAGCGCGTGCATGAGGCCCTGGCCTCCGCGTCTGAACGCATTGCCAGGCTCGCCACACAGAGCAAGGGGCAGGAGGCCAGTCATGCTGGTTCGTAAAGCCCTGCTCAAGGACGCCGCCAACGTCTGTGACCTGGTGAATTCGCTCTCAACCGACAATACGCTGCTCAATCGCTCCTTTGCCGAGATCTGCGAAAATATTCGCGACTTTACGGTCGCCGAGTCCGATGGCGGCGTATTTCTCGGCTGCGGCGCGCTGCACTTTTACGGGCCACATCTTTGCGAAGTGCGCTCCATCGCGGTCAAGCCCGCAGCCAAGAACCAGGGAGCGGGCGGCCGCATTCTCGGCGCGCTGATCGAGGAGGCCGAAGAGCACGGCATTCAATCCATCTGCCTCTTCACGCACATCCCAGACTTCTTTTTCAAATACGGCTTTCGCGCCATCGAAGACAAGACCGAACTGCCCGACAAGATCTTCAAGGATTGCCAGAACTGCCCTCGTCTGCATCGTTGCGACGAGGTAGCCATGGTGCGCGGGCGCATCCCCCGCTTCTCCATTCTCGGCCCACGCGAGGAAGCCGAGCAGTTAGTCCGACTTGCCAGCTAACTTTGAGTTCAGCATCGCCGCGGCCACCGCAACCTGGCCATAACTCAGCCCTCCATCCCCAGGACTGATGCGGCGATGCTGAAAGACCTCGAATCCCTCAGCCTCCAACTTCGCCCGCAAGAGCCGCGCCAGCCGCCGGTTATGCATACAGCCGCCGCTGAGCGCAACCTGATTCACTCCAGAGGCTGTCCGCGCCATCATCGCCGCACTTACAAAGCCCGCGGCGATACCGGCATGAAAGTGCGCCGCAATCGGCGACTTGCTTACCCCGGCGCGCAAATCCTCCACCAGTCCGCGGAATAGCGGAGCGGCGCTGATCCGCGCAGGCACGCGCGCGGCCCAATCGCCACCAATGAATTCCATCGCATAGCCCGGCTGATCGTCCGGCTCATCCACGGCAATGCCTTCAAGCTCGATGGCTGCCTGAGCCTCGTAGTCAACCACACGACGCCCCAGCACGACAGCCGCCGCCGCATCGAAGAGCCGCCCCAAGCTCGAAGTGAGCGGAGCATTCACACCGCGCTCCATCATCCGCGCCAGCACCCGCGCTTCTTTTTCCGTTGCGCCCACGAGGGCCAGCATCTCGCTAAGATCAAAGCCCGCCGCGCGCAAGTGCCCAAGCGCCATGCGCCACGGTTCTTTGATCGCAGCCTCGCCACCCGGCATGGGTACATAATCAAGGTGCGCAAAGCGCTCGAAGCCGCCTAACCGCGCAATCAACACTTCCCCGCCCCAGATTTTTCCATCACTGCCGTAGCCAGTGCCATCGAGCGCGAGGCCGATCACGGAACCCGTGAGGCCGTGCTCGGCCATGCAGCCGGCCACGTGCGCATGATGATGCTGCACGGCAATCAGCGGGAGGCGCCGCTCGGTTGCCCACTCCCGCGCCCACCCGGTTGACAGATAGCCCGGATGCAGGTCGTGGACAACGGTCTGAGGCTCAATCTCGAAGGTGCGCATCAGGTGGCCAAGCGATTCGCGGAAGAACTCAAGGCCGGTCAGGTTTTCCAAGTCGCCCAGGTGCTGGCTTTGGTAGGCAAACCGGCCTCGCGCCAACGCAAAAACATTTTTCAGGTGCCCGCCGACAGCAAGAAGCGGAGGTGCATCCAACGGCAACTCGACCGCAAGCGGCACAAAGCCCCGCGCCCGGCGAACAAGCTGCGGCGCGCCATCCACCACAGCGGCCACCGAGTCATCGCAGCGCTGCAAGATTTCGCGGTCGTGCATCAGAAAGGCATCGGCTATCCCACCCAAGCGCGCCAGAGCCTCCTCATTGTCAATGGCGATTGGCTCCTCGCTCAGGTTGGCGGAGGTCATCACCAGCGCTCGCACGCGAGGATCGGCAAAGAGCAGGTGTTGGAGCGGCGCGTAGGGCAGGAAGATACCCAGCCAGGGAATCCCCGGCGCCACACAGTCCGCAATTCCGCTGCGCTCACGCCAACGCGCCAGCACAATCGGCCGCGCAGGCGTGGTGAGCAGCAATTCTTCCTCGGCAGTGAGCGCGCAGACCGCTCGCGCCGCCTCCAGATCGCGCACCATGACCGCCAGAGGCTTTCCATAGCGGCGCTTGCGCTGGCGAAGGCGCATCACGGCCACTGGATTGGTTGCATCCACGCTGAGATGAAAGCCGCCAATGCCTTTGATGGCCATGATCTGGCCTGCAACCAGCCGGTCAATGCAGGCGGCGACCGCGTCGGCAGTCACAATCTCAGCGCCATCCGGGCCGACCAGCCAAACCTGAGGGCCGCATATCCAGCACGCATTGGGCTGCGCATGGAAACGCCGGTTCAGCGGATCGTCGTACTCCCGCTGGCAAACCGGGCACATGGGAAACTTCGCCATGGAGGTCTGTGGCCGGTCATAGGGTATGCGGCGCGTGATGGTGAAGCGCGGACCACAGTTGGTGCAGTTCAAAAACGGATAGCGATAGCGGCGGTCGCTGGGGTCCAGCAACTCTCGCCGGCAATCTGGGCAAGTGGCCGCATCAGCCGGAATTCCCGTGCTGACCCGGCCCAAAACTTCACTGGCAACGATCTGGAATCCCGCTCGTCCCGCCAGCGCCCCGGCAAGGGGCAGTTCGCGCACCTCAACCGAGTCAATGCGTGCCAAAGGCGGCGCCTCGCGGCGCAGACGCGCGAGAAACGCGGCCACTCGCGCTGATGGCCCCTCAATCTCAATAGTCACGCCATCGGTATCGTTTCCAATCAGCCCTGTCAGACCCTCTTCGATGGCCAATCTATAGACAAACGGACGAAACCCCACCCCCTGCACGACGCCGCGCACCAGCGCCGCACGCCTTTGCAGCGCCTCGCTCGGTTCTTGTTTGGGATGGGTTTCTTCAGCCATAATCGCGCCTCTCGCCGCAATTCAGCATAGCGCATTGGCATTCACTCGCCCCAGTAATCAGAAGCCATACCCAAGCCCATGTCTCATTTAGCACAGGTTTTCGTCAGGAACAGCTTAAGCTAAGAAAAGGGAACGTAAGGAGTTGCAGCATGATGCATTGCAGGCGACTTGGTGCGGCAGCGGCGGTTGCCACGATTTCTTTCCTGGCTCTGTTCGGAACCGCCGTAGTTGCGGGCCAGCAACCTGACAGCACGACGTTTATTCGCGCCGTTGACGCAGCGGTCAAGGCACGAAATGAAGGCATTGCGAACTACACCGTCACCGAACACTATTCCGTCTACAGGAACAACGACGAAACCCATCCAGCGGCAGAGATGACCGTCAAAACAGAGTACCGTCAGGAGACCGGCAAGAATTACATCATCCTCTCGCAGAGCGGTTCAGCGATCATACGGAGCATGGTATTGGGTGCGATTCTGGACACTGAAAAGCGCATCAACCTGCCCGGCAACCGGGAACAATCATGGCTCGCCTCCGCCAACTATCAGATGCAGCTCAAACCCGGCGGCGTTCAACGGCTGGATGGACGGGAGTGCCTTGCCCTGGCCATCCTCCCAAAACACAAGGCTCCCAATATGATCGAAGGAACCTTGTGGGCAGACGCTGTTGACGGTTCCATCGTCCGCATCGAGGGAATCGCATCCCAGAGCCCCTCCGTGTTCACCGGACCCGCTCAGGTGATGCGGCAATACGCCAACGTGAACGGCTTTGCCATGGCCACTCATGCCCGAGCCGTCTCCAACAGCTTCATGTTTGGCCGAACAACAGTCACCATCGACTATCTGGACTACAAGATTCAGCTTCGTCCAGCCAAGTGATCCGGCCGGTTCTTCCCCGGCTTGAATCGCGCCCGCTCTATCCGTTTGCCATCGTTGGCGTTATCTTTCTCTTCAGGGCTTCCGACCGACCGCCGTCGCAGGTGTAACAGGCAGATTTTACTCGCCCAATCGTGGGGCCACCCCAAGTGACCGTGGTCACGGATAAGAATGGGCACAAGCTCCTATAAGTGGTTTAGAGATGGAACCGTGCCAACGAAGCAATCGTTGTGCGTCGAGTTCCGTGTACGGGAGGATTCGTGCCTGCATTCACACCTCCGCCGCTGCCAAGCGACGATAAACGATGGAAGATCGTAAACGGCACCATGCGCAAGAATGGATTTGCCCGCCACGCGCTCATTGAAACGCTCCACACTGTGCAGTCCGCATTTGGGTGCCTGGACGACGACTCGATTCGATTTGTAGCCCGCTCACTGCGGGTGCCGCTGAGCCAGGCGTACGGAGTGGTGACCTTTTACCACTACTTCAGCCTGAAACCGCCGGGCAAGCACACGATGACCATCTGCGCCGGCACTGCCTGCTATATCAAGGGGTCCGACAAGCTGTTGGCCGCGGCTCAGCAGAAGCTCCACATTCTGCCAGGGCAGACTACCGAGGACGGTCAGATCAGCCTGATGACGGCCCGCTGCGTGGGTGCCTGCAGCCGCGCGCCCGTGATGTTGTGCGACGGTGAGGTGGCGGGCGAAACGACCGGTGAGCATATGCTCGAGCAACTGGAAAGGTGGGCGGTGGAATGACGATCGAGGAGCTCGAACAAATAGCGGAGAGCGTCCGCCTGGAAAACGACAAATACGATTTCGAAGTCAATGTCTGTATGGACCTGGCGTGTGCCAGCCAGGGCGCAGGCCAGTTGAAGGAAGCACTGGTGAGGGCCACTGAGGCGTCGGGCAAGAATGTGCTTATCCGCCGCACCGGGTGCATGGGACCGTGCTCCAATGGGCCGATGGTCCGCGTGGACCCAGAAGAAATCTTTTACAGCCATGTGAACGCCAGTAACGCCGAGGCAATTGCGAATAGCCTGGGCGGCGAACCGGTATCCGCCTTGCAGTGCGATCTGAACGAGCACTTCGACAAGCAGGTGCGCGTGGTGCTGGAAAACGCAGGCCATATCGATCCGGAAAAGATCGATGACTACATTGCCCGCGACGGTTACAAGGCTCTGTTAACCGCGCTGACCGAAATGACGCCCAACGGCGTGATTCATCGCATCACCGAAAGCGGCCTCAGGGGACGCGGCGGCGGCGGCTATCCCACAGGACTGAAGTGGGGAACAGTGGCCAAGGCCGGCGGCGACCTGAAGTACGTGGTTTGTAACGGCGACGAAGGCGATCCCGGCGCGTTCATGGATCGTAGTGTGATGGAAGGCGATCCGCATCGCGTGATCGAGGGCATGGCCATCGCTGCGTACGCGGTGGGCGCCTCCAAGGGCTTTATTTATGTTCGCGCAGAGTATCCGGTGGCCGTCTCACGACTGACAACCGCTTTGCGCGAGGCGCGGCGCCGCGGCCTGCTGGGCAACAGCATCTGCAATACGCCGTTCAGCTTCGACGTGGAAATCCGCCTCGGCGCCGGTGCCTTTGTCTGCGGCGAGGAAACGGCGTTGCTGGCCTCAATTGAGGGTCGGCGCGGGACACCCAAACCGCGGCCACCGTACCCTGCCGTGAGCGGTCTATGGGGCAAGCCCACGCTCATCAACAACGTTGAGACCTATGCCAACATCGCGCCTATCGTCCGCAATGGCGGCAGATGGTTTGCCGACATGGGCTCGGAGAGAAGCAAGGGCACCAAGGTCTTTGCCCTGACCGGCAAGATCTCCAACACCGGCTTGGTGGAAGTGCCCATGGGCATCAAGCTGCGCGAGATCATCGAGGTCATCGGCGGCGGCGTACCGGACGGCCACACCTTCAAGGCGGTGCAAACCGGCGGTCCTTCCGGCGGCTGCATTCCCGCCGAGATGCTGGACCTTGGCGTCAGCTACGATGCCCTGATGGCGGTCGGCTCGATTATGGGCTCGGGCGGCATGATCGTCATGGACGACACGTCCTGCATGGTCAACGTGGCGCGTTTCTTCGTCGAGTTCTGCATGACCGAATCCTGCGGCAAGTGCATTCCCTGCCGCGCTGGCACGGCGCAAATGTACACTCTGTTGACCCGAATTTGCGAGGGCAAGGGAACCATGGAGGACTTGGACCTACTGGTGAGCCTGTGCGAAACCATCAAGGAAACCAGCCTCTGCGGACTGGGCATGACATCGCCCAATCCAGTGCTGAGCACACTCAAGTACTTCAAAAACGAGTACATCGAACACATCGTGCATAAGCGTTGTCCGGCTGGCGTCTGCAACATGGAAGCGCCCGTGGAGGTGTTGGCATGACGGAAAGCATGGGCGTAAAAACTCTTATCATCGACGGTCAGGAAGTGAGCGCCCGCTCGGGCCAGACCATTCTGGATGTGGCGAGGGAGAATGACATCTACATTCCCACTCTCTGCCATCTCGAAGGCCTGGGTTCGGTAGGCGCTTGTCGACTGTGCCTGGTGGAGATCAAGGGCAGCAATAAGCTGTTGCCTGCCTGCGTGGCCAACATCCATGAGGGCATGGAAGTCTCGACCGATACGGAGCGGCTCCGCAAGCACCGCCGCACGATTTTGGAGTTGTTGTTCGCCGAGCGCAACCATATCTGCGCGGTGTGCGTCTCTAACGGTCATTGCGAGTTGCAATCGCTGGCCCAGGAGCAGGGTCTGACCCATATCAACCTCCCTTATCGCAACCCGTCGCTCCCCGTGGATGCCTCCCATGAGCGGTTCAGCATCGACCACAACCGTTGCGTCCTTTGTTCAAGGTGCGTACGGGTCTGCGCCGAGATTGAAGGGGCACATGTCTGGGATGTAATGGGCCGCGGCATCGACTCAATCGTGATCACTGATTTGCACGACGCCTGGGGAGATTCAAGCTGCACCAAGTGCGGAAAATGCGTGCAGTGCTGCCCCACCGGGGCTCTCTCCGACAAGAGCAAGATCGGTACTGAGCACCCCAAGGACCCCGATTTTCTGCCTTACCTGAATCTCATGAGGGAAGCGCAATGAGCAAACTGAAAGTGGCAACCGTGTGGCTGGACGGATGTTCCGGCTGCCATATGTCGTTCCTGGACATGGACGAGCGGCTCCTCGAACTGGCTGAACTGATCGAGGTGGTCTACAGTCCCCTGGTGGACGCCAAAGAGTTTCCTGACGAGGTGGACATTGCCTTGGTCGAGGGAGCCGTAGCCTCAGTGGACGATGAGAAGAAGATCAAAAAGGTTCGCGCCCACTCCAAACTGCTGATCGCCATGGGCGATTGCGCCATCACGGGCAATGTACCCTCGATGCGCAATCCCATCGGCCCGGAAGCAATTCTGGACAGGGCGTACATCGAAAACGCCAGTCTGCAGGCGCAGATTCCTTGCGTCGTGGTGCCCAAGCTGCTCAAGATCGTCCGTCCCATCCATGAATTTGTCAATGTGGATGTCTTCCTGCCCGGCTGTCCGCCCTCGGCTGATACCTTTCACACAGCGCTGACCGCGCTGGTAACCGGTGCGCCGCTGGATATTCCAGCCCTCACCCGTTTTGGAGCCTGAGTCATGAGCCAGACGATCACCATCGATCCGGTAACGCGTCTCGAAGGACACGGCAAGATCACCATTCAACTGAACAGCCAGGGCGAGGTGGAAGACGCGCACTTCCACGTCACACAAGTGCGCGGCTTTGAGAAGTTCTCAGAAGGCCGGCCGTTTTACGAGATGCCAAGCCTGACGGCACGCATCTGCGGCATTTGCCCGGTCTCTCATATGCTGGCCTCGGCCAAGGCCTGCGAAGCCATCATGTCGGTCCGCATTCCATATACCGCGGCGCAACTGCGGCGGCTGTTGAATATGGCCCAGATGGTCCAGTCGCACGCCTTGAGCTTCTTCCATCTCTCCTCGCCCGACCTGTTGCTGGGCATGGAGTCTGACCCCAGGACGCGCAATATCTTCGGAGTGGCTACCGCCCGGCCTGACCTGGGCTTGGCAGGCATTGGCCTGCGCCGCTTCGGCCAGCACATTATCGAACTGCTGGGAAGCAAGCGCATCCATACCGGATGGGTAGTCCCCGGCGGCGTCACGGAGCCGCTCGCAATGGCCCACCGCGACGAGATTCTGGCCATGTTGCCCGAGGCCTACGCCAACCTAAGGCTGGCGCTGTCCGCCTACAAGCAAATCGCCGGCACCTTCAAACAAGAGATCAAGGTCTTCGCTAATTTCCCGTCGAACTACCTGGGCCTGATCAACGAAGACGAGTCGATTGAGTTCACTGACGGCGCGCTGCGGCTGATCGATCCCAAGGGCGCGATCATCGAGGACGGCATCACCGCCAGCCGCTTCACCGAGGTGATCGGCGAGGCCGTGGAGAACTACAGCTACACCAAGTTCGTCTACTACAAGCCGCTTGGCTATCCCCAGGGCAGCTATCGCGTAGGTCCGCTTGCGCGGCTCAATATCGTCAAGTCCATGGGCACGCCGCTGGCTGACAAGGAACTGGCCGAGTTCAAGCAATTGTCCGCCGGACCGGTCGAGAGTTCTTTCCACTATCATCATGCGCGGCTGGTGGAGGCTCTTTACGGACTCGAGAATATCGAGCGTATCCTCAATGATCCGCTCATCCTCGACAAGCAGGTGCGCGCTACGGCCGGCGTGAATCGGCTGGAAGGCGCAGGACAGATCGAAGCTCCGCGCGGCACGCTGAATCACCACTACAAGGTGGACGAGAACGGCAAGATTACCTGGGCAAATCTGGTTGTTGCCACCGGGCATAATAACAACGCCATGAACAAGGGCGTTCTTCAGGCGGCCAAGGCCTACGTGAAGGACGGCAAGTTCACCGAGGGCGCTCTCAACCGCGTTGAGGCGGTAATCCGCACCTTCGATCCATGCCTCAGTTGCTCAACGCACGCCTTCGGGCAGATGCCCCTGGTTCTCACGCTCGTCTCAGCTGACGGCGCGGTTGTGGATCAGGTTATTCGCTAGCAGAATTTATGAGCCTCACTCCGGCCCGATGCCTCATCCTCGCCTGCGGCAACACGCTGCGGACGGATGATGGCGTCGGGCTTTGGCTTGCTGAGTGGGCAGAGCAACGATTCTCAGAGCAAGCAGATCTGCGCATTATCGCCGATCACCAATGGACTCCTGAACTGGCTGACGACGTCGCCCATGCCGAATCTGTTCTCTTCATTGATTGCTCCATCGAGGCACTACCGGGATCGGTCAGGCTGAGACCCGTTGAGCCAGCCGCTGGCGGCCGGGTACTCGGCACGCACCACCAAAGCGCAGCGGAACTACTCGCGCTGGGCCGCGAACTCTACTCTTCCCTGCCCTTGAAATCGTTTCTGTTGACCATCGGCGCCAGTTCAATCGAGTTGGGCGAAGGTTTCAGCGAGCCAGTGGAAGCGGCTCTGCCCGAAACCTGCCGATTGCTCGAAGAAACTGTTCTGCGGATGCTCGCCGGTTAGTACCACAGTTGTATTTCCTTCAAGTGCTAGAAAAGTGGCAAGGGCCGGGCCTATAGCGAAACCAGAGTTGCTATATCCCGAAACCCATGCATTACAGTCGACGCGACCATCAGGGAGCGGCGACCTTACAAGAACTCACTAGGACACAGTGACTCTGGTTTCGCTCTGAAGGCCCCGCCAATCCTGCGCGCAATTGCTCCCAAAACGTCAACGGCGACCGCACCGAAGTGAGACCGCCGTTGGCTTTCAAGAAACACTGCTGCGATAACTAGAACGCACCCGTTGTCTGACGCAGGCTATAGGAGCTGAGCGTCTTGATGTAGTTGCCGCGGTCAAAAGCGGAAGTATCAGGGACAGAGCGGCGGCTGAGGCAGCCACGCGTCTCCCACAGCGAGGTGTACTCGCGCTTTTCCAGCCAGTAGTGCATATCGTCCAGCACCCTCTTGATGTGCTCGATGCCGTGAATGTGCAAGGCCGACGCCATCAACACCACGCTCCCTCCGGCCATGATGCTCTTGAGCACATCTTCGGCGGAGTGAACACCTCCAGTGATGCCCACGTCGAGGTTAACGTGGCCGTAGAGGATCGCCGCCCAGTGCAGCCGCGGCAGCAACTCCGAAGGCTTGGAAAAATGGAGGGTGGGCCGGACTTCCAGAGTCTCGATGTCGAAGTCGGGCTGATAGAAACGGTTGAAGAGCACTACGCCGCGTGCTCCTGCCTCCTCAAGCCGGGCGACCACGTTCGGCAGGCTCGTGAACGATTGAGACAACTTCACCGATACCGGAACCTTGACCACTGCGGTGACCGAAGAGACCAGTTCCAGCAGTTGTGACTCAAGCTCCGCGGAGGTCTGACTTTTGTCGGTCGCCAACGCGTAGGTGTTCAACTCGATGGCGTCGGCGCCGGCCTGCTCCATATCCTTGGCAAACCTCACCCAGCCACCGGGGGTGGCTCCGTTGAGACTGCCCAGAATCGGTATCTTCACGGCGGTCTTGCACTGCCGCAGGTGCTCCAGATATACGTCCTGGGTCATGCGGTAGTCGCTCAGATCAGGTAAATATCCGAGCGACTCCGCAAAAGACTCCGTGCCTCTGGACAGGTCATCGTCCAGAGTCCGCGACTCCAAGGCCAACTGCTCCTCGAAGAGCGAAGAAAGCACGATTGCTGAGGCGCCGGAGTCCTCCATGCGGCGAACGTTATCGATCGACTCCGAGAGCGGTGTGGAGGAAACCACAATCGGTCCGCTCAGCTTCAAACCAAGATATTGCGTGGAAAAATCGATCATTCCGCTCCTCCGGCAGCTTCAGCCGCCAGTTGTTGTTAGGACTTATCTCCCGGCTTTTCCGCTGGAAAGACATCCGGCGTATCCACATGACCCGGCATACCAGCCCGTGCCGAGTAAACACGCCACTGGCGCTCGACATCTTCTTGGGCTTCCTTGAGCAACAGGGCTGCCAGCTCCGGATTGCTGCGCGCCAGCATTGTGAAACGCGCCTCCCGGTAACTATAATCCTTGAGCGGGATCGCCGGCGCCTTGGAGTCAAGCTGGAAGGGATTCTTGCCTTCGTCGCGCAACCCAGGATTGTAGCGCATCAGCGGCCAGTATCCCGACTGCACAGCCAGTTTCTGCTGCTCCAGGCCATGCACCAGGTCGTAGCCATGGGCAATACAACTTGCGTAGGCGATGATGATCGACGGCCCTTCGTGCGCCTCGGCCTCTTGGAATGCCTTGATCACATGGCTGTCGTTGCCGCCCAACGCCACCTGCGCCACATACACGGAACCGTAACTCACCGCTTCCATGGCCAGGTCTTTTCTGCTGTTGCCCTTGCCGCTGGCGGCAAACTTGGCCACCGCGCCGCGCGGAGTCGCCTTGGACATCTGGCCGCCGGTGTTCGAATAGACCTCAGTATCCAGCACCAGCACGTTCACGTTCTTGCCTGAGCCGAGCACATGGTCCAGTCCGCCGAAGCCGATGTCGTAGGCCCAGCCGTCGCCGCCCAGAATCCACACACTCTTGCGAACCAGCGCGTCAGCCACAGCCAGCAGGTTGTGCGCATCGGAACTCGAATTGGAGGCCAGGCGCTCGCGTAGCGCCAACACGCGCTCCCGCTGCTGATTGATCTCCGGTTCAGTTTTCTGAGAGGCGCCCAAGAGAGCGGTCACCAGCTCCTCGCCGATGGCCGGAGCCAGGCGCTTCGTCAGCAGTTCGGCAAACTCCTTCTGCTGATCGAGAGCGATCCTCATGCCAAAGCCAAACTCGGCGTTGTCTTCAAACAGCGAGTTGGACCACGTCGGCCCACGACCCGCAGCATTGCTGGCGTAAGGCGTGGTGGGCAGGTTACCGCCGTAAATCGACGAGCAGCCGGTCGCGTTGGCGATATACAACCGGTCGCCGAAGAGCTGAGTCAGCAGCTTGACGTACGCCGTCTCACCGCAGCCCGCGCAGGCACCCGAGAACTCGAAGAGCGGCTGCAACAATTGCAAATCCTTCACTTGTGTGTGCGATAGCTTGGAGCGATCCACCTCGGGAAGTCCGAGGAAGAAGTCCCAGTTGTCGCGCTCGGCCTCGCGCAGCGGCTCCTGAGGAGCCATATTAATGGCCTTGTGGCTGGCGTCGCTCTTGCTCTTGACCGGGCAGACCTCAATACAAACCCCGCAGCCGGTGCAATCTTCGGGAGCAACCTGGAGCGTGTAATGGTCTTGCTCCATGCCTTTCCACTTGGGCTTGGCCCACTGCAAAGTCGCGGGTGCCTTTTCAGCAGCTTCCGCACTATAGACTTTGGCGCGAATCACAGCGTGCGGGCAAACCATCACGCACTTGCCGCACTGGATGCACAGATCCTTGTCCCAGACGGGAATGAACTGTGCGATGTTGCGCTTCTCCCACTGGGCCGTGGCCGTGGGGAAGGTGCCTCCAGCAGGAATCGCGCTGACCGGAAGCAAATCGCCGCGACCAGCGGCAATCTCGCCCAGCACTTCGCGCACAAACTTGGGCGCCTTGCTGGAGATGGAGGGAATCAGATCGAAGTCCGACGAAGCAGCAGAGGGCAACTCAACCTTTTCCAGATGCGCCAGCGCATGATCCACGGCGGCAAAGTTCTTGGCCACCACCGCCTCACCACGCTTGCCATAGGTCTTCTGAATAGACTTCTTGATCTGCGCGATGGCTTCGTCGCGCGGCAGGACGCCGCTGATGGCGAAGAAGCAGGTCTGCATGATGGTGTTGATGCGCGTGCCCATTCCGGCTTCGCGTGCCACCTTGTAGCCGTCGATTACATAAAACTCAATCTTCTTGCGCAGCATCTCCTGCTGCGTGGTCTTGGGCAGATGCTCCCAGACCTCAACCGCAGGGTAAGGCGAGTTGAGCAGGAAGACCGCGCCGGGCATGGCCGCTTCGACCGCATCCATCTTCTCCAGGAAGCTGAAGTTGTGGCAAGCCACAAAGCTGGCCTGGGTAATCAGGTAGCTCGAGCGGATCGGGTTGGGACCAAAGCGCAAATGCGAAGTGGTCATCGAGCCGGACTTCTTCGAGTCGTAAACGAAGTAGCCCTGCGCGTAGTTCGGCGTCTCGCTGCCAATGATCTTGATGGAGTTCTTGTTGGCGCCCACGGTGCCGTCGGAACCCAGACCATAGAACAGAGCGCGCACAGTCTTGGGGTCCTCGGTGGAGAACGTTGGATCGTAGCTGAGGCTGGTATGCGAAACGTCGTCGTTAATACCAATCGTAAAGTGGTTCTTCGGGGCAGGCTTGGCCAACTCGTCGAAGATTCCCTTGACCATGGCCGGGGTAAATTCCTTCGAGGAAAGGCCATAACGTCCGCCAATGACAGTAGGCTTGGCGGCAAAGGGCAGAGTGGCCGCATTCTCGGCCAGCACGGTCACGATGTCCAGATAGAGCGGCTCGCCATTGGCGCCCGGCTCCTTGCAGCGATCGAGAACCGCAATCGACTTCACGGTCGAGGGCAGCGCGGCTAGAAAAGCGCTTGCGTCAAAGGGCCGGAAAAGGCGGACCTTGAGCAGACCAATCTTTTCGCCCTGCTTCCGCAGCGCGTCAACGGCCTCCTCAGTAACCTCGGCGCCGGAACCCATCACGATAATCACCCGCTCAGCATCCGGTGCACCGTAATAGTCGAAGAGGTGATAGGCACGACCAGTTTGCGCGGCAAAGCGATCCATCACCGATTGCACAATGCACGGGACAGCGGCATGGAAAGGCGTGCAGGCCTCGCGAGCCTGGAAAAACACATCGGGATTCTGCGCCGTGCCGCGGATGATCGGACGATCCGAGCTAAGGGCGTTCTTGCGATACTTGATAATGTATTTATCGTCCAGCAATGCGCGAATGGTCTCGTCGCTGATGGGCAGGATCTTGCCCACTTCATGCGAGGTGCGGAAGCCATCAAAGAAATGCATGAACGGAACGCGGGATTCCAGCGTAGCGATCTGCGCCACCAAGGCCAGATCGGCAACTTCCTGGACAGAGTTGGAGGCCAGCATGGCCCAGCCCGTCGTCCGACAAGCCATCACGTCGGAGTGATCGCCAAAGATCGACAGCGCATGGGTGGCCACGGTCCGGGCCGTCACGTGCATCGTCGCCGGGGTCAGCTCACCGGCAATCTTAAACATATTGGGAATCATCAACAGCAGGCCTTGCGAGGCCGTAAAGGTGGTTCCGAAGGCTCCGGCCTGCAAAGCGCCATGCAATGCGCCTGATGCGCCGCCCTCGCTCTGAAGCTCTTCCACGATGGGCAAAGCGCCCCAAATATTTCTCTTTCCCTCAGAACGCCACTGATCGGCCCACTCGGCCATCGGCGACGAGGGGGTGATGGGGTAGATGGCGACAACTTCGGAAAGACGATAGGCCACCGAGGCGGCAGCCTCGTTCCCATCCAGGATTACCATTTTCTTTTCACTCATTCGCTTTATGCCTCATAACGCGGTGGAAGTAAAATCAGCCGCTACTCCAAGTCTCTTCTCTGGGGGGTAGAGCGGCTGTGATGCAAGACACAAACCGGCCTTTGAATCCCGCATTGCGAAGACCTATTCGTGGATAGAAAAGGGCTCGGGCTAGAAAATCAGCGGCTGCTTTTCCACTCTCCGAGCGCAGAAAGATTCTAACGTCGAGCCTGCTCAACCCAGCAGTTCGGAGACCTTGGGCATCCACTCACTGATCGGAATCTTCTGCGGGCACAGCTCTTCGCAGAGGCCGCAGGCGATGCAGGAGCTGGAGCGCTGCGCCTCAGTGAGAAAGACCTGGTACTTATAGCGAGC
>Ga0255356_1000065_pt1 | contig 61857 bp, 51 predicted proteins | sample HBST100metaG_FD_189944 | JGI IMG/M metagenome (GOLD analysis project Ga0255356, IMG submission 189944) | Peat soil microbial communities from Stordalen Mire, Sweden - H.B.S.T100 | ecosystem: Environmental > Terrestrial > Soil > Wetlands > Peat | place: Sweden: Norrbotten County, Stordalen Mire...
TATTCACGTCGCCAGCGGCTTCGACGGCGCGGCCGCTCATGGCCAGGACGTTGTACTGGACAAGGCGGTCCATGCCCGCAATGCCGATGGCCGACAGCAGCCCGCCAATGGTGGTGGGGATGAGGCAAACCAGCAGCGAAACCAGCACAAAGACCGTCTGCGGAGCCTTGGAGTAAGTGGCGAAAGGTTGCAGCGTGACCACGGCCAGGAGAAACACAATGGTCAGGCCGGAGAGCAGAATGCTCAGCGCAATCTCGTTGGGAGTCTTTTGGCGGGTGGCGCCCTCGACCAGGGCAATCATGCGGTCCAGAAAGGTTTCGCCGGGGTTGGAGGTGATGCGGACCTTGATCCAGTCCGAAAGGACTTTTGTCCCGCCGGTCACTGCCGAGCGATCGCCGCCCGCCTCGCGGATGACGGGCGCCGACTCGCCGGTGATGGCGGACTCGTCCACTGAAGCCACACCCTCGATGACTTCGCCGTCGCCCGCGATGTAGCGGTTGGCTTCAACGTAGATCACGTCTCCGGCGCGCAGCAGGCCGCTGACAATCTCTTCAAAGCCGCCATCCGCCGTGTACCGTTTGGCAATGGTCTCGCCCTTGGCCTTGCGCAGCGTATCGGCCTGGGCCTTGCCGCGACCCTCGGCCATGGCCTCGGCAAAGTTGGCGAAGAGCACCGTGAACCACAGCCAGAGAGTGATCTGGAGGTTGAAGCCGAAACCGGCCCGGTGGTGAATGGTGTTATCGATCAGGATCGCAGTGGTCAGTACACATCCCACTTCAACGACGAACATCACCGGGTTCTTGGCCATCCAGCGCGGGTCGAGCTTGCGGAATGCGTCCACAAGCGCCTGGGCCATGATTCCCGTGTTCCAAAGGCTTTTCTTTTTCGTCATGACAGTCCGTTTCGCTTTGTACGCGTGCAGTATCGAAGACAGTTAGAAGATCTGGCCCGACCTGAGCACCAGATGCTCCAGAATTGGTCCCAGGCTGAGTGCCGGGAAGAACGTGAGCGCTCCCAGAATGACGATGACGCCGATGAGCAACACGGTAAACAGGGCGGAGTTCACTGGGAAAGTACCGGGCGAGGGAGGCACGCTCTTCTTCTGAGCCAGATTGCCGGCCAGAGCCAGCACCGGAACCATCATGAGGAAGCGGCCAATCAGCATCGTCCAGCCAAGCATCACGTTGTACCACCATGTGTTGGCGTTCAAGCCGGCGAAGGCAGAGCCGTTGTTTCCCGCAGCCGAAGTGAAGGCATAGAGGATCTCGGTGAGCCCGTGCGGGCCTTGATTAGCCAGGCTGCTCAGGCCAATGTTGGGCGAAAGCACGAAGACCGCGGTCAGGGAAAGAATGGTCAGCGGAAAGATGAGCACGTAGAGCATGGACATCTTCACGTCGTAGGCTTCAATCTTCTTGCCGAGGTATTCGGGCGTGCGGCCCACCATGAGGCCGGCGATGAAGACCGCCAGAACCACGAAAATGAGAATGCCGTAAAGCCCCGAGCCGACACCGCCAAAGACCACCTCGCCGAGCATGATGTTGGTGAGCGCCACCATGCCGCCCAGCGGAGTGAGGGAGTCGTGCATGGTGTTGACCGCGCCGCAACTGGCGTCGGTGGTGACGGTGGCGAAGAGCGAAGACTGGCTGACGCCGAAACGTACCTCCTTGCCCTCCATGTTTCCCGCCGGGGCGGTTGCGCTGCCGCTCTGCGCAACGCCGTGCAGAAGCGGATGAGACTGCGACTCGGCCCAGTAGACTGTTGTGAATCCAACCGTGAAAAGCACGAACATCGCCGCAAAGACTGCCCAGCCGTGACCCGGTGAACCGGTCATCCGGCCCAGCGTGTAGGTGAGTCCCGCAGGAATGATGAAGATGGAGAGCATCTCAAGCAGATTCGAGAAGGGCGTGGGGTTCTCGAAGGGATGGGCGCTGTTGGCATTGAAGAAGCCGCCGCCGTTGGTGCCCAGCATCTTGATGGCTTCCTGCGAGGCCACCGGGCCCTGCGCGATGGTCTGCGTCTGGGCTGGCTGTTCGAGCGGATGGGCCGTGGTATAGGCGTTCAGGTTCTGTGGAACGCCCTGGCCAATCAGCAGCAACGCATAAATCAGCGAGGCGGGCAGCAGCACGTAAAGCAAGGTGCGCGTGGCGTCCACCCAGAAGTTGCCGATGGTGCCCGCGCTCGTCCGTTTGATGCCGCGAATCAGCGCCACGGCCACAGCGATGCCCACCGCCGCCGAGAGGAAGTTGTGATACGCCAGACCGGCCATCTGCGTCAGATAGCTCATCGTCGTCTCGGGCGCGTACGACTGCCAGTTTGTGTTGGTGGTGAAACTGGCCGCGGTATTCCAGGCCAAGTCCGGTCCCACGCTGGCGAGTCCTTGCGGATTCCACGGCAACAGCGATTGCAACCGCTCTATGCCGTAAGTGACCAGCAGGCTGACAGCCGAAAAGCCCAGCACGGAACAGGCGTACTCGCGCCAGCTCATCTCCTGGGTGGAGTTGATGCCGGAGAGCCGGTAAATGAGTCGCTCGATGGGGCGCAGCACCGGGGTGAGCCATGTGCGCTCGCCCTCCAGCACACGGGTCAGGTAAAGGCCTACCGGACGAACGCTCGCCAGCAGAATCACGGAGAAGAGAACAAATTGCAACCAGCCGTTGGCAGACATCGTTAGAACTTCTCCGGGAAAAGCAGGGTAAGGGCCAGGTAGCCCAGCAATAAGACGGACAGAATCAGCGCAACCACGGTGATGATGTCGAACTGCATCGGGTTACCTCAACTTCTGGCAAGCCTTGACGTAAAGAAACGCCAGGCCGAAGAAAATTACCGTGAAAAGCAACATCGTCAGATCTTGCATCGCATCTCTCGCAATTCCATGAACCCAAGGCCGATGGCTTTGAGGCGGCAAATGCCTGCCGCCAAGCCGCAACCTGTTTTGTGGCTCTACCAGGAGCGGGGAAGCCGCTCAAAAATCATTTTGGCGCACACCAAGTATGAGTATCGAAAAAGTTTCCTAAATAAAGCGTAAGGATCGTCGCGAAACAACCGCCGAAAGCAAAAGAAAACAGACAAACGAGTGAGTCATTCCATGCATGAGGAGCGATTTGTCTGTCGCAATGCGTGTCGCCTGACGACCAGCGTCAAAAAATGGGAGTGAATTTGACCATTCTTATGCGATATTTTGTGCTATGTTCATTTGCCTCGGTCATGTCTTGTTGATTATGAACAAAAGAGATATAGATTTATTCGTACACTTGGTGCTAATATGCAAATAATTATTTGCAGAGGTTCTGTGAGCTTTTCAAGAGTTCTTGGAAGGTTGGCTTGGATATTGAGGCAAAATTTTCAAAGGAAGCGAGGAATCATAATCCTATGAAGCGAATTGTCCTACTGGGTGCGGTTCTGATGATTTGCATGGCCAGCCAGTTGCGTGCGGATACCTATGTTTACGTGGGTTCCTGGGATGTAGAAAACGGTCCGGCATGGGGTACGGTTCCCACGGCATATACGGGTCAGGCGGCAGCAGCATTCTTATTCGGCGGTACGGCCAGCGATTACGTTGTCTCCACGGTCTCGAACGATCCTACGCAGGTAAACTTCGAGAACTGGGTTGACGTCTGGGCAGGCAATGCAGAAATTGTTGCGGAGAACTATGTTGTGTCCGCGAGTGGCCTGTATAAGAATCAGGGCGACACCTCTGCCTACGTGCATGACCATGGCGGTACGTATACAAACTATGCGTTCCTCGACGAGTCTGTTGCCGCCACGCCGGAGCCGGGCAGTTTGCTTCTGCTGGGCACGGGAATTCTCGGACTTGCACTGATTATGCGCCGTAAGCTTCTGGCGTAATTGCCTTTACAGGCCGGATTTTGCAGACCGCTCTGGCCCGCAAAATCCGGTTTCTCATTGTTCCGCGCTTGCGATTTTTCTTCCGCCTGATCGATTTCTCACTATCCTTCCATCGAATTCCAATCAGCAGAATCCCGCGGCTGAAAGCTGAACTATTCTTCGTTGCCGGCCCAGCCCTCGGGGACAAAGCGGTAACCCACCCACGGTTCTGTCTGGATGTACTGCTTTCCGGTTTCAGCTTCAAGCTTCTTGCGCAACTGGCCCACAAAGACGCGCAGATACTCTGGCTGGTGGGCCGACTGAGCCCCCCACACGGAAGTCAGCAGCGCACGGTGCGTCATTACCTTGCCAGCATGGCTCGCCATATGCACCAGCAGATCGAACTCCTTGGGCGTCAAGTGAATGGGCTTGCCGAGAACCATGATCGAGTGCGCCTCGGCGTCCACCACGAAGTCGCCAACCTCGATTGCGGCAGCGGCGGTCGTCCGGTCAGGGGCGCGGCGCAAATGAGCGCGCACGCGAGCTAGCAGTTCCTGAATCCCGAAAGGCTTTGTCACATAGTCGTCGGCGCCGGCATCCAGGGCCTCAATCTTCGAGCGCTCGTGGTCGCGGACAGAAAGAACCAGCACCGGAACCGCAGACTGGGCGCGAATGGCGCGGCAAACCTCGACACCGCTCAAGCCGGGCATCATCAGGTCGGTGACCACCAGGTCAGGCGGCCAGTCGCGGAAAAGCAGCAAACCTTCCTCTGAATCGTTGGCGGTACGCACATCAAAGCCTTGCGCTGTGAGCGCGGCGCGCAGCACGCGGGTAATCTGCGGTTCGTCGTCAATTACTAAAATTCTTCCCGGCATATTGTCCTGCTTCCATCGGCAGATTACATCATCCGCGCGGGCGGGTATGATTTCCGTGGGGGAAAAGATGAAAGTGCCTGCCCATTCGCGAGACTTTGCACACTGGATCGCGGCCACGCTGGTTGCCGCAGCGACCACGGCTCTACTGGTGGGTCTGGACGCCAATTCGACCACAGCGGGGATGGTTTTCCTGGTGCTTGTGGTCTTGTTTGCCGCCCAGGTGGGATTTTGGCTCTCTTTGTATGTCGCCCTGCTCTGCGGGGTTTCGTTTGACTACTTCTTCCTGCCGCCCGTTCACACGTTGCAGATTATCGGCATTCAGCAGTGGGTGGCCATGATCTCGTTCCTGCTGAGTTGTGTGGTGGTAGGCCGGGTGGCTGAACGGGCACGCGCCCAGGCGCGACAGGCCGAGCAGCGCCGCGAAGATGTCGAGCGGCTCTACGAACTATCGCAGGAGATGATGCTACAGGAGGATGCAGCCGGCTTGGTCCGTGACCTGCCCAGGCTGATCGCGCGCATCTTCGCGCTGGACGGCGTGGTGCTTTACGTCCGCGACCAGGACCAGCTCTACAGCTCGGCCCTTGATCTTCCCATGAGCATCCACGCCAGCATGAGGGCCATGACCGAAGGCCAGAATCTGGTGCAGGTCATCCCAGGGGGCTTCACGGTGCGTACGCTGATGCTGGGGCTGCGACCGGTTGGGGCACTGGGCTTGCTGCGGCCCGCGGGGCTTTCTCATGAGGTGGCAACGGCGGTCAGCGCGCAGGTAGCCATTGCGCTCGCCCGCGCCGCGGCGATCGAATCTTCAGCGCACATGGAGGCTGCTCGTGAGGGGGAACGGCTGCGCAGCGCGCTGATCGACTCCTTGACGCATGAGCTGCGCACCCCACTCACCGCCATTCGCGCCGCCGCCACCATGCTCGTTGAAAGCGAAGGACTGGACGAGGCCGTGCGGCTGGACCTGGCAACCATCGTCGATGAGGAGAGCTCGCGGCTGGATCGGTTGATTGGCGAAGCCGTAGAGATGGCTGAGATCGATGCCAACGTGGTCGAGATCCGCCGCGTGCCGCAACATCCGCGCGCTCTCCTCGAACTGGCAGCCGAGGAGTCGCGGAAGACACTCGCGGGGCACCGGGTCGTGATTGCCGTCGAAGAGCCCGACAGCCCCGCATGGTTTGATCCGCACCTACTGGGCCGCGTGCTGCGCCACTTGCTGGAAAACGCTGCACGACACTCGCCCGCCGGCGGACGCATTGTGCTGCGCAGCAAGCGCAACGGCGACCGGCTGGAGTTTCGTGTCGAGGACGACGGCCCCGGCGTCGATCCCGTCGATCTGCCCTTCATCTTCGACAAGTTTTATCGAGGCAAGAACGGCGCAAGCAAAGGGAAGGGAACGGGGATGGGGCTGGCTATCTCCCGCGCCATCCTGGCCGCGCACGGCGGGGGAATCGAAGTCGCGAGCACGCCGGGACACGGCGCCTGCTTCTGCTTCTGGGTGCCGCTGGTGGAAAAAGAGCCTGTCAGCCACGGGTGAGATGCCCGGTGGACGGCAATTGCTGTTGGCAAGCCGCGGAACTTACAAGACTGCCTGGGGTTCCTCGCTCCAGTCGCAAGCAATCTCGCGACGCTGCTCGGAACTCTCCATGGCCCACTCCAGCAGGCGCGCCACACGCCAAGCGGCCAGGGCCGGCACGGGAGCGGGCGTCAGGTCCAGCAATGCGTCGCGGATCCCTGCGTAGTAAAGCCGATAGTCGCCGGGAATGGGCGTGACGGGCCGAGTGACTGTGCTGCCGCCGACGTCCACGCTCAAAGTGCCCCAACTGGCAGGTGGCTCCTCGCCCCAAGGGCCTTCGCCGATGCGGGTGATCTGGTTGAGCGCAGCCTCTTGGGGATCGGTCGGCCATTTCCAGTAATTTCCCTTTGTTCCGCGCAGGTGGAGGCGTGGCCGAGCCAGCGAGGAGAGGCAGTTGGCGCCCAGGGTCACCGAAAGGGCCGGGTAGCGCAGCCGGAGGGTGAAGGAATCGTTCGAGCCCTCGCCATCGCGCTCGCGGAGAACTTCAGCGCCGACAGACTCAGGCTTGCCGAAGAGCACCAGGGTCTGATCGGCGAGGTGGGGGCCTAAATCCAGCAGAAGCCCGCCGGCCATCGAGGGGTCGTCTTTCCATGGCACACGTGTTTGTGTCCGCCAGCGGTCGATGGTGGATTCGAAGTGGACAAGGCGGCCCAGGAAATCTTCATGCAATAGTTCCTGAATCGTCCAGAACTCGCTGTCCCAGCGACGGTTATGAAACGGAGAGAGGAGAACGTTATGGGCCGCCGCAAGCTGCATAAGCTGGGCAACTTCGGCTGACGTGGGGGCCATCGGTTTGTCCACCACCACGTTTTTCCCCGCCTCAAGAATCTGACGCGCGATCTGGAAGTGCGATCCATTGGGGGTGGCCACGACGAACAGGTCCAGCGAGGCGTCGGCCAGCATCCCTTCCAGGGAGCGGTAGGTGGTGATGCCGGGATAGCGTTCAGCGGCCTGGTTTGTGTGGCGCTCGACGACCGCGGCAAGTTCCAGCCCTTCAACCGACGAGATCAGCGGAGCGTGAAAGACCCGCCCAGCCATTCCGAACCCAACCAAACCAACTCGGATCATGCAGCCCCCTGAAGCGTTATTAGCCTTCGAGTTTATACCGGGTCTCGGCGAGCCGGTAGAGACGGCGCCAGACCAGGCGATTCATGGTGACGACCATCAGCGAGATCAGCATGGTGGCCAGAAGGATGATGGGAAAGCGGCCGCTGTCAGTGGCGGAACTGATTTGCGCGCCCAGGCCAATGGTTTCCAGCGTGTGGTTCTTCACGTGGGAGTACTCAGCCATGACGGAGGCATTCCAAGCTCCGCCCGAGGCGGTGACCATGCCGGTAATGAGGAAGGGAAAGATGCCAGGCAGAATGAGCTTGGTCCAGCGCTGCCAGCGCGTGAAGCGATAGAGAGTGGCCGCTTCTTTCAAGTCGGAGGGGATGGACATGGCTCCGGCAATGACGTTGAAGAGGATGTACCACTGAGTCCCGAGGAGCATCAGCGCGACGGAGCCAACGCCGAGCCCGCCGCCGATGCTGATGAGGCCGATGAGCAGAATGGGGTAGAAGGCAGAAGCCGGAACAGAGGCCATCACCTGCGCCACTGGCTGCACGATGCGGGCGAGTTTGGGGTTCAGCCCGATGGCGACGCCGACGGGGATCGTCCACAGGGCGGAGATGAGCAGCGAGACGTTGACCCGCAGGAAGGTAGCGCCCGCGCCCTCGAGCAGCAAGCGCAGTTCTGGCCACGTTACGGTTCGGAGCATGAAGGCGGCTTGCGTAATTCCCCAGCCCATCACGCAGCTAGCCGCCACGGCGAGGGCCCAAAATCCGGCGGACGCTCTTCGGCGGCTCAAGTCTTCCTCCAGCGGATGAACGATGCGGCACTCGCTGGTGCGCGCCATGCGGCGGTAGATGGGTTCTTCAATTCCGTGCCAGATGCGGCCCGGAATGGAGGTTAGGAGGGTTGAGCGCCGCAGCAATTCAAGAATCGGAGAAGTGACGCGGTCGGCAGACTCGACCTGCTCGAACTTGAATTTATCGCTCCAGGCAATCAGCGGTCGCCAGACAAGCTGATCGGTGGCCACGACGATCAGGATGACGACGGCGATGCCGCTGAGCAACGCGCGAATGTCGCCTGAGTCGGTGGCCGACTGGATGTAGCTTCCCAGGCCGGGCAACTGGAAGTTGCGATTGCCCATGGTGAAGGTTTCGCAAATCATCAGGGCAAACCACCCGCCGGCGACCGAGACGATGGAGTTCCAGACGAGGCCGATGGCGGCGTAAGGCATTTCAAGCTGCCAGAAACGCTGCCAGGCGGAGTAGCGATAGATGCGCGCGGTTTCAACCATCTCCCTGGGGATGGACTTCAAGGAGGAGTAGAAGCTGAAGGCGAGATTCCAGACCTGGCTGGTGAAGATCAGCAGAATGACAGCCATCTCGATGCCTAGTTGATGGCCAGGAACCAGCGCCACCATCGCCAGCACCACGGGAGGCAGAAAGCTAAAAACGGGAATGGATTGCAGAATGTCGAGAACGCCGATCAGCCAGGCCTCGACCCTGGAATTGTAGGCAGCGATGTAGCCGTAGCTGATGGCGAAGACCAGACTGAGCAGGTAGGCGATGCCCATGCGGACCATGGAGTAGAAGGCATAGGCGGGCAGGGCGCTGATGGAGTGAGAAATGTGCGCCACGGGAACCGGCGCCCCCATCCAGTAGGCGGCCACGTGCAGAATGGCCAGAAAGAACGCGATTCCGCAGGCGCCCACGGCCAGATCGATGAGGATCGGCCAGTTGCGCGCAAGGACCAGCGTTCGCGCCAATGGATGCTGGATCATTCCTTGGATTCCTCGCTGTCGGCGATTTCTTCTTCCTGCGCGTCGGGAAGCACGAAGCGGCGGTGTCCGGCGTCATAGTCGAATAGCTCTGCATAACGGCCCCAGGTGACGGCGGTTTCAATCTGGCGCTGGCACTCCTCCTCGCTGAATTGCTCATCGAGCATATCCAGGAAGAAGTCCTCCGGAACTGTGTGGTCGCTCTTGGTATCGAGAGCCCGGCGAATCTGGCGGAGCAGCAGGACGTGGGCCACGGCGGCGTCGCGGAAAAGCTCCTTCTGGCGCAGAATCTCGGAGTTGGCAAACTCGGTACCGCTTTCGGTGATCACCGCATCGCCTTCCTCAATATCAAGGAAGCCGAGCAACTGCGCCGCGTCCACGGTGGGCAGCAGGTCGTCGATCTCGAAGCTCAGATCGTCGGCCAGGCGATAGATGTCGTCGCGGCCGCCCTTGTCGAGCAGCAATTCCAGCAGGCCAGCCATGCCGCCGGGGCGGGCGTGGGGCAGCATCTGATAGTGCATCTGGCGCTGGTCACGCACACGAACCTGTTGATCGGGCGCCTCGGCGGGGACGACGTCCGGCTTGGTGAGCACCTTGTAGATGTAGTCCACCAACTGCGTGAAAGGCTCGGATTTGCGGTCGCGCGGCTGGACCAACTGCACCCGGAAATCGGTGCGGATGTGTCCGGGGTTGCGGCCCAGCACAATGATGCGGTCGGCCAGCAGAACCGCCTCTTCGATGTTGTGCGTCACCAGAAAGACGGCTTTGGTGGGCATGGTTTTATTGGCCCAGAGCTCGAGCAGCTCACTGCGCAGGTTCTCAGCGGTGAGCACGTCGAGGGCGGAGAACGGCTCGTCCATGAAAAGCACCTCCGGCTCGACCACCAGAGCGCGGGCAAAACCGACTCGCTGCTTCATGCCGCCGGATAATTCTTTTGGGTAGGCGGCTTCAAAACCGTCCAGTCCTACCGTGTCCAGCATCTTCATGCTGCGGTCGCGGCGCACATCAGCGGCTACGCCGCGGGCTTGCAGCGGGGCTTCAACGTTTTCCAACACCGTGAGCCACGGAAAAAGGGCAAAACTCTGAAAGACGATGGAGACGTTGATCTCGGCGTCGGCAATCGGCTTCTCGTGCCAATAGACCTGACCAGCCGTGGGCGTGGAGAGTCCGGTCAACATCCGCAGTATGGTTGACTTGCCGGAGCCGGAAGGACCGAGCAGCGCAACAATTTCTCCGGGGACGATGGAGAGGTCAGTGGCGGAGATTACCTGAATGCGGTTCTGGCTGGGCTGCGCATAGTACTTCTCAATCTTCTCGGCGCGAATAATCGCTTCGACGGCCGGGGGCTGAATAGGGCTTTCAGTGGAGATGACCGCTTCCTGCATGGCTGGTTCTCCGGTTGTGGGGTCCGCAGGCCAGGAGCCGTGGCCGACGGTTGTCTCCAGTGTAAGGCAACTTGGTTTCAAACCTGCGAATCAGATTTGAATACCGGCCATTTGTTTCGCATGAGGTGTGTGCAATCGAATGGAAAAAGCTACAGCTCCCGCCGTCCCTCCAAAGCCCGCGCCATTGTCACCTCGTCGGCATATTCGATGTCGCTGCCCGCGGGAACGCCGGTTGCGATTCGCGTGACCTTGACCGAAGGGCTGCGCAACGCGGTTGCCAGCCAGTGAGCCGTCGCCTCGCCCTCCAGCGTGGGGCTGGTGGCCAGAATGACCTCGTCCACCTCGCCGCGCTCGATGCGGGCCAGCAGCGTGTCGGTGCGGAGTTGATCCGGACCGATGCCGTGCAGCGGCGAGAGGGTGCCATGCAGCACATGGTAGACGCCCTGGTAGCCCCCCTGAGAGCCTCGCGCCCGTTCGACGGCGGCGATGTTCGTCGGTTCCTCGACGACGCACACCTGGCGATGGTTGCGCGTGGGGCTGGAGCAATAAACGCAGGGATCGACGTCGGTGACGCTGTTGCAGATGGAGCACAGGCGCAAGCTGACCTTCAGGCCGCGCACCGCCTCGGCCAGAGCCGCAGCATCCTCGTCGCTGGAGCGCAGGATATGGAAGGCAAACCGCTGGGCGCTCTTCGTGCCCACTCCCGGCAGCTTCTTCAACTCTTCAATCAACCGCGCCATCGGCTCGGCATAACGGCTCACGTGCGCCCCCTACAAACTTCGATAGACGATGCCGGTGAAGGCATCGCCGTTCATAAAGCCTCTGGCCCAGGCGGCGTCCAAATCCGCCGTCGGCTTTTTGGCGATTGCTTCCTGCTCGCTGGCCCCGCTAGCCTTGAGCGCGGCTACCTTATCGCGAACAGCCGCGAGCATATCGTGAAACTTCTGCAGATCGACCTTCGATCCCAGCGGTCCATGGCCGGGAATGATCTTCGTGTTGCTTCCGGCCACCGACAAAGCCGTCTCAGTGGCGCGAATCATGCCGCCAATCGATCCGCCCGAGCCCTCGTCTATAAAGGGATAAAAGCCGTTGAACCAAGTGTCGCCCAGATGCAAGACATCGGCCTTATGAAAGTGGATGTAGATGTCGGTGTCAGTATGCGCCGGCGCGAAGTGGACCAGGTCGAGCGCGTCGCCGTTGTGCCAGATGTGCAACGCATCGGCGAAGGTGATCGCCGGAAGAGCGCCAGCCGGAGCGGCAGGGTAGGTGGTGTGAAACAACTTCTGTGTCTGCGGTGTTGAGAGCCGCTCGCGGGTCTTTTCATGAGCGAAGATCGTGAATCCAGCGGCGTGCAGACCCTCGTTGCCGTCGGTGTGGTCCATGTGCCAGTGCGTGTTAATCAGGGCGTTGGGAGCATCTTTGCTCACGGCCCCGATGGCCTCAAGAATCCTCGGTACCGCCGTCGCGTAGCTGGCGTCGATCAGGACGTTGCCCTCGGAGCCGGTCTGCAGGGCCATGTTGCCGCCCGCGCCTTGCAGCAGGTAGATGTTGTCATAGATTTTTGTGGTCCGGATGGGCGTGTTCAGCGCTCCCGCGCGCGCCTGCACAAGCCTGTCAGTGGATGCCAACGGCGCGGTTTGCGCCTTCATCCAGCGCGGCGCCAATGAAACTGCACACGTCATCACACCTAACTCAAGGAAGCTTCTGCGATTCATTCCTTCGAGCATCGTTTCACCCTCCATCCGGTTCGAATCAGATTTCCGCATCAAGGTTCAGCCAAGACCCGGCAGATTCAATCCGCCCAACATTCCCTGCATGCTGGATTGCATCGCCTCATCGGCCTTTCGCCCGGCTTCGTTCACTGCGGCCACCACCAGGTCTTCCAGCATCTCCACATCCGGTTTGTCGCCACTCAGGCCAATCACTGCCGCGCGATCGATATGAATTTTGAGGAGCTGCTTTTTGCCGTTCATGGTTGCGGTGACGGCTCCGCCACCGCTGGCTCCCTCGACCACGGTCTGGCCCAGTTTTTGCTGAACCTCCTCCTGCATCTTGTTGGCCTGTGAGAGCATCTCGGAGATTTTGAGCGGATTGAGCATGGTTTATTCTCCTCTAGGGAATGCTTCTCGAAAACTCATCATTTCTTGTCTGCAATTTGAGAAAACAGTGACACGAGTGAAAATAAAAACGCCGCACCTACCACGACAGTCGGACTGATTTGAAACCTGTCATTAGGCTTGTACACGAACGGCTCAGCATTAAACCACAAATAAATGAAGATTAAAGCAAGACAGGAAGTCACCACTGTCTTAAGTACCAAAATCCTGGTATCTGACTTCATGCCTGCCCCCTGTTTATTTCTGACGCATATCGACGACACTGCGGACCTCGGCCTTGAAGATCTCTTTTGCCCGCTGGACCAGAGGATTGGCCAGCGCAGCTTCCTGAACACTGCCCGCAATTGGCGGGGCCATGGGCGCGGCGCTTGGCACGCTCCCTTCGCCGGGAACCACCATGAAACGAGTGGGAGCGCCCAGCCGCTTTAGCTCTTGCCGAATAATCTTTTCCGCCGCGGCATTGACCGTGAGGGCCAGCATCTTCTTACCCATGCCGGCAACCTCGATGCGCAAATTCGAGCCATCGAGTGCCCATTTGCCTGAACCTAGCAACTGCGAAGCCGAAACGTGACCGGCCTCAGCCAATTTGCCACTGACCGCTTGACGAATCGATTCGACGCTGGCAATTGGGGCAGCCGATTCAGCCGTCTGAGGAGCCTTGGCCAGCGCACCTTCGGTGAGCGTTGCCGTCGAGGCAAAGCCTGTGGCCTGAGTGGCGGCGGCAGGGAAGGGCGTTTTGCCTTGAAAAGGACTGACAGGCGCGGGAGCGGCGCGCTTCATGGTTGCGGCAGGTGAAGCTTCTGAATCTGGCTTGAGACTCGACTCCGACTTTGGCCCCGAGCCCCAGTTGCCGCCTGACGAGGCAAAGGGCGAAAGAGACGGAGCGGCGGCCGGAGTAGTGGACGCAACCGGGCGTGCACTTGGCCGTGGTGCCGAACCTTGCGCCGAGGCTGGAGCGCCAGCGCGAAAACCACCCCCCGCGGCCACGCCGCTCAGCAACTCCTCAATCGGCAGCAGACGCTGGGCATGGATCAGCTTGAGCAGACCGAGTTCCAAATGGAAACGCTGCTCCTGGCGGTAGTTCAGGTCGTCGAAGGTTCGCAGAACGATTTGAAGATTGCGAGTCAGCTCTTCCTCAGTGAATAGAAGCGCGGTGCGCGCAGCACGAGCACGCTCATCGGCGGAGATTTGCAGCAGCTCGGTTTGTTCACCGCCAATCTTGGCCATCAGCGTGTTGCGCAGGTAGCGGACCATCTGCCGAGCCAGCGACGAGGGGCTGTGGCCGGCATTCACCAGCACATTCAACTCCTGCATCAGCTCCGCGCTCTGCCCAGCGGCAACAGCCTCTAGCAGCCGCTCGAAAATCGCGTTGGGCACAGCGCCCATCAGCTCGCGAATCTGCGTGGCCGAGAGCACAGCTTTACCATTTTCAACCGGCGCTGAAGCGATGGCCTGATCCATGATGGAGAGCGCGTCGCGCATGGAGCCGTCGCCCGCCTCGGCAAGCAGGGCCAGCGCGCCGTCCTCGGCCTCAACTTCCTCGTGCTCCGCAATCATCTTCAATTGGGCGAGAATGTCGTCGAACTTGACGGCGTGAAAGCTGAAGTGCTGGCAGCGCGAGAGGATGGTCTGGGGAATATCTTCCGGCTGCGTGGTGGCCATCATGAAGATGATGTGCGCCGGTGGCTCTTCCAGGGTCTTCAGAAGCGCGTTGAAGGCCGCGTCGGTAATCTGATGCGCTTCGTCGAGGATGTAGATCTTGTAGCGGTCGCGAGAGGGGGCGTAACGGGCGGCGTCGCGCAATTCGCGAATTTCGTCGATGCCGCGATTGGTGGCCGCATCAATCTCGATCACATCCACAGCATTGCCCTGGCGAATCTCGACACAGGAATCGCAGGTACCGCATGGCTCAGGCGTAGGGCGTTCGGGGCTGCCGATTTCAGTGCGGCAGTTCAACGCCATCGCCACGATACGGGCGATGGTGGTTTTGCCGATGCCGCGATGGCCACTGAAGATGTAGCCGTGGGCGATGCGGTTCTGACTGAGCGCGTTGAGCAGGGTCCGCGTGACGTGATCCTGGCCGGCCACGTCGGCAAAGCGTTGCGGACGGTATTTCCTGGCTAGAACCTGATAACCCATGGCGAACGCGCTCCTTGAAGGCCGCCCGGCAATGCGAACGGCCTAAAAGGATTGTATCGTTCCGGGGCGGCGAAATACACGTCACCGAGATCTCGGCATTCTCAGAGAAATCGACAAAGAACCGCTAAGAGAGCTGCGCCACGAGCTCGAATTTGCGTTGCCCGTTTGTAGCGATCCGAACCGTATCGTTCCGCTTGCCGCCAATCGCGACGGGCAGTCCGTTTGCGACGATGCTGAGCAGCTTTTTCCCTTCCGGCGCGCGGAAGCTGACTTCGAACTCCCGCGGCAGTCCACCCTTCTTCGGCAAGGCGACGGTGGCAACGAGTTCATTGCCGCGCGAAACCAGGCTGAAGTCCGTGCGGCCCCAACGCGTGGGCGCTTGCTCAATCGAGATTGGCTTGCCGGAAGCGATCCAGGCGCGCGGAATCGCCCGCCCAAAGTACAACCTGTCTTCGTCCGGATCTTCAAAGACAAGCATCCAGCGAACAAGCAGAGGAATGGTCTGCTGCGCGGGTATGCAGAAGAGCGAGCCATCGCCGGTAATGTTCGCGACCTCGCCCGCCGTCCAACTGCCCCGTGAATGATCGTGGTAGCGATGCGCATAAAGGAAGAGAATGTACTCCTCGATGCGGCCGAGGCGCAGCAGAGCCTGTGCATATCCATAGGAGATGAAGCCCAGAATGTCGCGGCCTCCGGGGTTGGCGGGCTCCACGTTGGCCACCACGCCAATGGTTGTGGCTCCGTAAGCGCGCATGCAATCGATTAGCGCATTCGCCTGCCGGTCAGGAAGAACACCGGGCTGGAGCAGCTCAGCGTAACAGCGGTGCGACCACCCCTGCTCGCCGGGCCCCCTGGTCTTGAACGACTCACGGAAGGTTTGCGTCGTGCCGGGCAAGGGACCGATGTATGGAGGCTGCTTGTCAGTGCGGGTGTTGGCATCAATGCTCTTTATCAGTTGCGCCTGTAGCTGTTCACTGCGCCGCAACCAATCGCCGGCCATGGCCTCCGCTCCGTTGATCGGAAGAGCGCGCCAAACCGCGGCAATGTCACGCCAGCCGCGGACAGTAAATGCGCTGTTCGAGAAGTAAGGCTTGTCCCAGATCGAGGGGTCGGGCATGAGGCACGAGTCTGACTCGCACCAGCCATGAATCAGGCCGTAGCCGCGGTCGGAAGATGGCAATTGCAGCGATTCATCCTGCAACTCGGCAAGCAGCGTGGCCGTGGCTTCGATTTTGCTGCGATGTTTCACCAGCAGGGATTCATCGTGCGTGTAGCGGTAGTAGCGCGCGATCAACGAGAGGGTCAGTCCGAATTGAGCCGTTTCGGCGCCGCGCATATTGATCATGCCCCGGTCGTCGACAAAGTCGGAGAAGTAGTTGTCGAAGATGTCGTGCGCCTGCGTGAAGCGGCCACACTCCAGGTTGGCGTAGAGAGCCATGGTGAAAATGTCCTGGAAGCCGTCATACTCGGGACCATAGTAATCGCGATCAACCGCGCCATATTTGGGATAGACGCCGCCGGGGCGCACCATCTGCTCTTTGACGAAGGCGTAGGTGACCATGTCGCTCCAACTGACGTCGGGAAGCGTGATGGGAACAAGGTCGCTCATCTGCCGGTTCCAATACTCGGCAAATTCCAGCAGGCCGCGATAAAAATCCTCTGCCTTGGGAGGCTGCCGGCGGCGGGTGTAGGCCGGATAGCTGTAACCGAATTCCACCTTGACCACTTTTCCACTCTGGAAGTGGGTTGTGCGATGCCAGGTCTGTACGATGAACCGGTCTTTGGCTAGCACGTCGCCGAAGACGACGATCTCGTAGTACGAGACTTGGCCGTCGGACAGAATCTTGCGGACTGCCGGAGTCCAGCCGCCGATGAGGCCCTCCTGTCTCTTATGTGCGCTCTCTGGCTTGATTTCTTTGAAGTATTGTCCCGGATGATAGGTGCGTGTGCTGCCGCTGGGATAGACCGGCATGGTGTCACTGCACTCGCGCGTGCCCACAATCGTGTTCCACGAAGGCCGTGACTCGGGGCCTTTACGCTGTGTCGAGTCCATGGGCGGCGCAGCGCGGCGTACCTCGTTCTCCTGCGGGTCTCCGTGTGCCAGCAGCTTGTCCGCAAGAAGATCGGCATCGGCCATCCCTATCTTCTTCAGGTCGAGGCCGAGGTACTGAGGGCCGTCTTCCGCATAAGTGGCCTCAGCGGTTTTTCGCAAAACGTGCGCGCTGCCCGACGACGAGTGAAAGGTGATGACGCCATCGCGCGTGCGCAGGTCTTCATAGACCTTCCAAATTTCACCTTTTCGGGTAAAACTGGAGAGCAGCGTGTGGCCTTCCACCGGCGCTTCGCTGGCCGATTCCGCTCCGCCGACGAGGGAACCCGGGGCTGCCTTCGGTGAAGACTCCGCTCCGGCTGCCGGCAATAGATTCAGGGCCGCAGTGCTGGCCGCAAGACTTTGCAGAAAACGTCTTCTATCCATCGTTCGATCCGATCCTCGTTAAAATTGAAAAAATAAATTGTCAGTAAACGCCGCGCTCGGAGTGGTAGTTCGCGCCACAGAGAGGTACTCTAAGGGTTGTTTTTACTGAAAAATTTATACGCCAAACGCCCGAACCTTTCAATCGCCGGATGCTCCAAGCTCTACTTCTTCACAAAAGTGAAGATCGGAGGCCACAAACCACGACCGCCCAGACCGGCTCGGATAACCTTTACAATGATTCAATATGCGAAAGCTGATTATTGCGGTCCTCCTGCTTGCGGCTACCGTGGTCCCAGTACAAGCCCAGGCATCCAAGAAGCAGAGTCAGGACAAGCTACGTTTCACGCTGGTCTTGTCTCGCCACGGCGTTCGTCCGCCTCTCACCGCCGCTTCAGTCCTTGGCCTTCACTCTTCCAGCGCCTGGCCTGAATGGGAGGTTCCGCTCGGCTACCTGACGCCACACGGCGCCTCGGCGATTCGCCAGATGGGCGCATATATGCGCCTGGACCTTGCCCGCAAAGGGCTGTTTCCGGCCATCGGCTGCCCCGGCAACAGCGATATCTACCTTTACGCCGATACCCAGCAGCGCACTATTCTGAGCACGCGCAACACTTTCGCCGCCTTGGAGCCGGGTTGCAATCTGCCGCCCGTTCATACCATTGTTACGGCCTCTGGGGTCGACGATCCGGTCTTCTCGCCCATCCCTGGCACTTTTCCGCCGCCATCCGAGGAAGCTGTCGCTGCTGACCGGCAAGCCGCATTGGGCAATAACCCGGCAGCCTTCTTTTCACTTGCCGGAAATCCCGAGTTGAAAGAACTCGCCGCGATTCTTGTGCCGGACCACGCGCATTCCGCCGCAAAGCCGATCCTCAACGATCCTCGGCCCCTCGCCGCGGCGTCCCCGCTGATCGAGGATTTCTTGCTCGAATATACCGACGGAAAACCGATGGCGGAAGTCGGTTGGGGGCGCGTCGATGAGCCCACTCTCCGCCGTCTCATGCCGCTGTATGTCAAGGGATTTGGATTGGTGACACGCCCGTCCTTGACGGCTCGCACGCGAAGCTCCAACCTGGTAGCGCACATCCTCGACACGCTCGAACAGGCGGCGCAAACCCAACCCGCCGGGCCGGTTCGCGGAGCCTTCGGACCCGTCGGCGCACGCATGGTTTACCTCGGCGGCCACGACAGCGATCTGAGCCGCATCGGAGGATTGTTCAATCTGCATTGGACCGTAGAGGGCGTTACCGACGACACTCCTCCGGACTCGCAGATCGTCTTCGAGCTATGGCAGAACGCAAAGTCGAAACAATATACCGTCCGTCTGTTCTATCGTGCGCAGACCTTCGACCAGTTGCGCTCCAGCCAAGCTCTCACACTGGTCCGCCCGCCCGCCAAGGTTGATCTGACACCTCCCGGCTGCCACGCCAGCCAACCTTGTCCCTTTACCGCCTTCGACCACGCCGCGCGCGCCCTGCTTGATCCGGCTTACATCAAGCCCGACCTCATGCCGACGCAAATTGCGCCGTCTAATCCGTAACAGCCGGGCGCGTGATACGCGGGGGAAGATATTTTTGACATCCAACGCCCTTGAACTGCACCCCCCTGGGAAAGTGTAGACTCAATAGCAAGGCGAGGTGATTTTTGAATCACACTCCCAATGCGAGTCTGCCAGACCTCAATGCATTGATATGCACGGCGCGAGTGTGTGCGGGGATCGGCCGCTTTCTATTGACGTTGATCGCTGTCTCGCTGATTACTATGCCACTGACGCAATACATTTGGACATGGGATCATTTTTTGCAGGGCGGTCAGGACTTCGAGTTTGGCGTACTCACGACACTCATAGCCCTATGCCTGGTGCTCTTGCTTGCTCACCATTTCAAGCAGAGTGTCGCCCTGCTGCTGGCTGCCTGGAATCTGTTCTTATGCATCTATGATCGTGTATTGGATATATCTACGCGAGGTGAGGCCATCTCTGCGTTTCGTTGTGAGCCATTGCGCAGTTCAATATTAGACATATATAACCTTCCCCTCCGGGTATGATCGATAACCTCTACAGGCACTCATCACGGATGGCTCGCACGGAGCCGTTCACGATCTGTTGATTACTACTCGGTCCTACTGCTTGTGATGAAAAGAGACTATGAAGAAATCCGAAGTTCTCCACGCATGGGCCAGGATTCTAGCTGGCCGCGCGCCTTCGCTTTCAATCGAGATCACAAAGGAATGCCCCTTGCGGTGCCCTGGATGTTATGCCTTCGATGCGGCACATCTCGGAGGCGCGGCACAACTGCGCGAACTCTCCGACTTCGAGGGCGATGAACTCGTTAAGAGGGTGCTTGCGCTGATTGATGAGCGCAAGCCGCTCCACGTCTCCCTGGTGGGCGGTGATCCGCTGGTTCGGTATCGTGAACTCGAATTGCTGCTACCGCAAATTGAGAGCCGTGGCGTGCATACGCAGGTCGTCACCAGCGCGTTCAGAGTGATCCCAAGCGCTTGGACGAACTTCAAAAAATTGAATGTAGTCGTATCCGTTGATGGCTTGCAGCCGGAGCACGATGCACGGCGCAAACCAGCGACCTACGAGCGCATCCTCAAGAACATTAAAGGGACCAGGGTAACCGTTCACTGCACGATCACATCGCAAATGGCGGAGCGCCCCGGCTATCTTGATGAATTTCTCCACTTCTGGACGAGTCAGCCAGAAGTTGTAAAGGTATGGTTCAGCTTTTTTACTCCTCAGCGCGGCGCCACAGATCCAGAGATACTGACAGCCTCCCAAAGAGCCTCTACGATCACTGACCTGCGGCAATTGCGTCTGAAATATCCCGCCCTGGATATGCCGGAAGCCGTCATTCGGGAGATGGAGGCACCGCCCACAAGCCCGGCCGAATGTATCTTTGCGAGAACAACAGAAACTATTTCCGCCGATCTTAAGACGCAGATTACTCCGTGCCAGTTTGGGGGAGACCCGGACTGCGAACAGTGTGGTTGCATTGCTTCGATGGGATTGGCCGCCGTCGGCCACTACCGTGTGCTGGGACAACTTACTGCCGGGCGCATCTTTATGGCTTCCGACCGATTGGGCAAAGGTTGGAGGAGGCAGATTGGCGCACGTCTGACGAACCATCATTGAGGATGTTCCAAGTGCAGCGGTGGAAGAGCCGGCGGCATGTATGACGGAGGAGCGGATGATGCGTCTCATGTAAATGTGCGATGCTTTCTTAGGAGATCTTTATGGACCGCATCCTCCTTTTGCGGGCATGAGGTCCAGTGTGAGGATCGGCAGATGAGGCGGTTTTTTCGAGTTGCGTTGGTCGTGGTGGGTTCTCTAGCGGTCGGCCTGACGGCGGCACCGTGGTTGCTGGCTCAGGCACCGGCTCCCGGCGATACGGCGGCAACGGGGCAGAGCAAGCCGGCGAGCGAAAGCCAGAAGCCAGGAACGCCCACCCAGCCCAGCACCAATCCCTTTCCCGAAGACACGAGTACGGTTCCGCTGATGCCCTCGAAGACTGCGCCGATCCTGCCGGAAGGGACCTTTCGCGGCGAGGAAAGCGCGCCAGTTCCTCTGCCTGGCGGTGATCTTGACCCGGTGCGCAGCCCGGACGACCCAGCTCCGGTCGCAACGAGTGAGCAAGGGGAGGATGCGAGTTCCAGCCTTAAGGGTATGGAAAAGCTGCTGCCCCGGCCGGAGGACGATCAGCCAGATAAGAAGAAAAAGCTCTTCGTTAAGGAGCCCACCCACCAGGAGGCCTCGTCAAAAGACATCGAAGTGGGCGATTACTATTTACAGACCAAAAACTGGAAGGCGGCTCTTTCGCGCTTCGAGTCCGCGATGGTGCTGGACCCGGAAAATCCAGAGGTTTATTGGGGCCTGGCCGAAGCGGAGCACCACCTGAGCGATTTTGCCGATGCAAAGGCGCATTATCTGAAGTTGCTGGAGTACGATCCGGACGGTCCGCACGGCAAGCAGGCGCGAAGGGAACTGAAAGACCCGGCGCTGGTGAAAGCACCCGAAACAACACCGGGCCAGTCTGCGGCATCGACGCCAAAGTAGGCGTGATTCGAGCTGTTAGTGCGAATGCACTTCCAGAGAGTTCGAACATTTTTGGGGCCAGACTCACGAATTTCATAAGTTTAAAGAGCTACTGATTCAGATCGATCTGACACTGAACATCCCCTCAGGGGCAAACGCCCGCGTTCATTTTGTGGAATTTATGGCACCTTTAGGCAGGCTCAGGGCAGACTAAAAGTCGTGCCCGATCACTGAGTTTTATGAAAATCGCTATAGAAATCTGTTGAGTATTTAGATGCTTCAGTCTCCAAGATGCGGTAAAAAGAGCGCCATGCGCTGGTAGGCTAACACTAACCATGAATGACACGTTGCACCAACTGCACTGTTTTGGATGCGGGGCGCGGATTGCAGGCGGGGAAGCTCAGCCGGACTTCCGTTGCGTTCAATGCGGAGACCTGTTTGAAGTGGAATACCCCGGATGGGGCAAGCGCGATGGCCATGACCGGCCCAATCCGGGAGCGCTGAAATGGCTCTGGCGGGAACGGCGCTGCTCTTCGGAGGCGGTGGACCGCTCCGGCGTTTGGCGCTTCCGCGAATTGCTGCCCATTCTGGAGAGCTTTGGCAACGTGGTGACCCTGCGCGAGGGCAATACGCCGCTCTACCATCTAAAACGCGCTTCCAAGGCCCTGGGAATCGACCAGCTTTATGCCAAGCACCAGGGAATGAACCCCACAGGCTCTTTCAAGGACACTGGCATGACCGCGGCAATGAGCGTAGCCAAAGAGCGCGGCTTCGAGTGGGTGGCCTGCGCTTCGACCGGCAATACTTCAGCCGCGATGGCCGCTTATGCCGCGCGCGCCGGACTGCGCTGCCTGGTGCTGATTCCAGAGGGCAAGATTGCGTGGGGAAAGCTTTCGCAGGCTATGGATTACGGCGCTGTCACCTGCCAGATGCCAACCGATTTCGACGGCTGCCTTCGCTTGCTGACGGAGGTTGTAAAAGAGGCGCCGATCTACCTGCTCAACTCGGTAAACCCCTACCGCCTGGAAGGTCAGAAGACGCCCGCCTTCGAGATTGCCGAGGCCTTTGGCTGGAGTGTGCCGGACCACGTGATTGTGCCCGGCGGTAACCTGGGCAACAGTTCTGCGCTGGGCAAGGGCTTTCGTGAGCTGCAGGAACTGGGGCTGGTGGCGCGGATGCCGCGCATCAGCGTGGTCCAGGCAGCGGGAGCCAATCCGCTGGTGCGCAGTTTCAAAGAGCATCAAGGCACCGAGCTGGAACCGGTGGAGGCACACACCCGTGCCTCAGCGATTCGCATCGGCAATCCGGCTTCGTGGCGCAAAGCAGCACGAGTTATTCAGGATACGGGCGGCTGGTGCCTTGACGTGACCGAGGCGGAGATCGCCATCGCCAAGGCGGAGATCGGCGCAGAGGGCCTGGGTTGCGAGCCGGCTTCTGCCGTCACACTGGCAGGGCTGAAAAAGCTGCGCGCCCAAGGCAAGATTGCTTCCGGCGAGACAGTGGTTCTGGTGCTGACAGGGCATACGCTCAAGGACGCTGACTACACAATCAACTTTCATCGAGGAACGCTGCTCACAGAAGACGAGTGTACGGGACTGGAGGCGGAAATTGCCGGTCTGCGGCGCGACGCAGTGGCCGTGGACGCCACGCCAGCAGCGGTGTTGGCCACGCTGAAGGGCAGTGTGCAATGAACAAGAACTTGAACGCAAATCCCGAAAATCCAGGTAAGATATGGCTGCGCCTGCCTGCCACCTCTGCCAACCTTGGCTCCGGATTTGACGCGGCGGCCATCGCCCTCGACTTTTACCTGGAGATTGAGGCCGAACCGGCCGCGGAATTCTCAATTGACGCAACCGGCAGCGACCGGGAGTGCTGTTCACGGCTCGATAACAATCTTATTCTGGAAATTTATAAGAGACTGCTTGTGAGCAATGGACGGCCTGTGATTCCGTTGGCTATTCGCATGGTCAACGACATTCCACTTGGGATGGGCTGCGGCTCCTCGGCGGCCGGACGGCTGGCGGGCATCAATCTAGCAGTGCATTTTGGGCGCCTGGGTTGGAGTTCGGAACGAATTCTTGAGGAGGCTTCTGCGCTGGAAGGTCATCCGGACAACGCAGCCGCATGCTGGCTGGGCGGCTTTGTTTCCGTGGCTTGCGAGAATCAAACGATACACGTGGGTCGCGTGGTCCCTCCTGCCGAATGGCGGGCCATTGTCGTTCTTCCTCACGAGCCTTTGCCGACCTGCAAGGCGCGTGCCGTGTTGCCTCCCATTTACTCGCGCTGCGATGTCGTGATCAACATTCAGTCCGCGGCGCTGCTGGGGCTGGCCTTTGCCCAGGCGCGGGGCGATCTGCTGCGGATCGCTATGCGGGACCGTATTCATCAGCCTTATCGCGCAGCCATCTGTCCCTTACTGCCTCGCATACTGCCGCTGGCCGGAGGGAATGACATTCTGGGCGCGGCTTTGAGCGGCGCCGGACCCTCGGTCCTGGTTGTCGTCGGAAGCGAAAAGAGCGTGCCCGGCGCGAAAGCCGCCATTCACAAAGCGATTGAAGGAGAGCGGGAGCCGGAACTCAGGATCTGCAAGTTCCAGTCAGCGGGAGTAAGCCGTTCCACGGAGCGGCGCGTCTGATCCGAGCAGGCAAAGAACTGCAAATGCCCAATTTCTAGTGCAATCTCTAATGTTTTGATAGGCCTCACTTCTGCCGCGTGTGCAGTACTATTCTGAGTTTTCCATTGAAAGTATGTTACTTTTGTTATTTTGCTTGCTCCCAGGTGTTACTAATTTTGTTACTCAAGATTGCTTGCTAATCTCCTCCGGAACACATAAATTTTCTCCGTGGGCAGTTCTGGGGGAGGGCTGCTCTAGCGCCCGGATTCTTGCAAGGATCCGGGCGCTTTTCTTTGTTTAAAAGAAAATGGAAGATTAATTACAGCATTTATACGGAATTTCAGTTTTTCCAGCTTTGGCTGCGTGCGTTTTCTGCTGACGGGTGGAGGCAGATTGCGACTTTGCAGCCCGACGCCGCATCTCATTAAGGGAACAGATGCCGTTACACTGGAATTACGCAGTTACCACAAGGAGGATCATGGCTGGATTGGGAATTCTGGAAGTGAGTGATGCAACATTCGACAGGGAAGTGCTCGAAAGCGAACTGCCGGTTCTGGTGGATTTCTGGGCCGTATGGTGCGGTCCTTGCAAGGCCCTTGGGCCAATTGTTGATGGCGTGGCCTCAACCTATGCTGGCAAGCTGAAGGTGGCCAAGGTGAATGTGGATCAGAACGTCTCAACCCCGTCGCGCTACAACATTCGTGGCATTCCGGCTCTGTTGTTTTTCAAGGGCGGAAAAGTGGCCGATCAGATCGTCGGATATGTTCCTCAGGACGTGATCGAAGAGAAGATCAAGAACCTGTTGGCGTAAGAGCAACTCAGTTACACGTCGCGATGGATAACGTGGAAAGGCCCGGCGAAAGCGCTGGGCCTTTCGAGTTTTCAATGGATGGCGAACCGAAAGTGCTGATTATCTGTATTTGCGCAGTACTCCCAGCACACGGCCCTGAATGGCAACCTGCGCGGCAGGAACGTAGATGGGGTCCATCTCCACGTTGGCCGGTTGCAGCCGCACCCTGTTCCCTTCAGCATAAAAGCGTTTGAGCGTGGTCTCGGAACCACGCACCAAGGCCACGACAATCTCACCCTGACGCGCAACCCGCGTGCGCTCCACCAGCACATAATCACCGTTGATGATATGCTCGTCGCGCATCGAATCACCGCGCACTTCAAGGGCAAAAACGTCGCGGTTGCCAACCACATCGTGAAGCGAAATGCTTTCTTCAGTCTCCATCGCCTCGACCGGCATTCCGGCCGCGATGCGACCCGCCAAGGGCAACCGATCGCTCGAGCGGGACCGTGCTCCGGGCGGCAGCACGTCAATGGAGCGGCTGCGGTTATGAACGCGATCCAGCAGCCCCTTCTTTTCGAGGTTGGTAATGTGCTTATGCACGGTTGCCAGGCTCTTCAGCCCCATGCCGTGCGCAATCTCCTCGAACGACGGGGAGTAGCCGTTGCGGGATACAAACGACTCCAGAAAATCCAGAATCTCTTTTTGCCTTCGAGTGACAGCCATGCGCGAATTATAGCGAATAAACGGCGAACCGCGTCAACTCTTTTTCGTCTTTTTTTCGGTTACTGCACAAACGGGCTATTGAAGACCGCATTGATATGCCAGACGCATACGAACGCGGATGGAAAGATACGCCATCGCAGTGTTTGAGATCGACTTCTCTAAGAAGCTGTTTAAAAACTACGCATAGCGTTTCAGCAGCGTGTGTGCGAAGCTGATCCAGATCATAGTTTCCGACGAGGATGGACAAAGTTCATAGTCTTTGCTCAATCTTCTCGACCATCCCATCCAGGCGAAGTTTCTCTCCACGATCCATCGTTTGGGCAAAACCTTGAAGGTGTGCATCTCGTTTCGCTTGACGACCTCGACATCGTAGCCAAACATCGCTTTGGCCCAGCCGATCAACGTGCCTGTGTAACCACCGTCCGCGACGACCTTGACGATGGTGTCGAAGCGACCAAACAGGCGCATCAGCACGGCTCGGGCACCCACGCGGTCTTGAATTCCCGCCGAATGAACCACCGCCGCTAGTAGGTTGCCTTGCGTATCGACGGCGATGTGGCGCTTGCGGCCCTTGATCTTTTTGCCTGCGTCGTAGCCGCGCGCCCCCCTTTTCCGGTGGTCTTGGCCGACTGCGAATCGATGATCGCCACCGTAGGAGTTGCACTGCGTCCGCCGGTTTTGCGGCCCTGCTCCCGCAAGGATTGGGTCACTCGTTCCCAACGTCCCTGTAGCCGCCAAGACCGAAACTGCTGATAGACCGTCTGCCAGGGAGGGAAATTTATCGGCAACTGCCGCCACTGGCAGCCCGTTTTGACCACGTACAGCACGGCGTCGGTCACCCGCCGCAAAGGATACTTGCGCGGCCTGCCACCGGCATGGCGCCTCTCCACCGACTCGCGCAACAACACTTCCAGCTTCGCCCACTGCGCATCTGTCAAATCACTGGGATACATACCCAAACGCTAAACGCGCAATCTGACCACGAATATGGCATCCTTGGTTCCAGGTACCTAGTTTTTAAACAGGCTCTTAGAAGAAATCAACTTTCCGGGCATAGATTCCTACAGCGTCATCCTACAGTTCAATCTAAAGAGAATCCAGAACAGTGCCGATATGTTCAGCGAGACCTCTCCGCGCTCACTCTCTGCCCGGAGAGCGTTCCTCAGAGGACAAATGATCTCGATCAAACAGTACCTTGACCAAGCGGAAACAGCACCCAACGAAGACGGTGAACAGGAGCCGAAGACTCTTCTGCCGGTGGCCATCGCCGCGTACCGCTCCGCATTGATGGAGATGGGCAACTGTGGCCAGGATGCTTGCCCGGCGTTAGGCGGAGAACTGAAGCAAGGCCTGAGCAGGGACGCGGAGAAACTCTGCAAGGAACTCTCCTGCGAGATGGTCGAAGAGACCGAAGCCAGTGTGAGGGAGCAACTACAGGGCTGGGGCCGGCGCACGGCCATGCACTACAGGCTAAAGACCACCGAAGTGAAGGATATCCTGCTGGTGATGGCGCGCACCGCCGCGTCGGTGGGCGAACGAGACCAGCGATGCGTCCAACAGATCAACGAGGTCACGACGCGGCTCAAGAGCATCGCCAACCTGGAGGACCTGACGGAAATACGGGAATCAATCAACAAGAGCGCCTCGGAACTGAAGAACTCAATCGACAGGATGACCGCAGAAGGCAAGGCCGTACTCGATCAACTCCATGCCGAAGTCTCAAACTATCAGACCCGGTTGGAAGAGGCTGAAGAGATTGCCTCCCGGGATGTACTCACGGGGTTGCGCAGCCGTACCTGGGTGGAAGGCCATATCGAGCAATCCCTCCATGCCGAGGCTGCGTTTTGCGTCGCTATCATCGACATCAACGAGTTCAAACGAGTGAATGACAGGCATGGCCACCTGGTTGGCGATGAGTTGCTCAAGCAGTTTGCAACAGAACTGCGATCCGTGTGCCGTTCAACAGACATCATCGGGCGCTGGGGCGGCGATGAGTTCATCCTCATGCTGAATTGCGGCATCACAGAGGCCCAGGCGCAAATTGACCGGCTACGGAAGTGGGTGTGCGGAAACTATACGGTTCAGGCAAGCTCCATCCCCAGAAAGCTTCAGGTAGACGCCGCCTTCGGTCTTGCGGAACGGCTGGCCGGCGAAGCGATGAAGGAACTCGTCGAACGCGCCGACGCCGAGATGTACCGGGATAAAGCGGCATCGCGGATCAATAAGAAGAATCGAATTCGATAGCACGGGCGCGGGTTTGAAGTGCCAACGCAACCAGTGCGGAGCAGGCAGGAGAAGTGCGCGCGTCCGCGGTCCAGACCGCGCGAACCCTCACCATTTTGGGAATGCTTCCCGCCTCAGTGCCGATCCTGGAATTTCCCCCATCTCTTTTTTCTTCCAACTCTTGAGTCTGATCCCTCCGCGCGGGAAGGTTAGAGGGAACCGTCTCTTAGCGCGCGCTAAGCCGCCGAGTTAGGAACGCGGGACAGGCGGACGTTGCGAATTGAGGACGCCGCTGAGAAGGAAGGCTGCAATGAGGTTATTGATCGCCGAAGACGACAAGGCGCTGGGATTGTTTCTGAGCCGCGGCTTCGAAGCCGATGGGCACCGTGTCCGCCTGGCATACGATGGAGCCGCCGCGGTGGAGGCATTTCGCCAAGAGATGCCCGATCTGACCATTCTGGATCTGAATATGCCGGTCAAGGACGGCGAGCAGGTTCTTGAAGAGGTGCGCTTGCTGGACACGGACCTGCCGGTGCTGGTGCTGACCGCTCGCCAGGAAGTGGATACGCGCGTTCGCTGTCTTGACCTCGGGGCCGACGATCTAATGATCAAGCCCTTCAGCTTGCACGAACTGAGAGCTCGATGCCGGGCCCTGCTGCGCCGCAAGCGCGAGGCGCGCCTGCTGTTGCGCGCTGGCGACCTTGAACTGGACAGGATGGAACACACCGCGCGCCGCTCAGGGCGGCCGATCATCCTCACCAACAAGGAGTTTGCCCTGCTTGAACACCTGATGCTCAATCGCGGCCAGTGTGTCTCGCGGGTGGAACTGCTGGACTCAGTCTGGAACCTGGAGCCGACACAGACCACCAACATCGTGGATGTCTATGTCAACTATCTGCGCCGCAAGATCAAGGATCCGCCTCCCGGAGAATTCATCCGCACAGTGCGTGGGCGGGGCTACATGGTGCCCTCAGAAACTGTTCTTGCGTTTCCCGCCGTGACCGCGCTTTCAGTCCCCGCAATTCTGCCTGCCGTGCCCGCTCCGGCTCTTGAAGCGCACTAATTGTTTAGCTCACTCCAACCCAATCGATATTCAGGAGAATTTTCATGGCGACCGTTTCCACATCCTCTCTTTCCATCACGCACCGTATCCGTCCGCGCACCGCGCTGGTAGCCAGCGCTGATCGCAGCTTCAGACAGCGGCTCTCCGAAACTCTGACTGGACTGCGCTGGCAGGTAAAAGAAGCCGAAGGCGGTGCGCAGGCCTGGGAGAAGGCGGAAGCAGCCCCGCCTGAAGCTGTCATCGTCGATTCATGGCTGCCTGATCTCGACTTGGCTGAGTTTCTCAAAGACTTTCGAGAATTTTTTCCCGATGTGGATCTGGTGACCACAAGTGGCACCATCTCACAGGAAAGCCCGCGCGGACCCTATCGGCAGGAACTGCTCTATGCTCTGCGCCGCTCGCAAGACAACGATACGGCGATCTGGAACGCGGCTCCCGCGCTGATGCAGAACTCACCCTTCGACTCCAAACACGTCAATCCTTCGCCGGTTCCAGTGGGTCCTGCCGAAGCTCCGCTCGCTTTGTGCCCAGAGAGTTTGCCGTCCGAAGCACCCGCCACAACGCATCCTCAGCCAGATCCTCCTCAGGCATTACCGGCAGATGCGTCTCTTCCCGTCACGAAGATCGAGCCGGCATCCAGTGAGCGGCTGCCGGAGCTGATTGGTTACGCTCCCTGCATGCTCGAGGTCAGCCGCCGCGTCCGCCTGGTGGCCTCGCGTTTGACTCCGGTACTGATCGAAGGGCCTACCGGCTCAGGCAAGGAACTCGTGGCTGAGGCCTTGCACCGGCTGTCTCCCAGAAGCCGCAAGCCATTTGTCGCTATCAACTGCGCGGCGATTCCCGAGGCGCTGCTCGAAGCTGAACTCTTTGGTCACACCCGCGGAGCCTTTACCGGCGCCGTGCAGGGACGCATTGGGCGGATTGAAGCCGCTGACGGAGGCACGCTGTTTTTGGACGAGATTGGGGAGATGCCACTGGCTCTGCAATCCAAGCTGCTACGTTTTGTCGAGTGCGGCGAGTTGCAACGAGTGGGCGACAACGACACGGCGAAGGTGGACGTGCGCATCGTGGCCGCCACCCATCAGGCGCTGGCGCAACTGGTCCAGGACGGCGGCTTTCGCGCGGACCTTTATTATCGGCTGGCCGTCTTTCTCATCCGTACTCCATCGCTGGCCCAACACGCCGAGGACCTGCCGCTGCTGGTCAACCACTTCCTTGCACAAATGGGCCGCGAAGCGCCGGTCAAGCAAGTCGACGAGGGCGCATTGGAGAAACTGGCTCTCCACGACTGGCCGGGCAATGTTCGTGAATTGGAGCATGTGCTGGAACGGGCCGCCATTTTGGCCGGCGAGGAGTCCGTCCTGACCGCGCAGGAGATCGATTTCGGGCTCGCCATCAACTGAAACGCTTGAATTGACTGCTCAATTCAGATGGAAGTAGCTACGGGAGGATGAAATGGAGATGCAGGTTGAGACCAGGTTGAGCGACCAGATTGCCCGGTATATGGATTTGGCCACCAGCGAGGCCAAACTGACCGCGGCCAACATGGCCAATATCGATACCCCCGGCTACCGGGCCGTGGGCATGGACTTCGAGGCCGAGATGCGGGAAGCCATGACAGACGTGGACAAAGGGCGCGCCGCTCGCCCGGTGCGCCTCAAGGCGGTGGACGGGCTGATTGCGCGGCCAGACGGGAACAACGTCTCCATGGACCGCGAAGGCCTGAACATGGCCGAAGCACAACTCAGGTTCAAGACCGGCGTGGCGCTGCTTCGCCAGGAGTATCAGCGAGTCTTGGACGCGATCCATGCCGATAGCAAGTAGCCTGGACCGGAAGGTGCGGCGATCCATCGAAAGAAGGAACGGAAGATGAATCTATTTGCAATGATGGAGACCTCGGGCAGCGCCATGCAGGCCGAGCGAATGCGCGCCGAAGTGGTGGCGGCCAACATGGCCAACGCGGAGACGACACGCACGGCCACGGGCGGCGCATACCACCGCCAGCATGTCGTCTTTGCCGCCAATGCCGGCGATTCGGAGTTTGCTAGCACATTGAGCGCAGCTTCAGGGAATGAGGCAGTGGAGAGTGCATCGACGTCTCAGCTTCCTCTCACTTTGAATAGCTCGATGAACGGCGTTGGAGCGGTGGCGCCGGGCGTGCATATCGCGGCGGTGGTCGAAGACACATCACCCCCGCTGAAACGCTATGACCCAGGGAACCCGGATGCCGGATCGGATGGATATGTATCGTATCCAGACATTAATCCCCTCACAGAGATGGTGGACCTGTTAGGGGCGACACGTGCATATGGTCTGAATAGCTCCGCCGTGCAGGCCGAGAAGGGCATGATTGCTTCGGCCCTGGAGATCGCGAAGTCCTAGCCACCGCTAAAGCAGCGAAGGGAGAACCGATGATACCCGCAATGAACTCCATAACCGCCGCAGCGCAAGCACTGCCAAGCCTATCCGGCACAGGTGCAGGAACCGCCGCAACTTCGACGGGCGGCTCAGTGGCCGCGCCGACTCCGTTTTCCGATCTGTTGACCGATGCGGTAGGCCAAGTGGATCAACTTGAAAATCAGGCTCACGCCGCAGTGGCTGGACTGATGAGCGGCTCCGGCGTGGACGTGCATCAGGCACTGATTGCCACCGAGAAGGCGAGTATGGCCTTTGAGTTGGCGCTGGCGGTGCGTAACAAGGCAGTACAGGCTTACCAGCAGGTCATCGGAATGCAGTTTTAACGACCCGGCTCCTCAGTGAGCGGGCAGGCGGAACACGGAAAACATGGCCACCGGAACACAATTGCAGAAGAGCGCGCAGGCGATGCCCGGTCAACCTCAGTTGACCGACCGGCTGGCTGGCCTTTGGGGCCGGACGCGGGTCCATTGGGCCGCGATGCAACCGGCTCAGCGCGGCTGGACGCTGGCATTGGCTATGCTGCTGGCGGCGCTGGTGGGCGGCTTGTTCTGGTATGGCATGCGCACGGACTGGCGCACCCTCTATGCGGATATGGACCCGGAGGATGCGCGTCAGGCCGGGCAGGTACTTGTTCAGGCGCAGATTCCCTTTAAACCCACCTCGAACGGAACGGGCATTATGGTTCCGGCAACACAACTGGACAAGGCGCGGCTGGTGACCGCTACCAAGGGATTGAAAAGCGGGCGGCTGGGTTTTGAAATCTTCGATAAGCCAAACTGGGTAGGATCGGAGTTCGACGAGCAGGTGAATTACCAGCGTGCGCTGGAGGGAGAACTGGAACATACCGTTGGCTCGCTCTCGGATGTCGAGTCAGCGCGGGTTCATCTGGTGCTGCCCCACGACTCTCTCTTTCGCGATGCCGAGCGGCCAGCCAAGGCTTCGGTGGTGCTCAAGCTGCGCCATCGTTCACTGTCGGACGGAGAGCCGGAGGCCATTCGCAACCTGGTGGCCTCGGCCGTGGATGGTCTTACTCCGGATCGCGTGGTGCTGGTTGACGCGGCCGGCCACCTGCCGCTGGGGCCGAAGACTGCTGACGCCCTGCGTTTGAGCGCCGAGGAAGCTCTGGAACAAAAGCTGGTCACAACGCTGGAGCCAGTGACCGGACCGGGCAATGTGCGCGCCTCGGTTACCTTGGACTACGATCCAACGGCTACTGAAGAGACCCAGGAAAGCTACGATCCGGACCAGACGGTTACCCTATCAATGCAGCGCACCGAACAATCCTCTGGACCCCAGAAGGCTTCCGCCGGCGTTCCCGGCACCGCGTCGAATGCGCCCAACTCGCAGTCCTTGCCCGTCTATCCGCAACAGAACACCGCGCCGCAGACGGCCAAAAGCGAGTCCGGGACCTACGCGGCCTCAAAGACAACGAAACATATGGTCGAAGGGCCCGGGAGAGTGCGGCGGCTCACCGCGGCCATTGTGGTGAACGACCGGCAGGCCCAGCCAGCATCCCAGGGCAGGGCAGCGCAATGGCAGCCCCGCTCGGCCGACGAGATCCGCAATCTAACGGCGCTGGCGCAGGCCGCGGTAGGCTTCGACGCAGCGCGTGGCGACGTGCTGCAAGTCGAGGATCTGGCCTTCGAGGAAAACCGTTTGCAGCCGCCGGTCACGTTGACGGGCCAGTTACTGGCAACGGCGGAAGGTTCGCCGGTTTTGATCAAGTACGTAGCCCTTTTGACGGGCCTGCTCGTCGTGGTGGCCTTCGGGGTGCGTCCGGTCCTGCGCCACGCCCGGTTCGCGGCTGCGCCAGCGACCAAGAAAAAAGTCAGGGAGCTACCCGGTCAGACCGAGGCGGCGGAGCCACGAGCCTTGAGGCCTCCCGAGCCGGCCGAGCCCGACCCGGAGCGGCAAAGGGCACAGGAGATCTTCGAAGATGTGACCAGCCACCTCAAGCGCGAACCTACCCAAAGTTCCCGGTTGCTACAGAGCTGGATCCACTCTGACTAGCCCAAAGGGAAGAGAAGAGTCGCGGCATTTGGTTTGGGAAACATGCAGATGCGAATGATCTAAAACCTGTACGAAGCATGGGAAAGGACCGGAGGCTTGTCCGAGCAGGAAAACCAGAACGCTGCAGCACGACGCCAACTGTCGGCGAACATGAGTGGCGTGCGCAAGGCGGCTGTCTTGCTGGTTGCTGTTGGCGAGGAGTCGGCCAAGGAGATTCTGCGCGCTCTGCCGGAGGTGGATGTGCAACGGCTCACCGAGGAGCTGGCCGATCTGCGCGGCATCACGCCGGAGATGTCCGCCGCGATCCTGGAGGAGTTCTGGGAGCTTCTGGAGACGCAGAATTTCATGACCCACGGCGGGCTCGACTACGCCAGCCGCTTGCTGATGGAGACCTTCGGCAAGGAGCGCGCCGACGATCTGTTGGCGTTGGTACGCCAATCCCAGGAAGCTGCCCAAGGCAACCTGGGCAAGCTGCAGCGCACGGATCCACAGCAGTTGGGCAAACTGCTGGATTCCGAGCATCCGCAGACTATCGCTTTGGTCCTAGCTCATCTCGATCCACGGCGGGCCTCGATGGTGCTGGACAACCTGAGCGAGGAGCACAAGGTACTTTCCATCCAGCGGCTGGCCGAGATGCGCCAGTTTTCTCCGGAGATGGCGCAGAAGGTGGCCCACATCCTGCACCGGCGCCTGGAGAGCGTGGGCGATACGGTGCGCAAGAGCTACTCCGGTTTCAAGGCAGTGGCCGATCTGCTCAACCGGCTCAATGCAGAGGAGTCGAAAAAGATACTGGAAACCATCGAGGAAGGCCAGCCCGAGTTGGCCTTGTCGATCCGCAACCTGATGTTCACGTTTGAGGATCTGGTCACGGTGCCGCCGACCACCATCCGCGAGATCGTCTCCGGCGTGGACAAGCGGCAACTGGCGCTGGCCCTGCGCGGCGCTAAAGACGAGTTGCGCGCGCAGATCTTTAAATCCATGAGTTCACGGGCCGTGGAGATGCTGAAGGAAGACATGGAAGTCCTGGGCCCGGTGCGCTCGCGCGAAGTGGCTCAGGCCCAACAGGAGATTCTCAATCTTGCCCGCCGGCTGGAGGCCGAGGGCAAGGTGGTACTGAAATTGGAGACCGGCGACGAGATGCTGGCGTAAACACAGCGAACAGTTGACAGCTTACAGCTCACAGTTGGTGGATGAGACTCAAGCTGCGATGTCGAGCGACTTGATGATTGCAGTGAACTGTTAGCCATTCACCGAGGAAAGGAAATTCGTGCAACAGGCGGAATCGGCAACGCGCAAGGTCGCCTCGGGGCGCATCGAGACCTTCGAGTACCTCGCCGATCCCGATGCGCCTCCGTTGCCTGCATGGAATGGATGGGCTACCGCCGAGGATGCCGCGGCCAAGACTTCGGTGGCGTCAGCAGGGGATACCGGCGCCGGAGTCCTGGAACGGCGGCTGCGCGCTGAGTTCGATCGGCGGATGGCCGAGGAAACGCATCGCAGCTTCGAAGCCGGCCGTGAACAAGGGCGCAAGGCCGAGCACGAGGCGCAGAGCGGCTCCGAGGCTCACACGAAGCAGCAGAGAGCGCGAGAAGTTGCCGAACTGATCGAGAGTTTTACCCAGGAGAGAGACCATTACCTGGGCGCGGTGGAGCACGAGGTAGTCAAACTGGCGTTGGCCGTGGCGGCGCGCATTCTGCGCCGCGAGGCGCAGATGGACCCGCTACTGCTGACCGGGGCAGTCCGAGTGGCGCTGGGACAACTTTCCGGATCGACCCAGGTGCGACTGCGCGTGCCCGAGGGCGAGCTCGACCTGTGGACCGAGGCTATCGCCCTGGTGCCGAACCTAACTGTGAAACCGGCAGTGGTTGCAGGCGAAGGGATGCGTCTGGGCGACTGCGCAATCGAGACCGAACTGGGTTCGGTGGACCTGGGAATTCGGGCGCAATTGGGAGAGATTGAGCGGGGCTTTTTCGACCGGGTTGGCGGCTCCAATTTTGACAGTTCTGAAACCGATGCCGCCGAGTTGGCTATGGCCTCTTCCGGCCCAAGCCGAGGAAGCTGCTGATGACGCAGATGCTGGAGCGCTACTTCAGCCGTCTCAGGCGCGGCCAACCCTGGCGCTGGCGCGGGCAGGTGCTCGAATCGGTCGGCCAGACAATCGAATCGGCGGGGCCGCTTGCCTCAGTGGGCGAGTGCTGCGAGATTCAGGACCAGTTCGGCCGTGCGCATCTGGCGGAGGTGATCGGATTTCGCGGCTCCAATGTGCTGTCAATGCCGGTCGAGAGTACGGAAGGCATCCGCTTTGGAAACCCGGTAACCGCCATGGGAGTCAATCCCGAGATTGAGGTGGGGCCAGCGCTGATGGGCAGGGTGTTGAATGCGCAGGGCGCGCCGATTGATGATGGCCGCCCACCCGCCGTTTCTTTGGCGCTGCCGCTGGAGGGAGTGGTGCGCCCACCGCTGGACCGAGTTGCGATTCGCACTCCGCTGGGTACCGGAATTCGCGTCCTTGACGGACTTCTGACGGTTGGCCGGGGGCAGCGGGTGGGCATCTTTGGCGGCTCTGGCGTGGGTAAGAGCACCCTGATCGGCATGATGACCCGCAACACCGAGGCGGATGTGACCGTGGTGGGGCTGGTGGGCGAGCGGGGCCGTGAAGTGGGCGAGTTTCTTGAAAATTCGCTGGGCGGCGAGGGCCGGGCCCGTTCGGTGGTTGTGGTCTCAACCTCCGACCAGTCACCGCTGATGCGCATGAGAGCGGCACTAGCCGCCACGACGATTGCCGAGTACTTTGCAGCCCAGGGCAAGCACGTGCTGCTGGTGCTGGATTCGCTGACCCGCTTTGCCATGGCGGCACGGGAGATTGGCCTGGCTGCCGGAGAACCGCCCACGAACAAGGGATATACGCCTTCGGTTTTTACCCGCCTGGCCAAGCTGGTGGAGCGGTCGGGACAATTCCGAGTTGGTTCGATCACTGCCTTTTATACCGTGCTGATGGAAGGCGACGACCAGCAAGACCCTATCGTGGACGCGGTCCGGTCGCTGCTCGACGGCCATGTGGTGCTCTCCCGCGCTTTGGCCGCCGAGGGTTGGTATCCGCCCATCGAAGTGCTGGACTCAATCAGCCGTCTGATGCCGGCCGTTACTGAGCCCAAGCATCGTGAAAATGCCGCGCTTCTGCGCCGGCTGATGGCGGTCTACGCCCGCTCCGAGGACCTGGTGCGCATCGGCGCCTACAAGCCCGGCTCGGACCCTGACCTGGACCGCGCGTTGCGTGGCCGGGAAGCGATGCGGACTTTCATGACCCAGGAAGCGCACGAGCAAGTCAACTTTGCTGAATGCGTGCGCAGGCTTGCCGCTCTCGCAACGGAGATTTGAGCCATGGCCGTCTCGCGCGCATTGCGCCGCCTGCTGCACATCCGGGATCTGCAGGAGGAACAGAGCCGGTTGGCTTTGGAGTCCGCGCTCGGCGAGCTTCACAGCCTGGAGGATGCCATGGCAGCCACCTTCGAGCGAGGCCGCAGGGGGCGAAGACTGGTTGATGCCAGTGCCCAAAATGGCCAGTTGGCGGACCGCCTCGCCGGCCTTGAGGAAACACGCTCGGCCAGCCGTCACGCCGAGGCGCTCGAACCTAGAATCGACGCGATGGGAGAAGAGGTCAGGGAACTGCGCCAGGAGTTCCTTTCCAGAAGAGTGGAACGCCGCCAGGCAGAGACCCTGATCCGGGAGACGGAAGCGCGGGAGGCCGTCGAAGACGGACGGCGCGGACAGCAGACGCTCGACAATTGGTTTAGCTCACGTATGCATAGTGGCGAGGCCGATGCGGAATCACCAGCGCCCACAGTGGTCGAGTTCGTTACCCAAGCGACTGTCGCTTCCGAGCTAGCCGCCGAGAAAGATAAGTGAGCATCAAGGAAAACTTGAGGAGAATTCCATATTGAAGGCACTTTCACTTCCTGAATCGGGATCGCTGGTCCCATTTCTGACAATGCTCTAACCCGCCCCTCACTCTCTTTGGCACGCTTTCTGCTTCATCTCCTCGCATGACCGTTGCGGCAGCCATCGAGATTGGAGCAGAGCGAACTTCGACGCCAAGCCAAAGCAAGGTTCTTGGAACGGGTATTCAAGAGCCCTTGGCATCGACTGCATCGGGGGCGGCTAGCTTTCGCGCCGGGTGGCAATCGCTGCTGGCCTCGCTTGGCTCCAGTATGGAAGGCTACAGTTCGGCCGAGGCCAATCAAGGAAATACCACTGCTTCAACTTCGACGCTGGCTGCTGGCGCGAAATTGCGCCATGAACAAGGAATTGAGAAGGGAAGCAGCAAGACTGGCGCGGCGAATCTGTCTGGGGCCAGCGCAAAGGCAGAAAGCATCTCAATGCGGCTGACTGCCGAAACGACAAACACAGCCACAACGAAAACCGCAGAGAAGAAATCAGCGACGAAGCCCGAGAGCGAATCTGTTCACACGAAGACCGCCAATTCAAGTGGAACTGCCGCTGAGCCGGCGACCGATCTGCTTTCAGCACTTCCACAGAGTGTGCCCGTGGCTGGTATCAGCAATACGGTTGCCCCTGTCCTTGGCTTGGAGACGCAAGCGGAGCGGTCTGAACTCTCCACGAGTCTCACAACAGGTTTTACTTCAGCATCCCTCAATTCGCATCAGCCAAGTGCAAATCATTCCGGGGAACTTTCAGTAGTAGCAAACACCGCCGCAGGGGAGACTGCGAAAGAATCTGAAAAACCGGCGAAGCAAGGGCAAGCCTCGCTTGATTCCAGCATGAATCAGTCTTCGGGGGCGGCCGTTGGCACAACGACATCGCTGAATGCGAAAGAGGATGCGCCATCGCCAGCCGCTCTGCGCAGCCAAGACGAGACCGCATTGGAAACGCAAACACCAGAGCGAATACCGACTCCGGCTTTGGCTACCAGCCACCCCCCCACTCAAACGCTCGTTGCAAGCCAGAGTTCAATACAGACACTATCGCAGGGGCAAAGCGAGATTTCGACGCCACTCGAAAGCTCTGACTTGAAGGCGGCTTTCGCTTCGACGGATCAGGATGGGCTGAATCTATCGCCGGTGCCTACCAGCGCCGCCGCCCAACCCGGCAAGCTCTCCGCGGTAGCCCCATCCGTCAGCAAATCAGGCTCTGCCAGTGGGAAGGCCTCAACATGCGAGCTGTCACGCTCTGCGCGCGGGACCAGTAATTCCGATCTGATCGAGCATGGAAGCCGTCTTATTGACGGGCAATCTACCAGCTCAGCCGTGGATGCAACCACGATGGCACGAGAACTGGCAGACGCGCGCGGGGCCGCGAGCATGGCTGGAGAGATGGCGACAACTTCGACTGCGGCGAAAACCGGGCCAGATTCCCGTGAAACCTTCGCGACTCTCGACGCGGAAGCAGCAAGCGGAAATCCGACTTGGATTCACACATCGGCACAGCGAGCCGAGGCAGGTTATAACGATCCGATCCTGGGCTGGGTAGGCGTCCGGGCAGATGCGGGCGGCAGCGGAGTTCATGCGGAGGTGGTGGCAGGCTCCGCCGATGCCGCTCAGGCGCTGGGTAGTCATATGGCGGGATTGAACGCCTATCTCGCAGAACACCATACAGCGGTCGAGACGCTGACACTAACCTCCTCTGAAAGCGGGTGGACAGGGATGGGCAGCGACAAGGGCGCGGGAGATGGAATGCAGCAGGGGACAGGACAACAGACGGGGCAGGAGACGGCTCAGGGCACTTATGCAGGCTTCCAATCAAGACCGTCTCATGATTCTTCAGTCCAGTCTCAAACAGCTTTGCCGGAGTTGCCGGCAATCACTGGAGGACTGAATGGAAACACGCAAACAGCAGGGCAAGGGAACATCCACATTTCGGTGATGGCCTGAGCCTTAAGACAGGCTCAAGCCGAGAAAGAATACGGCAAACAAGGACGCAGAAGAACACAAGCCAGCTTAAAAAAGCAGGAGGCAAAAATGGCAGCAGCAGCGGGAATCTTGAATCACCACACAACGGGAGCGCAGACCCTTACAGGCAAAACTGCGGACTCTACGGCGGCCGCAGCAAGCACGACGAGCAGTACAAGCAGTGACTCGGCCACCATCTCGGCCAATGACTTTCTGACTTTGCTGGTCACCGAGATGAAGAACCAGGACCCAACGGCGGACACTGACCCCAATGAGTACATCAACCAGTTGGTGAACGTAAACAGTCTCGAACAACTGATTTCGATTAACGGGACGCTGACGACCGATCTGGGCAGCACAACCAGCGACGCAACCGCGTCCACACCGACAAGGACTGGCACAAGCGCTCAGAGCCAAGGAAGATCTGCCTCGGCGCAAGCGGTCACATCCGGCGCCGCAACGACTGTTCCGGGCGCCATTAGCGCAGCGGCAGCCAAACTGGCTCCCAGCAATCTGGGTATTCCCACGGCCAATGCCTCGGCTGCGCGCGTGGCCCAATCCCTGAGCGGGCAGTAGATCATCGATGGGCCGCGCATGGCCCGAGACAAGTTTGTTTACTCGCCGGGCAACAAGGCCCGCGATCACTTCAGTTGAAGTCAAGAGGAGATTCACCATGCCCAGCTTTGATATTCCACTTAGTGGACTCAACGCCGATTCGACAGCGTTGAACACCATTGCAAACAACCTCTCCAACATGAATACGACAGGTTTCAAGGCGCAAACAACCAACTTCAGCGACCTGTTTTATCAGCAGGTGGGCACAACCGGATCAGGGGATCAGATTCAGGTTGGGACAGGTGTGCAGGTGGCTTCGAACAGCACGGATTTTACCGGTGGTTCCATCTCCTCAACGGGAGTTGAGACAGATGCCGCAATCGATGGAACAGGATTCTTTGTTTTGGACGATGGCGGGAGTCAACTGTATACCCGCGACGGCAACTTCCAGTTGAGTTCAAATGGCACTCTGGAATCCACTTCGGGCCAAGCGGTCATGGGATATGCCGTGACAAACGGTGTGGTCAATACCAGCGGGGCGTTGAGCGATATTGTGCTTCCTACCGGGCAGGTGATGCAGCCTTCAGCAACGACGAGTTTCAGCATGACGCAAAACCTGGACTCAGACTCCGCCACAGCCTCAGGCCCTGTAACTGTCTACGACTCGTTGGGCAATAGCTATGTTGCCACAGTGAACTACACGAAGACGGGAAACAACACCTGGTCTTACAGCATCTCAATGCCTGACACACTGACCAGCAGCTCAACCGATGTGGGCGGGGTCTCAACCATCAACTATGACTTTGGATCGAGCGGCGGCACGCTGGCAACCGTCAACACAGGGACGAGCCTGACGATCACCGCGCCCGCCACGGCAGGCGGCACGGCAACCACTGGGCTGCCTACCTTCACGGGTTCTCCGGAAACGGTTGCCGATTATGTGACAGACCTGAACACGGCGTTGGTAGCGGCAGGCATTACCGTTGGCGCCGGTGGAGTCACAGTCTCAGCAACAGCTTCCGGCGTATTGACGATCTCCGGCGCCAATATCTCCACCAGCGGAAGCCTGATCCAGAATCCGGTGAGCACGAACACTACAGGGACGTTGACCTTCAATTCCAGTGGCACCCTCGTCAACCCTGCTGGAGATGTGAGCGGAATTACCTTTGCTGGGCTCTCCGACGGGGCGGCAACGATGGACATGACATGGGATGTGCTTGGAAGCGCCGGCACTGCGAATATCAGCCAGACCGCTTCCGCCAATTCGACCACGTCCCCTACTCAGAATGGATATTCAAGCGGCGAGTATAAGGGTTTCACAATCGGCTCCGATGGCACGGTTACAGCGACTTACTCGAATGGCAAGAGCCAGGATGTGGGACAATTGGCGATTGCCACGGTCAGCAACCAACAGGGAATGGTTGACGTGGGATCGACCGAATATCAGACCACAAGCGCCTCAGGTCAGGCTTCAGTGGGCGTAGCCGGAGCCGGTGGGCGCGGAACGCTTGAGGGCAGCTCGCTGGAGGCCTCGAACGTGAATATCTCTGCCGAGTTCTCCGACCTGATTGTCGCCCAGCGCGCCTTTGAAGCCAACTCAAAGGCGGTAACCACCTTTGACACCGTCACCCAGGAAACTATCAACATGATTCACTAATCTGCACCTCCAGCTTGATCGGAGTAGAAATTGGAGCGCCCGCCTCCTACGCGAACCATGCGCCGGTGGCGGGGCTTTCTTTTATGCGCCAAGAAACAACCGCGACGAGCATCCGGATCAATTTTTGTTACAATTGCTCCGCGTCTATGCTTACAAGATTTGTCTCGTTCGCCTTTCTGCTGGCCGCTTTCTGCGGCTCTGCCTGCGCTTCAACCGGGCAATGGCTCGAAGTGCGCAGCCCGCATTTCATCGTGCTCACCGACTCAAATGAGAAACAAGCCCGCCACATTGCGGATCAGTTTGAACGGATGCGCTGGCTCTTCCTAACGCTATTTCCCAAGGCCAATGTCGATCCGGTGTCGCCTATCGTTGTGCTCGCTGCCAAAAACGAAAGGAGCTTTCAGTCGCTGGAGCCGGAGGCCTACCTGGCAAAAGGGCAGATAAAGCTCGGCGGGCTCTTCATGAGAACTCCAGACAAGAACTACGTCCTGTTGCGTCTAGATACCGAGCAGGAGCACCCCTTTGCAGCAATTTATCACGAGTATACGCACCTGCAATTCAGCCCTTACAGTGAATGGATGCCGCTCTGGCTTAACGAGGGTTTGGCCGAATTTATTCAAAACACCGAGATTCGCGATAAGGATGTGCAACTGGACGAAGCGAGCGCGGACGATATTCTTTATCTACGGCAACACCAGCTTATTTCCCTGGACGTGTTGTTCAAGGTGGATACCAAGTCGCCGTATTACCACGAGGAACAGAAGGGCTCGGTTTTCTACGCTGAATCCTGGGCGCTCACCCATTACCTCTTCATTACGGATCGCCAAAAGGGCACGCGCCGAATAGACGATTACATGGCGCTGCTCGTTCGTCACGAGGATCCCGTAACTGCAGCGGAAAAGGCATTCGGGAATCTGAAACAACTACAATCCGCGCTGGAAGAATACATACGGCGTAGCGCCTATACGCATTTCGTCGTATCGACTGCGGCGGCACCGATCGATGAATCATCTTACAAGGTCAAGGTTCTGACGCAGGCGGAGTCAGACGCCGCTTGCGCGGATTTCCTCGCAAATGACGAGCGCGTCAAGGATGCGCTTACGCTGCTTGACGCAGTGCTCAAGGCCGGTCCGAACAATGTGCAGGCGCGCGAGACGATGGGATCCATCGAGTTTCGCGGCGGACATATGGACGCGGCACGGAAGTGGTACGCGGAGGCAGCCAGGCTGGGTTCGCAGAACTATCTTGTGCACTACTACTACGCCACACTCTCTTCTATGGAGTTGGGAGATCCGGATCAAGGCACGGAGATTGAGGCCAGTCTGCGCACGGCAATCCGCTTGAACCCCCGCTTTTTACCTGCCTATGAACAACTGGCCTCAGTGTTAATCTCCAAGGACCGTTATAGCGACGCTAAGGCGGTGCTGCAAGACTCAGTCAAGGCCGCAAGAACCTCGGGGGAGATCGCAAGAGTGCGGCGAAGGATTGTCGAGCTTGAGCAGATTCAGGCGGAGCAAGCACGGGCTGCGGCGAACGTCGGTGAGGAGGTGAGTGCGCAAGCCACGGAGAGTTCCGGCGTAGTCGATGTGGTTCCCTCGCATCCTACAGAACCACCCGACGGACCGAAGCACGAGATCGTTGGAGTGATTAGGGGAGTTCAGTGCAGTTATCCCGCCCTGATCGACTTTCGGGTGGAAGGCGCAAAGAAAATCATCCTAGTGTACAGCAACAACTACTACAAACTCGACATTTCGGCGCTAGGGTTCACGCCGGAGGGCGATTTGAACCCGTGTATCGGCCTCGAAGGCATGAAAGCGCGAGTGCAGTATGCTGAGAGTTCGGACAAAACGGTCGATGGGCAAGTGGTAGCGGTCGAACTCAGAAAATAAGCTGAGAGTTGTGGGTTGCGTGGATCGGGTCAACAGACGGCGAGCGATTGCCAGTTACCGGACGCGCACCTCTATGAATATGCCTTTCGCTTCGGCTAAAACGTGACCTCTGAGGTTGAGAATCCTAGCCTCGGTCCAATGCTTGAGGCCATCACTGCGGAGCAGGCGGCCCTCCAGGCGAATGGGCGTTGCAGAATGGATTGGGCGCAGGTAGCCGATCTCCATCTGGCGGGTCATGGCCGTCAGCCCCCGCGCCCTGACGGACTTGCTCATCGCTTCGTCCAGCAGCGTGGCAATGATGCCGCCATGCAGGTAGCCAGGCGGACCTTCAAAGCTATCTGGAACGGTTGGCAGACAAACAACGCTCCCATCCTCGGCAAGCAGAAATTCGAGATGCAAGCCAGTGGGACTGGCCGGGCCACAGCCGAAACAACGGTTCTGCGCGACGCGTGTCATGGGGGTCAGCTTCTCGGTAGACGTATCCATGCCTCCAGCATAACTGGAGGGGGGCAACCTGCATTGCGTGAGAGCGAATCTGCTTCTTTTCGCGCAGACTTTGTTCTACCCCGTGCATCGAACAATGTGGAGGTTTACCCACCATGGACCGCAGAACCGCATTCAAGCATCTCGGCGGCGCAGCAAGCGCCCTGCTTTTGACCAAAACCCTACTTGCCAAGGGACTCCCCAATGGACAAGCCGCCGCCGCAACCCCACCCACGGCGCCAGCCGGTCCTTTTACCCTGCCGCCGCTACCCTACGCCTACGACGCTCTGGAGCCGTACTTCGACGCCGCGACCATGCATCTGCACCACGATAAGCACCATCAGACCTACGTGAACAACCTGAACGCCGCCGTTGCCGCGCATCCTGAGCTGTCAGGAAAGACTGTGGATGAGCTGGTCGCCAACCTGAACGCGTGGCCTGAATCCGCCCGCACCGCCGTGCGCAACCAGGGCGGAGGCCACGCCAACCACTCCTTCTGGTGGCCGACGCTGGGCAAAGGCGGCGCAGCACCTGTCGGCGAACTGGCCAAGGCCATCGACCTGAAGTTCGGTTCGCTCTCCGCCTTTCAGGACAAATTGACCGCCGCGGCTTTGGGCGTCTTCGGAAGCGGCTGGGCCTGGCTGGTGAAGCTGCCCGACGGCACGGTAGCCATTGAAACCACTCCCAACCAGGACAGCCCGTTGACTATGGGCCACAAGCCGGTGCTGGTCGTTGACGTGTGGGAGCACGCTTACTACTTGAAATATCAGAACCGGCGCGCGGAGTACGTTAAGGCCTTCTTCCAGGTAGTGAACTGGGATTTTGTGAGCGGACAGTTTGCGCAGAAGGCTTAGGATAAACGTGATTTGGATGGGCCGACGTGTTCGAGCTTCGGCGTTTCTTTGCATGGGGTTGGCGGCCAGTCTGGGCGTTGCTCACTCCGCAGGAAACGGAAGGCAAGCACCTCTACCAAGTTCGCTGCGCTCATTGCCACGAGGACAACGATCTGGCCCTCAAGAAGGTACCGCCGGAGCTGCACGGCGTTTTTGCCCGCAAGGCCCTTCCAAGCGGAGTTCCAGCAACGGACGCAGCTATGCGGCAAAATGTGTTAACAGGGAAGGGAATGATGCCCGGTTTTGCCGGCCGCTTCACAGAGGAGCAGATGGCGGCGCTGCTTGCCTATCTGCATACGGGACTGCGCTGAGAACTTCACAAGACGGAACGCCTGAAACCAGCACAAACGCCCTCACGGTATACTAGAAATTGCCATGGCAACCGATAAAACCTTCTATTTAGAGACCTTCGGATGCCAAATGAATGCCCATGACTCGGAAAAGGTCATTGGCACATTGGAGCACGAGGGGTACCGGCAGGTCGAGTCGGAAGAAGAAGCTGGCCTGATTCTCTATAACACCTGTTCGATCCGCGATAAAGCCGAGCAGAAGGTCTTTCACCGGCTCGACGAATACAAGCGCCAGAACAAAGCTGGAAAGAGCTTCGGCGTGCTCGGGTGCGTGGCTCAACAGGAGGGTGAAAAGATCTTCGAGCGAGCACCGTACGTCTCGCTGGTCTCCGGCTCTGCCTCGTATCGCAAATTGCCCGAGATGCTGGCGCGCCTGGAAGCTGGCGAAATTCGCATCACCGGCCTCGACGACCGCCAGACCGAGGAGACCTTCGAAACCGAGTTTACCGCCCGGAAGAATCCTTATCGCGCCTACATCACCATCATCGAAGGTTGCGATAAGTTTTGCGCTTACTGTGTTGTGCCGTACACAAGGGGCAGGGAACGGAGCCGCGGATCAGCTTCAGTGTTAGCCGAGGCGCAGCGCATCGTCGATCAGGGATTCACCGAGATTCAACTTTTGGGTCAGAACGTAAACAGTTACCGCGATCCGGAAGGGAAGCGAAGCTTCGCAGAACTGCTGGCCGCCGTGGGCGAGGTGCCGGGGATTCGCCGTGTGCGCTTCACAACGAGCCACCCACGTGACTTTACTCGCGATATTGTCGAGGCTATCGATGCTGTGCCCACACTCTGCGACCATGTGCATCTACCCGTGCAGTCCGGCTCATCGCGGATACTGCAGCTTATGGCGCGGGAGTACACCCGTGAGTGGTACCTGGAGCGAATCGCATGGATCAAGGCTGCGCGACGGTCCATCTCGCTTTCTACTGACATTATCGTGGGCTTCCCCGGAGAGACTGAGAACGATTTGATCCAAACCGTGGACCTTCTCAACGAAGTTGAGTACGATTGCGTCTTCGGCTTTAAGTACTCAGGCAGGCCCAACACCCCGGCTTTGACGATGATCGATTCCATCTCAGAGGCCGAGAAAGCCACCCGGCTTCAAGTTGTGCTTGATCGCCAGCGCGAGATTCAGAGGGTCAATTACGCTAAGCACTTGGAGCAGACGATGGAGGTCATGGTTGAAGGTGTTAACTCGGCACGCGAGCAGGTTATCGGACGTAGCAGCCAAAACATCCCCGTCAACTTCACTTGCGCACAGGCAATTGCTCCCGCGCCCGGAAGTTACCGGCAAGTGAAGATCATTGCTACGCATCCGAACAGTCTGGTGGGCGAAGCCGTCTAAGATAAGAGCTGGTGAAGGAGAGGGAAGCTATGGATATCGAGGTGCGGATACGCGGGTTGATGATGGATCCGGCTACGAGCATGCCCATCATCGTGCTCAAGGACGTCGCTTCTGATACAGTGATGCCTATCTGGGTCGGGATCTTCGAAGCCAATGCCATTGCCCTCGAGATTGAGAAGGTTGCGCCTCCTCGCCCGATGACCCATGACCTTGCGGAAAACCTCATCCATCACTTGAATGCAAGGCTGGAACGCGTTGTAATTTCAGAGCTTAAGGATGACACATTCTTTGCCATATTATGGTTACGCCAAGGGGATGAACCTTTGGCTCTGGACGCCCGGCCGTCGGACGCGCTCGCGCTGGCGTTGCGCGCGGATTGCCCGATCTACGTTACGGAAGAGGTCATGCAGGTGGCCAAGCTCAACACTACTGGGCCGCCTGAAGGACCAACCGCAGAGCAGTTGCGCGGTTGGCTCGAAGGGTTGAACGATGAAGACCTGGGACATTACAAGATGTAGTTTGACCTGCGGCTAGTCAGTTACCAGGTGCCAAGACAGGGGATTGTGGCTTTAATCTTCAGGAGCCAGGTTCACACATCTGACTTGGCGCAAGTATACATAATATACGTTATCGGACGTAGTGGTTTAGTTGGTTTAGGGCAGGAAGGCTCGTACCTTGCCCCTACGCGCGGTTTGGATTCAAGATAGCCTCTTTCCTTATAGCCCGGTAGATCGGCTCTATGCCGATACTTCCGAGATGGACGATTCTGAACGGGATCGGCGCACGAGCTACTCGAGTTCATGGGCCATGCGTCCGCCTCGTGGATGAGTTGATGCGGCTCCGGCCCGAGCTGAAGGACCGCAAAATACTCATCCACCTTTCGCGGTTTAAATTGGCTCGATTGCTCATCGAGGCTTTCGTAAATATCTCGACTTCCCTGCTCCAAATCCTTTAGAAATTCTTCACAATTTCAGAGACTAGGACTCACATGGCGCGCTTGGCCTCATACTTAGATGCTTTGGATTATGGCTCAGCCAGCAATTGTCGAAGTGCATTGAATTATCGGTCCTAAGTACTTAATTATGAAAGGTATTCCATTGCGAAAACCCGGTTAGAAACATATACTTAAGCTATAGGAGCAGAGCTTACCGAATGGCCGGAAAAACCAAAGCAATTGAATCAACAGTGGAGCGGGGCCAGAGTGTCAGAAAAACTTTTTTGGCGCTTCGGGAGATGATTGTATTTGGACGCCTCGCTCCCGGTAGTTGGATCATCGAGGGAGATCTGGCAAGAAGGCTTGGGGTGAGCCGGACACCACTGCGATCGGCACTTCAGTGGCTCGAACGGGAGGGCTATATCCTAGCCGTAAAGTCTGGACCTCAGGCCAGATTGACCGTAGCGCCTTTGACGGAAAAGGACGCTCGCGAAGTCTATATGATTGTGGGTCACATGGAAGGAATGGCGGGGCGGATGGCTTCGTCCCTTGAAACATCTCTTCGCGATCCTCTTCTTGCGACACTCAAACAGATGAATGCCAAGATGAAGAGGGCGACGGATTTCACAGAATCCCATCCCCATGAGTTCTTTGACCTCGATACAAAGTTTCACGAATGCATCGTTGTTGCTGTAGCTGGTACACACTTTCTTTCTATCTATAACGGGATTAAACCGCACACAGAACGATATTGGTGGCTATATTCGAGTTCCAATCCGGCCGAACTCAAACTCTCTTTTGAGGAGCACGAGGCAATCATCGAAGCTATTGCCAAGGGCGATGCCGATGCGACCGAACGAGCCTTGCTGGCAAACTGGGAACGTGGCGCCGAGCGGCTTGTCCAGACAATTGCCCGTTACGGCGAACGCGGAAGTATCTATAGCCCCCGCCCCATATCCTGAATCCGAGGCGGGGGATCTCTTCTCCGATCACTATTCAGGATTGTCGCTGTTATCCAGGCCGAGATCCGGCATTCTCCAAACGATTCTCTTCGTCGTTGCCAGAAATCCAGTGGGCCGGTAGAGCCTCAACTCGAAGCGAAGAACCTTTGCGTCGCTGGCGACCCATTTGGCGGTTATTGTCTGGGGCACTCCAATCCCTTCCAACTCCTGCTGCGCGCCGACGACCTTCTTGCCGTTCTGGTCAAGAACAACCCATTCAGCCCGGTAGTTCTTCAAATCGTAGGAGGGCAACTCAGTTTCCGGCCTGCGCCGGATCTCCGCGTCGAACCCGACAGGAATTCCCTTCTCGTCGAGCTTCCACTTCGCAACAATGTGCGCTGGAGAATTCTCCTGCTGCCACACATAATAAGAAGGACGTCGTTGCCGATTCTTATCGACCAGCCCGTGATCCACATAGTCGTCCGCTTGGCCGGGCCGCAGGTTGTGGAAGGAATGATAATCCTGGTAGCACCAGAACAGCGCTCCCGCAATCCAATCGCGCTGAGCAAACATCGGAAGCTGCTTGCGGATGGTCTGGATTCGCACCACATCTGCCGCTTCTGAATTGGTTGCATAAACCCCGGGGGTGCCGAACTCCGAAACGATGACCATTTTGCCGGGATACCCCTTTTCAATGTGGTCAAGAACGCTGGGGAGCATACTTTCCGGGCCATCCCAGGTTCCAAAGTACTCATTCCACATGATGAAGTCCGCCAGGCTGGATGCATTCGTTGCAGGATTGTCCACGAATGCAATCATATCGTCAGCGAAACTAACGAACCGCCGCGGGTTCAACTGCTTTACATAGACGTACATCGTCTTGAAGTATTCAATTCCGCCCGGCGTATTAGTAGCAGATTCATTGTCAACGCTCCAGGCAAAAATGCTTGGGTGGTTGTAATTCTGCTCAATGAGCTCCTGCATCTCCTGCTTGGCGAGGGCAATCACTTTGGGATTCTTCATTTGCTCCTCGCCAAACTGCCACATGGGAATCTCAGGAATCATGAGGATTCCGTTCTTGTCGGCATAGTCGTAGATCAGCGGATTTTGAGGATAGTGAACCGGCCGCGCCAAGGTAGTTTGTAGGTTCTTGAGATCGTCGTAGTCATACTTGATGGTTCCCCTCGTCTCGGCCATCCCCTCCCACGGCGAATCTTCGTGGCGGGAAAGACCGCTCAACCGGACCCGCGCGCCATTCAGATAGAGGCGCCGGTCGCGGATCTCCACCGTCCTTACGCCGAAGTTGTCGCGGATGGAATCGGCTTGCTTTCCGTCCATGCTCCGGAAGCTCGCATCCATGCGGTAGAGATACGGATGATCGAAATCCCAGAGATGCGCGTGCTTTAAGGCAAGAGATAGAGTTACGCTCTGCGTGCCGGGAGCTACCTGGACCTGCTTCTCTACGATTGCGGGATTCGCGCTGTCATTCAGGGCATGAGCCGCCAGTCGCAGCAGCACGTTTTGCGTTGTTGTCCCATGATTCTCGAGCAGCAGATGGTCGCTGATCTCCGCGTCGTCCTTGGAGACGGTCGAGTCAATATGCTGCCAGCGCAGCACCATCTCATCGCCCGCAGTCAGCCAGACGCCACGAATGATGCCGCCATACGGCCACCAGTCGTAAATGGTGGCTTGCGGGCCGACCTTCATGGGAATTCCGGGGATCGAATCCAACTTGGGCTCGTTATTGATCTCCACGGCCAGAAGGTTTACGTCCTCTAGATACGGCGTCGCGTCGAAATAGTATTCACTGAATCCGCCTTCGTGTTCGCCAAGCAGGTGGCCGTTCAACCACACGCGCGATTTATAGAAGGTCGCTCCAAAATGAATTTCGATGCGCTTTGTCCGTAGTGCCGAATCCCGCGCAAAGGTCTTGAAGTACCAGCCGTTGCCCTCGTACTTGTAATGCTCACCGAAGTTCCAGGTATGCGGCAGAGAGACTTCTTCTGTTTGTGCAGGAACTGCTTTGGCCCAACCTTGTTGAATCCCTTCGTTTGACGGATCCACGCGGAAATGCCAGTCGTCATTCAAATCGATTCTCGTAGAGCAGACGCCTATCGGACTGATGGACAGAACTGCCCCAAGCAAGCAAGAGAGAAAGATACCCTTCCGGGCGCATGGCTTGAACCTCATGCGAGACCTCCACCGTCAACGATCAGGTAGGCTCCGGTAACCCAGGAAGACATGGGGCTGGCGAGATAAAGCACAGCATTCGCAATGTCCTCCGGGGTGCCAAGGCGCGCCAGCGGGCGGTTAGCCGCTTCCCGCATGAACTCCTTCTGATCCTGCCCGAGTTGCCGGCACTCGCCGCGCAGCATCGCAGTATCAGTATCCCCTGGACATACGCAGTTCACGCGAATATTGTGCGGGCCGTGGTCGATTGCCATTGCCCTGGTAAGATTGAGCACGCCACCCTTGGCCGCGCAGTAGGATGCCGCGTTCGCGCCGCCTTTCAGCGACCAGCCTGAGGCGGTGTTAATAATCGCGCCGCCACGCGCCTTAATCATGTACGGAATCACATGGTGCGAGAGCGTATAGATACCCTTGAGCGTCACGTCGAGCGCAAGGTCCCATTCAGCCTCTTCCAGATCGACAACGGATTTGCGGATTGCTACCCCGGCATTGTTGCAAAGGATGTCTATCTTCCCGAAGGATTCGATCACGCGTTCAGTCGCGGCCTTGCAAGCCTCGCTCGACCGGACATCGCACTCTACAAAGATCGCCTTCCCGCCGCGCTCTCGCAGTTCTTCAGCGGCTGCCTCGCCGCCGGTTTTGTTGATGTCGAGAACAGCGACCGCGGCGCCCATCTCTGCCATCAGCGTGCAAATCGCCCGGCCAATGCCCGATCCCCCGCCTGTTACCACCGCAACTTTCCCGTCCAGGGAAAGCAGTTCCCTAGCCTTATCTATCACTTCCATCAGAATTTGTGTCCTTTCTTCGACCCGCCGCACGGCGCGCGGTCATTTCATACGCACACCCTGAGCTACGGCATACGCCCGGAATCGCGCTACGATCTCTCGGGCCTGCTCGTGAACGTCGGCGAGGGTCACGCGCTCAGGCGCGGAACCGATGAGATCGCGCAGAGCCGCGGAACCTGCTTCACTGATCACGGCCATGCCATCTTCACGAATCTCCTCGATGCCGTCGAAGTGGTGCGATTTTTCGTTAACGTCAATGGCGGCCTCCCTGGAAATGGTCCCGAGATCCAGCGAGATTCCCCTCCGGCTCGCGCGTACCGGATAGCCTCCAGGCAATCCTGACGGCGCCGGCACATGCAGGCACGTATCGGTCTCTCCTTGCAGCGCGAGAATCAGCCGAACCGTAGCGCCCGCCGTCAGAAAATGCGTAGCCGGTCCTTTCGTCAGCGCAAAAGGAGAAAAGAGAAGCGAACGGCAATTCAACTCATCGGTAATCTCCTTCCCTTTGCATCTGACCTGGACAAGAAACGGAGGCAGCTTCTCATCCGGCATTGGAACTCGTTCACGAAACACATATTTCTCAAGGGCATGATGCGCAACCAGGGAGACTTGTACATCCTTGATTGCCCCCCCCAACGTATCCCCTACAAGCTGCTGCAACTTAGCAGCCATCTCCGCCACATTGCCAATTCCACAGGTCGGCGCGAGGCCGGCTTTGCCCAGCATGCAGTTCACCACGTCGGGATAAGGCGCGGTGATGGTGAACCCCTTGAAGCCAGACATCTTCACCGCTCGCATCAGGTCCAGAGTCGGCGCCAGATGTACGGGAAGCCAGACACCGAAGCCCGCGTCGCGCACCAGTTCGGCCTTTTCCGGGGGCAGCAGATCCGGCAGCCACCAGGTACTCATGGTGGCAGTACTGAAGATGATTGCAGGCTTCTCCCGATGGATGGTCTCCGCTGTGGCCTCAATCTCCTGCAAGTCCAGGTGAACGACACGCACCACGGGATTGCATCCTTGCGCCAGCGCTCCCAGGCGAAGAAGCCGACAACGAGATTCAGTACGCTCCGGGTTTCGGGAACCTACAACCACTTCGATAGGGGATTGAATTCGGGCAAGCAGTTCAAGAACGATACTTCCCAGATCGCCCATTCCGATCAGCATCAGCTTCGAATTGGGCATGGCGTCCAAATTCCAGGGTACCCCTATCTCGCGCCCGATGTCCCTCCCGCCTGAATTGGCTCTTCCGGTGGTGGCATCACGCCTGATTCAATGAGGCTAAGAAAGCCCATCAGCGCTCCCCAGGAATGGAAACGGTCACTCGACAGGCGAGGATCCTCCCCACTTCCGGAGATTGAAGAATAATTCTCGCTGATGAGGCCGTCCTTGCGCCATTGCTGAAGAAACATATTTCGCGAGCTCTTGACCAGAATCTTCCTCTCCTCCTCGAAGCCGTACTCGCGCAGTCCAAGATATACAAGAAAATTCAACGGCGGCCAAACGGCTCCTTTCCAATAGCGCTGCCTTGGAAAGGTTGGATCGTTGCGCGCCACCGACGGCAACATGAACTCCCCATAGAATTCGGCGGAGTTCATGTAGTGCTCCTGAATCATCCGCCTCGCCTTTTCCTTGTCCGGTATGCCGGCAAGCAAGGGATAAAACAGGGTCGGCGAAAGACGCGGGGAAAATTCGCCCGTGTCTGTACGGCGATTCAGGTAGAAAGAACTTTTTTCGTCCCAGAGCGATGCCATCGCCGCGGATATTCTTACTTCCCTCGCCTTTAACTCCGTTACTTCCTCCTTGCGACCGAGAATGGCGGCAATCTCCTCCAGAGCCTTGCAGTCAGCGACGTACAAGCTATTGAGCCCGACATCCTGAAGCTCCAAGACGTTGCGCGAAGCGTTGAAGGGAACACCCTCGTACATGGACGAGTCGTCCATGCCGGATTCGTAACCCGCTGTAATCTTGCTATGAACGTCCGGATCGCCGTAGGGATTCTGGGCTACGCTCGCCCCATAGCTGAGCAGATCTCCATTCAGCCGCTCCTTGAACCACCATCGGTTCCAGCGCAGGAGATCGTCAAAGGAAGCCTCCAGCAGCCACCGCTCCGGATAGCGCTTGTAGATTTCCTTCAGCATGATGGCCCCGACAGGAGGCTGTGAATGGTCCCAGGACTTCGTTCCATTGCCCCGGTCATCGTTGGGGATAAAGCCGGCATCCGTCATGCTGCGGAGGTGCTCGATAAAATCCGCGTAAGCCAGATCGCGACTGAAGAGAGAAGCCATGTAGGAAAGAAAGAAGTTATCCCAGCCAAAGAGGCAGTACCCGCCGTACTCTTCGTTCCATAACCGCCCTACGGTCGAGACGACGCGGTCATATTTAGGCTCGTAGATGGTGTTCCAGGCCAATCCGGATTCAACCGCCATGTAGATCTCCGTCTGTTGGCCACTGGCGGCGGCACGGCTCTCCATTTGCTTTTTCTTGCGCGCAATCAGGTCTTGAATCTCTCCCAGCGTGAGCGCTTTGGATGTGCTGACGCCAACCGGCGCATCGAGAGGAACTGCAAGATAGGGCGTCTTGGAGGGCACATACGGATCTTCTACCGCGGCTCCCGTAACGTATACCCTCACGCTGCGCGCAGGCAGTTTTGCTTCAAGACTTTGTCCATTTCTGAGCAGCAGTCCACTGCGGTTCCAAAGCATCCCGATCTGCACTACTGCCGTGACCGGACGCGCGGGATGCTTCATTGGAGAAACCAGCATCACCAAGTCATTTCCTTCGGCAGCAGTCGTGATCCGCGCATCGACATCTCGCCAATGCACTTCGAATTCGCTGTAGCTCCCATCTAGCGCATGAAGCCCAGGCCGAATTCGCTCCGCATCCGGATCGCTGCGTCCGATCAGCGCCGTGTCAAGATACTCGTTGCCGATCCACGTTGTTTGCTTGAACCCGATTTGGACCGACAACCCCTCTGGCAGCAGTACCTGGGAGAGAATGTTGCGGCTGTCCCAGCTTCCCCACCCCTTCGCCAGTCGATGTTTCACCTGCGAGTATTCCACTCGCTCGTATGCCTTGGGCGCTTCCGCGCTCCTAAGCCTAGGGCATACGCACAGCAGGCTCAGCAGCACCACAAGCGCCTTCACAGCCGTCGATTCCCTTTTCGTCATCATGCACCGCCCACGATCTTCACTTCAGCGTAGCCGCCGCGTCTACTTTCTGGATAATTTCTTGCGGTAGGCGCGCCAGGTCATGGCCCACTCCGACGGATCTTCGAGCGAAGTCTGGTCATCAATCCGGTGGATTGTACTGTTGTGTGGAGCGCGCCTCACCATCTCAGGGTCGGAATGAGCCTCCTCCGCGACTTTCATGATTACGCTGGCATATTCGTCCAGCTCACGCTGCGAGTAGGACTCCGTAGGCTCGATTGTGCAGGGTTCGGGCACCACCTGAGGATGATGACTGGTCCAGTAGTGCATCCCATAATCCGCTGCACGGATTCCTATATCGTACGAGCTGACTCCTGTCTCGCTAGTTAGCTCTTCCCAGCTATAGCGAACCTGCTCAATACGGGGATGCCCATAGACAAAGGGCGCGCTGAGTCCGGGAATCTTAAGAAGTTTCGACAGGATGTAGTTGTTGTTGAGGACGGCGACGCGAGCCACCTCACGCAGCCCGCTCGCCCCCAGGACTGCGGCCCACGCGTAGGCCCTGACAACATTGGCTGCGGAACCGTAAAAGAAAGTGACTTTACCGATGCTCTGCGGCCGGTCCCAATCAAGAAAATAACGCGAACCGTCAAATTCTACGGTCGGCGCCGGCAGAAAGGGCGCCAGCGCAGCAGTAACTCCAACAGGGCCGGAGCCGGGTCCACCACAGCCATGAGGAACGGAAAATGTCTTGTGCAAGTTGAACTGACACATATCGAACCCGGCCTCGCGAGCACGAGTAATACCGAGGAGGCCGTTGGCATTCGCCTGATCGTAACAGCATAGTCCGCCCACGCCATGAACGATTCTTGTGAAGTCCGCTATATACGGATTGAAAATGCCGGTGTCTTCCGGATTTGTAATCATGATGCCCGCGGTGCGTGACGAAACCGCACCTTCAAGAGACTGCACCGACGGATATCCATTTGGTCCAACAGGCAAAGTAATCACATCAAATCCAGCCACGCGCGCGCAGGCGGCGTCAGAAGGATGAGAAAACAGAGAGGTGATGATTTCTTTCCGCGTTCCGCCTTCCTTGCGCGACTCGTGATACGCGCGAATCATGGCAGCATTGGTATAGATACCGGCTGACCCGGAACGCGGCTGGAAGGAAAAGCGGTCAAGCCCTGATACTTCCTTCAGTACTTGCTCGAAACGGTAGAGGATGGCAAGCATCCCTTGAACCGTGGATTCCGGCTGGTCTGGGTGCAGCTCTGCCACCTCTGCGCAGCGCGCGAACTGCTCATTGATCTTGGGGTTATACTTCATCGTGCAGGTTCCCTGCCCGATATCGACATTGAGATCCGCGCCGAGAGTCTCCTGCGAAAGACGCAGATAATGCCGCAGAACCTGTGGTTCCGGCATCTCCGGCAGTTTGGGCCGTGAACTGCGGAGCATACTTTGCGGAATGGCCGTCTCGATGGCGCCAACAACAGAACGAAGTTCTTCCTCTGTCTTCGGCACCAGCGCTCCACGGCTACCTGGTTCGGACAACTCGAAGATGATGGGCTCGTCCCACTTTGCCTGGTGAAACCGGCGCAGATGTGGCTTGCCGTCCATTTTCCGTTTTGACGTTATATCCTGCATGGCCCCTCCAGAACTTTCCGCAACGCGCTTCCAAGCCGGTCGATATCTTCTTTGGTGTGGATCTCCGTTACGCAGAAGAGCGCCGAATTGCCCAACTCCGGAAAATCGCGCAGCAGCGGCTTGCCGCCAAAGATTTTTTCCTTCAGCAATTCCTCATTGATCTCAGAGACGCTCTTGCCTGTGCCGTCGAAGTTGACAATGAATTCCTTGAAGAAAGGGGATGAATACAGCGGGGCACGCACGCCGGGAATGCTGGCCAACAACCGCGCAGCGTATTGCGAGCGGTACAGGATGCTCTCGCCGAGTTCCTTCATCCCGTCCGGCCCCATCAACGCAAGATAGACACCTGCGGTAATGCCCCAAAGCGCGGCCGCGGTCCCTACAAACTCCACTCCATTTTCGCGCTGCGCAAAGGAAGTGCGCTCATACGCCACATCGCCAAAGCCGTACTCTCCTTCGACCGAAGTTGGGACAATGCCAAAAAGCCGCGAGGGATACTGATTGACGAACTTTACCTCGTCGCGTGTAGCGATATAGCCCCCGTGACCTCCTCCGTACTGCATATGAATACCGAGGCACTGGATGTCGCCGCAAACAATATCCGCACCATAATCGGCAGGAGGCTTCAGGATTCCCAACGAACTGGGATCAGCACCAACAACCGCAAGCGCGCCGCAGGAGTGCGTCATCTCAACAATCTCCTGCCCCTCTTCAATGGAACCGAAATAGGTCGGATTATCGAAATACACCGCGGCTACATCACTGGACAACATACTCTGAAGTTGCTTGCGGTCGATCAGACCGGTGTCAGCCAAATATGGAACGACTTCGATGCGATAGTCAGACCGGCAGTAACAGCGAATATGGCTCAGCTTGTCCGGGTTGATGCCGCGAGAGACCAGAAGTGTTCGCCTACCTGTAATCCGCCCTGCCATGCGAAGCGCACTCGCCGCAGCCTGGCATCCATCGTATGTCGGCACATTCACCACGTCCATGTTGAGCAACTCGCCCATCAGGCTCGTGTATTCCCACAAGGCCTGGAATCGTCCGTGGTCATCGTAGGGTTCGCCAGCGTAGGCCGTCAGAAATTCGCTGCGCGCATTAACCTCATCGCATACCGCCGGGACAAAGTGCTGGTAACAGCCAGCCCCCAGAAAGTTCAAATAGGACCCGCAGGGTTGATTCTGACTTAATAACTTGTGCATGTGACGGCGAAGTTCCGTCTCCGTCTCTAAAGCTGGCGGCAAGTGCATATCCCTGGAGTAGCGAAGATGCTCGGGGATGTCCTTGTACAACTCTTCGATGGTCGAGACGCCAATCTCGGCGAGCATACGCTGCTGCGCAACAGGATTCGAGTTTGGAATATACGGGTGTGGCCGTGGAAGCTCTTGGTGTGGCATAGGTTCCTCGGATCAGAGATTCTAGTTGGCCCAACCGAAGCTTTGGGCCGTGCAATGAGGGATGCGGCGCGGCTCGCTCCCGAGAGAGGAGCCGCGATGCATCCGGCTATGTTGTGCGAACCGGAATATTAGAACTTCAGGTTCAATGAAAGCTGAAGGATGCGCGGATCGTAGGTGGTGGTGACCTGCCCAAAGGTCGATCCGTTCAGGCTTGTGTTGACGTTGAGGAACTGCGTATGGTTGAGGATATTGAAGGCATCCAAACGAAGCTCCGAGTTCAACCGCTCAAAGATTTGTGTTGACTTGGCAAAACTCAGATCCAGGTTCGTTCTTCCGGGTCCGCGGAACAGGTTGCGCGGACTTCCATAAGTGCGGAGAGACGCATTCGACAGGATGCAATCCCGTGAGGCAAATTCGTGGCCCGCAACCTGCTGGCTACAAGGCACTCCGTTCACAGGGTCATCCAGAACCGAGACATATTGAGCGTTGGTAAACGTCCCGGGGTCGAAGTAGGTCAGACTGGAGGTGGATGGCTTCAGCGTTTTGACGGAACTGTAGCCGGTAGCAAACAGCGCATTCGTCAGAGATGGATCTCCAGCGCCGGATGACCCTGGGTCGTTGTCGCCCATCGACGGGTATGAAGCATTTACAGTCAGCGGGAAGCCATTGCGGAAGTTCAGAATGGGCGAGACTCTCCAACCGGCCGTAAGCTGTTTCGGCCCTTTTGCCCATAGACGATCAAAGGGCAAGTCCCATCCGCTGTTGAAGATTATCGTGTTCCGCACGTCGAAATCCGACGATGCGCGGAATGCGTTTGGACTGTAATAAGGGAGGTAACGGCTGCGGTTCGCACGACCACTGGAATTGTCGATGCTGTGCGACAAGGTGTACGACAGTGTGAAGTATACCTTGCCAATCTTCGTGTCACCGAGTTGCTTGGTCAGCGAGGACTGCAAGCCGCTGTAGAATGCGTTGCCGCCATTCGTGTACACCGGGAACTGCCCGATGAAAGGACACGCGGAGGTGGCCGGATCGACCAGGGCGCATTCCGCCACAATCGTAGCGTTGGTCTGATTCTGGTTGAGGACTCTGTTCGTCGTGCCCAGAACCATCGGATTAAAGTACTTCGCGACGATCAGCTTTCGCGAGGCGCTCCCAACATAGGAGACGGATGCGACCAGACTGGGACGAATCTCCTGTTGAAGGCTGAGGTTGTACTGGATGATGTGTGGAGACCGCATATACGGATCATCAGTAGTTGCGTTAAACGGTCCAAAGCTCTTGATCCAGTCTGTAATGCTTGACGCGGACGGCGTGGGGAAGGCGTTGTTGACGCCGCTCACTCCATACGGATCCTTCAGAGCGGAATTTGTTCCTGAGGCAAAACTCGGCTCCGCATAGAATCCGAAGTACTCATACGAGGCAAAAGGCTGTGCACCATTCTGGTCGATATTGTCGCGCCCGTTGAGCAAATCGAAAAAGACGCCAGCACCGCCGCGAACGCTCGTCTTCCCGCTTTTCCATGGGGTCCAAGCAAAGCCAACGCGCGGAGCGAAGCTCCTCTTGTCTGAGAAATACAGGCCCTCTGGCGCTCCCTTGTCGCCTGGAAAGACGAGTCCGGCCGGCGCCGCAGGAAAGCGTGTCGATTGTATGCCGGGGATAATACCGTCAGTCCTGCCCAATGTGTCCCGCTTAGGCGTGTTGTATTCGTAGCGCAGGCCCAAGGTGAACGTCAGCCGATTGTTCACGCGCAGTTCATCCTGCCCGAAAAGATAGGTTGCTTTGGTGCGGATGTTGTTCGGAGCGGATGGACCCTGCTCAAAGCCAGCTGCATTCCCAAGCAGGAAGTCAGCAAACTGATTTCCGATGCTGTTGGGGCGACCGTTGTCGCCGAACTGATAGTCCGCGTCGGAGGCATACGAGTAGCGCAGGTTGTCTTCAAACGCCGAGAAGCCAGCGCCAAACTTCCAGTTGTTCCTGCCCTTGGACCATGTGATCGTATCAGAGTACGACCAGGTCGTATCGGGAAGAGTTGTCGGTCCATTGAGGTTGAAACCCGTGGCAAGGCCGTTGTCGAAATACAGGCTAGAAGGTCCGTACGAAATATCCGGGTTGATCAGGATGCCCAGTTTGCCCGGCGCGGGCAGATTTTCAACCGCGGTGTCGTTCAGGTCATAGCTCCGCTGGACCGTGAAGCGGAAGTCGTTCAGCAACGACATCGAGATCGTCTTCAGGTAGGCCGCATTCACAAAATACTGGTTTTCCTGGGTTTTGTCGTCATAGCCTGACACATTGGCTGAACTGTCGCCGAAGGGCAGCAACTGGTTGACACGGTTGCCTCCCAAGCTGACGGTGATCTTGTCAGCATTCGTGGGCATAAAATCCAGTTTGATCGACAACTCGTTCCTGTCGTCCGTGCTGCCTTCTGAAGAATTGATAACGCCGGTAGACGAAGTCGGAATCAATTCATTGGAGAAATATGCAGCGGCTACTGGATCGATCTTCGACTTATTGATGATCGCGGTGCCAGCTGCGTAGGAGGGGTTGGCCGCGAGAAAGGCTTCGACACTCGGATCCGGGCCGCCATTATAGGAAGTTGAAAAGTCACCCTTCGCCTCGTCCGGCGTGAATGTGGGAATGCTGGTCTGTACTACGCTTTGCTTCTGCTTCTGCCCTTGATAAGAGACAAAGAAGAAATTGCGGTCGCGGTTGCGCAGAATCCCAGGAATGATCATGGGGCCGCCCAGCGTCGCGCCGTATTGGTTGCGCTTCAATGCGTCCTTGGGAAGTCCTGCCCTCTTGGTAAAGAAGCTGTTCGCATCAAGCGCATCGTTGCGTAGAAAATCGAAGACGCTGCCATGAAGATCGCGTGTGCCAGATTTTGTTACGACACTGATGATGCCACCGCCATTCCGGCCATACTCGGCTGTATAGTTACTGGTAAGAATGCGGAACTCCGCTACCGCGTCCGGATTGGGATTGAAAACCACTGTGTTCCGCAACAGGTCAGTATTCAGGCCACCATCCAGCAGGTAGGTGACAGCATCCGTCCGGCCTCCAGAGACGCTGAATCCGCCTCCGCCTGCGCCCGGATTGGATTCCGTGACTCCCGGCTGCAGTTGAGCCAACTGCAAAACATTCCTGCCGTTGAGAGGTAGATTTTCGATTGCGCTGCCCATCACCGAGTCGCCAATCGTGGGGTTGACCGTCTCCACACCGGTCACCTCCGCATTCACGATCACTTCCTGGCTCGCCTGACCGACGTCCAGCGTTATATCGAAGCGCAGCGACTGGTTGATTTCCAGATTTTGCGCTTGGGTCACCGCCTTGCTGAAGCCTTGTTGCTCCACAGACACCTTGTACATGCCGATGGGAAGCGCCATGACATCGAAATACCCGGACTGATTGGTCGTGGTATGCCGAGTCACACCGGTTTCAGTGTTGATGACTGAAACCTTTGCTCCTGGAACAACGGCGCCTTGTTGGTCAAACACCGTGCCGATCACACGGCCGGTTGCAGTCTGCGCCCAGGTTGGACTGCATAGTAGAGATCCGAGGAGAGCGAGGATCCCGAAAATTCGTATTGACGCGCGACTCATATTGCCTCCGAATGTCCATCTATCAGTGCGGCCAATAGCCAGCCGCTATCCATTCTTCGCTATCTCTTCAACAGAGGTAGTGATGTCGGATCCAAAGTAGAATATCTATTCCATATTCTGTTGTCAATACTCTTGTGGATACACTTATGTATTTATTAAGATCTAATACAAGGGATTCTGCTTCCATCAAACAGAACCTGGCGTTAGTTCGAGGGCATCAGCCACACATATCTGCTTGAAAATGTATGAAAATAAAAAAGTAGGCCTCCTGAACATGGTTGATATTCCCATGGCCAGGCGGCCTACGATTCAACTCCGTTTTTCGTTTACAAATTTTCAGGCGCAAGCAGATCCGCTATGGTCTCGCGACGCCGGATCAGCCTAGATTTTGCGCCTTCAACAAGTACCTCCGCAGGACGCAAACGGGTGTTGTAGTTCGAGCTTTCTGACATTCCATATGCTCCGGCGTCAAGAATTGCAACCAGGTCTCCTGACACAAGCGGCGTGAGCTTCCGGTCGCGAGCAAAAAAGTCGCCCGTTTCACAAATCGGCCCAACCACATCAACAGTCTTCGACTTCCCCGCCGCCAACCTGACCGGGACGATCTCGTGATGCGCCTGGTAGAGCGAGGGGCGAATGAGGTCGTTCATGGCGGCATCGACAACCACAAAGGTCTTTTTGCCGTTTTGTTTCACTTGGAGAACGCGCGTAACGAGGGCACCGGCCTGGGCAACGATAAAGCGACCCGGTTCGATGAGCAAGCGTCCATCGAAGCCCTGCAATGCGTTCTGGATGGCCGCAGCATACTCCTTCACCCTGACTGCGGGATCGAAATTGCCTGCGTGGTATTCAATTCCCAATCCTCCACCCGCATCGACGGTCTTGAGGGTGATTCCTTCGCGATCCAGTTGGCGCAGCAGCTTGCTGACGCGCTCCATCGCCTGGCCAAAAGGGGCTGCGGTACAAATCTGCGAGCCGATGTGAAAGCTGACGCCGTGAGCCTCAAGCCAACGGTTTTTGGCTGCGCTCTTGTAAATCGC
>Ga0255356_1000069_pt1 | contig 60676 bp, 51 predicted proteins | sample HBST100metaG_FD_189944 | JGI IMG/M metagenome (GOLD analysis project Ga0255356, IMG submission 189944) | Peat soil microbial communities from Stordalen Mire, Sweden - H.B.S.T100 | ecosystem: Environmental > Terrestrial > Soil > Wetlands > Peat | place: Sweden: Norrbotten County, Stordalen Mire...
TTGGGTGGCTTCTATTCGCTGCGATTGTTTGCTAAGCTTCTTCACTGGCTGGTCTCCTTCAAGCACCTCGAGTGCGTTGCGGAAAGCCTAGCTCTCCGCGAGGCCAGCCGTCTCATCCCATCTAAAGGGTAAGGGAGATCCCCCGGCTCTGCCGGGGTGGCAGGAGTAGTTGTACATTTACTGGAGTCGCCCCCGGTTTTGTGTTTTTCCATTCTGTTTTACGAAAGAGTGCATGGGATTCGTGCGAGGAGAATGCGCCGTCCCTACGGGACTCCGGTTCTGTCATGATGGGGACGCTTACCCCACGCTGAAGCGCGGGGCTAACCAATAATGCGCCTCCGGCGCGGGGTTTCAGGCGGCGTGAGAGATACGCTTCCCTTGGCAAGGCACGAAGCCAAGCCCCTTTGAGGGGCCACAATCAGTAAAGCCCCCGGCTCTGCCGGGGGATATTTACAGGCCCTGTTGCTTTGGCCTTTTTCAGGGGGTTGAACCCCCCTGCTCCCTCCTAAAACGAGATTTACAGCTGTAGTACTAAAATGACAGTGAAAAGATTTCGAATGAGGATTCCCCCCACATGACTTTGGATCAGAAATCAAATCTTGTTTCATCCGTTGAAGCGGCCGCCAAACAGGCAGGGCTGGTTCTGGTTTCAGCCACGCAGGGCACAGACGCCCACAAACGCTCGACGACGGTCTTTGAGCTTGGACTGGCAAGCGCCGAAGCGGTCGGGCGCACGTTGAAGCTGGAGTTGAGCAGCAACTTCAACTTCGACAAGCCGGAGCTGCTGCCGACGATGACGGCGCATCTGGCCGCGGAAGCCAAGCGGCTCCGCAACCCGCGCCCGGAATGCTATGTGACGCTGGCCGGGTTGCCGCTGGCCTTCGGCAAGTTCGAGTGGCCGGTGCACACCTCGACTTCCGGCGCCGATACGTCCCTGGTCCACGGCGAAATCACGCTGGCCGACGGCAAGGAAGCGAATCTGCACGCCAAGATTGCCGCCTCAATTACGCTCACCTTTGCCGAGATTGTTCCCAGCATGGAGCAACCCTACGCGGAGACCTTTGTGTACAACGCGGTGCGCAAAGTGATCGACCTGGGGCAGCTTGAGTTTCTGAAGTCCGGCAACCGCCAGCCCATTCCCGTGACCACGCGCTACTACAGCCGCTGGCAAAAGAAGTTTCTGTTCACCGAGACCACCGACGCGGAGCGCCTGAGTTACCTGTTGCGCAAAGTGTACTGGCTCTCTGGAGTGCTGGGCGAAGGCAAGCCGGTGTGGATCGCCGACCCGCGCGACGCGCAATACCTGAACACCACCGAGCAGGACCTGCTGCGCATGGCCAGCGATGAAGCCGGCGAGGGACTGATGAGGCTGGATGGGGAATATGCCGCGGCCACGCCGCAACTGATGGCCCGCGGCGCCGAGTACCAGGCTGCACTGGAAGCCGCTCTGAACTTCACCAAGCCGCAGTTCAACGAGTCAATGCGCTCAGGGCACGCGAATATGTAGCTGGCCGACCGCACCCATCGCGTCAAGCCGGGTGAGCGGGGTTGCGCGCCCACCTGGCACTGGGACACAACCGCAGGGGACCGCTGAAGATGCGGCCCACGCAGCCCGGCATGTGCAGGGCGATTTTATGGAGGCATCTCTCATGTTGTCCCGGTCCGCGCGCTGTTTTGTGGCACTTTCCTTCTTTGCCCTCATGGCCCTCATGCTTTGCTTTCAGCCGGCGGCGCTCCGAGCGCAAGCCGCTGCGGCGTCTTTGGGCGTGTTTGAAGGCCAGTCGGACGTGGGCAGCGTGACGCCTGCGGGCACTGCGGCCTATGACGCTACGAGCGGCGTCTATACGCTCACATCCGCGGGCGCAAATCTCTGGTCCACGGCTGACGGCTTTCATTTTGTGTGGAAGAAGCTGGCGGGCGACGTGGTTCTGACGGCCGATATCGCCTTCCCTGTCACCACGGGAGCTTCCAACCCACACCGCAAGGCGGTGTTGATCCTTCGCCAGACGCTCGATGCGGACAGCGTGTATGCCGACGCGGCGCAACACGGATCGGGGTTGATGGCGCTGCAATACCGGCCGAAGAAGGGCGCGACCACACAGGACATCGAGATGAATGTGGCCAACCCAGGGCGGCTGCGGCTGGAGAAACGCGGCGATACGATCACGATGTTTTTGAGCAAAGCGGGAGAACCGCTACACCAGATGGGCGCGTCGATCAAGCTGCACCTCGACGGGACGTTCTACGCCGGAATCGGGCTCTGCTCGCACGATAAGGATGTGGTGGAGAAAGCGACCTTCGCGCACGTGGAGCTGGAGGTGCCCGCACCACCGACGGGCGCAAAACTCGCGCTCTACAGCACGCTGCAGACCATAGGGATTCAAGACAGCGATCGCCCGGCGGCGATGGTGTACACCGGCCGCGCATACTTCGATGCGCCAGTCTGGATGAAGGACGGCAGCAGCCTGATCTTCAGCCACGACGGTAAGATGTGGAAGATTCCAGCGGAAGGCGGCACGCCCACGGCGATCGACACCGGCGCGGCCGAGCATTGCGGGGGCAGCCACGGGCTTTCGCCCGACGGCAAATGGCTGGCCATGACCTGCTCCATGCCCGGCAGCCCGGAGGCGCGGATCTACATTGTGCCCTCGACCGGGGGCGCGCCGCGGCGGGTGACCGAACACCCCGACTCGTACTTTCATACCTGGTCGCCGGACGGGAAAACCATCGCATTTGCACGCCCCAGCCATGGCTCCGGCAATATCTTTGCCATCTCAGTGGAAGGCGGAGCGGAGACGGCATTGACCACCGGCAACGGGATCAGCGACGACCCCGACTACTCTGCCGACGGCAAATACATCTACTTCAACTCCGACCGCGCGGGCGGGCCGATGCAGATTTGGCGCATGCGCGCCGATGGCAGCCAGCCGGAACAGTTGACCTTTGACGAATACAACAACTGGACGCCGCATCCCTCGCCCGACGGCAAGTCGGTGCTGATTCTCAGCTTTGACAAGAGCGTGACCGGCCACCCGGCCAATAAGGACGTGACGCTGCGCATTCTGACGCCGAGCGATGGGAAGATCAGAACACTTGTGAACCTGGTGGGCGGAGCGGGAACGGACAATGTGCCCAACTGGGCGCCGGACGGCACGCATTTTGCCTTTGTGAGCTACCAGATGCTGCCGGAAGAAGACACGGGGTCGAGCGAGTAAGCGGGATTCCAAGGGTCCCGGAATTGGGACCCTTCGGCCTGCTCTGGGCCGATGCGGCAGGCTACCTGGCGCGCACGGGCACAAGCGCCGGCTGCTTGAAAACAACTGTGGTGAAGAACTCGATCAGCAACCCGAATATTGCATTGGCGAAAAAATTGATGGGGGGCAGCAGGCCCACTCCCAGGTTCATGAAGAGGAAATAGGAAAAGACCGAGCCGACCACCAGGCCCATGACGACGCCGTTCCAGGCCCAATGCAGGTTCAGCCCGGAGACGCCAATGGCAAAGCCCATCACGGCCCTGTTCAGCAAGACCCACACCAAAGTGACAGCCGTGAACTTGAGGATGCCGCCAGAAAACAATGCGGTTGCGCAAATTGCACCTGCAACCAGGCCGAACAACGTTGCGATGGTAATCCGCTTCATAGGTCTCTCCGTTCCGAGCAGAACCGCGCTCGCACTCCGGAGAGCGATACGCCCAAGCGCAGGGCATCGTTCCGCATTTTTTGTTCTTTTTGGAGGCCCGTGTCCGCGCAAAGCTCTGTTTTGGGAAACTGGCTCGCTCCCGGAGGCGGCCGGGGCAGTTCGCGCGCTGGGGCGAAAAGTGTTTACCATAGAAGAAGATCATGACAACGACAGCCCAAAAAAGCGCTCAGAGCGCAGTGTTGGAAGGCTCTGTTCGATCGAAAGACGGCACACCCATTGGGTACTTCCAGATTGGAAGCGGACCCGCCCTAGTGTTTGTCCACGGCAGCATCTCCGACCACCGCGACTGGAAGAAAGTGGCGCGCATTCTGTCGGCGCGCTACACCTGCATCCTGATGGACCGGCGCGGACGGGGCCACAGCCGCAACATTACTCCTGTGTATTCCATTCAAAATGAGTACGAGGACATTGCCGCCGTGGTTGAGAGCGCGGGTCCGGACGCCTGCCTGGTGGGCCATTCCTTCGGAGCTGCGTGCGCCCTGGGAGGCGCGGCGCTCTCGACCGTGCGGCGACTGGTGCTCTATGAGGCGCCCTATCCCATCGGCAGGCTGGTGGCCGGAAAGAATATGGCTCCCTTCAAGCAGGCGCTGGCCACGGGCGACATGGACCTGGCGCTGGCGGTGGGCATGGAGAAGTTTATCGGCCTGCCGGCGGCGGCGGTGGCCGCAACCCGTTCTTCGAAGGCCTGGGCACATATGCGGGGACTTGTGACGACCTGGGGGCGCGAGTTGGAGGTTATGGACGCACTCGGGGAGGATCTTTCCGCCTTTCGCCAGTTCCGGACGCCCACGCTGCTGCTGAGGGGGAGCGAAAGCCCGAAATACCCGTTCCAGAGCACAACCCGCGCTCTGCAGCAAACCTTGCCCTACGTAGTGGTTTCAACCCTTCACGGACAAAGCCACATGGCGATGCGCCTGGCACCGCAACTGGTTGCCGAGCGGATTGCGCAATTTGTGGCAGAATAGAGCATTTTTCCAGGGTGGTATAGAAGAAGAATTTCGTCAGGGGCTAAAGGCTAAGGGAGATCCCCCGGCTCTGCCGGAGTGGCAGTAGTAGTTTGAGATTTACGGGAGTCGCCCCCGGTTTTGTGTTTTTCCATTCTGTTTTACGAAAGAGTGCATGGGATTCGTGCGGGGAGAATGCTCCGTCCCTACGGGACTCCGGCTCTGTCATGATGTGGAACGCTTACCCCACGCTGAAGCGCGGGGCTAACCAACAATGCGCCTCCGGCGCGGGGTTCAGACGGGGTGAGCGTACGCTTCCCTTGGCAAGGCACGAAGCCAAGCCCCTTGGAGGGGCCACAATCAGTAAAGCCCCCGGCTCTGCCGGGGGATATTTACAGGCCTTTGTAAAATGCGCAAAAGAACAAAAGCAGATTCTTCGCTCACCACCCCCAGAACTCAAAAAGCGTTCGGGACCCCGTTCACTCAGAATGACAGTTTCAGTTTTGCTGCGAATTTCTGAGACAGGACACCAAGCATCGCGGCCTCATTGCGGAACGACCAAATCGCAAAAAACTTTATTATCCTCGCTCGACGAATCCAGGGCTGTGCACTATTGAACATTTGTTGTCGTCCTCTACGCGCAGATGGAGCGATTTCGTCCCCGGCGCCTGGCGCGGGCGATGCACAAGAAGAACCGTTGCAGTTGCGAGCAAATGTGACCATCCCCGGAGCCTCCGGTTGAGTCAGAATTCCCATGTGCGCAGTGAACGCGTAGTCAAGCGGCATATCTCTCGCCTTCAGCCATTCAGGCTTCGCTCCTGACGAGCACTGTTCAAGCAAGCAACAGAACGACTGGAGATGCAATGAGTCTCATCAAGAAATGCGATGTGAAGAGTTATTTTGCTACCCATCCGCATACAGGTCGGGATCCGCTCAGGCCGGTGAACAAGCAGGTAGCAACGGATTTTGCTGAAGATTGCTCCATGGAGCATTCATCCTCGGGCGTATCCGTCACCCCGATCATGATTTCAGACAACGTTGACGGTGTGGTTGTGACCGCAACGGCCAGCAAGCCGCGAGGGTAAAACATAACTCGGTGCGCCTGCGCATCGGATGATGCTGCCGGATCGAATCAACCCGCATCAAGCGCCGTTTCGCGTGAATTGGATACATGCGGAAGGTGTCTTGTCTCTGCTCTACATGCGCGTGCGGCTTGTGCAGCAATCTTCCGCGCCGCTGGCCGATGGCTTCTCTTTACGATCCGCAGACCGTGTGGCACAACTCTACTGCGCGCGGCGCCGATGCCAAGTGAAAGCAGGAAAAATATGTCCTTTCCACAAGTGTTCCATCCTGAAATGCCCGCGGAAGAACCTTATTCAGGGGGCAGCACAGCCGTTGCATCAAAAGTATGCAGTCTGCCTTTGCCCACGCGCATTGCATTTGTAGGCAACTATCTGCCGCGCCAGTGCGGCATCGCCACGTTCACTACAGACCTGTGCACGGCGCTGGCAACCGAATACGGCAGCGGACGCCTCTTTGCCATTCCCGTGAACGATCCTGAATCCAGCTATGAGTACCCTGAGCGCGTACGTCTGGAGCTTGAGCAGGAGGATCTGGCATCCTACGAGCGAGCCGCGGAATTTCTCAACTTCAACGGCAACGATCTTGTTTGCCTGCAGCATGAATATGGTATTTACGGCGGGGCTGCGGGCCGCCACATTCTGACCTTGTTGCGCAAGTTGAGGATGCCGGTCGTTACCACGTTCCACACTGTCTTGCGCGAACCGGACGCGGATCAGCGTGCGGTGCTGGAGGAAATTGCCTGTCTCTCCGATCGTCTCGTGGTGATGAGCGAGCAAGCAGCTCGCTTTCTGCGTGAGGTGTATCTGATTCCTGGCGAAAAGATCGACGTCATTCCTCACGGGGTTCCCGATCTCCCGTTCATGGATCCCAATTATTTCAAAGACAAGTTCGGCACCGAAGGAAAGTCGGTGCTGCTCACTTTCGGTCTGCTGTCTCCCAACAAGGGCATTGAGAACGTCATTCAAGCGTTGCCTGCGATTCTGGCGAGACATCCGAATGTGGTGTACGTGGTGACGGGAGTGACCCATCCGCACATTCGGCGGCACGAGGGAGAACGCTACCGCAGTGAGTTGCGGACTCTCGCCGAGCAACTTGGCGTTTCTCCTCAAGTGATCTTCAATAATCGCTTTGTGAGTTCGGAGGAGTTGGTTGAGCACGTAGGTGCGGCCGATATTTACATCACGCCCTACCGGCAAGAGGCGCAGGTCGTTTCCGGCACGCTGGCCATTGCGTTTGGGGCCGGAAAAGCGATCATCTCCACCCCCTACTGGCACGCCAAGGAGTTGCTTGCGGATGAAAGAGGCGTGCTGGTTCCGTTTGATCGTCCGGACGCCATTGCGGATGCTGTCATCGAACTGTTGGAAAACGATGCGAAGCGTCACGCCATGCGCAAACGAGCTTATCTCTACTCACGGGCAACCACTTGGCCCAAGACAGCACGGGCGTATATGGAGAGCTTTCAGCGCGCACGTTTCGAACGCTCTTTGCATCCGCGAGCCACGCGACGGGAGGATACGGCGGTGAGCGCTGCCGACGAGTTGCCCGAGGTGAGCATTGCCCACCTGTTGAGCATGACGGACGACACGGGTATCTTGCAACATGCCATTTTTTCAGTACCCAATTCCTCCGAGGGCTATACGACCGATGACAACGCGCGTGCGCTCATCGTGTCGACTCTACTGGACGGGGACGCGAAGCAGAACTACAAGCAGGAATGCCGCAAACTCTGCCATCGTTATCTGGCCTTTTTGTGGCTTGCCTTCCAGAGCGATACAGGAAAGTTCAGGAATTTTCTTGGCTATGACCGTCAATGGCTGGAAAGCGCTGGGTCGGAAGACAGCCATGGACGCGCCCTATGGGCTCTGGGAAATGTTCTTGGGCGTTCGCAGGACGCAGGTTTGAGAGGCGCGACGGGGAGGCTCTTCGAGGCTGCGGTCCCAGCGGTGGCTACGTTCACAAGCCCTCGTGCGTGGGCGTTTTGCATTCTGGGCATGCAAGCCTATCTGGACTGGTTTCCAGGGGACCGGGCCATCCAGGGCGCCCGCAATGCGCTGGCGAACCGGCTTTTGGACATTTATGAGCGGAGCCATTCCAGCACCTGGCAGTGGTTCGAGAACAGTCTTTCTTATTCCAATGCCCGCCTGCCGCAGGCACTGATTCTTGCCGGGTGGCGAAGCGATAACAAGAGAATGATCGAGGCGGGGATCGAGTCCCTTCGCTGGCTGATTGCAGAGCAGCACTGTGGGGATGAGGACATCTTTGTTCCGATCGGCTCCAATGGATTCTTCGCAGAGGGCAAGGAGAAGGCGCGTTTCGATCAACAGCCGGTGGAGGCTTGCGCCACGATTTCCGCTTGCCTCGAAGTGTATCGGCTCACCAACGAGCGGCAGTGGCTTGAAGAAGCGCAGCGTGTCTTCAGCTGGTTTCTCGGCAAAAACGACCTGCAGGTTCCGCTCTACGATGCATCTACAGGCGGGTGCCGGGACGGGCTTCATGCGGACCGCGTGAACGAAAATCAAGGGGCTGAATCTACCCTCTCGTTTCTTATGGCTCTGCTCGAAATGCAGGCAGTGAAAGTAGCAAACGTAGAAGAACAGCATCAGGAAACGCAGGCCACTTATTGAATGAGACAATCAATTCCGAGCCATCGGCAAAGTCCATTGCGCTGCAACAGGCAAAATTGACAGCATGTACCGATCTACCCCTGTTCACGCGTCATCCCGCCAATCCAATTCTCAGCCATGTAGATTGGCCCTATCCAGTCAACAGTGTATTCAACGCAGGAGTCGTGAGGCTGGCCGATGGCGACACGTTGCTCCTTTGTCGCGTGGAAGACAGGCGCGGTTTGTCGCATCTTTGCGCCGCGCGTTCCGCGAATGGACTGGATGGCTGGCGGATCGACGCGCAGCCCACGCTGGCCGCAAATCCGCGCGAGTACCCGGAGGAACTCTGGGGCATCGAAGATCCACGCATCACATTCGTCCCCGAGTTAGATCAATACGCGGTCACTTACACATCCTTTGCCCGAGGCGGTCCGGGGGTCTCGCTTGCACTCACCAAGGACTTCAAGAGTTTTGTGCGCTATGGAGTCATCATGCAGCCGGAGGACAAGGACGCAGCGCTTTTGCCCAGAAGAATTGGCGGGCGCTGGGCTTTGATCCACCGGCCCTTGACTGCGCTGGGCACGCATATCTGGATATCGTACTCGCTGGATCTCAAGTATTGGGGTGGCCACAAAGTCATGCTTGAAGCACGGCGTGGCGGGTGGTGGGACGCGAACAAGATCGGGCTGTGCTCCCCGCCGATAGAAACCGGCGATGGTTGGTTGGTGATTTACCACGGAGTGCGGCAGACGGCATCGGGAAGCATCTATCGTCTGGGCCTGGCACTGTTCGACCTGGAAAGTCCGGATATTTGCCTGAAACGCGGAGAGTCCTGGGTATTCGGCCCTGAAGCCTCCTATGAGCGCGTCGGAGACGTAAACGACGTGGTGTTTCCCTGTGGGCAGACCATCGGCGCGGACGGAGATACCATCAATCTCTATTACGGCGCGGCCGATTCCAGCATTGCGCTGGCCAAGGGAAGCATACGCCATTTGCTTTCATGGCTAGACTCGAATTCAGGTTCGGAAGTGTCCGCTTAACGCTAGCTCGCTGAATTGGATAACCGGGCGGGGTGGGAAAGATGAGCAGTACAAACCGGCATTGGCCGGAGTGGTTACCGCATTTGCTTTGCTTCAAGCGAAAGTGCCCACGCTGCAATTCAGTGCGATTCAAACCCGCGGAATTGCACTCAATCGATGGACTGTTGGCCATGTTTGCGTTGCGCCCGGTTCGCTGCATGTTTTGTTGGCGACGGTACTACTGGATTACTTTGCGCGACCTGAAGACTGAATGAGCCCTCGGCCGCGAGCGGGACTCAAGAATGGTTCCTGGGGCAAGGCCAAAGAAGACTCGGGCCCAACTCTTCGCGCCCGACGCCGAACGTCCACGGGTTCCGAAACAATCGCATCCAAATGCGAAGGCAAGGCCAGGGCGGTATGAGTGTGTTTGTCCAGCAATCGGCTCAAATCTCTGTGCCGCGCGTGCATCACACGTTGGTGCCGCACTGGCTTACGAACTTGGGAGCGTTCGGGCTCTTCTCCGTCGCGGTGGTCGATTCCTCGGTCGTCCCTCTGCCTTTGCCCGGCAGCACCGACCTGCTTCTACTTTGGCTGGTGGCGCACAGCGGCAACCCCTGGCTGCTGACGCCCTGTGCCGTTGCCGGCAGCATCCTGGGCGGATACACCACCTGGAACATCGGAAAAAGAGGCGGCGAAGCCTCGCTGCGCCGTTATGTGTCGGCACGTCTTCTGAAGCGAACCGTGAGATGGGTGGAGCATCACCGCATCCTCTCGATCTTTCTTCCCGCGTTGCTTCCTCCGCCCATCCCGCTGTCTCCATTTGTGCTTGCCTCCGGTGCGTTGGGGGTCTCGCGCAGGCGCTTCGTGGTTGTCTTCGGCGCGGCTCGCATCCTGCGCTACGCGTCCATTGCGTGGCTCGCTCAAGTCTATGGACGCCCAGTAGTCCGCATGTGGTCAGGAACGCTCCAGAGATGGTCGGCCCCGCTGCTTTGGACGGTTGGTGGACTGTTTGCAAGCTGCGTCTGTTTTGGCATTTGGAAATTTCGCAGCCAGCGCAAATCCGGGGACGCGGAGCAACTCGCGTAGTATGCCGAAGCACCTGTCGCCGGCTTCGATTTTCCATTGCGTCATCTCTTCGGCGCACAAGATTCTGCCCAAATGAAAAGCGGCGGAGCTGGTTGGCTCCGCCGCGTCTCGCGCGATTTTCTGCGAGAGGTTCTTGTCTACAGGTTACCGGTGGCCGCCGCCGCCATGTCCGCCACCGCCACCACGCGATCCGCCGCCACCGCCGCGGGCTTGTCCGCCACCACCGCTGCGAGCTTGACCTCCGCCGCTGCGTTGCGCCGGGGCACGCGATGCACTATGAGTTGCAGTGGCGCGCGCGCCACCGTTGCCGCGGGCTCCGCCGCCGCGCGATGCCTGCCCACCGCCTGAGCGCCCGCCATAAGCTACGCGGCCGGCACCGCCATGATAACTTCCTCCGCCATCGCCGCTGAAGCGATGGCCGCCCCAGCCGTGGCTATAACCCCAGCCGGCCCATGGGCCCATGCCCAGGAAGATGCCGTTGTAGAAATACCCCGGTCCGTAAAACCCCATGGGCGCGCACGCATAAGGTTGATAGTTGTAATAGCCGTACGTACACACCGGTTGAATGCCGATGCCCACGACAACCTGCGCGTGAGCCGCTGGCGCCAGCGCCAGCCCCGCGAGCAATGCTGTAGTCGAAAGTAGAGTCTTGATTCCGCGCATGTGTGACCCCCTTAAGGTGTCTGCGGTACCTCTTATTGCGTGAGATGCTCTGTTGCTGCCAAGAACAACCCAGCAACAACAGTCACCATAAGGATTGTCATTCCGTTCATGGGCGCCCTCACAAGGGGGGCTCCTGTCTATCTATCCTTATGTTGCTTACTCTAGCCTTCCGTATTGCCGGAGTCTGAGCAATAGGGAGCAGGTCCACTCGAGTTCCCCAATCTGGAGCAGCGAGCCGCAGTCGGCGGACCACTCCCTTTCCTGTTCGCTTTTGCTCAGACGGCGCAGTGGGGCGGCTCTAACGTGGTAGCTACCTAGTGCGCCACAGATGCGCGTGAAGCAAGCGACGCCGCGCCCGGGTAGAAAAAAGGTGAAACGCATGAAGAAACTCGTGACGTTAGTGGCATTGTTCAGTCTGGGTGCGGCTACCGCCGCCTTGGCAGAGACGCGTGAAGAAGCGCAAAACCGGCTTGATAATGCAGCCACGGTGCTGCACGAAATCATGGGCGCGCCGGATAAGGGCGTTCCGCAAGAAGTACTGGATCACGCAAAGTGCGTGGCCGTTGTGCCGCACATGATCAAAGCGGGCCTTGTGTTTGGCGGAGAGAATGGCAGAGGCGTGGCCACCTGCCGCACCGAAAAAGGTTGGAGCGCGCCGGCGTTCTTTGCCATTACGGGCGGCAACTGGGGATTGCAGATCGGCGTCGAAGGCGTGGATCTGGTCATGATTTTCCAGGGCGACAAGGGAATGGCGCGCTTGGAAAACGCCAAGTTCCAGCTGGGAGCGGATGCCTCCGCCGCAGCCGGGCCGGTTGGACGCCATGCGTCTGCCGATACCGATTGGAAGCTGAATACCGAGATCCTGACCTACTCGCGGGCCAAAGGCGCCTTTGCCGGACTCACGCTGACCGGGGCCGATATTCGCCGGGACGACGACTCCATGAATGCCTTCTACGGGCATGACGTCTCCACGCACAGCATTCTGCGTGGCGAAGTTGCGGCTCCGGCCGGGGCGGAACGCTTTATCCACGCCGTGAGAGAAGCAAAAGAACAGGCCCATGCTTCCAACTAGTTAATTGGGAGTGCTGCCGGGCGCCGGGAACCGATGGCAGGTTTCCGACGCCCGCGATGTAGAGAGAGGCGCATATGCTCTGGACTATTTTTGTCATCGTTCTGGTTCTGTGGATTTTGGGCTTCAGCTTCCATATTGCCGGCGGGCTGATTCACCTTTTGTTGGTGGTCGCGTTGATTATCCTGGTTGTCAACCTGGTGTCCGGACGAGGGCGCGGTTGATCAATCGGCAATTTGCCGCGGTATCAATCGGGAAACTCAAACTGGTCCATGGTTTGCCATTGCCTGTTTTTGAAGCCATGGACCGGTCCTGGCTGGGTGACGCCTGGTCGTGAGATTCCGTGCGGAATGGTGCGTCTCCTTGCGGGGGATGAACCGACAAGTCGCTGGAAGATAGATTGTTATTGGAAGCTGAGCAGCCTGGTGCGCAGCAATGCGGAGATGAATAAAAGGCTTTGAGCCCGATGCGCCTGCCGGTTCCGCCATTCTGGCTAGGGAATCTGCTTCCAGGCAGCCGCACAGCCGTTCGCTGGGGTCCTGAATCCACCCAGCCGCTCCCGGGAGCGATTGAACCGGCTCCAATTGCACCATAAATACAGCACCTCTCCACTCGTTGACGGCGTTCTTCCCGCTTTCCTCTGCCCCTCGAATATGAATCCCGTGCGACAATGGAGGCAATCGTGATGACCATGGCCTCTTCCGCATTTGTCCCCGAACCGGTAGAAATCACCCCGGAGTTGCTGGCCCAGCACAGCATTACCGCGGATGAATACAGCCGCATCCAGGCAGCCCTGGGGCGTGTTCCATCCCTCACCGAACTGGGCATTTACTCGGTGATGTGGAGCGAGCACTGCTCCTACAAGTCCAGCCGCGTTCACCTGAAGCGGCTGCCCACCGAGAGCGACCGCGTGGTGCAGGGGCCGGGTGAAAACGCCGGCATCATCGACGTGGGCGACGGATGGGCCTGCGCCTTCAAGATCGAGTCCCACAACCACCCCAGCTACATTGAGCCCTTCCAGGGCGCGGCCACCGGCGTGGGCGGCATTTTGCGCGACATTTTCACCATGGGCGCGCGCCCCCTGGCGGTCATGGACTCGCTGCGTTTTGGCCCCATCGTGCCCGAACCCGGCACGGAGCCCGAGCTTGCGGCCAAAAATCACGCCATCGTCGAGGGCGTGGTCAGCGGCATCGCCGCCTACGGCAACTGCTTCGGAGTGCCCTGTCTGGGCGGCGAAACCAAGTTCGAGGCTTGTTACAACGGCAACCCGCTGGTCAACGCCTTTGCTCTGGGCATGGTCCGCAAGGACGAAATCTTCTACGGCAAGGCCACCGGCGCGGGCAATCCCGTGATTTATGTTGGCGCCAAGACCGGCCGCGACGGCATCCACGGCGCCACCATGGCCAGCGAGGAGTTCAGTGAAGGTTCCGAGGCCAAGCGGCCCAACGTGCAGTGCGGCGACCCCTTCATGGAGAAGCTGCTGCTGGAAGCCTGCCTGGAAGCCATGAAGACCGGCGCCATTGTCGGCATTCAGGACATGGGCGCTGCCGGCCTTACCTGTTCCACCTGCGAAATGGGCGGGCGTGGCGGGGTTGGCCTGGATGTCGAGCTCGACATGGTTCCGCAGCGCGAAACAGGCATGAGTTCCTACGAGATCATGCTCTCCGAGAGCCAGGAGCGCATGCTTCTGGTGGCCACCAAGGGCCGCGAAAACGAAGTTCTGCGCGTCTTTGAAAAGTGGGGCCTGGACGGCGTTATCGTTGGCACGGTCACGGAAGAATCCCGCCTCCGCATCCGCCATCACGGTGTTCTGGTGGCCGACATTCCCAACGAATCTCTGACCGACGATGCGCCGCTCTACCATCGTCCAGTCGGCGTCTGGCAAGCACCCATTCCGCTCGAGCCCTCTGAAGAGATGCTGGCCAAGCTGGCCGAGGACCGCGACTTCACGGCCGACCTGAAGCAGCTTCTTTCGAGCGCGAACGTCTGTTCCAAGCGCTGGGTCCACGAGCAGTACGACACCATGGTCCAGACCAACACGGTTGAGGGTCCTGGCGGCGAAGCAGGCGTCATGCGCATCAAGGGCACCGGCACTCCCGGTCATGAGCGCGGCCTGGCCATGGCGCTGGACGGCAACGGCCGCTGGGCGTATCTGAACCCCAAGCTGGGCGCCATGCACGCCGTCGCCGAGTCGGCCCGCAAGGTAGCTTCCTGCGGTGCGCTGCCCGTGGCCGCCACCAACTGCCTCAACTTCGGCAACCCAGAGAAGCCTGAGATCATGGCCCAGCTTTCCGCGGCCATCGACGGCATCGCGGAAGCCTGTACGGCCCTGGGCACACCCATTACCGGCGGCAACGTCTCCCTCTATAACGAAACCAAGGGCGAGGGCATTTATCCCACCCCGGTTCTGGGCATCGTGGGCCTGGTGGAGGATGTCTCCAAGGCGGTTCCCGCGCACTTCCAGGCCGGCGGCGACGCCATCCTCCTGCTCTGGCCCATTCCCGCCGGCGAGGATCCCAATCCCGACCTCCACGTTCCCTTCCATCCCGAGCAGGTGGAGGCCACTGCCGACCCGTTGGCTCCCGCGCTTGGCGGCGACCCGTCCGCCCTCCATCCCGAGGAAACCGGCGAGACGGAAGTCACGGCTACGGCAGAACTCGTCTCCTTTGGCTCGTCAGAATTTGCAAAGGTAGCTCTGGGCGGTATCTGGGGCCAGCCGCCTCCGCTTGATCTGGAAGCTGAAGCCGACCTGCACACCCTGTTGCAGGTGCTGGCCGAGCGCGAACTCCTCTGCTCCGCCCGCGATCTTTCCGACGGCGGCATTGCCGTTGCTCTGGCCCAGGCCGCATTCCCGTTGGGGGTGGGCGCCAGCGTCGAGCAGGAACAGTCCCTGATGGCTCACCCGCTCTTCGGCCTGTTCGCCGAGCCTGCTTCTACCATGCTGGTCACCACGCAACCCAGCCAGATCGATGCCATTGAAGAACTGGCCGATCAGTACGGCTATTTTGTGGCCCGCATCGGAACCACCGGCGGCGACCGGCTTGAAATCGCGGTCTACCACGAGCCCTTCATCTCCGCTCCTCTTGAAGATCTCCGCAAGCCCTGGGCTTCGGCCCTGGAAGCCACTCTTCATGGCGAGGTATTGGCATGACCCGGCGGCTCTTCCAAGGGGTTGTTGGAGTCGCCGATGCAACCAATCAACTTTCTGAAGACTCGGTTGCGTCGTCCCTGATCCCTGCCCCCTGTTCCGTGACCCCTCAAGAAGACCCAAAGCTCCACGAAGAATGCGGCGTAGTCGCCATTCACGGCCATCCGGACGCCGCACGCCAGGCCTATCTCGGCCTCTATGCCCTTCAGCATCGCGGCCAGGAGTCGGCAGGCATTGCCACCGCCGACGGCCACCATCTGGCCAACATCAAGGGCATGGGCCTGGTCTCGGAGATCTTTACCGACGACGTTCTGGCCAAGCTCCCCGGCTCCATGGCCATCGGCCACACGCGCTACTCCACCACCGGCGACTCGGCCCTGCTCAATGCCCAGCCCATCCGCGTGGATTCGGTCAAAGGCCTCATCGCCATTGCCCACAACGGCAACCTGGTCCATCTGGGCAACGTTCGCGCGCGCCTGGAGCGCGACGGCGCCTATTTCCAGACCACTTCCGACTCCGAGATCATTGTCCAGCTCATTGCCCACTCCCGCGCAGGCACGCTGGTGGACGCTATCGCCGACTCGCTTTCCCAGGTCGAGGGCGCTTTCTCCATCGTCATGATGACCCGCGACCGCATCTTCGCCGCCCGCGACCCGCGCGGCTTCCGCCCGCTCTCCATGGGCCGCATCAAGAACCCTGACGGCCCCGACACCATCGTCTTCGCCTCGGAAAGCTGCGCCTTCGACCTGCTCCGCGCCACATTTGAGCGCGACGTGCTTCCCGGCGAGCTGGTCATGGTCACCGAAGACGGCGTCACCAGCCGCCAGTACTCGACCGGCGTCCCGCAATCCAGTTGCATCTTCGAGCACGTCTACTTTGCCCGTCCCGACTCGCGCATCTTCGGCCGCTGGGTGCAGGAGAGCCGCGACCAGATGGGCCGCCAGCTCGCCCGCGAGTCCGGTGTCGCCGCCGATGTCGTGGTCCCCGTCCCCGATTCGGGAGTCACCGCGGCCCTCGGTTACGCGGAAGAGGCTGGCATTCCTTTCCGCCTCGGACTCATCCGCAACCACTACGTCGGCCGCACCTTCATTGAGCCCGAGCAGCGCGTCCGCGACTTCGGCGTCCGCCTCAAGCTCAATCCTGTGCGCAACCTGCTTGAAGGCAAGCGTGTCGTCCTCATCGACGACTCCATCATCCGCGGCACCACCAGCCGCAAGATCGTTCGCATGGTCCGCGGCGCCGGCGCCAAGGAAGTGCATCTGCGCATCAGTTGTCCGCCCACCATCTCTCCGTGTTTTTACGGAGTGGACACCCCCAGCAAGCGCGACCTGATCGCCGCCAACAAGTCTATCGAAGAGATTCGCCAATACATCGAGGCAGACTCTCTGGCCTACTTATCCCTCGACGGCCTCCTGCGCTGCTGCCGTGGCGAAGAACAGACCGGCTACTGCACCGCCTGTTACACCGGAGACTATCCGACCCAGTGGGTCGATGTGGAAGATATCCTTCCCGCCGCTGTAACTCTCTAACTAGCATCGTGACCGGCAAGAGCAGGAAGCAGCTTCAGCAATTCGCGGAAAGACCTTCATGGACGTACTGAAACAGCTTTTCGAGCAGCATTTCCGCTTGCCCGCCGAACGCGTACAGCCGCTCCAGGGCCAACTCGGCGGCTCGGGGCGCACCATCGTCCGGTTGGCCGGCGGAGGATTCACCGCCATCGGCATTCTCTATTCCGTACGCGAGGAGAACGTCGCTTTTCTTGAATTCTCACGCCATTTTCGCCACCATGGTTTGCCGGTGCCGGAAATCTACGCGCAGGATTTGAGCCACGACGCCTACCTTGAAGAAGACCTGGGGCACACCACCCTGTTCGAGTTCCTGGGCCAGAATCGTGACGGCGACGCTGTCGCTCCTCCAGCCGTGGAGGCTTACCGCAAAGTGGTGGCTGCGCTGCCGCGTTTTCAGGTTGAGGCCGGACGCGATTTGAATTACAAGGTCTGCTACCCGCGCCAGAGCTTCGATCGCCAGTCCATCGCCTGGGACCTGAACTATTTCAAGTATTATTTCCTGCGGCTCGCCGGCATTCCCTTCAACGAACAGGCTCTGGAACTGGACTTCACCCGCCTGACAAAGTTTCTGCTCAGCGCGAATCATGATTATTTTCTGTATCGCGATTTCCAGTCGCGCAATGTGATGTTGCGCGACGGGCAGCCGTTCTTCCTGGACTACCAGGGCGGCCGCAAAGGCGCGCTGCAGTACGACATCGCCTCGCTGCTCTTCGATGGCAAGGCCGATCTGCCGGCGGAACTGCGCCAGCAGTTACTCGACCATTATCTCGACTCTCTTTCGAGTTACATCAAGGTGGACCGCGATGCGTTCATGGAGCACTACTACGCGTATGTTTACGTACGCATCCTGCAGGCCCTCGGCGCGTATGGCTACCGGGGTTTCTTTGAGCGCAAGGCCCATTTTCTTCAGAGTGTTCCCTACGCTCTGAAGAACCTCGTCTGGCTCGCGGCAAACGTCAAGCTGCCCCTCGCGCTGCCGGCGCTGATGGACTCTCTTGAAGGTATGTCGGCATCGGAGAAACTGCAGGGCCTGGCTGCTTCCGCGGATGGACTGACAGTGCGCATTTTCAGTTTTTCTTTTCATCGCGAAATGCCCGTCGACGAGACCGGCAACGGCGGTGGATTTGTTTTCGATGCGCGCAGCCTTCCCAATCCCGGCCGCGAAGAGCGCTTCAAACAGTTGACCGGCAAAGACGCTGCGGTCATCGAGTATCTCAATCAACAGGAGAGCGTGCACCAGTATCTGGCCAACGTTCTATCGCTGGTGGATGCTGGGGTCGCCAACTTCAATCGCCGGGGTTTCAAAAATCTGATGGTGTCGTTCGGCTGCACCGGCGGTCAGCATCGCTCCGTCTTTCTGGCCGAGCAGTTGGCGAAGCATTTGCGGGCTGCGAACGGCGTGGAAGTGGTGGTTCGGCACGTGGAGATGGAGAAGCAGGGCCGATGAAAGCCATGATTCTGGCCGCCGGCCTGGGTACGCGCCTTCGCCCGCTCACCGACGATCGTCCCAAGGCGCTGGTCACCGTTGCCGGCCGCACGCTGCTTGAGATCGCACTCTGCCGCTTGCGCGCCTTTGGCGTCAGCGAGGTGATCGTCAACACCCATCACTACGCGGAGATGATTCTCGCGTACCTTGAAGTCAACTCCAACTTCGGAATGCGCATTGAGGTTTCTCGCGAAGAAGTTCTGCTCGATACCGGCGGCGGCTTGAAGAACGCCGCGCATTTCTTTCTCGATGCGCAAGGAAATTCTCAGGAACCATTCCTCCTGCACAATGTCGATGTGCTCAGCACCATCGACCTCGGGCGCATGATGCGGTTTCACGTGGAGAACGACGCTCTCGCCACCCTGGCGGTTCAAGACCGCACTACCTCGCGCTACCTGCTCTTCGATCCGCAGGGCCAGCTCTGCGGCCGCCGCACCGGGCGCGACGCCACGGCCGAAAGCGGGAACGATGAACTGGTGAGGCCGGCATCCGGCTTGCAGCCGCTGGCCTTTTCCGGCATCCACATTCTCTCGACCCGTATCTTTGCCGAGATGGAGGAGGAAGGCGCGTTCTCCATCATTCCCGCCTATCTGCATCTCGCCGCCAAGGGAGAAAGGATCATGGCCTTTCGTGCCGATGAGTACTATTGGCGCGATCTCGGCCGGCCGGAAAGCCTGCTCCAGGCCGCACAGGATGTGGCCAGCGGAATCTGCTCCGCGACCTAACCTGCCGTCCCATGTGCGGGAACATAAGGGACAGCGCGGAAGTGCTTCCGGTGCGGGCGCCACATTATAATGGGTAAAGAAATCGATTTATTGCGAGGCAAGTCAAGGAACCAGACCGGCCAGCGGTGTCAAGCGGGCGGCCTTTGAACCATGAAGCCGCTTTACGCGCTTTACCTCTTGGCGAACGACGGTTCTGGTATTGGCAGGCGTGCGCAGTTTTATCGCGGGAATGAACTCTCCAAGGAAACTTCTGGCGTTTGACGGCGCCATTGATCGCATTGAATCGCTGTTGTTTAGCCTAACCAGAACAAAGGAGCGCAACTCCAAATGCATACGCATGAGATTGAACAGATGTGTGTAGTTGCCAAGGGACCGAATCATGGCCCGGCACCTATTCCACAAGAAGGCCGTTGGACCAAGGTCAAGGAAGTTACCGACGTCTCAGGCCTGACCCACGGCGTGGGTTGGTGTGCACCCCAGCAGGGTGCTTGCAAGCTGACGTTGAACGTGAAGAACGGCATCATCGAGGAAGCGCTGATTGAGACCATCGGCTGCTCTGGAATGACGCATTCCGCAGCCATGGCCGCGGAAATTCTCACCGGCAAGACCATTCTTGAAGCGATGAATACCGACCTGGTTTGCGATGCCATCAACGTGGCCATGCGCGAGCTGTTCCTGCAGATCGTCTATGGTCGCACCCAGACCGCATTTTCTGAGGATGGACTCCCCATCGGCGCAGGTCTGGAAGATCTGGGCAAGGGCCTCACCAGCGTCACCGGGACCATGTACAGCACCAGCGAAAAGGGCGCGCGTTATCTTCAGTTGGCCGAAGGCTACGTCACCGAACTCGCTCTGGATGCGGACAACGAAATCATCGGCTACAAGTTCGTTCGTCTCGGCGTCATGATGGACTCCATTGCCAAGGGCGTGGATCCGCAGACTGCGCTGGACAAGGCAACCGGCAGCTATGGCCGCTTCGCCGACGCTGTCAAAACCATCAACCCGCGCAAGGAGTAAGGAGAAGATTATGGCTTTGTTTGAAGGATACGAAAGACGCATAGCGCAGATCACCCCCTTCCTTGCCGCCAACGGCATTGAGTCACTTGAGAAGGCTGAGAAAATCTGTCTGGACAAGGGCGTAGACGTTCGCAAGATCGTGAAGTCCATCCAGAATATTTCATTCGAGAATGCGGGCTGGGCCTACTTGATTGGCGCGGCTGTCGCCATCACCAAGAAACAGACCGTGGCGGCAGAAATTGCCGAAACCCTCGGCACCGGCCTGCAGGCTTTTTGCATTCCGGGCTCCGTTGCTGACGATCGCCAGGTCGGTATCGGTCATGGCAACCTGGCCGCCATGCTGCTGCGCGAAGAGACCGGCTGCTTCGCTTTCTGCGCAGGACACGAATCGTTTGCCGCCGCTGAAGGCGCCATCGGCCTCGCCCGCTCCGCCAACAAGGCACGCAAGACTCCCTTGCGCGTCATTCTCAACGGCCTGGGCAAAGACGCGGCCATGATCATCTCCCGCGTCAATGGATTTACCTATGTTCAGACCGAGTTCGACTACAAGACCGGCAAGCTGAACATCGTGAAGGAAAAGGCATATTCCACCGGCGAGCGCGCCGCGGTTCGCTGCTATGGCGCCGACGATGTGCGCGAAGGCGTTGCCATCATGCAGCTCGAGAATGTCGATGTGGCCATTACCGGTAACTCGACCAACCCCACCCGCTTCCAGCATCCGGTCATGGGCATCTACAAAAAGGAAAGACTTCTTGCCGGCAAGAAGTTCTTCTCGGTCGCTTCCGGTGGCGGCACGGGCCGTACGCTTCATCCCGACAACATGGGCGCTGGTCCGGCTTCTTATGGTATGACCGACACCATGGGCCGCATGCACTCCGACGCCCAGTTTGCCGGATCGTCTTCCGTGCCTGCGCACGTTGAGATGATGGGCCTGATCGGCATGGGCAACAACCCGATGGTTGGCGCATCGGTTGCGGTTGCAGTTGCGGTGGAACACGCCATGAAGGCGTAGCTCGAATCGCTCTGCTGTTTGCCTTTCCTGTGACGGCGTCCGCGTTCCAACAACTGGACGAGGACGCCGCCGCAAGGCAATTGCGGGTTATGCGTAGAAGATGCTACTGCGCAGCTGTCTCAGAGTACGGCGCGCGCAACGCACGGTGCGACCAGATTGCATCCTTCTCGCTGCTGAAGACAAACTTCAGTTCTCCGCCATCCATCAGCTCCTGGTGCGTCACATAGCTTCGGTCGAGCGATTTGCCATTCAGCAATACATCCTTTAGAAAGCTCTGCGTCTTGCTCATGTTCACGCTGGTAATGGTGAGTGTCTTTCCGTTCGGCAAATGCACTACCGCGCGGTCTACAAACGGCCGCCCCAGCACGTACTCATTCGAGCCCGGCGCCACCGGGTAGAATCCCATCGAAGTGAACAGCAGCCATGCCGACATCTGTCCCAGGTCGTCATTGCCCACCAGCCCATCCGGCGCCGCTTTGTATTGCGAGTCCACAATCTGTTTCAGCCGCGATTGTGTCTTCAAGGGCGCGCCTGCATACATGTAGAGATACGCCAGGTGATGGCTCGGTTCGTTGCCGTGAATGTACTGGCCGATCATCCCCGAGATGTCTTCCACATCCGCATATTGCGCCGGATCCACTTTCTGGTCGAACATTGCATCGAGCTTGGCGACCAGCTTCTCTTTGCTGCCCAGCAGCTTGATCAGTCCCTGTTCATCCTGCGGCTGGAACCACGAGTACTGCCAGGAATTGCCTTCCGTAAAGCCGCTTGCGGCTCCCGCCTTGGCCGGATCGAACGGCTTGCGGTAGTCGCCATTGGCCAGGCGCGGCTCCGCGAATCCATCTGCTACGTTGAAGTTGTTCTGCCAATACCCGGCCCTCTTCTTGAAGGTCGCGGCCACTGTCTCATTGCCCATTGCCTTGGCCATCTGTGCAATCGTCCAGTCGTCGTACGCATACTCCATGGTCTTGGACGCGGCCTCGGTGTCGTGATCCACCGGCACATAGCCCAGCTTCATATACGCCCCGAGATTGCCGTAGGGCACATACGTCGCGCTGGCCACCACCGCATCCAGAGCGGCCTGCGTATCGTAGCCGCGAATTCCCTTCATGTACGCATCCGCGATAATCGGCACCGCGTGGTAGCCGATCATGCACCACGTCTCCTGCCCCTGGAACTGCCATATCGGCAGAATGCCGAAGGGGCTCTCCTGCCGCGAGGCGATCAGCGAATGCACCAAGTCGTTGGTGCGTTGTTCCGGCTCCAGCAGCGTCATCAGCGGCTGTTCGGCGCGGAAGATGTCCCACAGGGAGAGCGACGAGACAAAGCGGAAGCCCTCGGCCCGGTGTACCTGGTTGTCCGGTCCGCGATACTCGCCGTTCACATCCATGCTGGTGCTCGGCGCCATCATCGCGTGGTACATCGCCGTGTAGAGCGACTTTTCCATCTCCGGCGACGCGTGCAACTCCACCCGGCCCAACTCCGCGCGCCACAGTTGCTGTGTCTTCGCCCGCATGCCGTCGAAGTCGAATCCCGGTGTCTCCGCGTCCATATTCGCGATTGCGTTCTCTTCGCTCACCGGCGAAATGGCGACCTTCACCACGAGCCCCTCCGCCGCGGGCGCAAAGTCGAAGACCGCTTCCAACCCGCGTCCTTCGATGCTTTGCGTATCTTCCGGCCCGGTTCCCGGCGATTTCATCCCGTGATACGGCGGCGGATTGTCCTCGTGGTTATAGAGCGCGTGGCCGGAGAGCGGCGCGGAGAAGCGCATGGCAAAGTACAACTGCCGTCCCGGCGCCCAGCCCCGCGTCTCGCGCATGCCGGTCACTGTGCCGTCCTTGCGGATGCGCACCCGCGACCACAGCACCTTGCCCGGGTAGTTGTAAATGCTGCTGCGCATATCCAGCAGCAGGTGGCGTTTCGCGCCTGCTGCGAACGTATAGCGATGCACGCCCACGCGTTCTGTGGCGGTCAACTCCGCCCGCACCTGTGCGTCCTCCAGGGTCACGGCGTAGTAGCCCGGCTCGGCGCGTTCGCTCGTGTGCGAGAAGCGCGAGCGATAGCCTGGTTGCGTCCTCTCCACATCGCCCGGCTCCAGCGGCACATTCTCGCCGCTCACCGGCATCACCATCACGTCGCCCAGGTCGCTGTGCCCCGCGCCGGAAAAATGCGTGTGCGAGAAGCCCTGAATCGTAGTGTCTTCGTACCGGTAGCCGGCCGCCCACTTGTAGCTTTGCTTGAAGGGGCGAATCTGGGTGTCGGGCGAAAGCTGCACCATGCCGAACGGCGCTGTCGCTCCCGGAAAGGTGTGGCCGTCCGGCCCGGTGCCGATCATCGGATCCACCAGCTTGAGAGGTTCTTGAGCCTGTGCAAACGCAATCGAGCAGGCCAGCAGAACAGCAAAACAAAGGCTCTTCTTCATCCTACAAAAATACAATATCTGCCTCTCCTGCCGTCGTTTCCAGAACGCCTTTCGCCCGCCTCCAACCTGTGCCGCCAGTCACATGACGTTCACACTCCGCGTGTGATAGCATCCGCTTCTTAACAAAAGGCGCCTCGCGGATTCACTCTCCATTCATCTGCGCAGTGCCCGCCCGAGACCCTCCAGATGGACGAGGTAGACGGCAAACCGGGATCTGTGGCCCTCCAATCCGGCCACCTTGACGCCCCCCGGGACGTCGCATGGATTCCCTGTGCCTCCCTCTTCAAAGTTCTGAATATCACCGAAAATCAAGCATTCATCCGCAAAATCCGAGGAGAACACCATGAAAACGTACCAGGGAAGTGAGATCCGCAACGTAGCTGTAGTGGGGCATGCGCACAGTGGCAAAACCACGTTGATCGCCGCTCTGCTGCATGCCGCGAAAATGACCCCAGCCCAGGGCCGCGTGGAAGACGGCTCGGCCCCCACCGCCTATGACGAAGAGGAAATCGCCCGCGGCGTTACGATGCAAAACGCCGTCGCCTTTGCCGAGTGGCAGGGCGTCAAGATCAACTTTGTCGATACCCCCGGCTTTCACATGTTTGCCCACGAAGCCCGCGCTGCCCTGCTCCCCGTTGAGACCGCGGTGGTGGTGGTCAACGCCCAAAATGGTGTCCAGGCCGTCACCGAGCGGGTGTGGAGGTTCGCCGAAGAGGCCAGCCTTCCCCGCATCGTCGTCGTCACCCAGATGGACCACCCCAAGGCCGGCGGCGGCGGCGGCTTGAGCGCCCTCATCGACGACCTGGTTGACCGCTGGGGCCGCAACTGCGTTCCCGTCCAGTTGCCCATTACCGGTCCCGAAGGTTTCCACGGCGTAGTGGACCTGGTCACCATGCGTGCCTACTACTACACCCCCGGCGGCGATGGCCGCGGCAAGGTCACTGCGGAAATCCCCGCCAGCCTCTCCGCCGACGCCAAGGCCCGCCACGAAGCTCTGGTCGAGCTGGTGGCCGAGGGCAAGGACGAGCTGATGGAGGAGTACTTCGAGAAGGGAACCATCCCCGAAGAGCACCTGGTCGCCGCCCTGCATGAAGCCATCCGCGAGGACCGCATCTTCCCGGTGCTTTTTACCAGCGGCCTGGCCAACATGGCCACCGATCATCTGCTCGACTTCATCCGTACCTACGCCCCCGCGCCCATCGAGCGCGCGCCCTTCGCCGTTCGCACCCCGACGCCCGCGACCGGACAGGCTGACGACACGGAGGAAGCTCTGGCCGACCGCAAGGTTGCCGACAGCGAGCCGCTGGGAATGGTGGTCTTCAAGACCATGACCGACCCCTTCTCCGGCCGCATCACCTTCTTCAAGGTTGTATCGGGCGTGGTCAAGAACGATGCCACGGTGGAGAACTATACCCGCCGCAGCCAGGAGAAGCTCGCCCACCTCAGCATCATGCAGGGGCGCAAGGCCGTCGAGGTTCTCGAACTGCACGCCGGCGACCTGGGCGCCGTGGCCAAGCTGCGCGAAACCCTTACCGGCGACACGCTGGGCGTGAAGGGCGCCGAAATCCAGATCGATCTGGCCAAATTGCCCGAGCCGGCCATGACCTACGCCATCGAGCCCAAGACCCGCGCCGACGAGGACAAGCTCGCCCCCGCCATCCACAAGCTCATGGAAGAGGACCTGCTCATCCGCTTCTTCCGCGACCCCATGACCAACGAGTTCCTCATCGCCGGCGCCGGGCAGCCGCACATTGAAACCATTGTCAGCCGCCTCAAGAAGCGCTACCACGCCGAAGTCACGCTGAAGGCTCCCAAGGTCCCCTACCGCGAAACCATCCGCGCCAAAGTCGAGGCGCCGGGACGCCACAAGAAGCAGACCGGCGGCCACGGCCAATTCGGCGACTGCAAGATCCGCATGGAGCCACAGCCCCGCGGCGCCGGCTTCGAGTTCGCCAGCGAAGTCTTCGGCGGCGCCATCCCGCGCAACTTCATCCCCGCCATCGAAAAAGGTATCGTCGAGTCCGCCGCCCGCGGCTACCTGGCCGGCTTCCCGGTGGTGGACTTCAAGGCCACCGTCTACGACGGCAGCTATCACGACGTGGACTCCAACGAAATGTCCTTCAAGATGGCCGGCCGCATCGCCTTCCGCAAGGCCATGGAAACGGCCAAGCCCTGCCTGCTCGAACCCATCATGAAGGTTGAGATCGAGGCCCCCGACGAGTTTGCCGGAGCCCTGATGGGCGACCTGAGCAGCCGCCGCGGACGCGTCCATGGCACAGACTCCAAGGGCCGCACAACATTGATCAACGCCCAGGTCCCCATGGCCGAGATGCTGACTTATGGAACCCTTCTAACTTCCATGACCCAAGGCAAAGGCAGTTACCGCATGGAGATGGATCACTACGACATCGTCCCCCAGTTAGTCGCCGACAAGATTCTCGCCAACGCCAAACGGCCCGTGGAGGAAGAGGAAGAATAGCCTCTACGGTGCGGCAAGCCGATGGCTTTTCTCTCGCATAGGGTTCGTGGTGTCCCAGGTCTCAGAATATCGAGGCCTGGGGAGCCTAGCACAGTCTTCGAGATTTTCCGGCTAAGAGGCATCAGGAGACGTTGGATCCTTAAGTTTAACAATTGACTCAGCAATCCGCTGTCGAAACTCGAGCTTCACTTTTGCAGGGAGCGCGGGGCGCCTCACTCCGAGTTTGTAGGCCCTGACCTCGCAGTGGCTATAATTTTCCGGAAACTCTTCCGACCCCAACACAGGGTCATGCTCGACAAGAAACTTGATCACTATTCCATCACCCCCGAACAGGTCAAAAGTCGCTTGATGGACTCGGAGGCTTCCAATTCCCCAATGCATGAGATAAGTAAAGCTCGACCATAGAACATCTTCCGGGGCGCTGTATTTGCTCCGGTTTACGGAAAGATCCGGGCACCGAATTTCACCAAAATCCGGTCTTCCAGTAATGGGAGACACTTGCAGGAAACGAAGATACAGCTCCTCGTTTGGGTCGAATTTGCTGTCGATGGCCTTTCCTAGTGGCCTTAATCTTTCTGGGTAGCCATTTGGATATTCAAGCTTCGAGATGTTCACGAATCTGGTCCACCGTCCCATTTAAATTCATCAAATCGACATCCCAAACCTTGATAGTACCCGCTAGGTCCGATGTGAGGGCCGTGACCGAGGAATCGTTCAGCACTTCAATACCAGCGTACCGGCTGTTCCGGTAAAAGCCCAATGCAATTCCGCCCTCGGCGGAAGCACTAATCCGGGACGGCGACAACTGAAAGAAATCGAGCTGATTGACCAACCCCTTAGCGATTTTGATTGCAGCTGGGTTAGGACGCTCAATCTCCCCGTCTCCCCAACTTGGCGACAATCCTAGGAATCTATCCAGGGCTGCCAACGACAAAAGAGCCGAATTGGAGATATACACAAGCTGAAAATTGCGATTGAAGCTCCCCTGCTTTGCTGGGACGAAATGGCAGAAGTAGGTGCCAGCTTTGAGATTGTCTACCCTCAGAGGTTGATACGAACCGCCGTTCACAACAGGAGACGTGAAGGCCTCAACGGCGTATTGACGATTCGACATAGTATCCAAGACCTGCGCCTGCGCGATCATTGCTTCACCGCCTGCGAACCAGTTGGTGGAGGAAGTTGCGCCTCGACCTGTTCTATGGATTGCTGCAAGATACTCACGAAGCTTTTGATTGCATCAAGGTTCATTGTCATCACAAACTCCGCTTCCCGAACAATGGTCCCTAGCGAGTTATCAAATTGCTCGGGCACTTCCGAAAGATTTCCATTCGGCAAACGACGATGAACAACCGACTTGGGCAATGGGGGATGCTCAGTAAAAAACACGATCGATAAGCCACTTGGGGTAAATCCCACGACAGTCGCACCAACTGCGTTCACGGTCCGGAATTGAACACTCTTCTCGTAAACAAAGGTGATTGATTGTGGATTTTCGGCCATATTTCCCCTCCCAATGGTTCCCAAACATTACCAGTTTACGCCTGAACCACGCAACTGCTTGATTTCGCTGTGCGTTAGGCAAACATCAGAACCGGTACAACGTTCAACTCTACCGAAAATTTCTCTGCTGACTCTGATTCTATCGACAAATGCCAAAATTCTCTGCAATACGGGCGGGTGGCCCACCCTTGATCCGCCCATAATGATTGGGTGCCCTATCCTTCCGCAGTTTTATCGCGGAAGGGTGGGAAACCTCAGCTCTCCTCCGGCACCAGCCAGTTCTCCCACCACCCCCATGGCGGGTGGCCCGCCCTTGCTCCACTCACAATGATTGGGTGCAACCCTTTCGCGCACTTGGCGAAAGGGTGGGAAACCACGAACCCCGACCGCCTGTCTTCTGTTCCCAGGCCAGCTCGGGTGCAATGACTTAGCTTGCCAAAGCCTCCACCACCGCTTCAGGATGCCGGGCAATCACAATCAAATACGCTCGCGCTGCACGATCCGGACGCCGCCGCCCTTGCTCCCAGTCCTGCAATGCGCGCGGGTCCAGCGCAAACCTCCGCGCAAACTCGGCCCGGCTGAGCCCGGTGCCTGCTCGCACGGCCCGCACATCCACATCCAGCGGAAGCGGAAATGAATGCACCGCCGCCGGCTCCGTTTCGCCCAAGGCGATTCCCGCAGCCTCGCGCATCGCTTCAACGAGCTCGTCTGCAATGTTCTTCCGCTTCATGGCTTGATCCTCCGCACCTTTGCCGCCGCCTTGAGCGTTGCCGCCAGTGTTGCAACCTCTCGTTTTTGCTCCGGCGAAAGGTTCGCCTGCTCGTTCTTGACGTAGAGAAAGATAGCGTAGAGCGGGTTCTCCTCATCGAAGAAGTAGTAAATTACACGCACCCCGCCCGATTTCCCCTTGCCCCGCGCCGCAAAGCGAACCTTGCGCACTCCGCCGGTGCCGGGAATCTCATCTCCCGCCTGCGGATGCAGTGCAAGGTAGAAAATCAACTCCTCATGCTCTTCGGCGGAAAGCAGCTTCTCCGCCCTGCGGGCAAAGGCGCTGGTTTCGACGACCGTCAGCATGGGAATGCTCACGAGGTGATTATGCGGCATTGCCGCATATAGGTCAAGTGTGTGGGCGAGGGGCTCAAATTCCCGGGAGTCCCCTCGACCCCAAACCGCTTCGTACTCACAGAAGGAAAAGCCTCAAGCCGCCAGCTTCTTTTTTCTCACGCGAATGGGGCGAATCAGGCTCTCCGCCGGAATCTTGAGCTGCTGATTCAGTTTCTGAATCATGGTCAGCGACAAGGCGCGGTCTCTGCGCAGAACTTCATAAACCCGCGTTCGATTGCCGATGATGCCGATCAGAGCCTTCTTGTCCACGCCTTGCTGCTCCAGACGAAACTTGATGGCTTCAATCGGGTCCGGCATATCCATTGGGAAATGCGCTTCTTCGTAGGCCTCCGCCAGCGTGATGAGAATCTCCAGACGGTCTCCGTCGGCGGTGCCTTCTGCCGCGCCCCACAACCGCTCGATCTCCTTGAGGGCGGCCTCGTGGTCGGCATCAGTCTTGATGGGTTTCAGTTGCATATTGAACCGTCCTCACGTCGATTGCGTCGTACTGCCTGTGCGTTCCCAGCCATTTGATGAAGACCGTGGCTCGCTGGTAATCCACCGCGACCACCAAACGATAGGCGTTTCCCTTGATATTGAAGACCACCCGATCCGCCCCAACAATGCTTGCATGAGCGTAACTGGCCTTCACGTCGGAAGAATTCTTCCACTCTGCCTGTCGCGCCTCCTGAAACCAGGCGTCGAGCGCAGCCTTCAGAGCACGGCGGTCCTTGTGTCCCCCCAGCCTGTCGAGAAACCGAATCAAGGTGCTTCTGGCAATAATGCGCACGTAGACACAGTATCATGTTCCCAATACGGGCACAAATCTTTTCGCCGGGTGCCCCAGGTCCGGATTCTCGGACCTGGGAGACCTCGAGCTTCTATTTCTGCGTGCGCCATTCGCGCGGCTGTTTCCCGTTGCAAAGACTCAAAAGCGTGATAAAGTACCACCAGGTAACACCTTGGAGCACTTTATATGCCGATATCCTCCACCACCAGCCTGAAGCTCGATCTTGAACTGAAAGAGCGTGTGCAGCGGCTCGCCCTGGCGCGGCGGCGGTCTCCGCATTGGATCATGCGGGAGGCCGTTGAGCAGTATGTGGGGCGCGAGGAGAAGCGGGAGCAGTTGCGGCAGGACGCGCTTGCCGCCTGGAATTACTACCAGACGACCGGCCTGCATGTGACCGCCGAAGAAGCCGATGCCTGGCTCTGCAAACTCGAAGCGGGTGAGGACGCCGAGGCCCCTTCATGCCACGTTTGAAGTGGTCTCAAGCGGCTTTGCAGGATGTGTCCCGGCTGCATGATTTTCTGGCTCCCAAGAGCCGCGATGCGGCCCAGCGCGCTATCCAGGCGATCCGCCAAGGCGTGAATCTGCTGGGCAAGCATCCGGAGATGGGCCGCCCCGTCGAAGAATTGCCGACTGAGTTCCGCGAGTGGGTGATTGAGTTCGGGAGTGGGGCGTACTTAGCCCTGTATCACTACGACGGGAAAGAAGTCGTGATCCTGGCGGTCCGTCATGGGCGTGAGGCGGGATACTGATAAGGGATAACAATGGGAGGAGGGCTTGCAAACTGACGGCTAAGTCCGCACCCGGCCTAACCGGAGTAGAATCCTGCCCATGGCGCAAGACGATCGTTTCGCGCGCCTCCACGGCGCAGTTCAGCCCCGTTACAGCGAAGTCCATATTCGCAACCGCGGCCGCCTTCCTCATGGGGAAAAAGAAGAAGGCCTCTACTTCCTCACCGTTCATCTGGCAGATTCTGTGCCAAAGTCCGTGCTCACAAAAATCGCTGAACGCCATCGCATCCTCGAAGCTGCCAAAGAGAACAACGTCCATCTCCTCCCTGAGCAAAAAACACTGCTCGACGCATATAGCCAACCGCGCATCGAAGAGTACTTCGACGGCAACGCCGGTTCGTGCGCATTCATGGACCATCGCATTGCGGGCGCCATGGCCGCGGCTTTGCGCTCGCACGAGGGAAAGCATTACAGGCTTCTTGCCTGGTGCATCATGCCCAATCACGTTCATGTGGTGGTAAGACTTTTCCCTGGGAAGGAGCTTGCCACGGTGGTGAAAGCCTGGAAAAAATTTTCCGCAAAAGCCGCCAAGCACGCACTCGGACGCAAAGGCCGATTCTGGCCGCGAGATTACTACGAGCGCCTGATCCGCAACGGAGACGAGTTCGGCCGCGCCATCCGTTATGTTGTGGAAAACCCCGCCAAAGCAGGACTGAAGGACTGGGGCTGGGTTTGGAGCGCGGGCTGGGAAGCGAGGGTTCGGCTTTGAACTTCTCTCAGTTGTACCGAAGGTACCGAAAAAGGAGGTAAAATCACAGATCCGGAAGGCTGCTTAAGCTATTGATTCTATGCTAGATTAAATGGTCGGGGAGAGAGGATTCGAACCTCCGACCCCCTGGTCCCGAACCAGGTGCTCTACCAGGCTGAGCCACTCCCCGAACATGGGTTATAGCAGTGCATTCTTGGGGCGCTGCCTGGCGCGTTAGGCCCCCTTGTTTGCACTACAAGAAGTGTAGCAGAATCTTGGCCGCTGCGGGCTTCAGCTCTCAGCTCCCAGCTATCAGTTTTCTGCTTCCGACTACCAGGGTGTGACCGCCAGGAAGGGTGGGTTGAAGCTTCCCACCCTTTCGGCAAACAACGCGGAAAGGATGGGAAACCCAGGATTTGGTGCTGGCGGAGACTGCGTTATTTCTTTTCCGGTTCCGCGGGCGGAACTGCGCCGGGGAAGATGCCCTCGAGGGGCGCGTGTTTCTTCTCTTCCAGGTCGGGCTGAGGCAGGGGCTTGCGCGGCAGCATGGCGTCGCGCTGGGCTGCGTTGTAGAGGAAGATGGCTTCGACGGTGGCTATCTGCTTGAGGTCGGCGGCTTGCAGACGCTCATAGACATCTTCGTTGGAGTGGTGGGTGCGGGAGCCGTAGTCCATCTCGTCCTGAATGAACTGGAAGCCGGGAAGGCCGACCGCATCGAAGCTGAGGTGGTCGGTGCCGCCGGTGCTGCGGTTGGTGATGGCGGTGACGCCGAGATCCTTGAGGGGGGCAATCCACTGGGCGAAGATGGGCGCAATGGCCGCATTGCCCTGGGTGTAGATGCCGCGAATCTTGCCGGTGCCGTTGTCCACATTGAAGTAGGCGGAGAGGAGCTTGTGCTCGGGCTTGACTTCGAGGGGGCCTACGGCGCGGCGCATGAATTCGGGCAGTTGCATCTGGTCGGGATCGGTGGAGAGCTTGGCCGAGCCGAAATGCTGGGTGACGTAACCCTTGGAGCCGAAGATGCCCTGTTCCTCGCCGGTCCAAAGGGCGATGCGGATGGTGCGGCGGGGCTTGACGCCCAAGGCCTTGAGGATGCGCATTGCCTCCATGGCGACGATGGTTCCCGCGCCGTTGTCGGTGGCGCCGGTTCCGGCGGTCCAGCTATCGAGGTGGCCGCCGACCATGACGACCTGATCTTTCAGTTTGGGGTCGGTGCCGGGAATCTCGGCCACGGTGTTGTAGGCGTGTTCGTGCTCGCCGGAGAACCTGGTTTCCACATCGATTTCCACAGTGACCGGAGCGTGGGCCTGGGTGAGGCGGTAAAGGCGTCCGTAGCTCTCAATGGCCGCGACCACGACGGGAATTTTGACGCGCTTTTCGGCGATGTAGGGGGTGCGGCCGAGAGTGGCGCCGTTGTCGTCAAAGAGAGTGCCGCCGGAGCCGCCGCCGTATTGGCCGTCGCGGCTGGGCTCGACGACCGCCGCTACCTTCTCGTCGGCGAAGAACTGGGCGATCCTGTCGATCAGGCGCAGGCGCTCCATGCGGTCGCGCATCCGCGTCTGCATCTCCGGCGAGAGGCCGGCAGCACCGCCGCTGACCGGGAACTCGGCGAGATCGTCGAGCTCCTTCTCCGAATAGCGGTTGAAGATGGCTTTGTCGACGGGCGGAACCTCGCGCATGGCGCCGAAGAGGACCACCTTGCCGGCCAGCTTGCCTTTGTACTGGTCCAGATCTTTTTCATTCTGGATGCTGACGAAGACCACGTCGCCCGAGACCGGGCCGGGCGTGGAAGGCGACCAGGGCGTGGCCTGGACAATGAGCACGGCGGTGTCGGGCGTGACCATGCGGGCCCAGGTGTTGAGCTGCTGCCAGCCGAGGCCGAACTCGCCCCAATCCTCGAGGTGCGCATTTTCCATGCCGATTTTGGTCAGGGTGTCGCGGGTCCACTCGTTGGCCTTTTTCAGGTTGGGGGAGCCGGTGAGGCGGGGGCCGATTCCGTCCATGAGCGCGGAGCCAAACTCCATGACGTGGGAGTGGTTGAGGCCCTCGTCGCGAATGCGCTGGTACATGGCCAGGTCGAGCGACTCGGTGGCTGGTTGTAGTTCAGCGTAGGGATCGACTGCCGCGGCCGCCGGGGCTTTGGGCTTGTCAGCGGCATGCAATACAAGCGCCGCGGCCAGCAGAACCGCGGGCAAAAGGCGAAGAGGCTTCAAACTCATTAGAATTTACTCCCGTTGAAAGAGATATTTTTCCGTTTGAGGCATTGTAGGACATCGCTCCGGGAGGGGCGGATTTCGGTGGCCGCCATGGGATATGGTTCCGGTATGAGATGCGGCAGGCCGCTGATTGCGGACTTGATGCGCTGAATGGGATTGATGGCAGGGACGAAGGATGCCGCAGGGGCTTTGCCTAAAAACTCATTTTTCGGGTGACTTTTTGGGCAAGACGAGAAGTCTTTGGGCAGGAGCCGAATTTCGCGGACTTGCCCTAATTCTGCCGTGCTGCTCGGGGGCTTGCCTAGGCTGACTGCACGGTAACTGCTGGATTGGCGACGATACGACCGGAACTCAACGAAGACACATCATGTGGGCTCGGGGAGTACTTTGAGTTGGCGGCAACATTTCACGTTGGAGCCTCTATTTGGCGGTCTACCAGCAACTGAATTTAAGAAAACACGGCACCGCGCATCGAGAACGCCTTTCGTCCTGGCACCTTCGAAAAGGAAAGGGGATTCGTCCGCTTCCGGCGCTCCTGCAGAGACTGATGCTCTATAATCACCGGTTGTCAAAAGGGTCGAAAAGCCTGACTTCGAAAGAGGAGTTGTTTATGGATTTCAACTACGTTGTGGTTCCAGCAATAATTCCACTGACTGGAATCTTGATTGTCTGGTTGTCGATTCGGTGCAATCCTTCTCTTTCCGCAAAAAGCTATCGGAGATTGCGTAGAGTCACTGAGAGGATAATTCTCTCATCTGTTGTTCTTGTTGCGGCCGGAGTAGCGGGAAGCGCTCCCGTCAAAGCAATCCCGGGCACCGCTAGCACCCCCGTTGCATTTGATGTTGCGTCGATTAGGCAGAGCGCCCCGAGCGAGAATGGCACATCCTTTAGCACTACCGCCGATGGTTACACGGCAAGAAGCGCGGAGTTATGTTCCCTAATCCAAGCTGCTTATGGAAAGAGTTGTGTTTATGGCCCCGGACTACCTAAGTGGGTTAAAAATGCTCATTTCGATGTTACCGCTAAGTTGGTAGATAGGAGTGAATCGGAGCTAGAGAAAATTACCGATGCGCAAAAAATGGATATGCTGAAAGCCACGCTGCAAGACCGGTTTAAGTTGCAAACCCATAATATCAGTAAGAGGTTTCCCGCGTACGAAATGGTTGTGGCCAAAGGGGGACTGAAACTAAAGGAAATTAAGCAGCTAAACGGAGGGATGGACAGCAAAGCAGACAGGGATGAGGTTCCATTGAACCAGAGTAAGCTTTCCATCGACGAACAGGGCCTGAGGACATTCTCCGCCAACGGGTACGGGCCAGATTGCCTAATTTCTGAAATATCTTATGCAACACAAAGATTGGTTATCGATAAGACTAACAGTAACGGAAAGTACAATATAGTGCTTAGATGGGCTCCCGATGCGACCGACACAGACAACTCAAGTAGACTGCCTTCGGGAGCATCGATATTTGATGCACTAAGAGAACAACTCGGTATCGAGCTGAAATCAACCATGGTATCTCTTGATGTCGTTGTTATTGATCATGCTGAGATGCCAACGAACTAAAGCTGATAACAAGCAGGTCAGATGCCCATCCTTCCCCTCTGGGAGAGGGCTCGACTTTTTAGGCAGGATGGGCGATTGACCCGCTTTTTAGGCAAAGCCGTCACAGGGGCTAAATCCAACTGATTTGGTCGGCTTTAGCAGCACGACTCAAGTCGTGACCTGTTACAGAACCTGCTGGATTCGACGGTTGTCGACCGCAATCGGTTATGGCCGTCTGAGTCGGATGGATCACCTGATCGCGGAAAGCGCAGGCTCTTTGAAGGAAGAGAGAATGTCAGGCGCCGAGCAGCGCCGGGGTGCGGAGAGGCGCGTTGGCAGTGAATTTTTCCGCCGCTTCGGCGGAGGGCGGCATTTCCATGGGCACGTGCGCAATCTCCCAGGCGGAGCGGTCCTTCATGAGGCGGGAGACCAGGGCGGTGTGCATGGCGTGCCCAGCGCGCTTGGCCACGACATGGCCCTCGATCCGCTTGCCGGCCAGAGCCAGGTCGCCGATCAGGTCCAGCACCTTGTGGCGCACATACTCGTCGGGAAAGCGCAGGGGGCCGTTTTCCGGGCCATTGGGTCCGAGGACGATGGTGCTTTCCGAACTTGCGCCGCGGATCAGGCCCATGTCGCGCAGACGCGATTCGTCGGCCTTGTAACCGAAGGTGCGGGCTGGCGCGATGGCGGTTCCATAGGTTTCCGCCGCGAGGTCAATGCAGGCGGACTGGCGGCCGATGGGGGCGGGAAAGTCGATGGTGTACTGGATGTTGTAGCCGGAACCGGGATAGACGCCGATGAACTTGTTGCCCTCGTGGACCTCAAGGTCGTGCAGGATGCGGATGGTTTCGCGGCGGCGGCGCTGGGTGCGGATGCCGACGCGCAGAAAGGCCTCGACGTAGGGCGCGGCGCTGCCGTCGAGGATGGGCAGCTCCAGGTTGTCGATTTCGACGATGACGTTGTCGACGCCCATGCCGATGAGGGAGGAGAGCAGGTGCTCGGTGGTGGAGATGAGGACGCCCTGGCGCATGAGGCTGGTGGCGTAGCTGACCTTGGCCACATTGCGGCCGATGGCGGGGATTTCAAAGTTGTCCAGATCGGTGCGGCGGAAGACGATTCCCGAGCCGCCCGGTGCGGGCAGGAGGCGCATGGTGACCGGAGCGCCGGAGTGCAGGCCGACCCCGGTGAACTCGATGGGCGCGGCGATCGTCTGTTCCAGGTGCGCGGGATGGGCCAACATGGTTTTTTGTCCAAAGGATAAATTCATGCGCAAACGTTAGGTTAGACGGCAAAGCCGATTTTGGCACTGTGGTATTTTTGCCACACTTTGGCTCAGATAGGGCAGTGCGCAGGTGTCTTCCAGGTCACGTTCGTCACCAAAGTCTGGTCACAAAAGTGTTGGATAAGCGTCGTAGAATCAGAGAATCTTCGGCCTGGGCTGCGCTCTGGCCGGTTTTTGAGGTGCGTCCATGCCTGTTTCCGATTTTCCTGTTCCTCCGCGCGGTTTGCTGGCTGGCGCCAGGCGCAAGCAGCCCGAGCTGGTCAATCTGATTGAACAACTGGTGCGGGCCGAGTCGCCTTCCGACTCGAAGGCCGCGGTGGACGCCTGCGTGGCCCTGGCCGCCGCTCATGCCAAGGCGTTGGGCGGGCGGGTGAAGCTGCATCGGCAGCGCGGCTTTGGCGACGTGCTTGAATCGCATTTCGGGCCGAAATCGAAGACTGGCGCGGCGGGACGGATTCTGCTGCTCGGGCACTTGGACACGGTGTGGCCGGTGGGGACGCTGAAGACGATGCCCTGCCGCGTGGGGGACGGGCGGCTTTGGGGGCCGGGCACGTTCGACATGAAGGCCGGCGCGGCCATGGCCCTGACGGCCATCGAGATGCTGGGCGAGGCTGGGCTGCTGAACCGGGAGATTGTGCTGTTGCTGACCAGCGAGGAGGAGATCGGCAGCCCGGTTTCGCGGCCGATTACCGAGCGGCTGGCTGGCGAATGTGCGGCCGTTTACGTGCTGGAACCGGCACTGGGAGCGGCGTACAAGACCGCACGGAAAGGCACCGGCAACTGGCGGATCGAGGTGACCGGAGTGGCGGCGCACGCCGGGGTGGACTTTGAAAAAGGCTCGAGCGCGATCAGGGAACTGGCGCGGGTGGTGGAAAAGGTAAGCGGCTGGACCGATCTGAAACGCGGACTGACGGTCAATGTGGGCGTGGTGGGCGGCGGATCGAAGACCAACATTATTCCCGAGGCGGCGTGGGCCGAGGTGGATGTGCGCATCGCCCGCAAGGCGGATGGGCCACGCATCGAGCGGAAGTTTGGCGCGTTGAAGGCGGTGGACAAGCGCTGCCAGCTTACCGTCAAAGGCGGCATCAACCGTCCACCGATGGAACGCACACGGGGGACTGTGCGGCTGTATCGCGAGGCGAGGGCGCTGGCGGCGGAACTGGGATTTGCGCTGGAAGAGGCTGCGACGGGCGGCGCTTCGGACGGCAACCTGACCTCGGCACTGGGGATTCCCACGCTGGACGGCATGGGCGCGGTGGGCGAGGGCGCGCACGCCAGCCACGAATCGATTCTTATAGAAGAGCTGGCGCCAAGGACGGCGCTGCTGGCTTGCCTGCTGATGGGCAAGGGCCTGAGCGTGGCACCTGATACACTCCCGAGAAGAAGCACACGGAGTCAGACCACACTATGAAGCACACCGCATTGATTTTATTGTTGGCGGCCGGCGTTGCGGCCGCAAGCGCCCAAACCCCCGCAAAATCAGCCACCGTGGCAAAGCCAGCCACGACGGCCAAGTCGGCCACGGCGACCAAACCTTCCACTGCCGCACATGCAGCGGCTGCCGCGATCAAACTGCCTCCCGGCGTGCCTGCGGTGAAGGGGGTTCGCAGGGAGCTTTTCGCGCTGCGGTACCAGGAGATCCTGATCGGCAACGGCGCGGTTGCCGAGCCCTACAAGATGTACAAGGTCCGCTACACGGGCTGGCTGGCGGCGGACGGGAAGAAGTTCGACTCGTCGTATGACCATCCAAGCGCCATGGTGCTGGACAAGGAAGGCAAGCCGGTGCTGGGCGAGGACGGCAAGCCCAAGATGGAAGCGGGGCAGCCGATCTCGTTTCCAGACGGGATGGGGCGTGTGATTCCAGGCTGGGACCAGGGATTTGAGGGCATGAAGATCGGGGGCAAGCGACGCCTGTTCATCCCCTACGAGCTGGCCTATGGCGAACGCGGGCGGCCAGGTCCGGACGCCGCACACCCGGTGATTCCTGCCAAGGCCGACCTGATTTTTGACGTTGAGCTGGTGGACATGACCGACCTGACCATGCCTGCCAATCACCCCGGCATGGGCATGATGCCTGGGATGCATTCCATGCCCGGCATGACGCCGAAGCCCGCCGCACCGGCATCGGCTCCAGCTGCAACGGCTCCGGCAACATCGCCCGCAGCTCCGGCACAACCGGCAAGCCCAACGGCTCCTGCTGCTCCGGCAACGCCGCCGGCGCAGCCTCAGGCCAAATAGGGTCCGACTTCAATCGACCGCAGAAGCCTGGTGCTCCATTTTTGGTGCAGTTCGAATGCGCCAAGGGTGGGGAGCCGGGCTTTTTCTTTTGCTCAAAGGACCGGGGCTACACTGGCTGCGGAAAAACTCCGGCTTTTGCGTAGAAACCGCGAGAAACGTCCCTCCGCGGCTAAAGCCGCACTGATTCTGCTGGCTTTATGTGGGGGTTAAAACCCCCGCCTCCCTCCGAATCGAGTTTTTCCGCAGCCTGTACAGCCGGTGGGACAGGCGGCAGCTCCGGCGTGGCGGCCAGCAATTGGCGCGTGTACTCCTCGCGCGGGTTGGCGCAAAGGGCCTCGGCTTCGCCCGTCTCGACCAGGCGGCCGCGCTCCATGACCGCGATGCGCGTGCTCAGGTAGCGGACCAGGGGCATGGAGTGGGAGATGAAGAGATAGGTCAGGCCCAGGTCGCGCTGCAGGCGGCGCAGCAGGTTGACGATTTGCGCTCCCACGCTGACATCGAGGGCCGAGACCGGCTCGTCCAGAATCAGAAGCTTGGGCCGAAGAGCCAGGGCACGGGCGATGTTGATGCGCTGGCGCTGGCCCCCTGAGAATTCGTGGGGAAAGCGGCCGAGCGCCGACTCGTCCAGTCCGACTTCCTGGAGAAGAGTGGCGGCTCGGGCACGCAGAGACGCGGGTTTTTCTCCTGCCTCGGTCATCGGAACGTCCGCCGCACCACAGATGCCGTGGATGGCCCAGGGCTCAGTAATGATTTCGAGCACTTTCATGCGCGGATTCAGCGCAGCATAAGGGTCCTGAAAGACTGGTTGCATCTGGCGGCGCAGACGGCGCATTTCCGCTCCCGAAGCATGGGCAACGTCGATACCGTCCACGCGCACCACGCCGTGAGTGGGTTCCACAAGCCCCAAAATCATGCGGGCCAGCGTCGTTTTGCCCGATCCCGATTCGCCGACAAGCCCGAGAGTTTCGCCGGGCTCGATCGAGAGCGAGACATTCTCGACGACGGTTTTCTCTTCCGTTCTGAGCCCCGTCCGCCGCGGATAGCTCTTTGAGACCGCTTCCACCTCAACCAGCGCCATAAGTCGATGGTAAATGCGCGCGGCTGCTCCCACGGAATCAGTCCAGCCTGGGGTGGAGTTTGTGGAAGTCGGTCGCCTGCTGGTAAGCCCAGCCGAAGGCGGCGAGGTTGGCGTCCTGGTAATGTGCGGCCAGGAATGTGAGCGAGACCGGGGTTCCCGGCCCGCCAATATCGTCGCTCTCTCCGTCGTCGATCTTGGGTGGAGCAGGAGCGTCGGCGCCGCGCAGTCCGTTGGGGACAATCAGCGCCGGATGGCCGGTGAGGTTGGTCGCGGTGAGCTGCGTGCCGGTGGATGGCGTGACGATGATGTCTACCTGATCGAAGAGCGCCGAAACCTGCTGGATGGCCAGCGTGCGCGCCCTGTTGGCCTGGATGTATTCGACCGCCGGATAGAAGCGCGCGACGCGGAAGTCGTTGGGCCAGTCTTCGGCGCCCTGCTCAGTGAGGAGGCGGTCGCGGCCGCTCATGGTCAGGTCGTCGAAGGCAGCGGCGGCCTCGGCGGTAAGCAGCATCGACATGGCGTCCCACGGGAACTTGGGCAGCTCCACGGGAATCAGGTTCGCGCCCATGGAGCGCAGCTTGTCCAGAGCGGCCAGGTCGTAGCTGCGGTCGTAGTCGCGGCGCGCGCGGGCAGCCCGCCTTGCGGCGTTGTGCTCCTCGCGCCTCCTCTTCTCTTCGCGGCTCTCGTTGTGCGCGGGCTCGTGAAGCTTGAGCGGCGGTGCGGGATCGAACTCGCTCTTCAGATAGCCGATGCGCAGTTTTTTCCAGTCGAGTGGTGGGTCCCAGGGGAAATGGGCGAAAGCAACGGAGGTGTCTTTGCCGTCGGGGCCGTGAATCGCCTGAAGAACCAGAGCGCAATCCTCGGCAGAACGGGAGATGGGGCCGAGCTTGTCCATCGTCCAACTCAGGGCCATGGCGCCGGTACGGGGAACGACGCCGAAAGTCGGCCGGAGTCCGGTGACGCCGCAGCGCGTGGAGGGAGCAGAGATGGAGCCCAAAGTCTCGGAGCCGATGGCGAAGGCGACGCAACCGGCAGAGACCGCGCTGGCCGAACCGGCAGAGGAGCCGCTGGACCCCTGCTCCATGTTCCAGGGGTTGCGCGTGCGACCGCCAAACCACTTGTCGCCCATGGCCAGAGCGCCAAGGGAGAACTTGGCCACCAGCACGGCTCCGGCCGCGTCGAGGCGCTGGACCACGGTGGCGTCTTCGTCGAAGGACTGGTGCTCGAAGCCGCCCGCGCCCCATGTGGTGGGATAGCCCTTCACGGCCAGCAGGTCTTTCGCGCCCCAGGGAATGCCGAGCAGCGGACGGCGGCGTTTGCCCGCGGCAATCTCGGCATCGGCGGCTTTGGCCTGGGCCAAGGCACGCTCTTCGGTCAGGGTGACGACGAAATGCAGCTTGGAGTCGTAGCGCTTGAGGCGGGCGAGGTACATCTGGGTCAGGGCGAGGGAGGTGACCTTGCGGTTCTCCAGCAATTCCTCCAACTCGCTGACGGTGGCAAAGGCGAGGTCTTCAATGTGCGCCGGTGCCACGGGGGTGGCGAGGGAATAGCTGCCACCGAAGAAGCGCGCCTGAGGAGTTGCGGCAGTCCCTGGCTGAAGCGCCGGCTGCGGATGAAACACATACGCCGGGGGAACGGAGTTCGGCATCTTCAGCGTGCGGATCGGCTCGTAGGATTCCCGCTGGTTGTTCAGCCCGTCCAACATCATCTGCTTCTGCTCGGCGCTGAACGGACCCACGCCGGCCAGTTTCGCTGCCTGGTCCAGCATCTTCGCCGTGATCTTGGCCGGCTTCGCGGGCTTCCCTGCAGGGTTTGCGTCCTGGCCTTGCGCGGCGAGTGTGTACAGAACTCCAGGCAACAGCGCGGAGGTGATTCCTGCGCGGCTGCAGGCTACGAGAAAGGCGCGGCGATCGAGACGATTCAGAGGCATCGTAGGTCCTCTTAGAAGTGGTTGAGGAATCTCCGCGCAAGTTTTTGCCGCGGAGATTGCATTCCCTCTGGGGCTAAATCCCCGTTGATTTTGCTAACTTTGCGGCACGACTGAAGTCGTGCCCTGTTACAAAGCGAACTTGTGCGGAGCTTACTTTGCGGCTGGGGTTAGCTTGAGGGCGTAGGCGTATTTGCACGCCGCGCCGTTGGGCAGAGTAACTTCAAGAGACTGCGCGCCCTGGGTCCAGGTGACCTTTTCCGTCGAGCCGAGCAGATCGACCGAAGCGATGGGCAGGGAAGCGCCCTCGTGGGCCCAGCCGAGGGAGTGGATGGTGGCCTTGCCGTCTGCCGGACAGGTCATACCGAGCACGTAAACATTCGCGCCCTTGGCGGTGAAGCGAAAATCCTCCGTGGTGTAGCCCTTGGTTTCGGTGTCGTGGAATGCGCCGGCTTTTACCTGCGTGGGTCCCTCGCCGAAGCTCTTCCAGGGTGTGGTTGCGTAGATGGCTTCGCCGTTGACCTTGAGCCACGCGCCCATTTCGCGGAGAGTCGCCTGCACTTCGTCGGGAATGGTGCCGTCGGGGCGGGGGCCGAAGTTCAGGAGCAGGTTGCCGTTCTTGCTGACGATGTCCACGAGCTGGTGGACCAGGAACTCCGGGGTCTTGAAGGTGTCGTGCTCGATATAGCCCCAACTGGCGTCGCTGATGGAAGTGTCGGTCTGCCAGTGGTCAGCCAGAATGTGGTCTTGCGCGCCGCGCTCGAAGTCGCGAGCGCCTGCCTTCCAGTTCAGATCGTTGTCCTTGATGTCGATGACGCCGGAGTAGCCGTGAGCGGCCACGAAGTTGTAATAGAAGGCGACGAATTTAGTAATGTTCTGGCGATAGCCCGGCTGCCCGGCCCACCAGTCGAAGTAGACGACTTCGGGCTTGTATTTCTCGACCAGTTCGGTGTCGCGAGCCAGCCAGTCGCGGGCAAACTCGGGACTGACGTAGGTCCAGTCGTTGCTCATGCCGCCCTCTTCGCTGATCCACTCGTGCGCGGGGCCGTAGAGCGAGGCGTTTTTAGGGTCGTTCACGTCGGAGCGCATGGTGCGGCCGCCGTCAAAGAAGAAGTCGTGCTCGGCGCGGTGGGAGCTGAGGCCGAAGTGCAGGCCCTGGGCGCGGATGGCGGCGGAGAGTTCGGCGAGCGTGTCGCGCTTGGGCCCCATCTTGACCACGGTCCAATCGGAGAGACCGGAATCGTACATGGAGAAGCCGTCGTGGTGCTCGGCGACGGGAACGATGTATTGCGCGCCGGAGTCCTTGAAGAGCTGGGCCCAGGCGGTGGCGTCGAAATGCTCGGCGCGGAAGAGGGGAATCAGGTCCTTGTAGCCTTTTTCGTCTTTCTGGGCGGGGTCCTTGGAGGCGAAGTGCTCGCGGAAGTGCTTGTAGGCGCCTTCCTTGGGCTGGTAGGTATTGCGCGGGTACCACTCGTTCTCCGCGGCCGCCACGGAGTAGACGCCCCAGTGGATGAAGATGCCGAACTTGGCGTCCTTGTACCACTGCGGCTGCTGGTACTTCTTCAGAGTGGCCCAATCGGCGCGGAAGGGGCCGTCGTTCTCCTGCTTTTGCTCTTCGGCGAGGAGGCGGTTGCGCTCGGCGTCGTATTTGCTGACCGACTGCTGCCATTCGCGGTCGATCTCAGCGGCGGACTTGACGCCCAGAGTGGGAGCCAGGGGGTCGGGGTTTGCGGCAGGGGCCTGCGCAAAGGCCAAGGGCGCGGCCAACAGAAGTACAGGGAGGCAACGGAAGGGAATCTTCATAGGCCCGAATGGTAAACGGGTTCCTTGGGCAGGCGCAAACGCATCCACAAACACGAACCGCCGCGAAGAAGAGATTCTCCGCGGCGGCTGGGGTTGGTGGGACGATGCTTACTTGCCGGCTTCCGTCACCAGCTTCTGGGCCCGCGCCATGGCGTCGATGCGGCTTTGCTCCAGGGCATTCAGGTTCTGCTTTCCCGGCAACCACTTTTCAGGCGCGTAGCGTTTGATGAACTCGTCTACGTGAGAGGCAAAGTCTGCGCCGATGGCAGCCAGGTCGGCCTGCGCCTTGGGCAGCATCTGGTGGAAGTGGGCAATCTCTTCGACGGCCTTCTCGGGGTGGTAGCCGAGGCGGTCGCCGGATTGCATGGCGTCGACGAGGGCTTCCGGCGGATCGGAGACGGGCTCGGTCTTGTGCATGGCGTCATAGGCTCCGCGCAAGCGGGCCATGGCTCCGGCAAAGCCGTCCAGCTCAGGCCGGCGCGCGGTCAGACCTGCGGCCCTGCGGATTTCCACCGTGACTTTGGTTTGGACGCTGGTGCTGGGGACGGGAACCACGGTGGTCAGGGTGTTGCCCTGGAAAGACCAACCGCCCTTGCCGGTGGGGCCGGCTTTCTTGACGGCAACGCCGTTGACTGTGACCGAGGCAGGGGGCCAATCGGCGGGCAGGCGGAGCTCAAAGCCGCGCGCCGGCCTCATGCCGGGATAGCTGCCCTGGACCGGGCCGATCTCCACCTTGAGAGAGTCGCCGGTTTGGGTGGCCTTGATGGGGGTGCGCGCAAAGACGCCGTGCTGGTACTGGACGGCTACGCCGGAATCTTCGTAGACCGAGTAGGTGGAGCTGGTTCCCGGCGTCAGAGGCCAGACGTTGACGATCAGCGGGTCCACCGGCTTTTCTCCGGTATAGCGCATGGGCGGCTGCATGGGGACGATGGCCCCCGCCTTCAGATAGACCGGAACCTGGTCGATGGCAAAGCTGCGCTCGACGGTGGCAGGGCCGGTAAAGTGCCTGCCGGTGGGCCACTCGATCCATTCACCCTTGGGCACCCACACCTTCTCCGTCGCCAGGCCGCTGACCTTGTCTGCGGCCACGGTGACCGGAGCCACCACCATCTGATCGCCAAACTGGTACTCGCCCTTGCTGCTGTAGGCTGCTTCCTCTTCCGGCCAGTCGTAGTAGAGCGGGCGGAAGAAGGCGACGCCGGTGTCGTAGGTGCGGCGCGCCTCGGTATAGATGTAGGGCTGGAGGGCGTAGCGCATCTGGAAGGTGGAACGCAGAATCGCGGAGTAGGGCTCGGGGTAGGCCCAGATGCGGCGCTCGGAGTCGGGGTTCTTGGTGGTGTGGGTGCGGAGGATGGGGCTGAAGGAGCCAAACTGCACCCAGCGCGTGAACAGTTCCGGCTCCACTGCGCCGGGCATGTGGCCGCCGATGTCGTGGCTCCAGTAGGCGTAGCCCACATTGGCCGCGGTGGCCGTGAACCAGGGCTGGAAGGCGAGCGAATCCCAGACGGAAACTGTGTCGCCGGAGAAGCCGATCTGGTAGCGGTGGTTGCCCATGCCGCCCCAGCGATGGAAGAGCAGGGGGCGCTTGCCCTCGCGCTGCTGGTCGGTGAAGTGAACGTAATTCAGCCACCAGGTGGGCATCACGCCGGGCATTTTGGTGCGCTGCTCCTGCTGGTAGTCGAGCCACCAGAAGTCGATGCCCTGCTTTTCAAGCGGGTGGTGCAGCAGGTTTATGTAGTTGATGGCGAAGGTCTTGTTGGTAATGTCGAAGGGGATATACTTCTTGGTCGCCGGATCAATGCCCATGGCCTTGGCCATTGCGGGATAGGCTGCTTCCCAGGGCTGGACGCCCGAAGCCGGGTGCAGGTTCAGGCTGGTCTTGAGGCCGTCGTCATGCAGCTTGGCGAGGAACTGATCAGGGTCAGGAAAGAGCGTCTTGTTCCAGGTGTAACCGCTCCACCCCAGGCCTTCGCCCGACTGGTCCACCTGGCCCGCGGCGCGAAGCTGGTCGTCGCTCATGTGCCAATCCATATCGATTACAAAAACATCCAGGGGCACATCGTTCTCGTGGAAGCCGCGGATAATCTCTTCGATTTCCTGGTCCGAGTAGGCCCAGTAGCGGGACCACCATGCGCCGAAGGCGAAGCGCGGAGGCAGGGGAATGCGGCCGGCGACGCGCACATAATCGCCCAGAGCCTGGCGATAGTCGTGGCCGTAGCCGAAGAAGTACCAGTCCTGGCGCTCGCCGGCCGGGCGCTCGATGACCCAGGGCCAGGGGCTCTTTTCGCCCTCTTTGAAGCTGAAGTCGGAGGAGTCGAAGAGGGGGCGGGTGGAGTCGTCCACGAGCACCCAGCCGGAGCGCGAAACCAGCCCCTGGCCCATCGGTTCCTGGGTCTTGCCGCCCAATGCGCCATCCAGCGTGCGCGTGGTCCCTTTCAGGTTTTCAGGATCGTCCATTCCAGGATGCCAGGTAACCGGCTTGCCCTCGACGGCGAGTTGAATCTGGAGGTCTTGCGGCGTAAATCGCCCGTCGGCGGAGGGAGTATAGGTGAGCGTCAGCGCGCTGGTCTTGACGGTCAGTTGGCGTCCGCCGTCGGCCAGAGTTTTTTCGAACTTGGGCACCGGCATGTGCCGGTTAAGGAAGACGAAAGAGGCGTGGTTCTCGAACTTGCCATCCGCAGCCCATTCCATGCGGATCATCTGCGGGGTCAGGACGGTGAAGCGAGCCTGGCCGAGAGTGACAACGGCCTTGGGGTCGGCCACCGGATCGGTAGCCGTCTCAGCAGGCTTGGTGGACGCCGGCAGCGCCACGGAAGCGGCAGGTTTGGCCGCCTTTTGCGGCGTGGGGGCCGGTGTCTGCGCCGCTAAACTTCCAGTCAGTCCAATAGCAAGTGCAATCGCGGCAAAGTAAGGCAAAGAGATACGCACAGTTCCCTCCTGAAATTATTGCAATCGGAAGATTATCACCACGAGGCAGGGGAAGGCATTGCTTGTTGTCGTAACTCCTGCATTTCGGCGGCACTTTTCAGCGTGGCTGGAAGCTGGCGAATTCGACGGGAAGCTACAACCGGTTCGGGCTCTGGCTCGAATCCTGGTTCGAGTCAGGGCCTTGCATCTCTTCGGACACGCCGTAGATGCAAAGGACATCTCCAGAGGGTCCAAAGTGCGGGGAGCCGCGGGACCATATCCATCTCCACACTCCGTTGGCCTTCCGGACTCGGTATTTCACATCGATTTGTAATCCGTGGTGGAGAGAATTCCGGATGCTCTCCAGCGTCGCTACAACATCCTCGGGATGCAGAGCCTTGAGCCACCCGGAGCCGAGCGCTTCTTCAAGAGGCTGCCCGGTGATGGCTTCCCAGCGCGGGCTTGCCTCAATGATCTCTCCCTTTGCATTGAGGACCCAGGGCACATGCGGGCTGAGCGCGATCATGTTCCGGTGGTGATCTTCTGTCTCGCGCAGCGCATCTTCCATGCGCCTGCGTTCGGTGATGTCCATGATGGCCACGGAAACGCCCCACACCTCTCCGGCCTCGTCCCGCACCGGCTGGTAGGAGATCATCAAGGTTTGACCAGGTGTGTTTGGCTCAGTTCCCGTCTTTTGCACCTCAACGCCAAGGACTGGCTCTCCCGCAAGAGCGCGACGCATAAATGCTTCCACCTTTGGAAAGACATGGGGAATGACTTCAGCGGGGGTTCTTCCCAGGTGCGCGGCAAGGGGAATTCCGTTCATCTGAGCGAGCCTCCGGTTCAGGCTCACATAGCGCAGCTTTTGGTCCAGGAGGCAGAGGCCAACCGGCACGCCGTCGTAGACAGCCTGCAGTTGCGCAAGTCTCTGCCCCGGCAGTGCATCAGGATTCAAGATGGAGCTTTCCGTCGCGAGGTCCGGCAAACACAGCCGAAGCGCCTGCGGTGCAGCGGAAACCATGCGGTCCAACTCACAGGCGGGGGCCGGTTTGCCGTAAAACCAGCCTTGCCCCTGATCGCAGCCCATCTGGAAGAGCATGTCGGCCTGTTCCCGGGTCTCCACGCCCTCGGCCGTGGTGGTGAGCCCAAGGCTTTTACCGAGGCCAACCACGGAGGCAACGATCTTTCTGCTGTCGCGGTTATGGGTCATCGAACCGACAAAGCTCCGGTCCACTTTCAACTCGTCGAACGGCAACGCGTGCAGGTGTTTCAGGCTGGAGTAGCCAGTGCCGTAATCGTCGAGAGCGAGCTTGCAACCGAGCGCCTTCAGTTCTCCCGCAACTGCCGCGGCGCGGAGCAGATCGTCGACGATGGCGCTTTCGGTAATTTCGATGGTCAGCCGGTCGAGCGAGAATCCGCCCTCTTCAGCAACGGCCGCAAATCGCTCGGGAAGCTTGAAATCCATGAGTTGATTCGGAGAGGTATTGACGGACAAGGTCAGGGAGTTGCCGGCAAGCGCAGGAGCGGCAAAGGCCTTCTCCAAGACAGTTTGCGTCAGGTTGTCGATCAGTCCGACCTTTTCGAGGAGGGGAATGAAGTCGTCTGGCTGAATCATCCCAAGCCGCCGGTGATTCCACCGGGCCAGGATCTCGAATCCCGCCAGTTGCCCGGTCCGCAGTTCGACCAGCGGCTGAAAGAAGGGAACGAATTCATCCTCCTCAAATGCCCGGCGAACTTCGGCCTCGTCAAAGAACATGCCGCTAATCTACGCCTGAGGCAGCGCAGGTGTCACGCGTATGCGATACCTGTGCTACGGCTCAGACAAGAGCCGCTTGAGCTGATCTTCAATGGTCTTCAGACCGGTCTCGCCCTGAAACTGCGCGCGCACTTTGCCATCTCTGTCGATCAGAAAGGTCAAGGGCAGTCCCAGGACTCCGCCGTAGAGCGCGCCCAGTTCTTCATCGCCCATGGCCACCGGATAGTTCAGCTTCAGTCTTCGAACGACCCTGCGAACCAACGCCGGGTCGTCGTCCATCGAGATGCCGATGACCTTGAAGCCTTGCGGACCGTATTGCCGCTGCCATTGGACGAAGCGGGGCATTTCAAGCTGGCAGGGGGCGCACCAGGTGGCCCAGAAGTTGAGCAACACCACTTTCCCGCGCAAGCTGCCGAACTGGATCTCCTCGCCGTTCAAGTCGTGGCGCACAAACTTTGGGGCCTGCTTTTGGACAAGGGACTCGGCAGCGAAGCCGCTTGGGGCGTCGAAGACAAGAAAACAGATGCCCAGCAGCAACGCCGCAATCAAGGAATTGCAGAACGCGCTCCGCCTGTGCGGCGAATCGATGCTATCGGCCGCGCTCAATTGGGTACCCCTTGTCGACCCAGTCGGTTCCCAGGTTATTGGCCAGGTAGAGGGCCTTCACGTTGGTGAATCCCAGGTCGTGCAGGAGCTTGAAGGCCGGTCCCATGTTGGGGCAGCGATTCCAGGGGCAACAGCCGCAATAGAGAACGATGAAGGTCTTATGGGAGAGCTGCGCGACCCGATTCTTCAACAGATCCAGACCTGCGGGCTGCGACCCCGGCCCCACGTACTCCGAGCCGGCGATATGAGCCTCGGCGAAGAGCAGATGCGAACCCACCTGCAACATCAGTGGCTTGTTCGCTCCCTTGGTTACGAGCAGGCGGTTCAGCTCCTCGGGCTGCAACTGTTGCGACCCGGGAATTGAAAATGCGCTGCTTGCGGACGGCGTGCCCATGGGACCTTGTGCGCGCATCGGCGCAGGTGCGGCAAGAACCATCGCCAGAGCGGCAATCGTTCCCAGATTCTGAACCAAACCAAATCTCATCGGGGTATCTCCGCAACCAGTTTAGCGCGCAGTCCATTGTAGCCGCGCGCCGTCCCGGTTCGGCAGGCTCACGACAGCAGCTGCCCCATACATCTTTGTGTGGGGCAGCCATGTGTGGGTCTTTCGCCAGTGAACAACCATTGAAGCAGCAGGACTATGCCTGGTATTGCTCGTCGCTTACCTGCTCCATCCAATCGACGGTTTTACCGTTGAGCTTCTCCTGGATGGCGATGTGGGTCATCGCCGTGGTGGACGCCGCTCCATGCCAGTGCTTCTCGCCCGGCGCGAACCAGATGACGTCTCCGGGGTGGATCTCCTCGATGGGACCGCCCCAGCGTTGTGCACGTCCGCAACCGGAGGTGACGATCAGAGTTTGGCCGAGCGGATGCGTATGCCACGCAGTACGCGCGCCGGGCTCGAAGGTAACGCTGGCACCCACAACGCGCGCCGGATCGGGCGCGTCAAACAACATCTCGACCCGCACCGTGCCGGTGAAGTAATCCGCTGGCCCTTTGCCCGACGGCACGGAGCCGATTCGCTTGATTTCCATTCTTGAACTCCCATCCTTTTTCTTTTCGATCTGGTGGCAGGATTGACTGAACCGCTCGAAGCGATGAACGTGGCCTGTCTACAGCGCTTTACCCATTTCATAGGCTTGTTTCATGGCGCGGCTGGTCAGGATGTCGCCTATTTCCCATGCACCCGCGCCATATACGATGCCCTTTTCCTTTGCCCCTGGCAGACAAGAGGTGAACCCCCGAAAACCCTCGATGGTTCGCTCCAGGGCTGCTTTGTTGCTATCCGCCGCAGTCACGATGAAATAGAAGCTCTTGTTGGCGATCTTCGTATATTGTGCAACGGTCCGGTCAATCACCGTCTTCATCTGTGCGCACATCGTGTAAAAGTAGACCGGCGTCGCCATCACGATCACGTCCGCCGACCTCATGCTGTCGAGAATCTGCGCCATATCGTCTTTCTGCGCGCATTTTCCATTCTTTCTGCAGGCATAACAGCCCGTGCAGTAATGGATCGTCTTCTCCGCCAGCACCACTTTCTCAACCTGGTGACTGGCTTCGATTGCGCCTTCCATGAACCGGTCGCACAAAGCATTCGAGTTCCCATGCTTTCTGGGGCTCGAGGAAAGAATCAACACTTTCTTGCTCATTTCACTTATCTCCAATTTGGCGAGTCTGGGCTCGCCCTCCAACATCAAGTGTCTGCGCCGAAATCTGTTCCCGATGTGCGCGGCCCAAAAGTGGACCACAGCCTGACTGTCGCGACCCCTCTTCAGACGCGGCGGACAAGGCAGGGGGCATTCGGCAAAAGCAAAGAGCCCGTGGCTAAGCCACTTTGATTCGAGGCCCGCATTCAGGGGCCTGGACAGGCTGCGGAAAAAGGATTGAATTCGGGCGAAGTGCCCGAAAGGGCAAACGGCAGGGGCTAAAGCCCCCGTTATTTTTTCAGCTACTTACGGCACGACTGAAGTCGTGCCCTGACGCAATGTGCCTGTCAAAAGAGTTTTTCCGCAGCCTGTGAAGGTCCTTGCTCCCTCCGTAAATAAGCTCCTGAGCCTTGAGCAGTTGCTGCCGGCTAGCGGCCGGTCAATTTCTCAATGGCTTCAGGGTACCGCGCGCCCTGCACCTTGATTCCTGCCGCAGCGCTCTCGATCTGGCGAAGGTCGTCGGCGGTGAGTTCGATCTCCACGGCGCCGAGGTTCTCTTCCAGACGATGAAGCTTGGTGGTGCCAGGGATGGGAACGATCCACGGCTTCTGGGCCAGCAGCCAGGCAAGGGCGATCTGGGCAGGCGTCGCCTTCTTCTGTTTTGCGATGACGCCGAGCAGATCGACGAGGGTCTGATTAGCCTTCAGGGCTTCCGGCGTAAAGCGTGGCAGCGTGCTGCGGAAGTCGGTCTTGTCGAAGGTGGTGTTCTCGTTCATTTTGCCGGTCAGGAAGCCCTTGCCGAGCGGACTGTAGGGAACGAAGCCGATGCCGAGTTCCTCCAGCGTGGGCAGTACTTCGGCTTCGGGGCCGCGGGTCCACAGCGAATACTCGCTCTGTACCGCAGTGACAGGCTGGACGGCGTGGGCGCGGCGGATGGTTTTCGGGGCTGCTTCGGAGAGGCCGAAGTGCTTCACCTTGCCCTCCTGAATCAGGTCCTTCACTGCTCCGGCCACGTCCTCGATGGGCACATCCAGGTCAACGCGGTGCTGATAGAACAGGTCGATGGAGTCGATTTTCAGGCGCTTGAGCGAGGCGTCTGCAACCTGCTTGATGCGTTCCGGCCGGCTGTTGAGCCCCTGCCAGCCAGGGCTTCCGTCGGGATTGAGATTGAACCCGAACTTGGTGGCGATGACCACCTGATCGCGGACGGGGGAGAGTGCCTCGCCCAGGAGCTCTTCATTGGTGAACGGGCCATAGACCTCGACCGTGTCAAAGAAGGTGACTCCGCGTTCGACGGCCGCACGGAGAAGAGCGATCATCTCCTGCTTGTCAGCGGGCGGGCCGTAAGAAAAGCTCATTCCCATGCAGCCGAGGCCGAGCGCGGATACTTCAAGATTGCTTCTTCCGAGTTTTCGTTTTTGCATTGTGTCTTCCCTTCTTTTTGCTGATTGTTGCAGGCGAAGCCATCGCGATGTCAGCCGGTTGGCGGCGTTCAGCGACCGGTCATGGCCTCAAGGTTCTCGGGGTAGCGAGCGCCTTGCACCGGGAACGTTGAGGTAACTCTGTCAATCTCCCGAAGATCATCCGGGGTAAGTTCGAGGGTCGTTGCAGCGATGTTCTCGTCGATGCGCACCAGTTTGGTGGTGCCTGGGATGGGCACGATCCAGGACTTCTGGGCCAGCAGCCAGGCGAGCGCAATCTGAGCAGTCGTCGCCTTCTTCCGCGAAGCGATGGCGCCAATCAGATCGATGAGGGCGCGATTCGCTTTGAGGGCCTCGGGCGCAAAGCGAGGGAAGCTGCCGCGATTGTCCTCCTGGTCGAATTGGGTCTTTTCAGTAATTGTTCCAGTGAGAAATCCCCTGCCCAGAGGGCTGTACGGTACGAAGCCAATTCCGAGTTCCTCGAGCGTCGGCAGGATTTCCTGTTCGGGACGCCTCCACCAGAGCGAATACTCGCTTTGCAGCGCAGTCACCGGCTGAACGGCGTGTGCCCGGCGGATGGTCTGCGCGCCTGCTTCGGACAGACCGAAATGCTTTACCTTGCCTTGCTGAATGAGGTCTTTCACAGCGCCGGCTACATCCTCGATCGGCACTTCAGGATCAACGCGGTGCTGGTAGAGCAGGTCAATGGCATCGACGCGGAGCCGCTTAAGCGAACCCTCGACGGTCTGCCTGATGTACTCCGGGCGGCTGTTCAGACCGGTTGGATGCGGATCTTTCTCTGACTCGAATTTGAACCCGAACTTGGTGGCGATCACCACCCGATCCCGGAGAGGAGCCAAGGCTTCACCCACCAGTTCTTCGTTGACAAAAGGGCCATAGACTTGGGCTGTATCGAAGAGTGTGACGCCGCGTTCGACGGCTCCGCGGATGACCGCGATCATCTGCTGCTTTGTGCCAGCTACGGGGCCGTGGCCAGCGCTCATCCTCATGCAACCGAGGCCGAGAGCCGACACTTCCAGATTGCCATTTCCCAATTTGCGCTTTTGCATGATGTCTCCTGTCAACTGTTTGGAGTCGAACCAGTTCGTATCGAATCCCGTGGCTATCGTTTGTCGGCTTCGAAAAGTTTCTTGGCAACAGCGATGGCGGACATGGCGCTCGGCCATCCAGAGTAGAAGGCCATGTGCGTGATGAGCTCGACGATTTCTGTTTGCGTCAGGCCGTTCCGGATGCCTTCCTTCAGGTGGAAGGGGAGCTGTTCTGATGCGCGGAGAGCGATCAAGGCCGTGATGGTGGCCAAGCTGCGATCACGCTTGGAAAGCGCGCTTCTTTCCCAAACATCCCCAAACAGGACATCGTCGGTCAGGCTCACAAGTTTGGGAGAAAAACTGCCGATGGCTTTTTCTGCACCGGTGGGATGGATCTTGTCTGTCACATCTTGCTCCTGTTGATCTTCGGGCAGGCTGGCGGCGTCGCTCCCTGGTTCTCAACACGCGGAGTTCGCCACCAGTCCCCCAAAAGCACTCGCCCCTTTACTCGGATTTGAGAGAAGCCATGTCGATGGAGAAACGGTATTTCACGTCGGACTTCACCATTCTTTCGTAGGCTTCGTTGACCTTCTGTATTGGAATGACCTCGACGTCAGCGGTGATGCTGTGCTGACCGCAGAAGTCGAGCATCTCCTGGGTTTCGGCGATGCCGCCGATGGGCGATCCGGAGAGGCTGCGCCTGCCCACGATGAGGCCAAAAGCTCCTACCGGGAGAGGCTTTTCCGGCGCGCCGACCAAGGTGATGTTGCCGTCGATGCGCAGCAGGTTGATGTAGGCGTTGATGTCGTGATTGGCGGCAACGGCGTCGAGGATGAAGTCGAAGCTGCCGGCGTGCTTCTGCATCTCATCGGGATTGCGGGAGATGACGACTTCATCGGCTCCGAGGCGGAGCGCGTCTTGCTTCTTGCTGGGTGAGGTGGTGAAGGCAACCGTGTGGGCGCCGAGCGCATGAGCAAACTTCACGCCCATGTGGCCCAGTCCGCCAAGACCGACCACGCCAACCTTCTTGCCCTTGGCGACGCCCCAGTGGCGCATGGGCGAGTACGTGGTGATTCCGGCGCAAAGCAGGGGAGCGGTCCCGGCGAGGTCGAGATTGGTCGGGACGCGAAGGACGAATCGCTCATTGACGACGATGCTGTCGGAGTAGCCGCCGTAGGTAACTCCTCCCAGATGTTTGTCGGGAAAGTTGTAGGTATAGGTCGCATTCTGGCAGAACTGTTCGAGTCCGGCCTGGCACGCGGGGCAGACGGCGTCGGAATCGACCATGCAGCCAACTCCGACAAGGTCGCCAGGCTTGAACTTGGAGACGGCGGAGCCAACCTTGGTGACGCGGCCGGCGATCTCATGGCCGGGGACGCAGGGGTAGACGGTGGGCATGAAGCCGCTCCACTCGTTGCGCGCCTGGTGAAGATCGGAGTGGCAGATGCCGCAGAAGAGAATTTCGATCTGCACGTCAGTTTCGGTTGGATCGCGACGCACGATGGTGGTGGAAGCAAGCCGCGATGTCGCGCTGGCGGCGGAGTAAGCTTTGGCTTTGTACATCAATTCACCTCAAGGGCCTTCTCGGCAGATGTTTGAGGCGCAAGGCAAACCGTCCTGGCCTCCCACTTCCTGTCAGTCCAAAGCATAGGCTGGGGTGTCCACTGTGCGGTATCACAATCCTTCCGATTTCTTGCCTATTCCTGCATGTCGTCAGTTTTTTGTGCATGCAACAACGAATTCAGAGGTACGCTGAACCTGGAGGAGAAGAGCGGATTTCCCATGGCCAAACAGAAGGATGCAAGCGAAGATTCCCGTGCACAGGCGGCAGAGATGCGGGCAGAACTGGCGCGTAAGATCGCGGCCCACATCCACTTGGAGGGCAAAGAGGCAACCGGCGTGCAAGGCCTGAGTCTCTATCGCAAAGCCGCACCCTCGGAGTGCACTTCAGCGGCCTACGAGCCCGAGCTGATCGTCTTCGTCCAGGGAGAAAAGCGCATCAGCGTCGGCGGGGCGACGCTGGTATGTGACGCGTCCACATTTCTGTTGACCTCGATCGATATGCCGGTGATCAGCCAAGTGACCAAGGCTTCGCGGGAAGAACCGATCCTGGCCTTGATGCTCAAGCTCGAAATGCCCACTGTCCGCGAGATTCTCAGCCAGGAGGAGTTTCATGTGCCCGAAGCGGCTTCCGGCACGCGCGGCATGGCTGTGGGAGTGACCTCGGTCGAACTGCTGGGCGCCTGCTCCCGGTTGCTCGATCTTCTTGACGCACCCCAGGACATTCCCTTTCTCAGCAACCTGATCCAACGGGAAGTCATCTACCGCCTGCTGCGCGGAGCACAGGGCAAGCACCTCCGCTCCATCGCCACGCTGGGCGAACAGAGCAACCGGACGGCCAGGGCCGTTGCATGGCTGAAGGAAAACTATGCCAAGCCCCTGCGCGTTGAGGATCTTGCGTCGGTGGCGCAGATGGGCGTCTCCACGCTGCACCATCACTTCCGGTCACTGACCGCGATGAGCCCGCTTCAATACCAGAAACAGCTTCGGTTGCACACGGCGCGCGTGCGCATGCTCATGGACGGTCTGGATGCCGCAAGTGCAGCCTTCGAGGTCGGCTATGAAAGTCCGACCCAGTTCAGCCGGGAGTACAGGCGGTTCTTCGGCCAGCCGCCGATGCGGGATATTAAAGTGCGCAGAGGCGCAAGCGCCGTAACGGGACTCGACTCACTGGAAGCGTAGGTCTGTGGCTGGACGGTTTCGCAGCGTTGAATCCGTGGTTTCCCAGGTCTCCCCATGAACAAACCGGTTGAGAGCGAGGTTTCCCAGGTCTCAAAATCGATACCTGGGGCACTCATCCTTTGTGCGGCTTCCGGCGCGGCTGAAGCCGTGCCCTTTCAAAACCGCTCTACACCAACTGCGAATTTGCTCTAGATGTCGAGGTTCTTCACATCGAGCGCATTGTCCTCGATGAACTTGCGCCGCGCCTCGACGTCTTCGCCCATCAGAGTGGTGAAGATGGCCTCGGTTTCGGCGATGTCTTCCAGCTTGACCTGGAGCAGGGTGCGGCGTTCGGGGTCCATGGTGGTCTCCCAAAGCTGGGTTGAAGTCATTTCGCCCAGCCCCTTGTAGCGCTGGACGGCGTATTCCTTCTTGCCCTGTTCGACGATGTAGGCAAACAGTTCGCGGGCGGTCTGCTTTTCGACCGGCTCGCGGGTGGCGCGGGCGGTGCGGCGAGCCTGCTTGGCTTCCGCCTCGGCCTCGGCCTCGCCCACCTCGGGCGCTTCCGCATCCTCGGCGCTGACTTCGACGGCGGCAGTTCCCTTGGGGGTGAATTCGATGAGGAACGGCGGCTCCAGGAACTGCTTGATCAGGATGTACTTCGACATCATCTGCCGGAACTCGGGGCTGGAAGCCAATACCCAGTCGATGCAGCGGTTGGCGCCCTGCGCATCGGTAAAGCAGACGGACCAGGTGTGGTGCTCCTCGTCCTCGACCGGCTCGCTCACCTTGAACTCGAATTCCTCGGCCACCTGCGTCAGCTCAGCGTGCAGTGCGGCCAGCTTGGAGGGAATCTCGCTCTCCGCCTGGGAAGCGAAATCGGAGCGATGGGTGAACTCCATGCGCGCCAGCATCTCGGTGATCTTCTCATTGCGGATGCGCCGGTTCACCTGCTCCACGAAACCCAGGTAATCGTTGAGAATGCCCATGAAACGGGTCAGATCGGCGCCCTCGATGCGGCTGGCCGCCTCGCCGTGGCGCACGGTGAGGCCCTCGGAGGCGCGATTCACCATCACCTTCACAAACTCGCGCTCGTCCTTGATGTATTGCTCGAAGCGGCCCTTCTTGATTTTGAAGAGCGGGGGCTGCGCGATGCAGACGTTGCCGCGCTTGATCAGCTCCGTCATGTGGCGGAAGAAGAAGGTGAGCAGCAGGGTGCGGATGTGCGAGCCGTCGACGTCGGCATCGGTCATGAGGATGATCTTGCCGTAGCGGATCTTGGCGGGATCGAAGTCGTCCTTGCCGATGCCGCAGCCCAGCGCCGTAATCAGGGCGCGGATTTCCTCGTGGCCCAGCATCTTGTCGTAGCGGGCCTTTTCGACGTTGAGGATTTTGCCCTTGAGGGGCAGAATCGCCTGGAATCTGCGGTCGCGGCCCTGCTTGGCCGTGCCGCCTGCGCTCTCTCCCTCGACCAGGTAGAGTTCGCAGCGATCGGGGTTGCGCTCTGAGCAGTCGGCCAGCTTGCCGGGCAGGCCACCGCCGTCCAGGACGCCCTTGCGGCGGGTCAGGTCGCGGGCCTTGCGGGCCGCTTCCCTGGCGCGCGAGGCTTCAACCGCCTTGTTGATGATGCGCTTGGCGATGGGCGGGTTCTGTTCCAGGAACATGCCCAACCGCTCATTGACAAAGGCCTGCACGATGCCCGCAATGTCGGAGTTGAGCTTGCCCTTGGTCTGGCCTTCGAACTGCGGCTGCGACAGCTTGACGCTGATCACGGCCACCAGCCCCTCGCGTACATCGTCGCCGCTCAGGTTCTCTTTCATGTCCTTGAACAGGCCCAACTGCTGGCCGATGGCGTTGATGGTGCGGGTCAGGGCGGTGCGGAAGCCGGAAAGGTGCGTGCCGCCATCGACCGTGTTGATGTTGTTGGCGAAGCTGAAGACCGTTTCCGAATAGCTGTCGTTGTACTGCAGCGCGATGTCGATGTCGACCCCGTCGCGCATGGCTTCCATCACGATCGGCTTGTCGTGCAGCACAACCTTGCCGCGGTTCAGGTGCTTCACAAATTCTGAAATGCCGCCGGCATAGTGGAACTCGGCGTGACGGGCCTCGCCGGTCTTGGGATCGGCGGTGCGCTCGTCGGTGAGCGTGATGGACAGGCCCTTGTTCAGGAAGGCCATCTCGCGCAAGCGCTGGGCCAGCGTGTCGTAGTTGTACTCGGTGACGGTAAAGATGCTCCTGTCGGGCAGGAAGTGCACTTTGGTTCCGCGCTTCTTGCTGGTGCCCGCCTTGCGCAGCTCGCTGGTCGGGTCGCCGCAACTGTAGTCCATCTCCCAGGTAAAGCCGTCGCGCCAGATCTCCACGTTGAATTCCTGGCTCAGCGCGTTCACGCAGCTCACGCCCACTCCGTGCAGCCCGCCGGAAACCTTGTAGGTGGAGGCGTCGAACTTGCCGCCGGCATGGAGCATGGTCAGCACCACCTGCACCGCGGGCATCTGCTTGCCGTTGGCCAAGGTCTTCATGTCGACGGGAATGCCGCGGCCGTCGTCGACCACCGTGACGGAGTTGTCCACATGCACGATGACGTCGATCTTGGTGGCATACCCAGCCAGCGCCTCGTCGACCGAGTTGTCCACTACTTCATAGACAAGGTGGTGCAGCCCCATCTCGCCGGTCGAGCCGATGTACATGGCCGGACGAAGACGAACCGCCTCCAGACCTTCCAGGATCTTGATGTTTTCGCTTGTATAGTTGTCGTTATCGCCGTGGATCGGGGTGCCGTCAGGATTTTGAGTCGCCATAAGATTCCATTCGCAGGGCTTTTGCTTTGAGCTTCATACGGGCAAGGTATCCGGAGGAAGCTTCCGGGCCGAAAGTCAGTGGGCTAACCGCTTGAAAAAACAGGGGTTTTCAAGCGAAATCGCCTGATTCCATTTTAGCATGTTGGCGGGGCGGGGAAGAGTTTTCCGGGAGAGGAACAAAAGCAAGTACTTGGAAAAAATTGCTTACCCTCAGAGCGTGACCTTAGTAATTGAATTATTTACCGATCGTGTATATTACTCAAATAACTAGACTTAATTTAATACACTCTCTACGATTAAAGGGTACAGGAGACCACTCCTGCCAATCCAATTCTTTGAGGGGTTACCTACCATGAAATTCGCTATCCGTATCTTCGCTCTTCTTGTCGTCCTCGCCGGTGTTGCCTCCGCCGCTCTTGCTCCCAAGTCCGCTTCCACCTTTGCCAGCCATCAGTCAGCCACCGCCAGCATGCCGACTCCGGGTTGCGGACCCCACATCGCCTGCCCCACCACACCCTCAGGTAACTAGTAACCTGGGTAATGGTGCTAAAGTGTCAGTGCCTACTCGGATTTTTTGTTGAGCTTAATGGTCTTCGGCGCTATCCTGAGTGTGCCCTTAGGATGGCGAGAGGATTTTTATGTCTTCACAGGCTGCGATGTCCCTGATGAGCGTGGCTGAGTTTGCTCTATGGGCTGTGCTTGGTTTCCTTTTTCTGAAGAGAAAGCTCCATCGCTGCTTCCCGGCGATGGGGAGCTACTTGGCCTTGCACATCGCATCAATGCCCTTGCTGATGCTGTTGTTTTACGGCCAATCTCAGCATTGGTTCAACGACTACTGCTTCGCGATCTACTTCTTCGCTTATTGGTCTGTGTACATTGCCAGCGCGGTGATTCTCTACTTCGTTTGCATGGAGGTATTCCGCTCCGCACTCTCGTCGCTTCCCGGCCTGATGAAAATTGGGGTTGTAGCCTTTCGCTGGGCGGCTCTGGTCTCGGTTCTTGTGACCTTTTCTATGCTCTCCTATTCGCACAAGGGCATCATGGTGATCAGTGAGATAGCCAATGCTCTGATGCGTCCAGTCAGTGTCGTCCAGCTTTGCCTGTTGGCCTTCCTCTGCTTGAGCATGAATGCCTTGCGTCTCTCGGTTCGTGATATGTCCTTTGGGATCGCATTGGGCTTTGGATTGATGTCCAGCAACGACTTCGCCCATTCGTTGCTGGTTTCAGTCTCTACTTCCTTGACCGCTCCTGTGCAGTTTCTCTATGAATCCATGATTTTGGCAGCGCTGGGTACTTGGGTGGTCTACTTCGCACTGCCTGAACCGGCCCGTCTGCCGGTGGTGATGCCGGTGAATTCCACTATCTACCGCTGGAACGAGATCGCCTCGGCGCTCGGTCACACAGGAACCCAGGTTGCCGTTCCGCAGCCGGCCGGCAGCTTTTTCCTCACCGATATCGAAGAGGTTGTTGACAAGGTGCTCAACCGCACCATCAAGAATAGCGAATCGAAACCCTAGAAGCTGCAGCCAGATCCACCAACAGAAGGGCCGGAACACGACTGTGTTCCGGCCCTTTTCTGCATGCGGGCATGAGAAAGGCCACGGCGATGCCGTGGCCTTTCCTGCTGAAGTTAAGCTGCCTTACTCGGCCACAATCGGCTCGATGGACGCAAACCGTCCGCGATTGCCATGGTCGGTAAACTTGACGTGGCCGCTCACCTTGGCGAAGAGCGTATCGTCGGAGCCGATGCCCACGTTCACACCCGGCTTGATCCGCGTTCCGCGCTGGCGCATGATGATCGTGCCGCCGGTTACCAGTTCGCCGCCGAAGGCTTTTACGCCCAGCCGCTGTGCATTTGAATCCCGTCCGTTTGTGGAGCTGCCTCCACCCTTCTTATGTGCCATTGCCCGATCCCCTTCCTATGTGCTGCGCTGCCTTTAGTTGGCGGCGGTGTAGGTGACGCCGTCGGCTTCGATCGCGTTGATGCGTACCTCGGTAAAGTTCTGCCGGTGTCCCTGCAGCTTCTTGTACTGCTTCTTGCGCTTCAGGTGGAAGACAAGGATCTTGTCGCCGCGGCCCTCACCCAGCACTTCCGCCGTCACCTTGGCAGTGGACGGCTTGGCGACGGTTCCTGGTTCCCCGGAAACCGCCAGTACGTCGCAGAATTCGACCGTCTGGTCTTCAGAAGCGACACTCTCAATCTTCACCACGTCGCCTGGAGCGACCCGATACTGTTTACCACCGGTGCGTATAACCGCGTACATAAACCCTCCAGCGCGGTCCCGGCTCAGCCGGTGCGCTCATGCATTCCCAAAAATAGCTCAGGCGGAAACTTCCGTCCTGCGGTACGCTCAAGCCCCCAAATCTTCGGGCGAACGTCTGGCTCCGCAGCGACTAGCAGGAATCGCCAAACTAGAGTAGTGTACCGGCTTTGCGGCCCAAGGTCAATGTGAAGCGCCTTACGGTGGCTTTTTCCGTCTGACTGAACCGGGCTCAGGGCCGCGCTCAGGGCCGGGCGGGAAGCACATAAAACAGGATGGCGAAGTAGTGCGCCGCGCTGCCCGCCAGCACAAACAGGTGCCAAGCGGCATGGAAGTAGCGCCGCGAGTCCAGGGCAAAGAAGACGATTCCCAGCGTGTAGGCCAGCCCGCCCGCGCCCAGCCACATGATTCCGTGCCAGCCGATGGCTTGAATCAGCGGACGTGCCGCAACCACCACGAACCAGCCCTGAAACAGGTAGACCAGGGCCGATGCCACCTGGTACCGGCCCACCGCAAAGCTTTTGAAGA
>Ga0255356_1000071_pt1 | contig 60368 bp, 44 predicted proteins | sample HBST100metaG_FD_189944 | JGI IMG/M metagenome (GOLD analysis project Ga0255356, IMG submission 189944) | Peat soil microbial communities from Stordalen Mire, Sweden - H.B.S.T100 | ecosystem: Environmental > Terrestrial > Soil > Wetlands > Peat | place: Sweden: Norrbotten County, Stordalen Mire...
ATTCAGGACAGCCATGGAGGCGAGAGGGACAAGGTTAGCGGGCATTCCAGCGATTGAATATCCGCTTTGGAATAGCGTGACCATAAGACGGACAGAACGACTACATTAGCTTGTTCTTTGGGGAAATATTCAAAAGCTCTTTAAGTGCTTGATTTATTGGCTCCTCAGGTAGGACTCGAACCTACAACCCTTCGGTTAACAGTTGACCATTTGCCCCGTGCGGCGTTGCCCAGGATTGCTCTATATTGCTTGCTTTCAGTCGCTTGCAGGAGCCTGTTGCGACAACTAAATTGTGGGTATTACTCAGAATTTGCCGCTTTTTTGAACCGGTCTACCCACAAAAGTCCCCACAGTGTTTTTTGCCCCTTCGAAATTTGCCGAAAGGTTGTAACGACCTTCCCCGTCTCCCATCGCTGCGCTGCTAACAAGGCAAAGCATCAGGCGTCCACATTCTCTCCGCCGGCGATCAGGCCGGCGATGCGCTCCCGGTCTCCTAGTAAAACTCGGTAGCGCACTCCCGGCATCTGCACGACCTGGTTCCACTCGTGCAAGCTCAAGGCGCGGGCGCGCGCCCGGAGGGCACGGAAGATCTCGGTCCTCGGCCAGAGCACGAAATCTACCTCGTTGCCGAAGTGCGTTCCTAGCCTCACGGCAAGGTCCCGGCGCGCATCGCACCACTTGCGGAACCCCGCCTCCCCGGTCACCTTGGCTTCGAGTTCGATGGCAATGTCCACGTCGCCCAGCCGGTCGGCGTCCGAGAGCATACTGCCGAAGATCACCGCGCTCGCGACCCGATAGACATACTCGCTGCTGGCGTTCAGCCGGTCGAGCCGGTCCATGAACTGCCGCAACGCGAGTTCGGCCGTCGAGCGGCGGATCGGCTTGGCCGCCGAGGCGTTGGCCAGGGCGTTGCCCTTGATCGTGATCTCGTATGCGGCTTCGTTATCCGGGAGCGGAGATTCGGCGGGCTCGATCAGACCCAGCGATTCGATGCCGGATAGAAACTCCCGTGCCTGGCGTTCATCGATCTCAAGTTCCTGGGCGGCAGCCCCGGCGCCGATGCTGAACGACCGATACCGCCGCAGAAAAGCGCGCACGGTAAGCGCCGGATAGCCGGCAATCGTCTCGTCTTTCGAGATTCGCATGGGGTGTTAATACATTCCTCTTGGTATCTTCGATCCGGGCACCAGCCTTATTTCGCAGCTTTTTTCACTGCGGCCCAGCGCTTGCGTTGTGCCTCGGCGATCCTCTTTCGGGCCTCCGGGCTGAGCACCCGTTTCTTAGCGCGCGGGCTGCTGGCGCTGCCCTTCCCGGCTGCTGCGGTGAGCTTGAGAGTGTCGAGGCGGGAACCGTTGGACAACAGTTTCCTTGCCTGCTGGAGCTTCAGAATCTCGGCATCCAGTTCTTCCACGATGCTTGCGATGGTCATTGGTCCTATTCTCCCTCAGCCATTTTATAGGGACATCGCCGACGCTTACATGTCGGTGCCTTCGAGCCCCTTGTTTCGGCAGATCGTCGCGCGATCAGTCTCGCCGGGAAAAAGCGACGAAGACCGCTGGCGGAGTGAGCGACGCAAATCGCCAGTATTGGCGTGAACTGGTGAATGATTCCAATGAGGTAGGGTCCTCCGTTCTTTTGCCGCAAGGCTGGCGGTGAGCCGGTGCGGGCGCTGGTGGCGCTTTGCCGCTGCGCTGGCTTTCGAGCATGGGTAGTGGGTTGCCGGCGGTGGCGGAGCGCCGCACCTATCGAGTGTGCGATTCGTTGCTGGTTAGTTCCTTCTCCAAGGCTCTGCACTCCGGGCTGATCTGCGCGTTCGGCCGAACAGTGGCTTGGTATTCCTGCTTGGCGCAGGTCAAGTCATGCGAGAATTCAGGGACGGAATGCAGTCGTTCGACGACTGCGGTTGCGATCAGTTGGCCCCCTGCCACATCGCTTGGATAGTGGACCGCTCAGACAGCACGGCTCTCGCCGTACTCACGCCCGTGAATCAGGATTGCTTGAGCATCGTCCGGCACGATCTCAGCCAGAGTCAGCGCGAGACCCCAATCGAAAGCCGTGTGTCCTGATGAATACGACGAACCTTTTGTGGGTGAACTTCGGGTTGCGGAGGGGTATTGAGACTGCTACGGAACTCGAATTCGGGATGGCAACTGGAGAGGAGCGATGGTAACGAAAAGCTCATCTTTTTGTGGTGCGAGATTGCTCCCGATTAAGCTCGCTGGAGGGCTTACCGTCAGAAATGTCAACTATCGTTTCAAGAGGGCATGGTGAAGAACTGCGTTCATCACATCGCGAATTGCGCTGACTACGGCATCTGGATCTTGTAAGTGGATTGCGTGTCCGGAATCCTGAACTTCAACGACCTTGCTATTTGTTGAAAGGGTCTGAAACGCCTTTTTTTCTTCGATCTTTTCCTCGCCTGCTCCCTGCATGCCGATCATCGTGATGAGCGGCTTTCCACCGAGCGGATGCCCAAACTGCTGAATCTCGTAAAGAAGCTGGAAATCCTCAGGAGTGTAATCGTTGTTCTCAGTTACCGCGACCTTGGGCGGCAACATTTGCGCCCACAGCTGCAGCTTTTGAGTCTCCGCCGGCAGACGGTCATACGGCGGGCTGATTCTGTGGCTCTTGTATTTCATAGCCTGTTCGCGCTCCGCATCGCTGATTGGAACAGGCGGACTCGTTTTCATTATCTGAATAGGCGGAATCGTTCGATGCGCAAGGGTCCGAACACGAACCACTTTTCCAAAATAACCCAACGTGTCATCCGGGCCGGGCGCATCGACCAGAACCATCCCCGCGGTTTCATCCGGATATCCTTCTGCGAAGGTTTCCGCGACCAAACCACCAAGCGAATGTCCCACGAGAATGTACGGCCCTTTTTCGCCGGAGAGCTTCAGTGCCAACTCCAACTCATACGCCTCCTGCCGGAACGTCAATGGCTGGGGACCGGGATCGCTCCAAGCGTAGCCGGCGCGATCGTACGAGCAAACCCGTGCAAAGGTTTGTATCTGTTGTAGGACCAAATACCAGACGAATGAAAAATCGCCGCCACCCGGCGACAAAACAATCGTCTGCTTACCCTTTCCTGTGCAGTACAGGTGAATGCGATATCCACCAAGGTCAACCATTTTGCCCAAAGGCGCCGGTTCGGGTGCAGGTGACTGCGCATTCGCGGCAATGGCGGAAATTAGCGCTGCACTCCAGAAAGCCGATTGAATTGTCTTCCAGTGCATAGCTGTCCTCGATGGAATACTCAATCTGTTCATCATCTTACCCGCTCTATCCTGAGTTTCGTAACAGCCTCGCATTGGCCCCGCACACATGCGTTACAGCAAACCGCTGGAAGGGTCGTGGGCGGTTGAAATAGTCTTTGGCTTCAAAGGTGGTATCAAGGACATCGCGTTCGGTGCGACTCAGCAGGTGCATAACGATTGGCAGCTTGGCCGGCTCAAGACTGATACCAAGTGGTTCCGCAAATCTGGCATAGGTCATCTCGGCATCTGCCTGTGCCAACTTCCAACGAGTTGTCCCATCGGGCACTTGCATTTGACGAAAGGTTGCGACATCGACCGCATCCTGCGGTGAATCCAGCACCGGATACGGCGGGAGTAGCAATAGGTAATTCGGTTCCGAACCTTGCAGATAGCCCACGACGCGCTTAGGGGCTTGTTTCTCATTCTGAGCGATGGCCGTTGGTGTTGCTGGGTGCAAGGACGATTGAGCAACAGCGGATACAAATACTCCGCTAACTGCAAGTAGAGCTGAATAAATCAATCGTGTGCTTCATAAGGTCTCTCTAGGCTAGGTTCATAAATAGATCCTTCGTGTGCGAATGTCATTGGCACATCGCGTCTTCGGACAGGTAGCACAACGCTAGGGACTGACCACCAACACCCGGAAACTCCCCGGCGTCACTCGCCACATGGGGGGCTGGTTCGGATCAGGACTAGCCACAGTCTCCATGTCTGCTGTGGGCAGGAAGATTTTTTTGGTCGCTGAATCGAACGCCATCGTTCGCGCCCAAAGCTCCGTCTTGACGGTATCGACCAGCTCATAGCTGTCGGGTGATAGCTGATGAATGACCGAAACGACTCCCTCGGCGCAGGAAAGGAAGACCAGCTTCTTTTCAGGATCAACCCCTCCTGCGTCAACCCCACCACATGCAAGTTGATGGGCGACGACCTCCCCTGAATTCGCGTCAAGCACCGCCAGCGACGCATTCAAACAGCCGACAAAGAGACGATGACTGCTGGTGTCGATTGCAAGGCTGTGCGGGCTGAGGCAACGATCAACAGGGTAGGTCTTCGTCACCGTAAGCGATTGAACATCAATCACGGCGACCGCGCCCTTATCAGCGAGGTTCACATAGACAGATCCTCTGCCATCGGAAACCGCCGCTTCCGGCTTTCCGCCCAGATTGACCTTTCCTACACTGTCGCCAGTCTTTGCATCCAGCACAGTGGCTTTCTCGCTCATGGGGAAGACCCGCTTTGAAAACGGGTCATAGAGAATGAAGTCGGGACGGTTGACCGTAACCTTCTTGATTGTTTTCAAATGTTGTGTCTCGAAGATGGTCACGGAGGCGTCGCCGCCGTTAGAAGTGAAACCGCGTTTCAAGTCTGAGGCAATTGCCGTACCGTGAACTCCCGGAGTATCGGCAATGATGCCGATGCTTCTGCCCGTGTCGGCATCGAGAACTTCAACCTGACTTGAATGCGAAACATAGAGTCGCCTGGCCACGCTATCAATTGCGATATAGTCCCAGGTGCCCTCGCCACCGATCTTGTATCGGTCGTTGAGATGGTAGGTACTTGGGTCGGACGCAGAAGCGACGGCACCATGAACTAACGCGATGGACAGCCACGCCAATAGAGAGCTTTTCATAGAAATCATTTGTTTATTGTCCAGAAAACAGTAGCTATGGCGGGACTACTGTTTTGAATTAACGCAAAATGTGGGTTGGTTCGGATTATCCGCCTTTTGCATATCACACAAGCCTCTCCAACGCCGGTACTGCTCCGCCTTAGCCAGTGCAGGGTCTTCGTAACCTTGAAGCCAGAACCTGAACCAGTCAACTGAGCCCCCCTGAGAAGCCATGCGAATTACGGGATTCGTTAGTTCATGTTCGTCGGTTCTCAACAACACCAGATCGGTGGGCTTATGCAAATACCGTAGCGGTGCGTAATTCTCCCACATATCAAGCAGGCTGGCGGCTCCTTCTCCAACAACCAATAAGGGAGTACTTATCCGCTGCATCTTGAACATTGGAGAGTGCTTGATCCACTCTTGCAATCCATCGCCGAAAGGGTCCGCTTTGTAGATTGCGTCGTATTGGTGGGCAAGTCCATTTTGATTTAGATCAACGGCAAATAGATATTGCCAATAACCATAATTCACGCCATCGGTCACAGACGCAGCCTTCAAATGGAGATTGCTTGTAGTTAGTGCTTCCATAACGTAATAACATGTGCGACTGAACCCAATGACTCCGATTCTGTCGAGATCGATAATCCCTTCAGCATCGAGTTTCTTGACTGCGGCCTCATATCCTTGAACATTGCAGGGAGCTTCTTCCACGGTCTCGCTGACGTTGACAGGACATCCTTTGACTTGGAGAACGACCACCCCAACAGCCGCCAGCGCACGCGCCGCGAATGCCGTCGTCATCGTGCCACTCGGGAGAAATTTCTTGTCGGTAAAGCCGTGAGTCTGAATGACCAATGGATATCGATGGCCCGACACATAATCCGGCGGTTTATACAGCCCTCCGGTCCATTCACGCCCGAGACCATCGGTCCAATGGTAAGTGGTGGCGACGGATAGCCCGACAGACTTCAACTGCGGATTGGGATTCCATACTGCACGAGACGATTGCGTTTCGTTGTCCTTCGCCATTAATACCGGCGGTTCGTTAAGGCTCTCGTGAACGCTGAGGTCAAGAAGATCCTTCTGGTTCGCATCCACCTTGTCGGGCTGCTTCTGCCAGGTTCCCGATGTCGCCTCAGAAAATACTTGGACGCTCTGGACCTGGTTGTAGGTACGGTAGTGCATCGATAGGGAGGAACCTGAGAAGTCAAGTTTATCTATAAAGAAATACCCAGGTGTAGGCACCCCGTCCTTGGTGTAGGTGGGCCTTATCGGCTCTAAACACTGAACCGTATCCTTTGTTACGTCGGCTACGGCTAAACAGGGGGCGCTGTCTCCGTCCGAGGATTTGCTGTTGCCCAAAAATGTGCTGGGCAACGCCAAAAAGCGCCCATCGGCTGACCATGCCGTTGCGGCAATTCCCCCGGCCACCCAATGCGCTGCCCTTCCAGTAGGGGCCGCAGAAATTGGATGCACTTTTCCCGTTAGCAAATCGATTGCGACGTACTGACTAACGAGTGTTCCACCCTGATTAGCATCTAGGGACTGGTATCCGCGATGTATGTGATATGCATCGCCGCTCGGGGAAGGATACAGAGTTTCCCATTCTGCGGGCACACTCCTCACGGGCAGGGCCGCCGCGAGTGTTCTGCCGTTCGGGGATAAGGCCATAGACCATTGCCCTTCGTCATACAAAACAACTGATTCAGTAGTACCAGGAACTTTTACTGGAAATGGGGGACCGCCAACTGCCACCCATAGGTCGCTGCGATCATCCAGTGTCCTTTCATAATCGGGAAACAATACGCTCAGAAAAGGCCGCCCCGTTACATCAACCGCCGGCATCGACTGTTCTTGTACAGAACGCTTGAGAACGTCCGTGCTCCGTATGGTGTATGCGTAGTGCCGATTGTCACGGATGTCGAAGGCATTCAAGTCTTGGCCCGCCAGCGACAGTCGTTCCGGGCGCGGTCGCTTCAAGTCCGTCCACATCAGTTGAGATTTGCCGTCATTGCCCCTGAGCAAAAATGCCAGGCCGCGCGAGTCGCGTAACCAACGAACACCGGAAACAAGGGCACCTTCTGAGTAAGTCGACTCCTTGATACTCCAGATCGGCCGCGGGACTTGAGCGTTCGAGGCTGCCCTTACGAATGCTCGTAAAGATGCCATGTCGTAAACACGCAATTCAGCCTGTAGGCACCCGTCTCGTAGTAGGCCCCGCTGCACATACACTGCGACACGACGACCATTCGGAGAGACAGTAATAGATGGTCTGCCAGTCAGGATGTTATCGAAGCGAGCTAATTCAATGTCGTCAGCTACAGTGAAGGGTCTTTGCTGCCCGTCTTCACTTGTCATGGCGGCAAGAACCGTATGACAGTTCAACAATACGGCCAGAAACGCAAAAATGCTAACCAGCGATGCTCCTGCTGCTCTTTGTGACGCCGGCTTCAATAATCGTCCTCCGATTTTCATATCGAGTACGAGACCTGATGTGGATTGAAGATTATTTCCATTTCCCAGCTACTTTCCAATAGAAGCGAGTTGTGACCACAAAAGCTGCACCAGCCACTTGTTGCGAACAAGAATGAGCCAGATACCGTTATGTATTTGGGATAGACCTGGCTCATTCGGAAGCGCTGAAGTCAAAACTGGAGCTTGAGCGCAAATTGCATCGAGCGTGGCCCGCCCATTTGATAAAGCGAACTAGTTGTTGCCAAACTCTGATTCAGAGTCGCGCTCGCTTGTCCAAATGTCGAGGAAGTGAGTGTGGTTGTGATACCACCGAAGGTCGGGTGATTGAGAGTGTTGAAGCTCTCGGCACGGAACTGTAAATTCAGCTTGTCGTATAGGTGAAACTCTCTCCGCACTGCAAGATTAACCTGGGTTGCGCCGAAACCCCGCACAAAGTTTCTAGGCGCGTTTCCCACGACACTTGTTGACGGCAGCGTGAATGCTGCCTTATTGATCTCCCGACCTCCGGGAAGTCCTTTGGCGTAGGTATAGACCGGCTGATTCGGAACTAGATTGACACCGCCGTAGTAAAGCGAGCCGCTCGCAGGGTCTAACCTTTCCGAGCCGACGATGTTCACAGGAAATCCTGATCGCGCGATGAGGTGTCCATCAACTGCCCACCCGTTGAGAAGTTGGTCGACGATCGCTCCATGATTTACGGTCGGGAGTTCCCAGGTTGCACCCCCTGTGAAGTTGTTACGTACATCGAAGTCAGAGTTCCCACGTTGTAGAGGTATCGTGAGGAAATTCGATCCGTAATCTAATGCATGAGACCATGTGTATGAAACCAGAGCCTGCACACCACGCCGCACACTGCGTTGAAACTTGGTTTGGAGCGATTGATAGTTCGATGTAGGTCCATTCGTATATTGAATGATGGTGCCGAAGTTTGGGTTCAACGCGGAGATGGAAAACTCGTTTTCCTGAAGCAATCGACGACCATTGGCCGCCACATAGCTGATTGTTAGAGTTTGTGCTTGACCAAGCTCCTGTTCGAGTGCTGTGCTCCACTCAAGGGTGTACGGTAATTGCAAGTGTGGGTACGGCGCATATACGGCTGTGTTGGTATAGGGCGCCGAAGTCGATAACGTCAAGCTCGCTAGGTTGGGAAATGGAATTGGAACATTGTTGAGTTCCTCGATCGAGTACGTTCCGGGAGACGCGCCGAAACCGAGTGAGCCAGTCTGGTTCCCACTATCAAAGAAGACGCCGCCTCCTGCTCGAAGTACAGTTTGATGTCCAGGAGTATTGTTCGCCGTCCAAGCGAGACCGATGCGTGGAGCTATGTTATACCAGGTTGTTTTCCATAATGGTGCGTTTTCTGGGGCCAATGAAAGGTTGGATGGATTGCTGAGGCTTCCTGATAGCGTGTAAGGAAGCGGTCCGAATCCTGATCTCGGAGGCGGATTCACGTCCCATCGCAGGCCTAGAGACAGACTCAGACGCGAAAGCAGCCTCCAGTCGTCCTGCGCGAACGCCGAAAACTCATGGAATGTGGGGTCTGATTCGGGTGCACTGATGGCGCCGATTCCCTCAATTGCCTTGTTTGCGAGCACCTGAGTTTCGTTTGTATAGACGAAAGCGGCCGCTGGAGTGGCCGGGAAGCCTGGCGAGTCAATGTAACGGTAGTCGATGCCAAACTTAAAGGCATTCCGGCCTCGAAGCCAGGAGGCCGTATCCGTTACGTTCCACTGGTGCATTTTGCTAATAGATGGCGAAAGCGAGATGGATGAAAAGTTTCCACCTAGAGCCTGTTATTAACTTTGCGCGAGTTGTCGAGCGAGGTTTGCCAGCATGAGTATGGCGAATGCGAGGTAGTGGAGTGCGGCGAGAGTTTCGGCCAGTCTTTCGTAGTCGCGAGCCAAGCGGCGAAAGCGTGCGGCCCAGGCAAAGCTGCGCTCTACAACCCAGCGTCGGGGCAACAGCACAAAGCCTCGCTTGACCTCAGTGTGCTTGACCACCTCCAGTTGCACACCGTGTTTTTCCGCAGCCTGTGCGGCGTTTTCGCCGGTGTAGCCTTGGTCGACGTATGCCAACTCGACGTTGTCGCCGGTTATCTGTTGCACCGTCTCTGCCAGGATTCCCACTTGGGCGCGATCCTGTTGATCGGCTGCGGTCACATGCAGAGCCAGCAGGTGGCCCAGCGTATCGACAGCCGCGTGAACCTTCGATCCCTTACGGCGTTTGGCCCCGTCGTAGGCACCGCGGGAACCAGATTCCGGCGTAGATTGCAGCGTCCGGCTATCCAAAATCATGGCCGTGGGCTGGCCCTTGCGCCCGGCAAACTCACGCAGCAGAATGCGCAGATCCTCTACCATTGTTTCGAAGCAGCGTGCATCGATCCAGCGCCGCATCTGCTGATAGACCACTGTCCAAGGTGGCAGATCGTTGGGCAACATACGCCAATGACAACCGGTTTTAGCTACGTAGCGCATCGCGTTGAACACTTCCCGCAGAGGATAATCGCGCTGTTGCGCATCCTCCCGGCACAGTGCCAAATACGGCGCCACAAACGACCACTCCTCATCCGTCACATCGGTCTGATAGCCGCTACGATCTCGATTCCCCATCCCGCTATCGTCTGAAATCTGCAGAGTTGACGCTATACAAAAGCAAACAAAGGGACAAAGTTAATAACAGGCTCTAGAGACAAAACGATCTCAGGACTTGGACCTGCGCCTGTGTTCGGAGCTATGTTTGCTCCGAGAGCAGCGGCGAGGTCGATCGGTTGCGCTCCACCGAAGTTGTCCAATAGATAGCTCTGGTTGTAATCGCTCTTTGCATAACCTAAACGGAACTCATCACTGATATTCGTGCTTAGTTGCGCTGTGGCTCCCAAGGTATACGTTTCGGTGCCGGAGATCGTGGGCTGATACACAGATAGTGTTCTTGCAGCGGAACTGCTTGGTGCATCGCTAAAGCGAAAGAACAGGCGGACCTTAGAGGACAGCGTGTGATCCAGACGCACACTCGTTGAATCGATCTGACTCGGTAGAGAGTCGGACTGAATGAATTGTGCTAGACCAGTACCGTAGTCTATTCCTCCTGGAGTTGGAAGTGGAAACGCATTTAGAACAGGCTGCATGACAGCAGGCAGCATCGGGTTTTGGCGCAGCGCAAGTGATGGTACATATTGCTGAGAGGCTGGTTGAGGCTGGGTTAGGCGAAGACCCTCGTAAGACGCAAAAAAGAAGCTCTTGCCTCTGCCATCGTAAAGTTTAGGGATTGTGATCGGACCGCCGAACGTTCCTCCAAAGTCGTTTTGCCGTAAGGCAGGTGCGGCAGTATGGTAATAGTCGGTGAACCAGTTATTGGCGTCAAAATAGTTGTTTCGTAGGTAGTCGAAAGCGCTGCCATGAAAGCTGTCCGTGCCCGATCGAGTGATGAACGAAAACTGACCGCCAGGTGATCTACCGTACTCCGCAGAATAAGTTGAACTGTTGACTCGGAATTCTTGTAAGGCATCAACCGAAACAAGGCTTTGAGTTGTGCCGAGCGCAGTAGACGATTGGACATTACCACTTCTTGCACTTCCGCCACCGCCGGCACTGGTGTTCGCAGATACCCCGTCTATCATGTAGGAGTTCGATTCTGCACGCTGACCGTTGACACTAAAATCCCCATTGTTGCCGAGAGAAGCCGGAGGATTTGCTTGAGGGGTCTGAGTGACTATGCCCGGTGTAAGCAAGATCAAATCCTGAAAGCTGCGGCCATTCAAAGGGATATTTTCAACGAACGCTCTGTCCACGACGGTGCCAACTGAACCGTCGGTCGTGTTCATGTTGATCTCCGAACCCGTCACAGTGACGGACTCGCTGGTCGACCCTACTTCAAGAGCAAAGTTCTGTTCGAGGATGTCCTGGACATTGAGCACTACGTCAGTCTTGTTGATAACCTTAAATCCGTCTTTACGCACCATAATTCGGTATCTTCCCGGAAGAATACCTGGAATTGCGTAGATTCCGACGCTATTGGTTTGCGACGGATAGACAACGTTGGTATCAATGTTGACGGCTTGGATCTCGGCTCCTGGCACAGCCCGGCTCTGCGGATCTGTGATCTGGCCGTTGATGGTTGCGTTTGTCGTCTGCGCTTGGAGCTCTGAAGCACCAAAAGAAACCAGCAGCGCGAAGCACAGCACGGCCCAGGATCGATACATCATGCGGATACACGTAGACATAGCCGGAAAGAGGCGGCGCAGGCTCATTGGGAAAAGGGCTCCTTGGTGGGATTTTTCCAGGTTCATTAGTCTATTCCGCTCCGGCAGCCGGTTTGTCCCAAGAGGAATTGTAAAAAAATAGATGAATGAGGGCTGGTAACTTGGAACAGCGACGAAAGGCCCACTAATTCACAAGTGCATTGCCGGAGTAAATCCCGCAAATCATTGAGAAACAGCATCGCGACGCCCCAAGATCGCTACTGGACATGCGCTTGCGTTTGCAACTTAGCTCGTTCTACGGGTGATTAGCCTCTCCGCCCAGGAAGGCGAACAGGATTCGCTTGCCTTGCGGCTTGGCCCTTTCGCCGGCGCGCGGCTCAAGCGTGACGAACACGGAGTTAATCTCCGAGAGTTGATGCGGGTCGTCCACTTTCAGCGACCAGCGCCGCTGCGCCTTGTCATCGACGTACAGAATTCCAAGGCTTTTCACGCTGCCCGGCTGGCCCAGGCGTTCGCCCCAAGCAGCATAGGAATAGCTTGCGTTCATCACCCTCTTGTCATCGAGATCGAAGGCGTAGAAGATGAGCTGCTTTCCTTCGGTATAGAAGATGCGGCCGAACGATTTCCTGTCCTTGCCGATGCCGTTAGCGTCATGCACGTCAATGATGTGGAGGTTGCGCGCTCCCATCAGGTCGCGCACATCGCGCCCGACAGAGAGCATCTGCCGTTCACGGTCGAGGGATGCAGATTGCGAGCCAAGTTGTTCGTTGAGGTCGCGGATGCGCAGTTCGTTCGCGGCTACAGTCGCCTGGCTGTCATTGACACGCTGCTGGAGCTGCGCCACTTGACTGCGCAATTCCGTCACGCTTTGCTGACTGCCTTGTGTCTGCGCCTCAAGCGTGGCGATCTGGCCGTTCTTTTGGTTCAACTGATTCTGGAGAGCAGACTGTCCGGCCTGGGACGATTGAAGAGAATGCTGCGCTTCCTGCAACTCGGCGACAGCCGCCGATAGTCTCTGTTGCAGGTCGGCAATGGTCTTCGCATTCTCTGTATTTGTCGCCTGAAGTCGTTCAACGGTATCGCGGGCAGCATTGGTCCCGTGGTCCGCATTGCCGGGTTGCGGCGCGGCGGTCGTGTCGGTTGCGCGATGATTGGAAGCCGGTCCCCGCTGGACAAGCACCAGATACGTCCCGTATCCGCTCCCAAAGAGCAGCACCGCAATGGAAGCTGCCATGGCCCAGCGATAGCGGAAAACATAGCGAGGCGCATGGATGGAGACTGCCGGAGTTACCGGAGGAGCCGCAGTGTCTGTGGTGCCGCGAATCGCCGCTTCTGAGAAGGCGCGGCCCTTCTTCTGCGCGGATGCCAGAAAATTCTTACGCAGCCTGTCCCTATCCGCGGTCGAATACCCTGTTTCAAACGTGGCGTCGTTATCCGAAGAAATGGAAAGCTGCGGCAGCAGGAACTGCGTGAACTCCCGATACTGTTCCCGGCAGTCGGCGCATTCGCTCAAATGCTGCCGGAGGTCTTGCATCTCTGCCGCTGAAACTTCGCCGATCATCGCCAGCGTGCAGAGTTCTTCGTACTGTTCATGCTTCGACATGGCCTGCCCCCAATCCGGCCGCCTGTTGTCGGTCTTTCGCTTGCAAATCTCCACGAACCGATCTCAGGTGGTCTCTCAGTTTGGCCATGCCCCGGTAGTATTGGTGGCGCGTATTGGAAAAGGTCTGTTCCGTACGCTCTGCAACGTCCTTCAAATTCAATCCTTCGAAATGTACCATCTCAATTGTTCGCCGCTGGGGTTCGTTCAGCAGCGCCAGAGCTTCACGCACAAACCGCGCGCACTCCTGCGGCGCCTCTGCGTAGAGACGCAATGCGCCCTGCTCGAATTCCGTCAGGTCGCTCATCGCGACATTAGCGTAGAACCGCCGCACAAGGAGGTAATTCCTGCGGTTCAGGCTTCGTCCGTAGGCGCATTGCAGAATCCACACTAAGACTGTTCCGCGCGCAGGGTCGAATTGTCCCACCTTGTCCGCAATTTCGAAAAAAACATTTTGCAGGATATCTTCGGCTTCGCCCCGATCGCGCAGCACCCGCAGTCCCACGCCCAGCACTGCGTTGTAGTACCGGTCATAAAGAACCGCCAGGGCGTCGTCATTGCCAGCCTGAAGTTCCCGCACGACGCAAACATCGTCCAACTGGGCGAGCCTGGCGTAGGCCGCTCGTGGGGATTCGTCCGGGTTGGATAGAGGCTTCATGGATCGGCGCGCGTAGCTGCGGGATGCCCCATTTCTAGCACGCTGATGTTGCTCAAACCAAATCTAAAAATATTTCAAGAAAATCTCGGCGTGGGTGGGACAAATCGCTTCTCCAAGCTGAATATACTGAATAGGCTTTTTTACTAACTTATTCGTAATTAAGAACTTAAACAATTGTTCAGTGCAAATCTGTAACGCAGAATTCATCATTCTAAGTGAGACAAAATGGACGCAGCAAAGCACATCAATCTGCATTACTGCCGCCAACATGGCGGGGAACAATTTCAGCCTTGATGAAGGAATTCAGATTGAGCCATGGATGGACTCAGGAGGAACTCGGTCATCGGTCAGGATACGATCCTGTCTATATCAACATGCTGGAACGGGGAAGGAGAAACCCGTCGATACGTGCTCTGGTCGACATTTGTCAGGCATTCGGCGTTCGGCCATCGGGTTTCATGGCCGAGGTCGAAAGGCGGTTGCAATTGACCAGCGACACGGACAGCATGAATCCTTGACGCGAGCCTTCTCGCGCCGCGTGTGCAAAGAGGAGAGCCTTTGAATGGCGGTCACAACCTGCAATTTGATAGCGCGCGCACTCCCGGCCCGGTCGCAACCGCTGTGTCCATACTTCAAGCAAAACAAGGTTCTGAGCAGTTACTGATCGAGGAATTAGGCAGGCTGGTACGCTGCAGCCGCCAGGAAGCGGGCTGCCTCTTGTTTGACCTATACCGCATCGCAGGGCCGTCTTCCACTTTCGCCCTTCACGAAGTATGGGAAATACGCGAGGCCATGGAAGCACACTCGCGCAACTTCCACACAACGAAGTTCCAGATGATGGCCGAGAAATATCTTGCGCATCCCATCAAGGTTCTCGAACTCGAAGAAATGATGTGAGCCAGGTGAGCTACGCCTGTTCCCGGTTCCGCCCAAGAGCATGGAATCTTCCGATGTCCGCTGCTTCAGGCAATTCCGGGACTGGTCCCTTTCGCTTTTGCGGATGAACGATCATTCTTTGCAATTTCTCTATCGCGTGGATGAATGCGGTGAGCGCCTGGGATCGGGCCTCCCGGTGCACGACAAACTGAATCTCCATCGCCATGTCCTCATCGCTCAACCGCCGCCATACAGCTGAACCTCTCCGCATCGTTTCGGCCGCTGACTGGTTCGTAATGGCTATGCCGATATTCTCAGCCGCCAATAGTATCCCCTCATGCGGGTGGCTGACTTCCTGGATGATTCTCGGCGTCACGCCGGCTCGCTCACAACGTTCAACGAGCCAGGAGCGAAATGCCGCATTTCGGTCGCGCGATGGAAGAATCAAACGCTGGTTGTAGAGATCTTTGAGTTGGACAACCCTTTTGTGAGCCAGAACATGATTGGTCGCCATGACCAAGCAGAGCGGGTCCCTCAAGATCGGGATGGATTCGAGGTCCAGCGTCGATATAGGGCTCACCACAAATCCGCAGTCCCATACACCGGCCTGGACATTGGCTACGATTTCCGCAGACCAAGAGCTGTGGTAGACGGCGGAGAACCCTACATTCGGAGCTTTGGCAATGTTGGAGAGATAAGTGACAACAGCCGGATCGAGATAGGTGCTGTGCCCGACCTCCAGCGTGGAGTTTTCGCCCCGGCCAGCACACCGTGCTTTGCGAAAACCGCGCATGATGAAATACAGGCCCTTCCGCGCCTCATATCTGAAGTCTTCGCCGGCGAGAGTGAGGCTTGCCGGGCGGTTCGTGCGATCCAGCAGCACGGTTTCAAGGGCCTCTTCGACGGCCTGCACGCTGCGCGTGACGGCTGGTTGAGAACGGTTCAGGATTTCTCCGGCGCGGCTGAATGTTCCGTACTCGGATACGGTAAGGACGGTTTCGAGATCTTCGAGCGAAACGTCCCGGTCAGCGAAGGTGAGCATACTCTTTCCTCCGGGGGATCTGCCAAGGATTCGCTTCCAACCCAAGCATTAGCCGTCGGAACGGACTTCCGCCGCGTGGGATAACAGAAAGACGCAGATGCCTGTGCAAAAGTTGGCTGAATTCTGGACAACTTAGTTCAATTGAAGGTTAGTATTCATTCTCGCTCGTACACTATGCGCAAACTGAATACTGTCGCCTACTGCCGGCGGAGCGGGCTTCGCTCTTGCCGGATGTACCTCCAGTTCTGAAATCTACTACTGAAAGCTTTGAACGCTGATAGTGCAATTTACACACTGAAGTTGCTGGAGTCTTTTGAGTGCGGCTTGCGCTTTCGATTCAATGTTGGACGCTTCGTTCTTCGATCTGGCGCTACTCATGGCACGCGCATATGCGATCTCTGTCAGGTAATACGCCTGGGAGTCGGAGTCGTGGTTTTGTCTGAAGAGTGCCAAGGCGCGCTGTAAATCGTTCATTGCATCTGAATGGTTGCCCAAAGTATCTTGGATTTGACCGCGCTGGGAATAGCCAGAAGGAAGCATGTAAGATGTCGATGCGTCTTCCAGCCACAGATCAATTGCGCGATTGATTGCCACCAAAGCGGCATGAAAATCCCCATCGTGACCACTCAGAGAAGCTTGAATACTGTATAGAGCCGCCAGCTCGCCCCGATCAGCCTCAGAAACGAGCTTGATCTGACAAAATGCGTCATCAAGATTTCGGTGAGCTTCCTTGCGACGCTCTTGAACCAAAGCGATAAGCGCAAGGCCGCCGGATGCGCGGGCCATTCCAGCATGATTACCTTCTTCTGCATAGAGGCGTCTTGCCTTGATCCTAAGAGATTTGGAGGGCCCAAGCTCGTGCATCTCAAAATAGAGAGAACCTAAATTGTCCGTTGCGGACGCAGATTCAAGTTTCATCGTTGAGTCTTGGCGAAGCATTGCAAGACTCTCTTCGTAGCCGCGTCGCGCCGCGTCATAATCGCCGCGGCCTTGGTAGGCCAGGGCCAGCACATTCCAAGCAGCCCCAACATCAGCAGGATTTGAAAAGCTGGCTTGCGGCTCAAGAAGGGGCCTAAGAAGTCTGATCACCTCGTCAGAGCGGCCTCTGCTGTTGAGTTCAGACGCTTGAATAATACGTCGATCCAACGCCACTTGAGCAGAGATTTGGCCAACGAGCGAAATCAAGAGACAAAGTGCAAGAAGTGAATGGAGCATTTTCATGCAGCGACCTCGACTCGCGTAGTTTTTTCTGCGTCCATGCCTAGATGTCTTGGCATAAAAACGGTATCGATTTTCATCCATAGATGTCAAGGGGTGCGCTGCCTAGTGAGCGAGCATTCGTTTGCTTGACACCCCTAGCGTGCTATGTATAGTCTTGGTGACTACGGGAGTTTGTGAAAATGCCGAGAACCGATCTTCAAGGCACGCTGGACCTGCTCATCCTCAAAACGCTTTCACAAACGGGAGAACTGCATGGGTATGGGATAGTCCTGCATATCCAGCAAGCGTCCGACGAATTGCTGCGCGTAGAAGAGGGATCGCTATATCCAGCTTTGCACCGCATGGAGCAAAGCGGCTGGGTCAGCTCAGAGTGGGCGATGACAGAGACGAAAAGGAAGGCGAAGTATTACAAGCTGACTGCCGCCGGGCGCAAGGAACTCGAAAGGGCTCAGGAGAGTTTCGAACAACTGGTGAAGGGCGTGCGCGCTATGCTTCGCTACGCATAAGGAGACTTTGCTCTTGCGTCATGGCTTGCCGGCGCGCCGGGCCGCTTCTGTGGACCCGATGCAGGCGCTACGAAGTGAATGAGGGAGACAATCAATGTCGTTGTTAAGCCGAATCTCGAATCTATTCTCTCGTGCGAAACTCGCACAGGAAATCGATGATGAACTGCAATCGCACATCGAGATGCGGGTGGCCGACAATGTTGCCGCTGGTATGTCGCCTGAAGAAGCTCGTCGTGATGCACTGTTGAAGTTTGGTAATCCCATGGTAATGAGGGAGAGGGTGGCTGGGGTAGATGTCTCGTTAAACCTTGATATTTTCTTCACGGATATTCAATACGCCATCCGAAAGTTGTGCAAATCGCCAGGGTTCAGCATCACGGTAATCATGACCTTGGCGCTCGGCATTGGCGCCAATACAGCCGTCTTTAGCATCGTGAATGCAGTATTGTTGCGACCGTTGCCCTACCAGAATGCTGATCGTCTCGTTGTTGTGTGGCAAACCGATGCCGCACATCGTGGAACTGGCGCATGGTTCAACCCCTATCGGGAATTTGAAGAGTGGCAACGTGGTAGTCGCAGCTTCGAGAAATTAGCGGCGATGAGTTGGGCGACCTCTGGCAAGACACTGCTATGGCATGGCAAGCCGATCAGCCTATTCGCACTTCCGGCTAGTACCGATTTCTTCTCAATGCTCGGCGCTGAAGCGGCAATGGGCAGAACATTCAGTGAGAATGACGTGCACAACCCCTGCACCTTAGTCCTCGCGTATCCGTACTGGCAGCAAAAACTCGGCGCTCCCAGCGACATCGTCGGGCAAAGTCTGACAGTGGACCATTCCGCCTGCGTCGTTGCGGGCGTCATGCCGAAGGAGTTTACTTTTTATCCAAAAGAGGCAAATGCCTGGTCTCTGATTACACCTGCGAGCGCATTTGCACAAAAGTCTTGGGACTCAATGACAGGCGTATTCGGGTTGTTGCGGCCTGGAGTGAACTATGCTCAAGCCGAGGCGGAACTGAACGCAATGGAAAAGAGGGCCCTGCCAGAGGCCCCGGCATCACTATCGCTACTTAGTTCGGCGATGCCCATTGTGTTGAAGTTGCAAGACAACTTTACTTGGCTGGCTGGACGAAACCTGCGTACTGGGCTTTTGGTGCTCTTAGGAGCGGTAGGGCTTGTATTGCTGATGGCGTGCCTGAATGTGGCTAACCTGATGCTAGGCCGGACGATGGGGCAGTCACGCGAGATGGCTATTCGCACCGCGTTAGGTTCAGGCCGGGTGCGGCTCATCCGGCAGATGCTGACTGAATCACTAACATTAGCCGTTTGTGGAACTGCGGTCGGCGTATTCCTGGCACTACTGATGCTTCGATGGTTCCGTTCCATCAATCCAGTCGAGTTGCCGCCCGGCAGTGTGATTTCGCTGGATTGGCGGATTCTTCTGTTTGTGGCATCTTTGGGGGTTAGCTCGGTTGTTATCTTTGGACTGTTCCCGGCCTGGAGGGCTTCACGAACTGACCTGAACTCCGTTCTCAAGAACAGCGAGCGCGGCATCGGCGCGAGCGCTTCCGCACAGCGCACCGCGCAGGCACTGGTAGTCATGCAGATTGCGCTTTCGTTAATGCTCTTTGTCGGGGCAGGACTGCTCGTAACAAGCCTGTGGAAGATGGCCTCGACTCGGCTGGGCTATCGCACAAATCAAGTGCTGACGGCCACAATTAACCTGCCGAGCGAACACTATGCAGACGCTGACGCAAAGTCGAAGTTTGCTACAAACTTAGTACAATCCATATCGGCACTTCCCGGCGCTGAAGCAGTTGCAATAGCGTCGAACTTTACTCCGATGGGAGAAAATCCCCTATCTGTCGAAGGAGACGCCTCCAAATTCTCGACTGGAGGTATTGCCACTCAGAGCATAAGTGCGAACTTTCTTGGGGCAATGCAGATTCCATTGTTTCGGGGCAGGGTATTCGATACGCGGGATCAAAAGAACACCCAACAAGTTGCCATCATCAATGAGGCGCTGGCGAATAAATATTTTCCGCATATCGATCCAATCGGACACACCATCAAATTGAGCCGGGCCGACGATTCGTCGAATCCATGGCTCACGATCATAGGCGTTGTCGCTAACATCAAGACGACGAGTGTTTTTCAAGAAATGGGTTATGTAGAACAACCCACGGTATATCGTCCACTGGCGCAAGACCCCTCTGCATCATTGGCCTTGATGGTCATAACAGAAAAAGGCCCGCTTGAGCTTGTGGGAGAAATGCAAGAGCGACTTGCCTCAATCGATCATGACCTAGTATTGGGCGACCTGGGGACAATGCAAGCCCGGCAATCTGCCGCGTTATCGCAACCACGGTTCCGCGCTGTGTTATTCGGCGGGTTTGCCGGATTAGCTTTACTCCTTGCGGTAGTCGGTCTCTACGGAGTTCTCGCAGAGATGGTCGCACAACGCACCCGAGAAATTGCCATCCGCATGGCTGTAGGTGCGAATCGCGGAACGGTGCTGGGCATCATATTGCGGAAAGCTCTTGCTTTGGCAGTTCTTGGGACGGCGCTGGGAGTGGTCGCATCGGCTATCGCCGTGCGCGCCTTAGCTGGAATGCTTTACGGCGTTCATCCAGAAAACGCGAGCATGTTTGTGCTTGCTTCCGTCATATTGACGCTTACAGCACTCGCCGCAAGCTGGAGTCCAGCCTGGCGCGCGGCAAATGTCGATCCCATTCAGGCACTTCGCACAGAGTGAACTGTGCAGGAGATCTTATGTCAATTTCTCGGCGCATCTCCAATCTGTTTGATCGTTCTCAGGTACAGCAAGAGATCGATGCCGAACTCCTGTCTCACATCGAAATGCGAGTTGAGGACAACATTGCTAGAGGAATGTCCCCTGGTGAAGCTCGACGCGATGCTCTCCTGCGGTTTGGAAATCTCACTACTCTCAAAGAACGTGTAGCTAAGGAGGACGTTGCACTGATGCTTGAGACTCTGGTCTTCAACGTTCGTTATGCTCTCCGCCAATTTGGCCGCAATCGAGCTTTCGCAATAACAGTGATCCTCACGATGTCACTCGGCATCGGGTTAAATACAGCGATGTTTTCTGTGATCCATGCCGTGCTCTTGAAGCCTCTTGGCTACTATGACCCGGATCGTTTGGTATTGCCTAGCAGCGGCGTTACGCCGATTCACTTCGAGGAGATGCAAGCATCCGCCCGGTCCTATGATGGCCTCGGGGCCTACAGTGGCAAGGAGGAGTTAGCTCTCTCCGGTGATGGCGCGCCGGAGGTCCTAAAGGGCGTTCGGGTCTCAGGGAATTTCCTCGACATTCTCGGAGTCAAACCACTGCTGGGCCGGAGCTTTCTTGCATCAGAGGATATGCCAGGCGCGCCGGATGTAGCGATCATTAGCGCAGAGCTCTGGCAGCGGCGATTCAACGGAGCGTCGTCCGTGATAGGACAGACGGTCGCGCTGGCAGGAACGACGTACACAATCATCGGTGTCTTGCCGCCGAGATTTCAATTCCCATCCGCCACGACAGATGTGTGGTTGACAAGACCTTCGGAATGGTCCGTTCTCAAGCCGGAGTCGCGGCGTATCAGTCCAATTCTGCAAGTTTTCGGCAGGTTGAAGCAGGGTGTCGATATTTCACACGCCAATGCAGAGCTTGCCCTTATTGATCGCCAGTATGAAACCGCCCATCCCGGAATGCTCGATTCCGACAAGACTATCGCACGGTTATGGAATCGCCCTCCCATTCATCTCGTATTTCTGAAGAATCAACTTGTTTCCGACATCCGTTCAAAACTCTGGTTACTCCTGGGCGCGGTAGGGCTTGTACTGTTGATCGTTTGCGCGAACATTGCAAGTCTCCTGCTTTCCCGCGCAACAGTCCGGTCACGGGAATTTTCTGTACGGGCAGCAATAGGAGCCAGTCGGGGGCAAATCATCGCGCAACTCCTTACCGAGAGCATCCTGCTTTCATTTATCGGCGGGGTGATCGGCATTGCGTTAGCTGAAGTAGGCGTGCGGGTCATTCGTAGTACGACGGCATTGAATCTTCCCCGATCCGGCGAAATCGGGATTGATGGCACAGTATTCTTGTTCGCAGTCGTTCTCTCGCTGCTTACCGGTCTCCTGTTTGGACTTGCACCTTCGCTTGCCGCCTCTCGACCAAATCTCGCTGCTGTATTGCAAGGCAGCGGCGAAGGCACGAACCTTGCAGGGCAAAAACCAGGGTGGTTGCATTTGAATCCACGCAGCCTTTTGGTCGCAGGGCAGGTGGCATTATCGACGGTTTTGCTGATCGGCGCGACGCTGTTGATCGAGAGCTTTGCTCACGTATACCAGGTCGATCCTGGATTTCAGGCTTCCAATCTCCTTACGATGAATCTTACGCCTTCGCCCACGCGATACGACACGGAGCAAAAGAAGGCGGTATTTTACAGTGCGCTTATTGAGCATGTTGAAGCACTTCCCGGCGTCACCAGCGCCGCCACTGCAACAGCACTTCCCATGACTCCGTATCCAATGGCTCAGGTGCAGGTGATCGGCCGGGCCCTTGATAAGCGTCCGCTCGCCATGATTCTGAACATCACGCCGCAATATTTCCGGACTATGAAAATACCGCTCAAGAGGGGCCGCGAGTTTACCGCGCGTGACGACGCGAGTGTGCCGCCGGTTGCCATTATCACTGACAACATGGCACGCCGATTCTGGCCGCAATATCCTGCTGGGCCCGACCCCATCGGTCAACACGTTCTGATTGGCTCGCGTTCTACGCCGACAGAGATCGTCGGCATCGTGGCAGACACCAAGGAGTACAAACTGACTGAGGAAGCGGGGCTGGGAGTCTATCTCTCCTCGGCGCAGCACCCCCCCCAAAATGCCGTGCTGGTTATACGGACCCAAGGTGATCCACTCTCTTTTGTAAACGCGGTTCGCAACCAGATATTGAACATCGACCGCGACCAGCCGGTCTCGGCTGTCGCTTCCATGAATGAAGTTCTGGATGCCTCCGAGGGCCAGCTTCGCGTGATGATGGCATTGTTGGGAATCTTTGCTGCCACTGCAACGATCATCGCGGTTGTCGGGCTTTACGGCGTCATTGCCTATTCGGTGACACAACGGGAAAAAGAAATTGGGATTCGCAAAGCGCTCGGAGCGCATCGTGGAAACATTCTTGCGCTTGTAGTTGGGCATGGATTGCGCCTCGTCTTGAGTGGTTTGTTGCTGGGCATGGGCGGTGCATTTACCCTGACACGGGTACTGCATGGACTGCTCTTTCAGGTGAGCTCTACCGATCCGACGACCTATATCGGCATCGCATTTCTGTTCGTGGCCGTGGCTCTGGCAGCAACGTATTTCCCCGCGCAGCGTGCGGCTGGTATCGACCCGCTGGTTACGCTCCGGGCATGATGAACCTGGCGAAAGTTGAATAGAATTTCTTGTATGTTGGGTAGTGGAAATGGAACGGCTGGAGCGCGTTTAAGAGAGAATCGCCGGCGGGTTGTGCCGTCCAGCAGCACGGTTTCAAACGCCTCTTCGACGGCTTGTGCGCTGCGCGTGACGGCTGGTTGCGTGCGGTTCAGGATTTCTCCGCGCGGCCAAATGTCCCGTACTCGGATACGGTAAGGACGGTTTCGCGTCCTGCGGCGGAGGGGACTTCGGTCTGGCCGGATTTGTCTCCAGTTCTGAAACCTGCTGCTCGATTGCGAGGTAATGCGCTTTTTAGGCGAGCGGTAGATGACAGTCATCTGGCTAAGGCATCATTTTCTATCTAAAACGTCGCACGAGCCAGCTCCGACATAGCTTCTAAGGATCTTCTCTTGTTCTTCGAACCAACGACTTACTTATGGAGTTCTAGGAGTTCCGCTTCTTTCTGTGTTCGCTGACAGTAGTGTGGCGGCCCAGTTCGCAATGACTTGGGCTACGCGGTCCTCTTGTCCGTCATACATGTGATCGGCACCCTGGATCAGAGCAGTATCTACGCGCCTTGGGCCAGCGGGTAACCGTTTGATAGAGGACTTGATCAGTTCCAGATCCTCCTCGTTTCCAACGTCTCCATTTGTCCCCAAAAAGACAAGTAGCGGACACTGAATGCGAGCGACACCAGCATTGGTGCTCAAAGCTCCAAAGAAATCCTTGAATTCGGGAGGCGTGTTGACGATATCCATGAAGGTGGCAGCACTCAAAAAGGGACCTTCCACCAACTCTTCTGTTCGGCCATCAGCAATCAACTGCTTTGCCTTTAAAACCCATTCGGGAGGTGGAACTCTTGTATCGGGATGGACATCCCCTGACGCAAGTACCACACCTGCGACACGGGTATCCTGTGTTTGCCCTTGATAGAGACGAACGGCGTTCGCACCGGCGCTGTGTCCTACGAGAATGACCTGCTTAGAGCCAAGCCCCTCCGCAAAGTTGATCCACGCTGCGATGTCTCGCACCTGTTCGCTGGGAACTCCCCAATACATACCACCGCGGATTCGTTTTTCTCCTCTCCAAGCCTCAATGCTTCCAAGATCGTGCATACGTGTGTTCCCACTAATGACGGTGAAGCCTCGTTTCGCCAGAGCTCTACCGATCGCAAGATATGTCGGCGAATAGAAATTAACACCCGCTCCATGAATCCAAATTACCGCGACTGGCTTGGCGACGTTCTTCGGCGGAGTGAAAAGCGCCCCAACATTCGCGACATCATCTTTGGTCTGAACTTGAACAATTTGCTCTGTAATCTCTCCTGCCTTCCGGTCATTGGCTTGGGCTACATAGCTTTGCCCAATAGACAAGGCTGCACAAAGCATGGCAATGGCACGAGCTGCCTTTTGAATCTGGGCTTTCACACCGTGACGTATCATCGCTCTCCACTGTCTCCCACTTCATTTACGGAGGAGGGGCGTGTAAAGTTCCGCCATTTGTTGAACTTCTCCTGGCCAGCTTTGTTTCGAAACTGGCTTAGATAGAAAACTGGCAGTAAACCAGCCCCAACTTCACCTGCGCCACATCAGCAACGCCTCGGCCAGTTCAGGATCGAGCCGGGACCGGCTTCTGCGATGCCTCCGTCTTGCAGGGGCCGACGTGCTGATCGGTGATCGACTCGACTCGGTGACATGGAGAACAAGATTCTCAAAGTCCACGTCCGACCACCTGAGCGCCAGCAGTTCGCTCACGCGCAGCCCGGTGAGAATGTCGAGAAGCACGGCGATCTTGCCCGGCTCCGTGAGATGTTCGAGCAGAGACTTAATCTGCTCGACATTCAACACCGATCCTGCATTAGGACTCCCGCGTGACATTCAATATTGACATGCGATATCGACAGGCGATACCATGCGACCATGTCGAAGCCAACGGAAATCTTACAAGGGACATTAGACCTGCTGGTGCTTCGTACCCTGGAACTCACTCCATTGCATGGAGTCGGTATTTCCGACCGCATAGAGCAAGTCACTCGCGGTGTATTCGTTGTTGGTCCCGGCTCCCTCTTCCCGGCTTTGCATCGGCTCGCAAGCAAAGGCTGGATCGAAGGGGAGTGGAGCGAACTGGAGAACAAACGCCGAGTTAAGGTCTACAAACTGACGTCATCAGGACGTGCTCAATTATCGAGGGAGAAGGGTAATTGGAAGCGAGTTCTTACTGCTGTCAATCAAGTGCTTGCGGAGGAATCGTAACGTGTTTTGGCCACCCCGTTTGCGCGCTCTTCTCCGGTCGCTCTTTAGACGGCGCGATGCCGAAAGTGACCTCGATACCGAAGTACAAAGCTATTTTGAAACCCTTGTGGACCGCGAGGTTCAGAATGGCGCGCCGCTCGAAGAGGCCCGCCGATTGACACGGGTAAAGTTTGAAGCGCCAGAACGGGTGAAAGAGAAAGTCAGAGAGGCCCGAACCGGCGCAGGAGTTGCATCCGTGGCTCGTGATGTGAAGTATGCTGTGCGTCAACTAAGCCGTAATCCGGGTTTCACGATGGTGGTTATTATCACCTTCGCGCTCGGTGTCGGCGCGACAACGGCCATTTTCAGTGTGGTGAACGGCGTCATACTCAAGCCGCTCTCATATCCCGATTCGGAAAGGCTTATAGAGGTCAAACTCAGTCTTCCTGACGCCACGAATCCCAACTGGGGTTTGTCCAGGGCGGACTACTTCATTTTTCGTGAACAGAATCGTACTTTTCAGGACATCGGCCTCTACACTTTGGGGACAAATTCCGCGGGAGATTCGGTGAACGTCAGTGGGCTGGGGCAACCAGAGCATGTACCAGCTCAAAGCATCACTGCAAGCGTACTTTCGATTCTGGGAGTCACGCCTCTGTTCGGTCGTTCCTTCACGCAGGCAGACAATGAGACCAGCAGCGCGAACACCGTGATGCTTACGTATGGATATTGGCGCAACAAGTTCGGCGGCGATAGGTCAGTACTCGGAAAGACGCTTGATGTAGACGGCACGCCGCGCGTAATTATCGGCGTATTGCCTCGGCAATTCAGCTTCCTGGATAAGACCAAGCTCGCCATGCTTCTACCTATGAAGTTAAGTCGAGCGGAGACTCAGTTGGGAGATTACGATCTGGGCGCGATAGCCCGGCTCAAGCCCGGAGCTTCGCTAGAGCAGGCGAATGCGGATATAGCCCGTATGATTCCCATCATCTTCCGAACTTTCCCTGCACCTCCGGGTGCTGCGGTCCAAGACTTTGAAAATCTCCGGCTCATACCCAACATTCATCCATTGAAGCAGGAAGTGGTCGGTAATATTGCCAAGACTCTCTGGGTACTGATGGGCGGAATTGGCTTGGTGTTGCTCATTGCCTGCGCCAATGTCGCCAACCTGCTTTTACTGAGAACAGATGGTCGTCAGCAGGAGTTGGCAATACGCTCCGCGCTGGGAGCAAGTAGAGGCCGCATCGCTGCTGGATTATTCTCTGAGAGTTTAATTCTAGGAGTCGTTGGAGGATTCTTGGGTCTCGGATTGGCATATGGAGCCGTGCAGATACTGATCGCCAAAGAGCCTGTGGGCCTACCTCGCATCCATGAAATAGGGATAGATGGAAAGATTGTGGTGTTCACGCTGCTTGTTTCCCTGGCTACGAGTTTCCTTTTTGGGTGTGTTCCTGTCTTCAAATATGCGGGTTCTGGCATTGCAATCAGACTACGCGAGGGTGGACGTTCCCTGAGCGAAGGCCGCGACCGGCATCGGTCGCGCGGGGTGCTGGTGATTGTCCAGGTGGCACTGGCACTTGTCCTGTTGATTGGCTCGGGCCTTATGATGCGAACTTTTTATGCTTTGACGAAAGTCAGCCCCGGTTTCTCAGCACCTTCGGAGGTTCAGACATTTCGCGTTTACATTCCCGATTCGCAGATCAAAGACCCTGTGCAAGTGGGCCAAATTGAGGAAGCGATCTCGAATAAGCTTCAGGAGCTTCCTGGCGTCTCCTCAGTAGGGATCTCGGCTGATCTCCCCATGGATGGCGGTGCGAATCTCGAAGGGGTCTTCGTAAGAGATCGCGTCTATACCTCAAGCGAAACGCCGCTTTGCCGGTATGAATATGTCTCGCCTCGTTTTCTCAAAACGCTTGGCACGCCGCTGGTTGCGGGCCGCGATTTCACCTGGAGTGACCTCTATAGCAAAGTCCCGGTGGCCATGGTTTCCGAGCAATTCGCGCGCGAGCATTGGGGAGGTCGTCCCCTAAGTGCTCTCGGCAAGCAAATCCGCGGAGGGCCGAAGGATGAGTGGCATGAGATTGTCGGCGTTGTAGAAAATGTTCACCAAGACGGCGTCGACAAGGAGGCTCTCGCCTCTGTCTATTTACCAATTTTGACAGTGTCGTTCGGAGGCGACTACGCAAGCCGTGATGCGGCTTTCGTTATTCGCAGTTCGCGCGCTGGCTCAGAGGGCTTGATGAATGAAATCAGGCAAGCGGTGCAATCAGTAAATCCCAATCTTCCGTCGGCTGATATGCATACGCTCGAATACTACTACTCGCAGTCGATGGCGCGCACGTCCTTCACTTTCGTGATGCTTGCCTTAGCAGGAGGAATGGCCTTGCTACTTGGTGTCGTGGGGCTTTATGGAGTCATCGCCTATTCCGTATCACGACGCACCCACGAACTTGGCATCCGGATGGCGCTGGGAGCACAGAAGCGCGACGTTCTGGAACTGGTTTTGGTTCAGGGAATGACTTTGACTTTGATTGGAATGGGCATCGGAATTGGGGCAGCATTCGCACTGACACATCTCTTATCGAGCCTGCTCTACGGTGTAAAGCCCACGGACCCGCTGACATTTGGTGCGGTGTCGTTCATCCTCGCGTGTGCGGCTTTGCTCGCCTGCTATTTCCCCGCGAAGCGTGCAGCGAAGGTCGATCCTATAGTGGCTCTGCGATATGAATGATTTGGAGTCTTGAAACATTCGCGGAACGCTGCCGGGAACACCAGAAAGAATGAGGCAATTATCGAAATGAAGATCTGCGCGCGTTCCGTCATGTGCAAAGGTAGAAACGTATTCGCGCATAGCGTCCCTACTGCCAATAGACACAGATTCCTCGCGGCTTTTGCGATCCTCTTTTCTTGCGCCATTTCAGTGTGAAGTCAGGCTGTACCCACAGTTCAAGCGCCTCTCCTCACCGACACGAAGGACCTAGTTCTGCTGAATGTGAAGGCTGAGCCTGTCGAATACAAGGGGAGTAAAGCCGTGCGGCTCATAAACGATTCAGGAAAGGATGGCTTCGCGCTTTTACGTGGTATGGACTTTCAGGACGGAACGATTGAGGCGGATATTTAGGGCAAGAGCGGATGCGTCGCGGTACGAACTTTTCTATCTGCGACCTGGAAACGCCAACTCCGATGACCAGGCTATGCGAAACCACTCGGTGCAATATGTCTCCACACCTGATTTTGACTGGTATAACCTGCGCAGGGAATGGCCGTGGGTCTACTAGGCACATGCGGATTTACAAACAGAGACCTGGACGCACATCAAGATTGAAGTCACAGATCGTTCCGCCAAACTCTATTTGAATGGATCGGAAAGTCCAAGCCTTGTGGTAGACGGTCTCAAAGGGGAGGATCTGCATGGTGGTGTGGCTCTCTGGCCTTACGCAGGCGAGGAAGCATATTTTTCTAATATTCATATCAGTAATTCGCCTCCGTTGCCAGTGAAGAGTGGCTCCGACATTGATGGAAGCTGGCATGTGAAATTCTCGAGCGACGCTGGAACATTTGACGGCATACTTCAACTTCGACGCGAGGGCAAAACCGTAACAGGGACATGGTCTGGAAATCTCGGTAAGAGCCGAGCGGTAAATGGGACATGGCGTGATGGGTACATCGAACTGAATTTCGACGCAGAATGGCCGAGCGGCGGACTCGGTGACCCTGGCAATGCGACAGCTATGCTTGCTGGCTGGATTGATGGCGATACAGTCAGGGGCGCATGCGCGTAGAGGGGCGAGCGGACGGTCGATGGACAGGAACGCGCACAAAGCGGTGAATAACGAGCGATGGTTCGTCTGACTTGGTCTATTCTCGACACGTCGAACATTTGCCGAACAGGCGCAGCACCTTCTCACGGAAATGGCACTGAACATTAGTAAGCCGCTCGATTCGTCCGGTCACGGGCCAACGACTGTTCGGTGAGGCCAAAACAGAACTATATCTCGATCCGCAGCGAAGCTCCCCGTGCGTCTTTGCATGGCGCGTGTGTTCTGTACTACTCGATCAAATCATTATCTATGAATCCGGACTTGTCGGAGGCTTCGCTGTGTGCCCGTCGGGAGGGACCAACAAGACGCTCCCGCTGAGCGGGAGCTACGCAAGAGGGTGGGCAAGACGGGCAGACACAAAAATGCGGAGCCGGTTTTCTGGCCCCGCACAATGCATTCCGATTGGTTCTGTCGTTACGCCGCCGCTCTCTTCGCCGTCTTTGCCGATGCTTTTGCGGGCTGCTTCGGTGTGGCCTTCTTCGCGGTCCTGGCCTTCTCTTTCGCCACGAACTCCTGCTTGACCGTGGCCGTGATTGCGGCCACGTCCACCTTGTAAGACTCGGCGGCTTCGCGTAGAACGTGCGAGGCATTGCCGCGCGAGGCCGTGAGCAAGACGACAGCCTCGACCACGGCGCGGCCCAGGGTGCTTTCGTCGGCGCGGCGAAGAAAGACCGTGAAGAGTTTGCCTACCGATTCGTTCTCTTTGGTCTTCTTGATGCCGTGCTGCTTGGCAAGAATCGCGGCGCGGTTCTCGTCCAGCAGGTTGACCATGCGCTCGGTAACAAATAGCAGATCGCGTTTCATCAGCCGCACCGGGACTGCATCGCCAATCGCTGCCAGTACGCGCAAGCCGGTTGCGTTGGCGATGGCTTCCTCCCTGCGCCGCTTGTCCTGCTCGGCCTTGAACTGCGCCTCGTTCGCGCTTGCGCCGTTGGCCTTCTTCGGGTGATGCACGGGGCAAGCTGGATTGGCACAGACTTTCTGCACCGTGCCAATCTCGCTGCCCTCGGTGACGATGGCATCCGTAGCAAACTTGCACACCTTGAACTCGGGGCGCTTCGCCTCGTCATAGGACTTTGGCTTGTCGTCACGGATGGCGGTGTACTTGTTGCGGGGCAATACCGGGCTGCCTTCCTTCTGCGTTCCATAGGCTGTGCTGATCTGCACAAGCTGCGGCTTGGCGGCAATGGTCTTCGCCACATGCGCCGCGAGTTTCGCTTGGTAGCACTTGGGATCAACACAGCGGTCCCCCTGCTTTCCAAGATCGTCCGAGAAAAGCAGTTTGTTGTGCCCGGTGCGCTTGGGGCAGTCGGAGCAACTGCCCGCCGTGGGAACCAACTGTGCATCGCGCTTGTCAAAGGGCGCGTCTTTCAGAACAAGCAATACATTCGATTCAATCCAGAATTGCAGGTTGCGCACCGGCAAAAGAATCCGCGCGGGCTTCTGACTGCCGCCGTTATAGACTTCCTTGAAACAGGCCGAAAGCGCCTGTTGCTGCTGGTCGGCGGGCAACTTTGCCAATAGCAAAGCATGGCCCACACCGATTTCGTTGGCATAGAAGGCTTCGACCGCTGCGGGCACAAGGTCAATCAATTTCATCCTCGCAGCCACGAAAGACGGCTGTTTGCCAACACGAGCGGCTATCTGCTCGATGCTGTATTTCGGTTCCTCCAACGCCAAAAGCCGCGCAAACCCCTCGGCCTCTTCCATCGGGTGAATCTCGGCGCGAATCAGGTTCTCGACCAATTGCGCTTCGATCACTTCGGCGTCGGACAGGTGGACGATGCGCACCGGCACGGTGGCGGAGTCGGCCATCTGTGCCGCGCGGTAACGCCGCGCACCGGCCACGATCTCGAAACCGCTTTCCGTCAGCGGCCGAACGAGCAAGGGCGACAGCACGCCCTGGCTGCGAATTGACGCTGCCAGTTCTTTGAGAGCCGCATCGTCAAAGACGCGGCGCGGGTTGGTCTTCGATTCGGTGAGTTGAGAGAGTGGAAGGTCGCGGTATTCGGTTGCATTGATAACAGTCGTGGTCATTTTCGTATGCTCCTTTCGAGCGGTTGAATGGTGAAGGCGCGCGGAGCGGGTACACGTCGGGCTTGCAGTCCGCTCCGCAGGGAGCGGATTAGCCACGAATCGACTGGTCCGTAAAGGCTTCGAGAAAACCCTGGTCGCGGATGTTCCTGTCCCACTGCCGCGCGAACGCTTCGTGCTGCTCGTAGAGGCCGGGAAGGAAAACGTAGTTCTCCCCGTTCCGATAGCGCGAGAACTGCTCTAGCCCCAAGTAATCGTTGCGAAAGTACCAAGCCGAGAGTGCAAGGCCGCAGAGCGGCGGTTTCGACAACTCGAAACACATCTCCGGGTCGCGCATCAGGTCGCCGTTCTGCGCTCCGTAGTGGGCAACGGAAATCGAAGGCAGGTTCAGCGGCCCCGGCTCCGGCGTGGCTTCGATCACCAAAGCCATATAGGGCGGGTTCTCGATCTTGAGGTAGAGCGCGGGCCGGTAGCCTCCGGCCCGCTCAAGGATGCGGAGAAGCGTCTGCATTACGCTACCTCCGCGATTGCTTCCACTGACTGCTGGCGGGAGCGCCGCCCCCGCTTGGGTTCGGACGCTGGCTCCGCTGTTGCTTCCGTTTGCGGAAACTCCGTGGACGCATCCTGCGTACCGGACGCCTCCATGGTAATTGCACCGAGAATGACCGCAGAGGTGCGCTGCACGACTTCAAGGCTTTCGGCCAGAAGCGCCGCATTGCCCGCGTACATCTGAATGTAGTCACTCGAAGCCCGGCCCATCTCAAGGCCAATGGCCTGGCCTACGATGAAGGCCACGGCCTCGGCTTCGGTTTCGCGCACGGTGGCGGTAGTCATGGTGCGTCGGTCACTTTTGTGCAAAAGTTCGTGCCCTGCCTCATGGACCAAAGTCACAAACTCCTCGGCCTTGGACTGGCCCGGCAGCAAAGCAATCTTTCCGCCGTAGCTGACGCCGAGCGCGGGCGCGATGTTCTCGGTGTATTCGAGGGCGATATTCTGCGCATCGAGAAACGCAATCAGCCGGTCGCGGTGCTCGCCCACATCGCCGGTAATGTTGTGCTCGAACTCGGGCAGGTCCGCGCCCTCGGTCTGCGCCACATCGAAGACATACACGGCGCGGAAGCCAATCAACACAGGCGCGGGCTTGGCGTTGTCGTCCGGGCTGCTCTTCCGGTCGGCGTCGTCCTTCCTGCGCCGGTGTCCGACCATCGGGGCGAGAATCTGGATGCCCTTCTCGCCGCGTTTCACAAACCTGCCCAACTCCTTCCATGCGTAGAACCCCGCTACTCTGGTCGCTGAAGGGCGTTGTCTGGCGATACTGAGAATGTTCCCGAAAGAATAAGAATGAAATCGGGCCATTGCGGCCAGATACGCGGTCAAGGTTTCGCTCTTGCCCGCCTCAAGCTGCTGGAGCAAAAAGTCTACGGCCTGCTTGATGAGTTGCTGGGTGGGGTTGTCGCGCTGCGTGGTGCGCTGCTGGTAGGGCGATTCGCTCCGGCTGCCGAGCGCCGCATTTTTGCTGTGCGGCGCGGTGGTGGTTGCGGTGTTGGTGCTGGTGTAAGGCATGATGTTCGTTCTCCTGTGCTGCCCGCTGAGGGGCGGAATTTGAAGGAGGGCGTCTGCCTCAACCAAATTTTTTCGTTGAGAGCCCCCGCTTCATGGCTCTTGCGGCGCAGCAGAGGCGCGGAGGGTTCTGTCAATGCCGCGCGCATTTTGCGCGTTCATCGCAGCGCAGCGGAGAGCATTGACAGGTTCCGACCGCCTCTGCCATAAAGCCGCCAGAAGCGGGGGCACTTAACGGAGAAAGAAATTGGGTCTTCTTCCGAATTGCTGTACGCTTGAACGCTCGTAAGGGAGGGCGTTGCGGGAGGGAACAGGCCGTGCGACTTGAGGTCGTTTGAATGATTGTTCAACACGAAAGGAGTGAGCTGAACCTGCGGTTCCGTCCGCAGTAGCCTATCGACATCGGCGTAGCTGGTAACGGCTGGGTCGAAAGCTGTCGAGACAACGTACCTCCGTCTTCGGACAACGAAGAATGCCGTGAGGTGTTCTTTGTCACTGTAAGCGTCAATGCGGTGGGAGGGCCAGGCTGAATGATATGTCCAACACATGTGAACCGCCAAAGGCGCCGCCACCTACGAAGAGCCAAAGACGCTGACAGGCTCTGGCCAAAAGGCAAGCAGCCGGATGCTCCACCGGTCTGTTGGAGCACACGGATACAAAGGCTGCCGGTGTAGAGGCGGGGACTACGTCATTCGTGTCATTCAAACGAAACAAGGTAAGCCCGATGTCCCGCCCCGTTTGGGGCAGGCACTGCCGCGAGGCACGCTATAGGGGCAGCGGGTAGAGGAAGCTGGAGAAAGCGAATGCCGCTCTGTAGCGGAGCGGATAGGGATTGCGACATCATCCTACTGCGAAAGCAGGCTGACTTCCAGTAGGTCGTGGTTGACGAGAGAACTAACAGAATCTTCTCAGGAGGAAATCGCAAATGAATGTGGAGCAATCCATATGTGCAGCCTCCGGCCCGGAGGCACGATGGGAACAAATCGACTGGTCTCAGTGTGAACTCAAGGTCAGGAGACTGCAAGAGCGTATCGTCAAGGCAACACAGGAAGGCCGTCATGGCAAGGTGAAAGCCCTGCAATGGCTGCTGACCCACTCGTTCCACGGTCGAGCTTTGGCCGTGAAACAGGTGACACACAATCAGGGCAAGAATACGCCGGGAGTGGACGGAGCAATCTGGAGCACTTCGGCGTCCAGATACAAAGCCATCGACACACTGCGACGGCGCGGGTATCAGCCGCAACCGCTACGGCGTGTCTATATCCCGAAGGCCAACGGAAAGCTGAGACCGCTCGGCATCCCCACGATGAAGGATCGTGCCATGCAGGCTCTCTACTTGCTGGCGCTTCTTCCAATCGCGGAGACCACGGCCGATCCCAACTCCTATGGTTTTCGACCGAAACGCTCAACCACCGATGCCATCGAGCAGTGCTTCGGAGTGCTGGCTCGCAAGATCGGCCCTCAGTGGGTACTTGAAGGCGATATCCGTGGCTGTTTTGACAACATCAGTCACGCATGGATGCTCACTCATATACCCATCGACAAAGAGGTGCTGAGGAAATGGTTGAAGGCAGGCTTCATGGAAAATCGAATACTGTTTCCCACGGAAGCAGGTACACCGCAGGGCGGAATCATCTCGCCCACGCTGGCGAACCTGACACTGGACGGTTTGGAACGACTGCTCAAGGAGACCTTCCACAGAAAGAAAATCCGAGGACAGTACCACTATCCGAAGGTAAACTTCGTGCGCTATGCCGATGACTTCATCATCACCGGTAGCTCGAAAGAGCAACTAGAGAATGAGGTCAAGCCCTTGGTCGAACAGTTCATGTCCGAACGGGGCCTGCAGCTCTCACCCGAGAAAACCTGCATCACGCATATCGAAAGCGGATTCGACTTTCTGGGGCAGAACTTGCGCAAGTACGGCGGCAAACTCTTGATTACTCCATCCAAGAAGAATATGCACGCCTTCTTGGAGAAAGTGCGTGAAACGATTCGCTCGAATCGAGCCACGAAGCAGGAGCATTTGATCAAGTTGCTCAACCCGATCATCCGTGGTTGGGCATACTATCACCGCCATATTGGGGCAAATTCGGCGTATCGAAAGGTGAGAATGGAAATCTGGTACTCGCTCTGGCGATGGGCAGCGCGGAGACACTCGAACAAGCCTTCAAGCTGGATATTCCATCGGTACTGGGACTGCTACGGGGAAAGCAAGCGGTGCTTTGCAGCACTGATTGGTTCTCACGCACCACGGAAGCGTCCGTATGTCGTTCGGTTGGTTGACCCCACCGAAATCGCCATCCGGCGCTATGTGAAGGTGAAGTCGGACGCCAACCCGTTCGACCCTCAGTGGCGTGGCTACTTCGAGTCTCGCAAGAGATTCAGAGGAGCCCACCCCCGTCGCTGATTCCTTGGGTGATGTGTTCTACCGGCTCCGTTCACATGGGGCTTACACACGGCTTGAGCCGGATGACGGGAAACTGTCACGTCCGGTTCTTAGGGGAGGGAGCGGCAGCAATGTCGCTTCCTTACCCGACCGAATGGATGGGAAGCGGAGAACGCCGGCTTGATCGGCGGTCGAGCGGGGGAAGGGCCGAGCACCCTTCCCGACAAGAAAACAGCCGTTCTTTGAAAAGAGAGAGGCGAGGACCTGTACCACCGATCCGCAGCCGGGTCATCGAGCGAAGCTTCGAGCGGGCCGCCCGCTTTTGCAGCCTCGTCAGGACCACGAGAGGCACATGCGAATCTGGCACACGAACAATTTTGACTGGACAGACTTCCGTGGGATCTAGACTGGTATATCCTTATGTATTGGACAACCATGATCAAGCCGGGTCCACGAAACCTCCGCTAATTGAACGGTGGCTTTCGGTCGACGAATTGGCTGTGTACCTCGGCATTAAGCGCGACACGATCTACAAATGGATCGTCCGCCGTAGAATGCCAGCGCACAAGGTCGGACGGTTGTGGAAATTCCAACGTGAAGAAGTGGACAGATGGGTGAAGAGCGGGGCCGCCCGCGACGCTGAACCTTGATCCGCTGAACTTCTGGTGTCAAATCGTCTCTCGTGCGGGAGCCAATCTCAATCTTTGGAATGAAATGAACGTTCTGGTTCAACCTTATCTCGATGGTCTCGCTGGTGAGCGCTTAAGAAAATTCGCCATTGAAGTCGCTTCCGCGAAGAACTCCGAATTGCGCCAAATGGCGGAGCGTGAGGCTACTTGGGCACATCGATCTCATGCGCTAAATGGGCAGACCCATGCCTATGAAGCAGCGGCGCGCCTGTTGGTGGATCTTCGGCTTCTCAAGTGGAGCGTCCGAGCAGACACCTATGGACTTGAACTCGAGTCACCTCCACATCCACGTCTAGGACTGAGAACGCCGGAAGCTATACGTGATTCCAAGGACGCATTGAGGCGTGAATTGGCCCCAGCTCTGAGCCAACAGTTCAATGATCCAAATGTGCGGCGGTTTATTGACGATCTTGAAAAGCCGCCAGCGGGATCTCGCCGAAAAAGTATCTCTTTACTCATTGCAGATAGCGCTGAGTTGCTGACACGGCTGGACGATGCGCTCAATGCTACCGGGGATTTGCGTTCTGACGCCTTGCGCACAGCGGTGCTGCCCTACCTACAGCTCTTGCCGGGCGAGGGCGACCCAAATCTGCGTGACGAATTCACCGATATTCCGCTTGGGGAGATCTGGCGATATTTCCGGTATACCTGGTCTATCCCTCAGACAGCCATTCCTGGCCGGCAAATGTTCTATTTGGTGCGTGATCGTGCTCATCCATATCACGCAGTCATGGGAATTGCGTGTCTTAGTAATAGCCCTTTGATGTCGCCAGAACGAGATGACGCAATCGGCTGGACGCCAGAAAGATTCCGCGCGCGAATTGAGCGTGCGGCGCTCGCAGGTTCTTCGGAAGATCTCGACTATCTACGACACTATTTGGAAAGATGCTTGGATCGAGCTCTTGAGCAGATTTCGTCTGATGGTCTCGCAACTTCTCGCGAGATCCGCAACCCGGACGAAAGCGTGATTTCCCGTCTGCAACGACAAGCAGATGAATTTTCCAATCGTCGAGAGGATGCTCTTAGAGAAGTCGCCCTTGCCTCCAGCGCCGGAGTTCCTCTAATTCTTACCGAAACAGAAGTGACTGAGTACGATGGTCCACCGGTTTCCCTTGATGTACTGGAATTGGAGGGTAGGCGTGCCCATAGTAACGCCCCCCAGACAGTCGCAAGGCAGCTATTGGTGGCGAAAAAGCGCGCCTTCGAGCTGGCTCGATTGCTGCGTGCACGGCTCATACTTCGTCGGAACTGGGAGTCCTTGGTCGAGCCATCTCGGGTCGAAAAGCTCTTGCTGTCAGATGAGTTCGGCTTTGCGCTCAGTACTGCATTGTTCTCTGCAAAAAGCGACAAAGTGGGTACGAGCATTCTGGAGATCACGACGTGCGGAGCTATTGCTCCATATAATCGCCTCCTGGGTGGTAAGTTGGTCGCACTTCTTCTGTTGAGTCCGGAGGTCGCAGACGACTATCGGATGCGGTACGGGGATCGCGCATCCATTATCAGCTCGCAATTGAAGAATAAAGAGCACAAGAAGGACTGCACTCTCGCGTGGCTTAACACTACAAGTCTTTACTCGATGGGAAGTAGCCAGTACGAAAGGCTACGTTTGCCCGCTGGCATAATATCCACCGAACAGTCAACGATCGACTTCAAGCACATAGGCGACACCGTGGGTTATGGTACGGTGCAGTTTTCTGACGCCACTGCAGACGCAGTTCAGGCAGCCCTTGAAGAACGACATCAGTTTCGATCGATAAACAGCATCTTTGGTGAGGGATTCAGTCCGAAATTCCGTAAGTTCCGCGATGGTATGGCCCTATTGGGGTTCAACCCAACCATACTAATGCGCCATGACCAGCAGCGCCGTGTTTACGCGGCGCCGATCTGGCCAGAAGCAGATTCCTTTCTTCGTAATGAAGAGACCGTCGTACCTGACTATGTTCGAGACCCCTCTGCGTTTCGAAGCGCTACTGAGCGAATCGCAGAGTTCTGGCGATGCCGATGGTTAGCTAGCCGACTGAACCATGCGCCGACAGTTGAGGCACTACGCGCATGCGGCACTTGGACTCTTAGCGACGAAATAGGCCACCTTCCTCAGGTAACCAACACCATGAAATCCAGTTCGAGAAGTCGGAAGAATCCTGTCAGTCAAGTATCATCAGACAGCTCCTCAACGTTGGATAATGGAGATACTGGTGATTTAGTACGCTTCTGGAAAGAACTTGCGCAAGCCGGTCCTGAAGTGTGCGCAGATGAATTGACGGAGGATCAACTCCGACGGCTACACGTCAAACAGGGACTTGACGAATTCCTCCTCGATCGCGTGAAGCAGGGCTACAGCATCGTTTTGACCGGTAACGCAGGGGATGGCAAGACTCATGTGCTTAGGCGACTTGAGCCTGAACTCAAACGCCTCGGCGCAAAAGTAGAGCTGGATGCTACTGCAGCGATGCGCCCTGATGACGTTAGCCCAATCATTCGCGCTTGGAAAAGGGCTAAGCATTACTGCATTGCAGCTAATGAGTATCCGCTGTACCTGCTCAGAACCACAGGCAAGGGATTCTCTCAGATAGATGAAGTTAACCGTCAATGTACTCAACGGTTAGCCTATGGTGCTGAGATCGATAAGAGCGAGGCACCGCGAGAGAAGGTGTTGGTTGTTGACCTCAGCTTGCGCAACCCTTTCAATGCAGGTTTTGCTGGCCCACTACTCGATACTCTCTTGGCAGACCCGGGTGTGCAATCGCTTGCGGCATCCGAAATAGACAGCGACCTAGCTTGGAATGTTCGCCACCTTTCTAATAAGGAGGTCCGGCGGAAGCTTCTAGCTTTGTTCGCAAGGCTTGCAGAGTCAGGTCATCGCGCAACCGTTCGGGAGCTTTGGATATGGATTACGAGAAGCGTTTTTGGGAACGGGACAGAAGACAACAAGCCGCTTCAGTCCCCCGGGCGCTGGTATTCAAGCAGACTATTTGAAAATGACGATCGATTTGCTATAAGTCACCTTCTGCGTAGCCTTGCGGATCCCGCGGCGCATAGCCACCCTCGGTGGGACCTCCGGCTTGAGTCGGGATCGATCAGTGACGGGTGGGAAGTCGACGGATCTCCCGTCCTCTTGCGGATGGATTCAGATAATTTTGTCGCTGTAAAGCGCAGGTTTTATTTCGAGCATTCATCCGGCGAGGAAGCATTCAAGCTTGGGGGTTCACAATCAGAAATGTTTTTAAACGCCCTCAAGCCCTCTTTTTCGTTAGAAGACGGATTCAAGCAGACCCTGATTGAAGCTATCAACCGAGCGTATTGCCCGGTTCTGTTTCCGGAAATGAGTACGCGACTATACCTTTGGGTTGGTCATCGCTACCAGGAACAACCATCGCATGGCTATGTTGCAAATCAGAGTATTGGCGATTATGAGCTAGAGCTACTCCGTCCCCGCCTCCCTCAGCGGCTTGCAGGAGCGTTTGATTATCGGCCAGATCATCTATTGTTGCGATACCGCCATGCAGGAGATGCTAATGTCTCTCTTCGCGTTGACTACATGCTCTATTGCGCACTCGAAAAGCTTCGCCAAGGTCTTCCTCGGCAACTGCTGCCAGACCGGGATGTTAATCGTCTCGATTCTTTCATTGAGCAGCTCAGACGGATCGAGGTAAGAAGGGAGCGGAAATTCTTCATCCACAACCATGACGACCGCACAGCAGCTCAGGTCACACTCTCTTCAGACTATCGGCGCTATGAATCTGTGAGGAAGCCATGAACAGTAGGGATGTGGCACGTATGTATGGCAACGCTTTCGGGTTTAATACGGATCGGCGAATGAAGCCTATTCATCTCGCGACAGGTTTCTTCGTGGCCCTCCTCGGACGACAAAGTGAGCAGCAACTTCTAAACAAGACTGTTGCCTACTCGGCAGGAAAAAGCCTTGAGGGGGATTATGCTCTTCCGCAGCTACATGCGTTGCTGCTCCAGGAAGATAAGATCTCGCCGGCAATCGACTTAGCCCTCCTTCAGATATTGCGTAAACAGCTGCGATGCCTTGCGAATAACGATGAGGCAGTTTATCCGCTTTATACAGCACATGGTGGGTTTGGATGTGACTACACAACTGCATCCGCGGATATATTGACAAGGACGAAGGACAATGACGGATACTCCGGCTTCTTCATCTTCTCTGTTTTTGATCAATCTCCAACAGGAAAAGCAATTTTAGAAACCGCTCGTACCTGGCTGACACAAAACGATTCCACATGGCATCTGGCAATGACGCCCTTGCTGGAGAACAACACTATTGATGAGGATAATGAAGCCAAATATGAGAACAAAGGCTTCGGAGAGCTCGACAACAGACGAGTCAAGAGAGTTGCCAAAAAGATGGCTCCGCAAACAGATGCAGTGATGACTCTTTGTCGAAGTGCTGACATTTTGATGGCGCCTGAAACCAAGCTCAGGGTGCTGATTGTGGGACTATCCCTGTGGCTCTTCCGTTATTTGGTTATTGAGGGATTTGAGAAGCCCGACAGCGTCGGTATCGCTCTTGTTGACATGCTAGGAGATAGTTCATCAAAGATGCGCTCTCAGAGTCGATGGTCGTTCGCTCGGATTCGTGAAGGGCTTATCGATGCTTTCGCCCGTTTCCACGCGTTGGGGCGCTTCGACGATTGTGAGGATGTCTGGAAGCACATTCAAACGCAAATGGGAGGGCGTCCAAAGTTTGAGGAATTCTATCGAGAATTGACGGTGCGAAGCGGATTAGCTCAGCCACGGTCTGGTCGAATTGCGGCAAAGCACTTTGAACTCCAGCCAGAGACTCTACGTGTGGTCATCATGTCCGTGCTGGGTGTAGAAGAAGGAATGATTCCAATCACGGAACTTCTGGAGCGCGTATTCCGCGTATGGGGTCTATGCTTCGGTGGGCGACCGGCTGATGGGCGACTGTTGACGCAGCTTGGATACACAGGTCTAGACCAAGATCAGGATCTAACCCCAAATTTTGAAGCTCTCACTAGCTTGCTCTCGGATCTGGGGCTTGCGACACGTTATTCGGACGGTCTAGTGATGTGCCATGCAAAGGACGCTTTCTAACAGATGACTCGCGAAGAACTTGCATCCGCAGCGCTCGCCTCTTGGACAATCGCGGCCCTAACTACAGGGTCTCGCGCAATCGGTCGGCAGGAATTGCCGGATATGGATGTGCCCGCATTTATCAGGGCGTTTGCAGAATTGAATGGCCGGCAGAGCGGTCTTTCGCTCGCTCTGGTTGGATTTCGTGTAGAGCAAGCGAAGTTAACTCAGATCGCTAATCGAGAGGCGCCGGGGATTTTTGCCCATGTTGCGACGGACCTTCACAGTGCCGCAGGCTGGCGCAATAGCCGAAAAAAGCATCCCATACTGATTGCATATGCGCGTGGGCGCGTTTCTGGTGTCAACACACTCCGGCATCTGGAACAGGCTTCTTCTCGGTCATTGACGACCACGCTTCTGGATTGGGCCAGGACCCGCCGCGAGTTCACGGGCACTCCGGCGCACGTCCGGCTTCTCGACGCACTACGTATTCTATTTGGGACGGAGGACCTCTTTTCCTTCGAGCAAGTACGAGCATTTCTCGAAGCATGGAGCCACGACAAGACCGGGAACGCTCCACGACGTGCGATCTCGTCTCTGGGTCTTTTTTCCGATCCTAATTTATTTTCAGATGCAGGCCAGATTGGTCAGCGATTGTCGGAGAACATCGGCGTCATAACGCAGCTGAGAGATCGGACGCCGGGGCAGATGGAAGCTATCCGAAAGCGGCTTCAGAAAGGGCGTAAGACTAAGTTATTGAAGCTCTATGACAAGCTTCAGTCACTTAGGCGCAATCCGGATGCAGCGGCTCTTGCCGAGGTGGCGCTGGATGATGCCTTGCTCGTTTTACGCCCTAAGGTGGACAAAGCTCAAAATGTCCCAGACGAAGATGCAACTGGATCTTCTGACCAAGTACGAGCCTTGGACCCGAAGAGAATACAGAGAGCGTGCGCTGATGCGCTACTCGCAAATCGCGAAGAAGAATTGCAACATAACGCGGACCACCTTAGCAAAGCTCTTCACGAAGTCTTGGACGCTGGCGATACCGGCGGAGATGACACATGGGCTTGTACTATAGAGGTCGGTGGCGAATCTGCGCCTGCTGAGGGTAGTATTGATCGAAAGTTCGTAACTTGGGTTCATCAGTTCTGTAGAGAGGACATATGGGGCGGTCTCGTTGAGACTCAGATTCCGGATCTTCGGAAAGCGCTTGAGGACTTTGATGGTCCGACGACATTCTATCTGCGTCCCGATGCCCTACTGCACGTTAGGAACGAAGAATATTCGATGTCGCGGTTACTCGCTGGCTGGGACGAGGACCTCGCTAAGTTAGGCAGACCGGCACCCGGTGTGAAGAATCTCTGGTCCCAATTCAACGAATTGCGTCAAAAGCTCTTATCCAGTTTAGATGAGCTTACTCATTTTCCTCTGGAATGGTTCTCAGGAAAGCTCGCAGTAACAGAGAACGCCGAGAAGTACCTGCGTGTAAGCGGTGAACTCTTTCGCGCTGTCAGTGACAATTACGGCGCAATGTATCAAGAGAGTCCAGATTGGGCTAGAAGTACGATCGACGGATTGATGGCTTTGGACGTCGTGCAGGTTCGCGTTGCAATGCCCGAAGGGAAAATGGCTTGCAAGGCGGTCTTGCTCCCTACACACCCCTTACACCTCTGGCGTTATTGGCGCCTAAGCCGAATTCTGCGCGGCTTGGGAAAAGAGATTTGCGAAGAAGATAAGACCGCAATCATAAAGGAAGCTTCTGAAGCGATCCAGTTTCTTAGCGTAATTTATGCGAGTCCTTTGCCGGATGGAAAAGGCGCAGGGCAAGTTTTGCCAGTTGCCAATGATTTAAACAGGCTAGCGACCTTTGAAAACCTACATAACGCATATAGCGGTGCTGATGGTCAAGACACGCTTCTCTACGCCATTGAGCGATTTGCAGCAATTAATCGTCTGCACGTTAATCCTTTGCGTTTAGTGTTAATCAATCCTCCGCGTCCTAGCTCTCTTCTCATCGATTTGATTACGAAGCTCCTTGATGGTCGGAGGAAGAATTTTCTTCCGCGGTTGCGGGTCGAAATCCTTGGAACTCCGCAGCAGTCAGCTAGACTTCAGCAGGCGCTTCTCTTCGAGACTCGTGAACGGGAAATCATAGAAGACAAATTGGCCAACGGACGTTTAGAGCTCTCAGTGGACCGCAACCCGCGACTGCTTAAACAACTGCTCTCCGAGCTCTCATCGAATCCCGCTCACATCGTGGCAGTTTTCGACGAAGCTCCAGTAAACATTCGCCGGGGCGGAGCCGGACTCAAACTGCCGATGAGTCCATTCTGCGTTCGGAGAAAGGTTCGCTTTCAGAGCCGGTGGAACGAGTTGCGACTAGAGGTAACCGCTGGGGATCCGCCATTCTATGAATTCTTGGAGCTGGTTAAGCAGGCGGAGGGTACGGAAGGTGAAGGAACACTATACGCATGGCCAGAAGCGGAAGGCCTTAAGGATGCTGTTGATAGCGTATTGGCATCCGATGAATTCGGAGCACAGTGGTTCTTTTTAGCAGATCGAGCTTTGCCGGACGAAGGCGAAATGCTTTCACAGAGGCTTCTAAGACGACGCGAAGGGCAGCGTCAAGTCCTCTTGGCAGCACGTGACTATGTCCCACTGGAGCGATTGATTCGTCCTGCATTCGAAGATGAGGCTCCAAATCTGCTTGTTCCGTCACGGGATCTGCAAAACCTTCTCGGCGAGGGCGCTCATCTCATCGGGGCTGGATTAATTGATCTCGCAAAATCTGACGGCAAAATTGTGCCGGCCAGAGCGATTGGCTTGGTCGGAGCTCTGGTTGCAGCTCGTGCATATCGACATGAGCACCCAAACGCTTTGCTGGTTTCAACAGATTCCCAGCTGGCGAGAACCTGGTTGCGGTTGGGAACTCAAGGCGAACGTTGTGACTTCTTCGCAATCAGAGCAGAAGGTGAACATCTATTGGCCGAGTGCGTTGAGGTCAAGACGGCAAAGGGAAAGCCGCGGAAGCCAGGTGATCTTGAGATTGAAGCGGCCCGGCAGCAACTTGTTGCGACCATAGGAGCAGTCCGAGAAGGATTAGGGGACTCCACGTTGGCCGAGGCAACTGGCCACTATCTAGCTGCGCCCCGTAATGAAATGCTCAAGGAAGTCCTTGTCCAGGGATCGATGGCACGGTATACATCAAGGGAGCTACGCGCCATATGGGCAGATTGGCTGGAACGTCTGTTTGGCCAAAAACCGGAGATGCCGGAACTCCGCGGGCTGGTTATTCATGTAGCACTAGGTAGTGCTGAGTCAACGAAGCCCGAGATCATTTCTGAAGACCCTCAGATATCACTCAAACATATCACTGAGGCTGAAATTCAAGCGTTGTTGTCGGGGGGAAGGATCTCAAAAGTTGAGGCAACGGAAGATGTAGATCAAGTGATCTATCAGAGTGATAACTCCCCAAAGCCCGATCAGCCGAACGAGCAGTCAGAACGACACTATGAGACCGCTAGTGGCAATGTTCAGTCCATTTCTAAATCGAGCGAACCTTCAGAGGATTCGTCGAAACTTTCGACATCGACGGGTGTGATCCTCGGTACCACCGACGCAGGCGCATCTGTATCGTGGTTGCCAAGTATCACGGGCAATCCGCATATGATGATAGCGGGTCTCCCTGGAATGGGAAAGACCACTTGTTTGGTAAACATCTGCCACCAACTCGCGGCTCAAGGTATAACGCCGATTGTGTTTTCTTACCACGACGACATCGACGAGGAGCTTGCCAAATGGTTTCCCTCGATCCATTTCGTTGATTGCAGCAACCTCGGATTCAATCCTATGCGCGTGGCTTCCGGCCAAGTCCATGGACACCTTGAGAACGCTGGGCAACTGCGGGACATTTTCGCAGCCATTTTTCCGGAGTTGGGAGATTTACAGCGAGAATCAATTAGAACAGCGCTCAAGTCAACATATGAGGCTAAGGGTTGGGGGAAAGCTAGTCGCAGGAAAGGGGATCCACCCGTCCCTGAATTTGCGGCATTTTTGGCGTTGCTGCAGAACATCAGGAAACCAGACGCGGGTATACGTGCAGTCCTTGCGCGACTCGGAGAACTCAATGATTATGGCTTTTTCACCGCCGCTAATGAGAGTCAGAGTCTGCTCGAATCTAGAGATCCAGTTGTGCTCCAGATTCACCGCACCAACAATGACGCCGTACAGAGGGCCTACGCCTCCTTCGCGTTCTATCGGATATATCAGGACATGTTCGCACGAGGACGCCAAAACAATCTTACTCACGCCATCATTTTCGACGAGGCTCACAAGGCAAGCCGATTGAAGCTGATTCCGACCATGGCGAAGGAGTGCCGTAAATTTGGACTAGCACTGGTCTTAGCGTCGCAAGAATCGCGCGACTTCGATCCAAGTCTCTTCACAGCTGTAGCGAACTACCTGATTCTTCGCGTAACGGAGGACACCGCTCGGCATCTGTCGAAGAACATTGTGGCGTCCGATAGGCAGCGGGCGGTCACAGATCGTTTCAAACAGCTTCCCAAGTACGATGCCCTGTGGCTGTGTGAGGGGCGCAAGTCTCCGATCCAGGTTCACCTTCGCAGCCTGGATGCCTTGCCAAACATTGCACCTAATGCCAAGGACTGACAAATGCGGATTCGCGCTTTCGGACACATCATTCGAGAAGGGGTAACCCACTTGGTCAGGATGGCAAATGAATCTGGTGCCTGAAAGACGTTTGAAATCTGAGTACCGACAACTGCGACGCAGCCCAAGAGGTCAACACCGTATTCTGAAGAAGCTATCCGTTCAAAGGGTTCTATTCCGGCACGAGACGTGTAAAACCGAAAACTACACGAAGATGGGCGGTACGAGACATGAGCAATCCAACGCACCTAGACGAATTGAAGGACGAGCTCAGCAGTCTGCTGAAACAGGAGCCGACAGACTTCCAAAACATTCTTCGCGTTACAGCCGAAATAGCCAAAGAAGAAACCTCCGTTGTGCGCTTCACCACTGATGCTGCGATGGTTCGGCGGCTCGGCAGAGAGCTGGTAGCAAAACAGGAGACAGCACTCGCCGAGTTGGTGAAGAACTCATACGACGCTGATGCCAGTCATTGCACCGTGACGCTTGAAGCTGGTCCGAGTGGTGGATCAATGCAGATCATTGATAACGGCAGCGGGATGTCGCGTTCAGATCTTGAGAACGGCTTCATGCGGTTAGCTAGCGACGCAAAAGTCAAAAGTCCGGTCTCCACAAAGTACCTGAGGTCTCGCGCGGGCAAGAAAGGGATCGGTAGATTCGCGACGGAACGATTGGGGCGTCAACTTACCATTGTCACGCAGACGGAAGCAGAAGACCATGCCTGGACCGTCACGATCGACTGGACAGCTTTCAAACAGGGCGAGGATCTCAACCTAATTGCGAATACGATTGTTCAAGCACCGAAGGAGTGTCCAAATGGAACCCGGCTGACAATCAAAAAGCTCAATGACACATGGAGCGATGCAGAACTTCGGCGAGTTTACCGATATCTCTCCACGCTTTTGCAGCCTGTTGTCGAAGACGTTCAGTCGGGAAGCGTGTCGACCGATCCAGGTTTTGTAGTTCAGTTAGTGCGTAGTGGCGAGAATACAGAGGAACCTCAAACGGTCGTAAACGCTGACACTGAAATCCTTGGCCATGCTCTGGCTGTGATTGACGCAGAAATCGATTCAACAGGGAAAACAACATGGTCGCTTTCGTGTCCTCGGTTTGATATCTCCATTAAGGAGGAACCTATAGGTCTTGATCGCGACCGCCCCGCACTCCTCCCGGAAGCCAAGAATGTGAAGTTGAAAGCCCATTACTTTATTCGCCTACAAGAATTTCTCGGGCACTCCTTGGGCTTCATCAGGGACCAATTGGATGAGTATGGCGGAATTCGACTTTATCGCAACGGCTACCGGGTTCCGCCCTACGGCGACAAGGGTAATGACTGGTTGCAATTGGACCGCAAGCGCTCCAGAACGTGGGCGCCGATCAATAGCAAGGCTTTCATAGGTTTCGTGGCTCTAACGGATCCAATCGGAGATAGTTTTGAAGAAACCTCGTCGCGCGAGGGGCTTATTGAGACTGAAGCTTTCCGAGACACGCGGAATGTGATTTCAGCTGTTTTGGAGGCCGCAGTTCTTCGCATTGAGAGTGTGCGTGGCATCGGTCCAAAGCGAAACACGAGCAGGGATGAGTCGAGTGGAGAACGCGCAGCAGCTGAGACAGAAGCCGCTGCAGCAGAGCTCGAAGAAGCGATGCAGGATTCAGCTGTGAGCGACGCCGTTGCTCCAGCCGACCGCGATCGCCTAGTTAGCGCTGTGTCACGAGCAGCTGAAGCCGCGCGACTAACTGCAGAAGTTGCCCGTGAGCGTGATGACCTCCTTAAGGAGTTAAATCTGCTTCGTATCCTTGCCAGCATGGGGCTTACAATCGCCGAGTTTACCCATGATTTTTCGCACTTTGCTCAGACGATGGAACTCAGCGTCCTCGCGATCAAGCGCGCGGCCGAAACTTCGGCAGAGGCGCTCGACGCGAGCCTTGCCCGTTTTGATAGCCAATTCCGGCTTGTAAGAGCATATACCTCGCATTTCGGCAACATGATGACAAGCAATGCCAGCCGAGACTTACAGCCCATCGACCTCTATGCTTTTGCGCGCACGTTTCGTGAAGACATGAAGGCTCTGTTTGATAGACGAGGATATGAATTTGTCGTGGAACGGCCCATCGAATATGACATCTACACAACAAAAATGCATCCTTCTGAATGGTCATCTATTCTTTTAAATCTTTTGACGAATGCGATTAAAGCTGCAAAGCGCGCGCAGCGCCAAGGAAAGTTTCTCATCCGGGTTGGCACTGCCGGTGCGGGATCTGTGTTTTTGGAGTTTTGTGACAACGGGGACGGAATTCCCAAGGAGAATTGGAGCCGGGTGTTCGATGCTTTTTTCACGACTACCGGGGGGGCGGCGGCGCAGGCTTCCGATATAGCTCAGGTGCTTGGAACCGGTCTGGGGCTGAAGATTGCCGCTGATATCGTACACTCGGTGAACGGAAGCGTTGAGGTTGTGGATCCACCGGAATCCTACGCCACTTGCATCCGGCTGACCGTGCCCGCAGGCTCTCCAGAATTGACTGGACAAGGAGAAGCATGATCAAAACCTATCTCCTTATTGATGATGAGGCGGACAGTGCGGTATCTGTCGCGCTTCATGCTGAGCAACTGAGTGCGGCATCGAGTGGGACCCTAAAGATCAATGTGCGTAATCCAGGTTCGATGCAAGATATTCTTCAATTCGTTGCGACTTCTAAGCCAGACGGACTTCTATTGGATGTCGCATTCGTCAATTCTGTGACTGCTGATGGTGCGCCAATTCCATATGACGGTATCTCGCTCGCGCAGCAGATTCGAACATTGCAGACGCGAGGTCTTCACCAGCAGGGTACGAATTTCCCTGAGTTCCCGATCATTCGCTTTTCTCAGCCAGATGTGATCAAACAGTACATTACTGGAGACACCACAAGCGAAGACCTCTTCGACGCGGAGATTGACAAACCGGATATCATTGCCAATCCTGAACAACCGGCAAGACTTGCATTCAGTATCGCCGCGGATTATCCCAAGTTAAGCGCTTATGCGCGCAAAGAGGCAACCGACGAGATTTTGGCTCAGATGTTGGGCTGCCCTACGGACTTCCTCACTCGTATCGGCGCCCGCGCCCTGCTTGGACTGAGACGAGATGGCGCCCCGACTCATGTTCTATCGCGGTATCTGACGAGCACGCTTCTTGGACGCTCTGGGCCGCTGATCGATGAGTCCCTCTTGGCAGTCCGGCTGGGAGTTGACCGCATTTCTTCAAATGATTGGCCTGCTCTTCGAAATAGTTTGAAAAATGCCGCCTACACGGGCGTTTTCGGATATGGATATCCGCGGTGGTGGATGCCCCTAGTGCTCGATTGGTGGGATTCGGATGTCAATTCAGAATCGGCCCCCTCCCGACTTGACGCGAAGGAACGTGTCAGCCAAATTTCCGAAAGAACTAACCTTCACGGTCTTACCCCGCTTCCTGAAGATCCGTTTAGTCCAGGCAAGCGATTCTGGCATCTCTGTTCGCGATCGAATCGCCCAGTTGACCCAGCATTCGGGTTTCCGTTGATGCCAAAGTGGGGCCAGGAACCCTGGCAGGATGTTGATTATCTCTGTTTGGAGGAAGCCAGACGTGATCGGCTGAACCCACGGCTTGCGGGCACTGAACGAAAGCGCCTCGCATCCATGCGGGAGGTCTAGAACTTCATGAGGACGCGAGAATTCTGGGCCGCATTTGACCAATATCGGGACGAACGTGCCGATGAACTATTCGAAATGGCATCCACCCTTTCCGACGTAGGTCTGAGTCCTGACGCCGCGCCGATCAGTCAGGCGGCTAGCCAGTGTCGTTCGGCGATTAAAGTTGCGGCGTCTAACCAACCAGATGCAGGTCGCGAATATTGGGGATACCAGATCGACGGTTTAAAGATCAATTTGGAAGATCAACGGCACCTCCGCCCGCGTTCGACCGTAATGGAAGGCGCGAGAGGGGTACTCACGATAACCGTCCACGAATATGTACCTCAGAATGAGCATGAAATCGGCGACAGTTACGCACTTTTAAGACAATTCAATACCGACTTTTATGTCGATGCTGTTCAGATTATCGAAGATCGTGAGCATCCAGTGCGCGCCGCATGGCACCTTGATACCCACCTCTACTCCACAACAGTAAGCCGTTCGGCACATCCGCGTTTTCATTTCCAAATTGGCGGCGAACGACTAGACGAGATAGACGATCGAATCCGAGGAGTTCTTGTACCGGAGGCACCCAGGATCCCATGTGCGCCGTTTGAAGCAATTTGCTTTTGGCAACTTGCTTTGGCCCACTTCGGCGGTTTAATCTGGCCCACCCTTGGAACGTTGATGTTTAGAGGGTAGTGTTCGGTTCTGCTGGAGCGGAGCCCGTAGGGCGAAGCGGAAGCAGAACCGAACGGCGATGCCTCCAGGGTTACACTTTTCGTTTCTTCCCCAGCGTTCTGCGGAAGCGATATGACTCAGCGCCGGTCTCGATGATGTGGGCTTGGTCGGTGAGCCGGTCGAGGACAGCTTTGCATAGCCGGGCGTTGGTAAATACCTGTGGCCATTCCGAGAACGGCAGGTTGGTGGTCACTATCACGGCGGCTTTTTCGGCACGTTCAGCGATAACCTGGAAGAGTAGTTCGGCCGCCACCTCGGCGAGCGGGACGTAGCCCAGCTCATCGATGACGATCAACTCTACGGTGGCCCACCGTTTCAGCATGCGAGTGAGACTCTGTTCACGTTGTGCCTCGACGAGCTGGTTTACCAGCGCAGCCGCGGTGGTGAAGCGGACGCGCTTCCGCTGCCGACATGCGGCGATCGCCAGTCCCGTTGCCAGATGGGTTTTTCCGGTGCCGGGTTCACCAACCAGAAGCACCGGTTCGGCACGTTCGAGATAGCCGCCTTCTGACAGGGTGCGGATGCGCGAAGCCGGGATGTGCGGCGACTGTGCGAAGTCGAAATCCTCCAGCGTCTTCATCCGCGGCAAGTGGGCATCCTTGAGGCGCAGTTCGATCGAGCGCCGTTCACGGTCTTCGACCTCGGCTTGGAGTAGTGCTTCCAGGTAGTGGAGATGCGAGTGGTTCTGCTTGCTCGCTTCTTCAGCCAACGACGCGAACTGCGTACCGATCGAGGAGAGGCGGAGCGTTTTGCAGTGCTGTGCGATGCTTGCGGCTTCCATGCTCATGCCTGCACCCCGTTGATCCCGGCGGAGAGCAACTGGTTGTACTCGATCATCGTAGGCAACGGACGTTCGTATGCGGCAAGCACGCCGATTTCGATCGTCTCCTGGGCAACATGTTGCAACTGGTCAGCCATGAGGAGATGGCGAATCGCGGCCACGTCCGTGCAGCCCAGTTCAAGCGCCTGGACAACTGTGGCTTCCAGCTTCGCATGACCGAACTCACGGCCCATGCGGACCACCGCCACCATGGCCCGTGCTCCGGACTGGCGCCCCTGCTTACCAGCCATTAGTTCCCAGAGCCGGTCATAGCTCTCCGGCCATCGTCCCTGTGCTCGCCACTCGGCCAGCGGCTTGGAGCCGCGCAACGCACCGGGCTTGCGTTCCAGCACATCGAGATAGTGTTCTAGATCGAGGATCTGCCGGGCACGATCATAGCTGCGCTCATGCTGAGCGACGCGCACGCCGTTATGGTGGAACTCAACAACGCTGGAATAGACACGAGCCTCGACAACAGTTCCCGGCTTCAGCGGCACGGAGTAGAAGTTCGTGCGGACCTTCGCGCAGCCGGCCTGATCAACCCGCGGGAAGCTCGCCTCAGCCAAGTCGAAGTCTTCCGCTGGAAGCGGTAACAGATGCTCCTTCTCGATAAGCAGCAACGCACCGACACTCTCCGTGCGGCCTGCCACCATGCGGTTCTCATCGCGACGGCAGTCTGCGGACAGCTTCGCGTTCAGATCGGCAAGATCTCTGGCTGCCGGTACAGGCACCCAGTGGTTACGGCGGAAGTAGCCTACTTCGCCCTCCACGCCGCCCTTTTCATGGCCTTCGCCGGGAGTGCAGAAGCTGGCCTCGTACTGCCAGTGTGAGCGAAAAGCGATGAAGCGGACTGTCATCTCCCGCTCATAGCCGCGCAGTATCTTCTTCACTGCGCTTGAAAGGTTATCGTAGCGAAGCTTGCGAAATACGCCGCCGAAGTAATGGAACGCCAGCTCATGCGCTTCCAGAAATGCCTGCTGCGTGGCCCGCAAATAAGCACGATGATAGGCCGCACCGCTGGCCATCGAACGCATCGAGAATACCTGCAGCTTGATCCGCTCGCCATCCAGATCGGCATAAGCTTCGTACCAGTCAATCTGGACCTCGACGCCAAACTCGTAGCTCTGCGGCACAAAAGTCTCGCGACGCCCGAGGCCCTGCTCCTGCTTCCGCCGCTCCACATACTGGCGAACTGTCCGCTCTGCTGCCGTGCATCCCGGCACCTCCAAACGTATCCGTTCCCAAATGCGCTTCGCCGTGTGCCTCTGCTTGCGCGGCGCCTTGCGATCGGCTTCCAGAACCGCGTCGATGAATGCCGCTGCCGGTCCAATCTTCAAATGAGGGCGCACGGTCTTCTTACGTCGAGCCGGCAACGCACTTCGAACTGCCTCACGCACGGTGCGCCGATGTACACCCAGCTTCTGCGCCACACCGATAATCGAACCCGCCCCAAACTCATACTCCCGGCGAATCTGCTCGTAAAGTTCCACCTTGGTTCTCCAGTCCAACTCCCGCCCCCGTCCTAAGCTCGCGCTCAGTACAGACTAGGAGTTCGCTCTGTCCAAGGGGTGGGCCAAAACAAACCGCCGAAGTGGGCCACTTCATGATGCCGGAATCACAATTCTCGCGGTTGATTTCGTGTTGTCCCAGTATTGCGGGGAAATGTGGGATCTGCTTAGAGAAGACAGACCAAGTTACACTCGATTACGTAAAGTTCCGATGCAGCGTTTTTGGTCCCCTTACTTCCGCACACTAGCCGACTGCATTGACGGTCTCGACACCGATCCGGGGGGCGGGTCTGCTTGCGGTTTGATTCCCAACATTTTTAGCGTTCGAAACTAGCGGCCACGGCACTATAGAACCTTTACAGCCGATCTGCGGCATCATCGTGTGGTCAATGCGACTTTAAGCGGTACTAGAGTCGCACTTCGCTAGACCGTCCTTGAAATTATTTAAAGACCTGTGGATCATTTCATTTGAGACAACAAATTCATCCAATACGGTCTGATAGAAATGGCATGCCGAATGGCAGACCATGAGAAGAGCATTGCCTACTGCCATAACCGGTGTAGTCTTTTCGCGGTGATGATCGAACAATAAGCGACCTCCCTTCCCATTACTTATGAATCGGGTAGGGCTTCCCTGGGCCAGCCTACTTGTTGAGTAGTAGATCGGGAGGAGATATTCCATTTCGACTGCTTGTGCGAGTGTCTCCACGTCATGGTCGTGCCATGAAATCTTGTTTTGATAACCGGAACGGAGTTTCTCAAATTTCTTCTTTTGGTCGTCGCGTATCACCTTCACTATTTCGGGGTAAAGTCCGTCTTCCGTCGGTGGCTCACACCCGCAATGGTCTTGATACCCGCTAAACTCGACGAAATCGTCCACGCTGTTCGGGTGTTCCGAAAGGTAGATACCCTCCATCGCTATACGAAAAATGCTAGAAGCGATCGGAAGAATTGCCAGCCACGCTCCAGACCTTGCGAGTAGGACGAGACCACGCACCTGTTCGGAAAGAACGAAGTGTTGGACACCAAGAGCCTTCTGAATACGGCCCTTCCGTGATTCCAAACCGCCGTTAGCAAGAGCCAAGAAATGCTCAAGATTATCGAGATCGCGCGCAGTTTCTGGGTACCATTCTTCCAGTTCACCCCAGCCATCTTGCTTCATGGACGAATTGTAAACGGTCGAGGCCGAGTTCCTGCGCATAACAGAGAAGGAGGCCAAAGCCGGAACTCAAATCAATCAAATTGGAACCTTGAAGCGTCATTGTATTCTGTTGGAATTGGATTGTTTTTGGCTAAATGGAGGGGCCTATGGGAAGTTCCAGCGCTGAAGTCTTGGAGACGGCATGACTCAGGCTGGTGGTCAGCGTGGATGCGGAGTTGGTGAAGACTTGCGCATCCTGCGAGGCCCGTGATACCGAGACGTAGGCAAAGCGATCATTGATCAGTTCGGGATGAACGTTCGTGTCCATGTTCACAAGAACACGCTCGGATGTGAGCCCCTGCGAACTGGGCGAGGTAACGGCATAGCCGTGGTCGAAGTGCCGCATCTGCTCCGGGTCAAAGGTAACCATTCTGTCCTTGCCACCGTCCATGCGGACAGTGATGTTTTGATGCCCCTCTATACTTTGAATCGTCCCGAGGTCACGGTTGGCGACGCCCAATTCCTTATTCGGCGCGGTAAATTGCAGCCGGTCGCCAACGGCAAACTCCCGCTCGATCTCCCTGTACGCAGAGATGCCGCGCAGCCGCGTCGGATCATAGGTGATCTGCTGCCCGTCGGCCTTCTCGACGGTCAAGGAATTTGCTTTCGGATCGGTCGAGATCACCCGCGCGTAACTGCGCTGCTCAATGCCGAGAACTGCGCTGCCGCGTTGGTAGTGGAGCACATCGTCCACTTCGTAGCGTACCGCCCAGGCCCGGTCGGCCCCGGTCATGTCGGAGCGTGGCGCGAGCACGCGCATGGAGTGATTCTCGGATGCGACGATGCCGCGCCCTTGTAACTCCGCGCGGACGGTCTGGTTGATCTCGCGGCGCGAAGCGTTGTCGGGAGAGACGATGATGGTGTTGCCGGGGCTGTCGGCGAAATTCCGAGCAATCGAGGCGATGCGCTTTTGCGGATCGGAAATTTCCGTGACCCGGCCTTGTTGTTCCAAAAGCGCGATGCCTTCGGCCACCTCGCCGCGCGACAGATGCTCGACGGCGCGCAGCAGTTCCGGGTCTTTCTGGCGCACGATCTGATCGAGCTTGGCGGTCTTCATCCCCGCCTGTTGCAACTGCTCGAAGGGCTTTCCGGCTTCGACACCCTGATGCTGGCGCGTGTCGCCGATGAAAAGAACCCGGTCGCCGGGGTCGAGCTTCTGGAGGAAATCGCGCACTTGTTTGGTGCTGGCAAGGCTCGATTCATCGACCATGTAAAGATGGCGCTCCGGCGTCGGCTGTTTGGACCGCGCAAGGAAGCCCTGCAAGGTATCGGCGGAGATACCAACGTCGCGGAGCTGATGCGCGGCGCGGGAAGTCGGGGCGAAGCCCTCGACGACATACCCGCGCTGCTCGGCGGCCTCGCGCACGGTTTTCAAGGCAGTGGTCTTACCAACACCGGCGCTCCCTTGAAGCCCCTGCACCACGTCGCGCGAGGTCAAAATCTCCTCGGCGGCGATGCGTTGAGCGCCGTTGAGATGTGGATATTGGGCAGTGTGCGCCACGGCCTGCTGTACCGGCATGATCTGTTCGGTGCGGCCCTGTCCCTGTCGCATCTTCCGCACAATTTCTTTTTCGGCCTGGATGGTCTCGGCAGTCGTGAACTGCCGCGCGGTATCGTGCTTCTGCCCCGAAACAAGCTGGAATTCGCCGGAGGCCAGACGCGCCTCCACGCTGGCGCGCACTTGTCTGTAATTGGTTTCGCCCATCCCGCGCCGCAACGCATCGCGGAAGAGAGCGCGTTCGTCGGTGACGGCTTCGCGCTCGAAGCTGCGTTCGCGGGCAAAGGTCACGGCCTCCCGCGCGGCCTGCTCCGTCTTTTCCGGGACGTGCTCCGCTGTTTTTACCCGGCTGCGCTCCCGCGCCTCGGCCACCATGCGGTCGGGCTGATGGCCGAACTCGGCGGCAAGCCGGCGATGTGCCGCCAGGACTTCGGTGGGTGATTGAATCTGCTTTTTGTCGCGCGTGGCGTGGGCGGAAATTTCCGCCGCTTCGTAGCCTGATAGGCCGTTCTGCTGCATGTGTTCGAGTATTTGGTTCTGGCGCTGGCTGGAGGCGTCCAGATATTCCTGGGAGTATCCCCTGATCTCCGGTGCGCCGCTTCTGCCCGGCGTAATTTCATACCCCAACTCCCGCAGTCCGAAGGTCAGCTCCGACTGATAAACGGCGGTGGCGAACTGCTGCGATTCGAAAAATCCCCGCTCCTGAAGCGCACGTGTCGTTCCGTCCGCGCGCTCGGTGACATTGAAGATGACGGCATGGGTATGGAGTTGTGGCGCCGCGTAGCCGTCCACAGGCCGCGCCGTGTCGTGCTCGAACTTGGCGACGATGAATTCCTCTGTGGACTCGGCGGGTCGGTTGCCGCCCATGCGGGCCTGCGTATACCGCTCCAATTCGTTCAAAGCAACGCCTACCGCCTCGCGGTGAGCAGCGCGAACGCGGTCATCGCCGCCGACAAGCGCGGTCAGCGAAACCGACTTGGGTGCGGAAAAAGTGGCATCCCATCCGGCCCTGTGCTCGACCGATTTGACCGTCTTCCCATCGGCATTCTGATACTCGAAGGACTGGCGGTGTTGTACAAGCTGTTCGCCGGTTTGCGGGTGCTGCCCTTCCGAGAGCCGATGAAACTCCTCGGCTCCGACAGCACCCGCGAGGCCGTATCTCTCCGCAAGCCGGCCTTGCCACTCACCCTGCACCGTCTGCCCCTGGCTCCAATAACTTTGATCGGGCGAGGTGAATTCCTGGCGATGGTAGTTTTCGAGTTTGCCCGCCGAAAGGGCTTTCGAGATTTTTAGCATGGCTCAATCTCCCAGGGAAAATCCGCTTTGGATAGACTCGGCGTCCTCTTCGGTCGTCTCTGGCTCCGATGGTTTCTTCGCCAGCGTCTTGGGGTCGAAACCGAGATCGTCGTCTTCGAGCGGACGCGGCACAAAGGCGGGCTGCGTCGCCGGAATGTCGTAGTACGCGAACGAGAAGTAGGCGACGTGGTTGCCGAGTTTTAGGAAAGCGTGACGGTCGGGCAGGCCGGAGATTTCGGAGTCGAGCACCAGCGGCTCGACCTGGCGCTCCAATGTGAAGTTCCTCCCCGAGCGCGAACCGTCGAAATGGGTCTGCCGCATCCGCTCTATTTCTACCTTACCGATGGCGCTCGACACCCATTCGGCGGCCTTCGGCTCCGTGGTTTTGAGGAAGATTTTCGTGGCTGGCTGCGACAGCATCACCTCGGCCATGTGCCCGTAAATCACTTCGAGCTGGGCCTTGCCCTGGAAACCCAATACGAGCGGATTTTTCGACTTCCTATTTTCCGTGATCGCCGTGTGGAGCTGCGGCAGACGTTGCAGGCTCGCCAGTTCGTCCAGCACAAACCAGGCCGGATGCTGGCCTTCCTTGGGCTCATTCAGGAGGCGCAGAACCAACAGGTCGATCCACAGGCTGTGCAGCGGACGCAGGGCCTCGCGCTCGCTGGGTTTCGACGTGAGAAAGATCCAGCCGCGGCGATTCTCAGACCACTCTGTTGCGCTCCAATGATTCGTCGTTTTGTCTTTGAGCGGCAGCATCCGCAAGCTGTCGGCGATCAGGCCGAGCGACGCCAGAACACCATTGCGCTGTTGCTGCGCACCCTTGGCGATCATCGCCGCCATCTCGGTATTCTGGACGCGGCGGTCGATTTCGTCGGGGTTCGCCATCCACTCGACAAGCTCTTGCGGAGTGGGGCCAAAGGTCAGCAGATGCGCAAAGATTTTCTGCGGCGTTTCGGTAAAGAACTCACCTTTCTTGTCGGTCGTCGGTTGATACAGAGAGGCCGCAATGGCTTTCGCTTCGGCGCGGCGGCGCAACTCCTCGGATGGTCCCCAGTATGGGCAGCGATCGTCAAGAGGATTCAGGATAATGTCGCCGCGTGCGCTGTCGTAAAATCGCTGCACGAACTCGCAGGCCGGATCGTAAACGATAGCCGAGTGGCCGCGCTCTTTAATTTGCAGGAGGAGTTGCATGATGAGCCGGGTTTTTCCGGCGCCCGTGTCGCCCATCAACTCGATGTGCTGCCCTTCGGCGAGCCGCGGAATGCGCATGAGCTGCTTCGATTCGAGGGTTTTGAAGCCCACGCCGTCGCCTTTCACGGCACGGTTGAATCCCTCTGGCGTGACCCGCATCGGCCCCTTGAGCAGCCGGCCATACTTCATTTCCTTGAACCGCTCCACGTCCTTGCGGGCCGCGAACGGAAGCAGGATCAAAAGCAGACCGAGGCCGGCCAACAGCGGCCAGCGGAAGACTCCGGCGACCGTGTGGCCGCGATAAACGAACTGCTGGAGGTAGGCATGGAGCGGCCCGTTCCGGTAGCTCATTTTCCTGCCGCGATAGAGGTACACCAACCCGGCCCCACGGGCGCTGGCGGACAACTGAAGAGGCAAAGGCCGGCTGAATTCCAGCGTTGTCACGCCTGGCTCTACATCGGCCGCGATAGCAGGCCGCGCGTGGAGATTGCTGTCTGATACCAAGAGAAGCTGGTATTGGTCCGTTTGCCGGAACCCGGCCACCGCACCTGACTGAAGATACGACCAGAGGTCGAACCGTTCGAGCGGCGTCATGAACGAGCCTATATAGATGCGTAGAAAGACAACGGCCAGGACCAGCGCAAAAGCGATGGCCGCATAGCTATAGACCGGCGCCTGCGGCGGCGTGACAATCGTTTCTCTGCGTCCCCAATGGATGGTATTCATAGCTGCTCCGTACTCCTTTCTGTATAGCTGGCGAGCATCTCCGCCGCCGCTTTGCGCTTGTTCGTCTTCACGTAGCGGAGCATTTCCTTGAACTGTTCCGCGGTCATCTTGTCGCCGCGCAGTAACGGTTCAAGTGTGTTGATGAGAAGTAGGCGAAGCGCCTGGATTTCAATAAACGCCGCGCGATGCTGAGGCGTGCGCTGCTCCTGAATGGCATCCAGCAATATCCCGCGGACCCATTCGCTGAGCCATTGTCCGCGCGTCTCAGCAAGCCGCTCGATCTCGATGCACTCCCCCTCCGTCAGCTTTGTGCTGACGGTCCGATTGCGGCTGATGCGGGCAGGCCGCCGGTCTTCATTGCGAAACGAAATCTTGCCTGTAACTGCCATTGCAAACCTCCATTGTTTGTGTAGCCGTATGACTACCGGCCACTTATAACTTGCGCTTTATCAGCGAGTCTCCATACGGCTACAAAAGTAGCCGTGCAGCACCCTTTGAGGGATGGAGTATCGAGATTCTTCCGGTGCGCAGCACCGTAGTGGCGTTGCCACCCTGTAGGCGCGGGATCATGCCTTCGATCCCGCCACTACTGCTGGCGTTTGGGATGCCAATTGAGCCACCGAAACCGGCTTTCTTCGAGACGGTTCGGCTGGCTCATTGGCGGATGGCCGACGCACACGCAATGTCGGCGTAATGCGCTGGGCTTCGGGAGTACGAAGGAACTCCTGGAAGTCGCGGTCTTTCGAGAAGACATAGGCAAGCGCCTGGTCGATCACTTCATCCGCCGTTGCGTGGATGAATGCGGCGTACTGATCGAGTTGCAAAGCAGTTGTATCCGTCAACCGAACGGATGCGCTGACGTAGTGGGTTTGGATGACTTCAAGCAGTGGCATATGAACCTCCTTGGGCTGTGGAATCAGGCCGTCTTTCGACGGGCAATCATGCGCTGGGCCGTTGCCGCAATCTCCCGCGCACGAGCAGAGCAAAGTGCGGGGGAAAGCTCAAAGCGGCGGCGGACTTCGAGCATGGTGATAACGTCGTCGATGGGGATGCGATCGGCCAGCCAAAGGCGAGCCGACGCAATATCGACGGTACGCATTGCGTAATAGAACGGGTCGCCCTTATCGGAGCGGCGCGAAGCAAGTTCGTGCGTCAGCTTTTCAGCGTCCCGACCGTGTGCAAGCTGGTCGCAAACCCAGGCCCAATCGTCCTCCGAATGCGAGTGCTTTTGTGGCGGCGATTTCCGTGCGTTCCCGCGCAGCGGTAGCACGGAAGAGCCGGCAGCATAAGCGAGCCGGAAGTCGTCGGGGCCGTAGGTCGCGTCGGCTGGGTATTCGACCGCGACAAGGTGAGCGGGAGAATACTTCCGGTTGAAGAAACCGGGGATGCGCAGAACTCGGTTGCGGTCGGTGCAAGCGGGATCGCCGCCGAAGGCTTGGGCGAGCAACTTGAGCGTCTGTTCCTGCTGCTCGAAGCCGAATCCGGCCACTCGCCAAAGCGCCTGGTATTTGCCGGACGAAGTCGAGAGAATCGCTGTCGGCGTGGGTACGGAATCCGACGCCCGCAGCGCAGCGAGCCGGGCGTCGCCATCGCTATCTATATCTATATAGATGTGGCGGACGGAAGCGATGCACTCTTTGGTCCGCTTTCGGCTGCCGGGACGAAGCGGATTGGCGGAGACATAGATGTTCGCGCCGTTGTCGTTCTCAAAGGTAAGCCAAGCCATATAACGCGACGCGAGAACCTGTTCGAGCGTGACGATACGCTGCTGAGGGCGCTGCTGTGGCCGGGGCGCATCCTCCCGGCCTAACAGCAACGCAATCGTTTCGCTGGATGCGAAACTGCGGGTAAGAAAGTTGGTGGCAATCTGGTTCATGAAGCACCTCGTTTGAACGCGCTTCCACGGGCCATTGTCAGTGGGAAAGCCCGGCGCTTGCCGGGCTTTCACCGTGAAGTGGAAGTGGCCTATTCGGTCACTTCCTCGGAGGGAATCTCCTGCTCGGCTTCCTGCTCTTCCGCGGCGGCCTTTTCCGCGCGGTCGAGCTTGAGGATGGAGCTGACGCGAATGCTGTCGGTGCGCATCGGCTTCTTTGCCTTCTTGGGCGTGTACTCGGTGTGCCGAATCTCGCCCTCAACCTGGACATGCGCGCCTTTCTTGAGCGTGGCCGCGAACTCGCCGAACTTGCCGAAGACGATGCAGCGATGCCATTCGGTATGTGAGATGTACTCGCCGGACTCTTTGTCCTTGTAAGAGGTCTTGGTGGCGATGGAGAAGGTGGTAAACTTCTGGTCGTTCTTGCCGGTGCGAACTTCGGCGTCGCCGCCCAGGTAGCCAATGAGAGTTGCACGATTCAGAAACATTTTGAGTCTCCTGATTTGAATTCCCGATCTGCTCGGGTCACACCTGGCGAAGCTA